>VTLG01014418.1_pt1 | contig 89257 bp, 122 predicted proteins | sample 4694571 | NCBI WGS metagenome assembly VTLG01 (sample SAMN12604809, study PRJNA352737) | marine metagenome | biome: ENVO:00000447; feature: ENVO:00000209|ENVO:00000569|ENVO:01000036; material: ENVO:00002151; isolation source: viral sequences binned using virsorter ...
TATGGCGGGATATAACACAGAAAATATGTGGACTTCTGTTTATGTCGGATATGCGGCGGGATATGGTACTAGTGGTATAGCCAATCAGGGAGATAGTAACATTGGTATTGGGTATCAAGCACTTTACACACATTCAACCGGAACTAAAAATGTAGCCATAGGAAGGGCAGCATTACTGGCAACTACCACAGGTTCAAGAAATATCGCCATAGGTGAAGGAGCCTTAGAATTCCCTGATACAGAATCAGATAACATAGCAATTGGAATAGATGCTTTAGGTGGTGCTATTGCAGGTGGTGAGAAGAATATCGCTATTGGGAACTATTCACTCGATGCGGCTCTTACAGGGGATTTCAATACTGCTGTTGGTTATGGAACAGGAACATTAATGACTTCGGGGCAAAGAAACTCTCTATTCGGATATGATACTGGAAAGGCAATTACAACTGGAATTAGCAACACCATACTTGGTTATGAATGTGGCATAGGAGTAACAGAAGGCAATTACAATGTAATGATAGGTAATAATGCCGGAACAAATGTTACAACCGGAGATGGAAAAATAGTCATTGGTAATGATGATGGTATGATGGGTGCTACAACAGGTCGTGAATTAGCAATAGCAAACTTTGATGGAACAGGAAGAACCAAATGGATTCATGGAACATCAGCAGGGGCAATTACTTTTAATGACGCATTTACATTCCCTGCGGCTGATGGTTCAGCAAATCAATACCTCAAGACCGACGGTAGTGGAACCTTAACTTGGGTTTCACCAGCCGCATACAATACTTATGCTCAATTCTTCTATCAAAGAGATGATTTAGGAACAGGCACAGTTAACATAACTATACCTACTCAATCTGGTGCTGATTCAACTGCGGCGGGTTATCCAATGCCAGTAGCAGGGGTAGTTAAAGCACTATCAATTCAATCTTCAGGGGTTGCCCTTAGTGGTTCAGATGCACAAACATGGAGAGTTAGAGTAAATGGTTCAGGCACTTCTGGCGATTATGAAGACTTTACTTTCTCTCCAGCAGATATGGCTAATCCAAGCGGGACTAATTTTGTTTATACTAAGACAGGATTATCATTAAGTGTGGATGCAAACGACTTACTACAAATTAGAAGACATGCTGTTGCTGGTTCTCTATCATATGGAGATGTGAATGTTATAGTATATGTTGACTTTAGTTGAAGGTGATTAAATGGAATGGGATGAATTAAGAGATTTTAGACAAGAAAACTTATTATATATGGATAGATACCAATTATCTATTATTTATGATAATTTAACTGATGCACAAAGAACAGAACTACAACAGTATAGGCAAGATTTACTAGACTTGCCACAAAACTATGATACTCCACAGGAAGCGTATGATAACATGCCTGTTAAACCTGTATGGATGGTGAACTAAAATGGCACTAGAACTAAATTATGAAGAAGAAAGATTAGGAGTAACCCTCCCCAATGTATATGCAAAGATTGCGAGAGCCTCCTTTGATAATATGGAAAATGATGATGGAGTTAATGTGCAATACACAGTTAAACTCTATAAGAACGAAGAAGCGAAAGAAGCGGGAGAACATCCCTTTGGAGGAAAGAGTTTTACAACTGTATTAAATATTGGTAACGGTAAAACACAGTATAATTTATTAAAACAATGCTACCTTCATTTGAAAACAATGGATGGTTTTACCGATGCGATTGATAGTTAGATAAATTCTATATTGTTAAATAACTCTGTATTTGGTGTGAGAGTATTTGAACTCCGCAAAATGATGGCCGAACTTTTGAGGCCAAACTAGACCCGTTCTGAGGCGGTTTGACCCTGATATGGGAGATGACAGCAGGGCGACAAAAGACGGCCTGTATAGGCTCGCAGGGGGCCGAATCCGGGCATTTCTGAGGGGCCAAGAGAGGCCAAGAATAAGCCAATAGAGAGGCCGATTCAGGAATTAATTTCTCAAGAAACTATTCTGAATAATTGAGTATAGAGAATTAAATATGAAACATTTTTCATTTAATTACAAAATACGATTTTTGACCAAAAAAAAGATTAATGGGCCTCCGCAGGATTAACGACTTTTTCAGACCAAAGAGCATTACACTCTCGGCATTCCCAAATCTTAACCCTTTGCGGAGAACCCACATAAAAACCTAGAATTCTTCTAGGTATTGTATTTCGTTCACAAAATGAACATTTCTCTCTAAGTGCCACGACTACCCTGTTCCTCATTCACCAGATTTTCCATATATTCTTCAATGGTTTGATTAGATACTTTATCCGCACCAAACGCAGCAAAGAACAATAGGCTGATTAAAAGGATAAACATAATCCATAACACAACTTCTATTGTTGACATTTACCAATCCACTCCTACTTCTACTTTTTCTTCTTTTTCCATAGAGAATCCCTTCACTACTTTATTTTCAACCCCATGTCTCCACAAGTCATAAACTAATTGACAATCTTTCAGACAATATTCTGCTACTTGTGAATAACCACCCTGCTTCCAAATAACGGGGGCATCTGCGCTATCCATTGTTTTGGAATCATCTAAGGTATGCTTAACTAAATTATTTAATGTATACCTTTCGCCAGCAGTTTTTTGCATTTCTCTGCTAGTATCTACATATGCTCTTTGATTGAGATACTTATGTATACAAAAAATATCCATAGAATCTCTTAATACAGGCAAATCAAAACCTGCTAAGTTATGACCTAATAACTTTCCTCCTTTCTGTAGGTGGTCATCTAAGTCAAACTTTAATTGAGATAGAGGCTTAACTTCTACATTACCCTTGTTCAGTTCGTCTACTGCCTTATCAATATAGATAGTTCCTTTATCTCCATCCCATGTGCATACAGTAGATACCTTAAACATATGAGTGTTATCCCACCCACCTATTTCATGAGCGAAATTCTTCGTTTCAATATCTAATGCTAACATACTCATTTAATCACCTGATGAATCTTCACCGTCTTCTCCACCAAAGGATAGTAACCAACTCCAAAATCCCATCAGTCATCACCCTTCCATAGTTCTGCTATTTGGCTTTTCTTTTCAACTTCCGGGTCAGGCATTATAACATCAAACCTTCTCTTCAAAAAGGCAACAAGTCTTTCACCGCTACCTACTGCAATAATTGAGGTTAATTCCCAACCATCGTTTCCATATGTGTCTAATGTTTCAACAACAACCTTTGGGCCATTGGATACATCAAACACTAAGTATTTATTTTCCCACTTCATGTGTCTTCCTCCTGCTTTAATCTAACTTCAACGCTTGTTCCATTACGCTGTTCTTCAAAGTAATCTTCCACCTTAGCATACCATTTATATATTGTGGCTTGGCTCTTTTTGGTTTCTGCTCTAACTTCACGGAATAGTTTTGTTTTATTAACCCAACCATCTCCTTTCTTTAGATTTAAGTAAACTGTCTTAAAGACACCTATATTGGCCTTTTGTGCTACGCTTTGTTTCTCTACTCGCAGGGCTTCATCAAGCCAAGATACGAGAGACTTATAGCACTGTCGAATCAAAGAAGATGCTTGAAGCACATGATTCTGCGTAACTATGAACCTTTGTGATTTATCAACAATACTTGGGGCTTCTGCTACACAACATAGAACGGCCATTTTCTGAATATGTTTTAATATACGATTGATAAATGTTTCCATTGCCTCAAACACTTCTTGGCGACTATTAGTAATATACTCTTCCATAAGAATACACTCTCTAGTCAATGCGTCATTGGCCTCTTTGCTTATTCTAATAACCTTTTGAGAGTCTCCATCTACTTCATCATATCTTTCCTTTACAGCATCATACAGTGTAAGGAAACTCTTTGAATATTTTAACTTAGGTTTCTCTCTGCTTTGATGAGTACCCCAATCACTTATTAATCTCCTTCTCATTTCCATTTGTTGATGTTGAGGAACTTCATAAATGAACAGAAGTAATCTTTGAAGAACTCCCTTTTCAGCAATAACACTAGTTAACTGCTTTGGAATATAAGTAGTAGCATAAATAGAACGGCGACACTTACATTCTATTGGGTCATCTCCTAATTTAAGTTTCTTTGAGATAATCCAAGTTTCACCATGAAGAGTATTCATAAATGTATTCAAATATACAATTGCATTTTCTTTATGTTGTGATTGTTTAAAGACACCTGAATATTCAAACTCATCCCAGATTGCTAAACCATCTCCTTCTAATTGTCCGGGAATTGGGGTATCAACCATAACTCTTCTAACTTGACCATTTTCTTCTACTACTTCTTCTTCTCTCTTTTCAAAAGAACCAATCAAAGCAGCATCAGTATAATCTGTTACATCAAAGATATTAAACTGAGTTCCATGCTTTTCATTTATCATTTTAAAAGATTCTCTAACAATTGGCATATACCAATTTGTTAATGTAGATTTGCCAGTTCCAGAAGTCTGCAACCATGCAAACTGTATTCGGCAATCATCTACATTGACTCCACTAGGAATTGCTATCATGTCTTTACATATCTGTCCTAACAATGTAAAGAAGGATAGAGATGCAGGAATATAATTATAGTTAGATGCCTTAACTGCATCTTCTGTATATTTCTCTACAATTGCTGGTAATCTAGCCAATTCTGTTACTTGTGTATTTTGTTCTACAAAACTATAGAACAATTCATCTTCTCTTTCTATTTCTGTATAATTCATATTATCACTTTATCCTCACTATTTAGAGTGTCCACAATCCTTTGTGCGATAGTTAATCCTATCCCATCTATATTAGTTAATTCTTCTGGACTTGTTTCGCCTATTTCCATTACAGACCCATAGGCTTTTATTAATTTTTTAGCCTTAGATTCACTAACACCTTTGATGGTACATAGCATATCTAATCTAAGGTCTTCAGTAGTAATTCTTTTTAGCAAACTAGGACTGATAACCTTTCTATCTATTGGTCTCATTTTACATATAGTAGTAATGATTTGAGCAGCCTTCTTTGGACTTTCAAACCACAATACTTTACAATCTGTATCTAATAGAATTTTCCCTATTGCCCCAAAGAATTTATTTTGCAATATATGTTTGGGTATCTTCATCTTGACATAATTAGGGTAATTCATCGCTTCATGTAATGAGCCGTGTATGATAACATAAGTATGTTCAAAGTGTCTATCCATGTTATCAATTTGATTCCAAAGTCTCTTATTTATTACCGACTGTAAAAAGTCAGATGAAGATTTTGCTTCAAAACAAACATCACCAAATATATAGTCACCTATTTCTACCCACTGTTTTTCAGTAGGTATCATTAAACGATGTGCTTCTAATTCTACATAGTCATACAGTTGAGAATTCTCTCTACTATCTATAATTAATTTATTCATTAATATCACCTATTGTAAAGAAATGAGTAGTAGGTTTCCCCTCACTACCATTGGGTATAATCAAATCTGTTCTGTCAGAATTATGATAGGCTACAATTCTACTAACAATGAAGTAATGATTTTTCTTTGGTAGGGGTAATCCAAATGTATGATTAATGAGATTCTGTTTCTTTAAACCGACTAAGACAGTTTCATATTTATGTTGTTTAAATATTGCAGCAAGTTTCCTATCTTCATCATCTTCTATTTGACCCAACATTTTGTTTTTATTAGAAACTCTAGCAGAAACTTTTCCTGCGGGTATTGTTATTAAATCTAATCCTGGCCTATCAATAATTATATCGTGGGAGGTTAAATTAGTTACATTTGTTATAATCATTCACAATACCTCCAACATTTACCGGGACAATAACCCTGTGGAATTAAAACGGATTTACAGCCCGGAGCATGATACCCCTTAGATACAATTCCTTGAACATATCTTCTTGTTGTTCCTTCATCCCAATCCAACCATACATTTTCATGTTCTGCTATTGCAGCAAACTCCTTCATAATAATTTCAACAATTTCATTTTGCTTTTCTTGAGGAAGGTCTCTTTCTCCCATAGCCAATATATCTCTATACCATTGAGCCAAATAAACTCTAGCATAATGTCCCGGATTTTCAACCATTATTGAATTGTTTAAGCAAGGTAATATTGGTAATTCTCCAGGTGGTTTAGGTGGTACAATTTCTACCTTTGAAACCTCAATTGGTGCTACTGCATTCCATGTCTTGAGTGTCGAGCCGTACTTTATAGATTTATGGTTTCCAGTAGTGGCCCTATTCAATATATAGTCTAATCCATTATTAATATCATCAAAGGTTAAAGGAATACAAAAATACGGGCCTTTACTACTGAGATTAACTGTATTAGGTATTCTCTTAAGCCTATTAGTTTGAATTCCGGTTCTATCAAGCGTATTATAATCTTTAGCCAATTCGGAATAATACTGTTGAATGCTTCGTATATCATATGCTTTTTCTCCATATAAAATTATATGAAATCCTTTTCCACTAAAGTACATTTTAAACATTAAATCTTCTCTATCAAATTTAGTAGCAACAGAATACATATCATTGAATGAGTTCAATAGCGGTTCATGATGAGAGTCAAAATCTAAAAACATTCTATCTAAAATAATAGAACTTTCTACCTTAGCATTTTCAGCATAATGTTCATAATCATAAACTGTTGTATAGCAATTCATTTTCCCATTAAATAAATTAACCCAATCAACAAACTCTTGACTATTCTTCACTATCTGCCGCTTCATTTGTGGGGCTTTCTTTATGTGGCTCCCCGCCCACACTTCTCTTGGAAATTTCATTTTCATTCACCTCAAAATTAATTGTTGCTGTTCCTAATTCAATCTTTATTGCTTCTGCAATTTTCGTATTCAAAGAGTCTCTTACTAATCTTTGAAACAGTGACCCAAATACTTCCTCACCACTGGTAAGAGTAATAGGGTTCCCCCATACTAAATCTAGTTTTTCCTTTGCAGATAATGTATCATATACTATTGTTGTTAATTCTTCTATAAGTGTATTGATATTTGAGATTTCTTCAAATGTCCACACTTTCTTTTTTAATAATTCTTTTACTATTTCTTCTATCATAACCACACATCCTCTTGGGCAGCATCACATATAGGGTAAAAACTACAATGTTGACATGTCTTAAAATAATACTTAGCCTCAAAGTTATTTTCTTCGTATGACTTTAGCATACTAACAAATAGTCTAATTAAAGAGGTCATACTTGCCTTCTTTACCTTTTCTACATGAATATAATTTGATTCAGGATAATACCAACCCCAGTGAGTTATAGGAATATCCCTATTAAGCCCTGCTTCATCTAAACTTTCTTGTGATGCATTTTCAATAAGCAATTGATAGAATGCCATTTCTTTTCTTCTATCTCCTGCTTTCCAATCTGCCCACATTCCTGTTTTTAATTCTATTGGCACATATTTTCCATCATTCAAAAACATTCGGTCAACAATTCCTTGAAGATGAACTGTATAATTTGCTTGTAAATATCCTACTTTTGGTGCAGCATCATGTGGAATTGTTATTTCTGCATCTAACATAACTTCATTAATTATAGGAATATATTCATCTAGTTTATCTTCTTCTCTAGCCTGCACAAATCGCTGTGCTTCAAAGGTTGATATGTTTCTATACACATCACCATATTCATCAACAGGATGAAGTCCTAGATTATATTCAATCAATTCTGAATGAGACATGTTCTCTGCCTTTTTAACATCGAACTCATCAAAAAATTCTTCTCTACTATTATGTACAGTAGTTCCTTTAATCATTGCTTCTGTTGTATCTTGAGGTAGCCTTTGAATATATGAAAATTCATATTTCTTTGGACACCATTTATATGCCCCAATTGCTGATGATTTTGATATTTTTAATATTGGCTTTGTCGGGTCATCTGCATCTTTGGGATTCCATTGATAAGTATATTCTTTCATTCTTCTTCCTCCATTATATATTTTATTATTGCTCCTGTTTGCATACATCTTGTTTCAATCATCTCTTTCTCTCCTTTCCCTTTCTTTTCTTCTGTGATAGTTTCTTCTTTTTTGTGCTCTAACTTTTTCAGGATTATTTTTCTTCCATCTCCGAATATACTCTGTTTTCTTTTTTCTAAATTCAGAATTCGTTGCATATTTATTCTTTATGAATTTACCCACCTGATTAGATGAATGTTTCTTTGCACACTTACTACCAAATTTGTGGCCTTCTGCTAAACTAGGAGGACAAACTTTTCTTGCTGACGAAGGAAGCAATTTTCCACATATTACACAAAACTTATCATGCTTTGCTCTAGGACTCATTTTACCACCACTCTCCTAATCCTCTTTGGTTTCTATCTAATTCTATTGCAGACATATCCCAACCCATTGCTTTATAGATTGGCTCTGCTTTCTTTAAAATAGAATCTGCATAATGTTTGTAATCAGGTATATGCTCCTTTAATTGTTCTGCATTAAACGCAGAGATATAATTTGGTCTTTTATATTTACCAGTAATAGGATTCATATAAGACATTCTACTTGGGTCATCTTGAACCCTAATATACAAATACGAGTCTTCAATTTGTTCTTCGTGATTTTGGTTGTGCCATAGCACTCCTTCTACTCCAGAACCAATACTTGGATTCTTTCCTTCTAATGTAACTAATTCTAGGGTTTCACCACACTTATCACAAAAGTTATTTTGCGCGTCTTGGTTCAATCTCAAATCAATTGCTTCTCTCCAAGTATAATTTTTATTACAGGCACTACACATATAGGTTAATCTATTGGGTCTATACCTAGCCCTGTTCATAAGTAAATTAATATCTACCTTTCCTCCCATGACTTTATTATATTCTTCATTTAACCAATTAGATATATCCTTTTCAGGAACTTGATTAACCCATTTCTTTAGAATCTCTAATTGAATATTCTTTGCCAATAGAGTTATTGATGCTCTTTTAGCAGTAAAACCTGTCATAGTAAATTCTTTTTCATCTAGAACTTTACCATCCTTCCAAGAAATTAATCCTGCATTTCTATTCTTAGTTTTTCCTACTCCTAAAGAATCAAAGTATTTTTCAAACTCAAGAGTGACTGGGTGTTGTTCCAATCCTAATAAATTTGGAAATATCCCTCTCACATGATTATTCAATAAATCTAATGTTTCCGGGGCTTTGTCTATTGGCATTTGTACATAGATAGAATCTGTGTGTCCATAAACTACTTTCATTGCTTCACTTCCAGTCCACAATATGTGCATTTGCCTTCATAGGTAAACTTGCCAAATTGACACTTACAATAATACTTCATTATATCCACCCAAATAATTTGGCCACTACTACGGTGCTTAACAATACATTAACAAAACCAACAATAGTTCTTGTTAATGCTAAACTACCTACATGTTTTTCTGACCATTTGTCTATTTCTTCACCATTCATTTTGTTCCCTCATTTATTTGTTTTGGCATTCTATATCTTAATGCCGATGGCGGATATTTCATTGATGCATTAATTTTTTTGCCTTCTTTTATATTCTTATTTCTTCTACCTCTAGCGGCAATCATTTTCTTTCTTTCATGTTGGGCATTAATTAAATCTTCACCATCTAAATGCTCAACTTCTTGACTCCAAGCGACTTTATCTAACATATCTTTTGACATAAGCCTGCCTGTTTTTAATACTAAATGACTAATATTCTTACCATGCATATCTAATACTAAAGTTTCATCTTTTCGCATTCTCTCTACATAATCTCTATATTTTCCACCCATATGAAAATTATTTTTATTCATATATTTGTTTTTGATAGAATTTAATTTTGCTATCTTTTGTCCTCTAGTAGAAAACAAATAATCTTCTTCTTCCTTTGATATATTATCTAATATATGTGGTTCATCTTCATAGTATAATTTCATAATTCCATCACCAACCTGTTTCTTGAGGATAGTATTTAATCATCAATTCGTTCCATATTTTATAGACGCCACCTTCTGCCTTCAAAGAAGCATCTGTGCTAGTTGATATTAAATTATCAAACTCTATAACCATCAAACAAATTCTTTCTAATTTTTCAATTCTATCTTCGCTTATCATAATTCCATCACCTTAAACGCCGCTTCTCTAATTGCTTCTCTAGCACTAGCAGTAATACTAGCAGCCAAATCAATATCAGCCCAACCATATCCTTGATATGCTGTGATTCCATAGAAAGAAGCCATCAATCTTTTGACAGCCATTTGATTCGTGCCCCACTTCGTCTTTTCAGATAGAGTTATTGCATTTTTCATGTTCTCTTTATATTCATCACGAAGTTCCTTTAATTCTAAAACTGCTCTTGGTAGTAAACCTAATTTATCAGTTTTGTAATATTTATAATCTTCTTCTATTATTTCACTAAAATCTCTAGGAGTTTTAATATTTACTGCAAATTCAGTAGGTTCTACCGATTTGGTTTCCCATGATATATTACGGGCAATCATCATAGATGGATATAGCCCTGTGAAATCAAATGCTGCTACTCCTAGATGTAGACCATGTGTTCCTTCTTCTGCTGGGTCATATATCATAGCACCTTGATAAGTGACCTTTTCACCCTTTTTCCCTGTTGGTGCTTTCCATGTTGATTTCCTCATGAAATATATTCCACCCATCATGCTAGCATAAAAACATGCATCAAAGGGGGCTACTAGCAATCTTTGTAATGCAAGAATTGCCTCAGAGGTATGGTTTTCTGTATCAAGTCTAACTAACAATTCAACATCTTTATAAGCATACTCTAAATATGTTTTTGTGTCTTCTAACCATCCTCTTCTAAAGAAATCATTTTTGTCAGGAAATTTCTTACTAACTAATTTCTTTTCTCCAAGTACAGTTTCAGCAATATAGTCTAGAGCCATTGAAGGTAATGTTCCTTTCTGTGCATCATTCCATTGTCTCTCAAATGCCAAGTCTAAATCTAAACAAATCCTTCCCCTAATTGGTTGCTCGATAGGATTATATTCTTGTGCAGACTTAGACAATTTTATTCCATCATTGAAATAAACACCCTTCACATTACCTATTGGAGATAGCCTTCTTGGGTCAAGCCCATTAACATGAAGTCTTTCAATCAGTTTAGGCAAATCGAATTTTGAACCAAACCATGATATTAACATATCGGGGTCTTCTTCATTAATACTTACAAGAAACGCTTCTAACATTTCTTTCTCGGAAGAATGAACATACACAGCCCCAGATTCATGCATCTTGAAGAGTGACATAGTTAATTCCCCACCTAATGTTTTAGAATCATTATTTGGAAACCATGTATGAATCACATGAAATTTCTCAGCATCACAATAAGATACACAAGTAATAGCACCATCATGTTCTCCGCCTTGTTGCCATTCTAAATCCCAATACCACTTGACTAAGTTATACTCAGGTATCTCATTTAGTTCATCAATAGCATAGCGATAGTGAAAGGGAACATCTGCCTCAAAGGTTTGTTCCCATTCATTTCTTAATGTCCTAGTATAACCGGGCTTTGGAGGGTTCCATGTTACTTTCTTAAGCAAACTTCCATCCAATGAGACAGAGCCATCTAACTCATAAGATAAATCTACTCTGAATTTTTGACCAAATTCACTAAGCATTACAAAACTCTTTTCTTGCTCTGATGCTAGAATATAGAAATAAGGATTAAATTGAGAATACGATATTTGTTTCTCTTGTCTAAGTCCTTCTTTATCTCTCCATCTTAACAAAAACATGTTGTTCTTATCTACCGCATTTATTATCATATTAATTCCCTCTAATATATGGGGCTACAATTAACTTTCTACCTGCACCCACAAGGAATACAGGAGATTTTTCCTTAAGACAAATATACATTGGTCCTTTACAAAACTTATCTAATGGAGCAGAAAACTCTATTGTTACAGGAGTTCCCTTATGCTCAATTAAATCAACCATTGAAGAAAATGACTCAGTTTGTTGAAAGTTAGAAGAAGATATTGTCAATTTATCACTACCATCATAAGTTAATTTATATGCGGCAGTTCCAACTACTGAACATTCTTTAATTGCTCTAGCCAATTCTTTTCCATCCTCTAAGAACAATACTGTTTCAAATTCAGTTGAACCAAATATTCCCTTTTTACCATCAACAACCTTAGCCGGAAGTAATTTTGCAATCCCTTTAATCCCAGAATGTTCTATACTGAGAGGCATGCTAATATAACTTGAACCAGTTATCTTCAACAATCCTGCTTCATGTGTCAAGGTTACAGTATCATCCTTCATAGCCTTAAGATATTTAATAGCCTTTTGAGCATCAAAGAATAACCATAGATGTTGTTGTTCAGGAATAGATTCTATTCCTGTTTCACAATTAAGAGATACAGAAGTAGCAATAGTATGGTTTGCATTTGCTAGTATAATCTTTCGATTTTTAACTAAGCATGCAACATTGTCATCTATTAAATCAACCTTAGATTTAGACGCGCCTCTATACTTTCCCTTTAGCAATACATCTTCTATTGCTTTCCATAATTGTTTTCTATTGATTACTATTTCCATCTTCATACTCTCCTAATTCTTCTGTTAGTTTCATAAACTTCTTAAGTTCTCTCTTTGCTTGTTTCTCATGTTCTAGTCTTATTGTCCATCCATTTCTACAGGTTGGACCATGCCCTTTGTCGGCGCGACAAAATATAACTGGTATCCTCCCGCTTTCATATTCTTTAGCATTGGAATATCGGCCACCAAGATTGGTCTTTTTAGATTTAACTAACTTGAAACAATATATACATCTAGGTCTGACTCTTTTGACCATAAGAAATTTCACCCAAGATTCTCTAACTAAATTCCAATCACCATTACATACTTTGGTTATTCCCTTTAAGAACTCTACTCCAGTAATATGGTTATTATTAATTTGTTGCATTAAATAACTTAATTCTCTATAATCAGCATTTCCATAAGGTTTCATATTTTTCCCTCACGCAATTCAGGAATACCATTCCAAATTACATTAGGTGGTCTGCCCTCACGAACATTCCATGTTGTACCAACAAGATTACCATTAGTTCTACTACCTATTAATTTGGCAGTATACTTAACTTCCCCTTTAACCTCTTTACGGTCACACCTAATCTCTTGTTCAAGTTTGCCTCCCCAATTCTTCCAAACTGGAGAATAGCCTACAACTTGACCATTCAAATAGTCTTCTGACTTGTGTGTAATATAAATTACATCACAATCCAAAGAGTAAATTGATTCCATTAAAAAGAAGAAAGTCTTATTTCTTTCTCCATATTGCCAAGGCATTAATTTTGCTACCTTTGTAGGGTCAGGATTGACCTTTAGTAAACAAGACTCATGCCAAGTATCTACTCCATCAAATACAAAGATAGGTTTTTCGCCTTCTTGAATCTGTTGGCGAACAAAGTTCACGAACATTAATGATTCCTTTTCAGACTTATTAATATCTATTATGTTCCTTTTGTCTCTATTAATAGGACAAAAAATCTTGATTCTATCTGTTGAGTCATGATGCTCTCTCCATGTAGATTCAACGCCTCTGTCCCAATCAAGAACATAAATTGGCCTATCAGGAAAGTCTAATGCTAGACCTGTCTTTCCTGTTTTTGGGTCTCCCCAAATACCTAATACTAATTTTCTAGTATCATTCTTTTGCTTCTTTAGGAATTTCTTAGCGTATTGTTTATTCCACTCTTCCTGTTCCTTTCCAAAGTCAATATCCTCTGTTTGTTCAATTTGCTGTTTTGTTACTGCATTGCCTTTTACTTCAGTAGTCCAATTCATATTCTTCACCAATTTTTAAATTTACATTCTTTCCAAACCAAGTATCTATAATATCTCTTAGTTCTTCTTCATCTATTTTAATTCTAATTTCTTTACCCGAAGGGACATGGAACTTAACCCAGTAATCCCCCGTTTCTTCATTTTTGCGCCAAGTAACAAATTCAATATCATTCAATGATACTGCGAAACTTGACCCATGTAATAATCTATTTTCTATAGTGTACATTTTAATCACTTTTGTTAGGGGCTTTTCACCCCACTTGGTAGGTTTTCTCCACCTTCCTACTAAGGCCCAATGCGCGATTTATCAATTGCTTGGAGTATTAAAACCAATCAAGGTCTTCTTCTTCCACTTGGAAAGGTTCTACTATCTGTCCTCGGTTTTCTACTACTAGAACACCGCTAACATTTAGTGTTACATCTCCAACGGAACCATCTTCATTTCTTCCTTGTGAGGTTCTTCCCACAACGATGATACTAGAACCAATTCCAAAGTCAATATCTACATGACTTGGGAACCAACAGGTTGTTCCTGCCCAAGAACCGCCTTCATAATCGAAGTCAGAATTAAGGTCAGTAATTGTCACCCTTCTTGTTCCATATGCATTTGGTGTCATATTAACACTTGATACAGAACCGTCTGTGATAACAAACCTTTCTGCGTATGGCTTCCCAGAAACAGTTGTATGATACCTGTTAAGGTCAATTAGTTCGCTACAATTATCTGAGCACAATTCTCCTATGCCCGTTTGATAGTTATGTAGTTCAGGCTGTCTGTCATCAATCTCTAGACTTTCAAGAGTTCCCTCTTTGAATCCATATATTCTATTTGGATTATTTTGGTCTCTAATTACCTGCATTGTTAAACTGGTAAAAGTCTTTGGATTAAAGGACTTACATGCCTCTCCTTTGTAGGAGAAGTAATATATGCCTACATCACCCTCAATGTCACCAATGAACACTCCAGCCATTCTGAATTGCTCATGTGGCAAAGGCTTTCCATAGTTAGGATTTGGCCTCTCCCCATATGATGCCATATTATCCAATGGAATAATCCATTCTGCACTTTCAATCTCAAAGTTATTCTTAGGAAGTTCCTTAACTTCTCTTGTTTGTTCTTCGCCTTCATACATACGAGAAACAGAAAAGCCGTTCATACTAACTTCTGCCTGTGCTACACGACCTAGTGAATAGGTTGTTTCAGGGTCTCTCATATATTCATTCTTAATTCTTTCATTTTGCATTGCAGCCATATCTCTAGCCGCATCAATAGAGAGAAAGAATCCGTTAGCCGTCTTAACTAGAGAGTTAGTTCCGGTGCTTTCCTTTGCAGGAGCATCGGCATATGCTCTAGTTCCACTAAACCATTGACGGAAAAGACTTAGAGCCAATTTCCAGTCATCATCTGTGAGTTCATTTGTCTCACAAATACTTTCATACTTATTCTTTACTTCTTCTATATCCATATCCAATACCTTAGCGGCATTGGCAATCTCATTTTCTATTTTTTCATTACTCATTTTTTTCACCCTCTGTGAATATAAATCCAAACTCTGTTAGTTTGGTCTGTCTGCTTTCTTCCATGGTCATTGTTCTCCACTTCATATTTCCACCTTCTTATGTTCTCCTTCACAACACTTACATTTTCGTGTTTTGTGAATCTTCTTACTTGTCATTTCCATTGACTTTCTTTTACTTTCCTGCCTTCGCAGAAATGTAGCGTCTTTTCTATTTCCACCATTTCCTTTCTTATACATTATCTTTCATCTCCTTCTCCTTTCAATACATTTCTATCTTGTCTATCACTAAGTTTCTTTAAGTTCTTAGCCGCAATTATATCTAATGATAGATGAAGGTCAGAAGCAAGATTCGCTAAATACCATAGCACATCTCCTATTTCCTTTTCCAATTCCTCAATCTTTTCTTCATCAGATAAAGTATAATCGCCGCGAAGATACTTCTTAATCTTCTCACAAACTTCACCTGTTTCACCTGCCAGTCCTAATGCTGGATATATTATTGTTTGTTCTCTAGGATATATTACTGTTTTTCTTGCGCTTCTTTGATATGCGTCCATTAACATTTACTTCTTCCCCTTTATTTTATCCCAATGTTTCTGTTCATAGTATAACTCTATGACCCCTTCCACAGTTAAGCATAGTCCCGCTAACGCCCAAAAGAAATCAGAGTCTATTTTAGTATATCCTAAAACATTTCCCATTGGAATTATTGTTAATAGTAATCCTGTGACTACTATCCATTCATAGCGGAATAGTGCTTTCTTTGCATCAAGCATATCCACTTTACCATCTCGGTTTGCATCTAACAAACCTAATATTTTCTTTAACATTATATCATCTGTCCTATCATCCATGAGGCTAATACCTTTGAAGTCATATTTTCACTTCTCCATTCTGCCTCGCCTATTACTCTAAGTAATTTGAATTTCAATCCTGTATCTAATTCTTTTTTCAATATCACATCATGTAAGGATTCACATACAATTTTTATATCTACCGATAGGTATATCATTTCATGTAATTGTGATAGTGCTGATTCGTATTGTTTATTAAGAATGCTGTCCAGTAATTTATTGTAAGGTTCGTGCATTCTTTCTATTTGTATTGATAGGGAAGTATTACTGGTATATGATGCCTGTAATTCTGTGATTGCCCTACGCAAGTCACCCTGCACACCGCCTATAAACTCATCGAGTTCTTTTTCCTCATAAGGAGGAATACCCTCCATTTTAATGATTCTCTCTAATACCCATTTAATGTTGTCATTGGTGAGTCTTTTGAATTGATAGTTTGCACACCTTGATTGTAATGGATAAATTATTTTATTTCTATGATTACATGTAATAATAAATCTTACATTACCACTATATCTTTCCATTATTCTCTTTAATGCATTTTGAGCATCAGAAGTCATACCATCCATTTCATCGAGCATTATAATTTTATGAGGCACATTTCCCTCTTTCATTGTAGTTGCTATATCCTTGATTGTTGTTCTAACAACTTCAAGCCTTCTGTCATCAGACGCATTGATTTCAAAGAAGTTCCCTGCCTTCGCGTCACCAAGAATCATATTGGCTAAGACTCCCGCAGATGCCGTTTTTCCTACCCCTGCGGGGCCATAGAGCAGAAGGTTTGGCATACCCTCGCCCCAATGCCTAGCATCGGAAATAAAGGCTCCCTGCCCCACTATTTCATCTAATTTCTGTGGTCTATATTTTTCAGTCCATAACATCATTCATCACCAGTTATCTAATCCCTTCATTTTGGGCTTTTTCTTTTGTTTCTTTTTTTCTTCTAGTTTAAGCGTTCTACGCTCTACATTGTTGACTTTAGTTTTTACATATTTAGCAAAGTCATTATCTTCTAATAATTGATTTAGAAGATATTCTTCATTTGATTTGAGTCCCACTCTTCTACATATTGAGGGAATCTTTGAATACGATTGTTTTGATGGAATCTCTACCCTTTTAGATATTGTTCCATTATAAGCATACGCTAGAAGTTCATAAAAATAATCCTGCGACCATTTTCTTTTAACCTTAGCATCAAGGTATGCTATTTTGTTTGGATGAATATTCATTACCAACCATGACAAAAACTGTTCATCATATGGTTTATTCATCTTTAATTTATTTAATACTTCTTCTCTGTCTGAGTTCTTTAAATAGTCATGAAGTAATTCAAATATATTCATATCATAATTGACTGGTTCCTCTGAGTTAGAAGTAGAGTAACATTTATTAGTAAACAAATAGTTAGTAGTACCTGCTCTCTTTAATTTACAAAGGTTGTATATTTTTTTAGGTACATCTTTTTGATTTAAAGAAGTCAATACTATTTGACCCTTATACTGAAGTAAAGTATCTACTATTAAATCTGTATTAGGTTTATAGTTTACTTCTTCTATCAATATGCCCCTATCTATAGGAATACTTAAATTGTCAAGTATACTATATTCATTAGCGTATTGAATAATAGGGTCATCAAGAATTTCAAGAGCCTTAGTGCTCTTTCCTGTTCCTGATTTCCCTACTATTATTATTGGTCTTTTAATTTTTATATCAATCATGTATAGGCCTCATTGCCATTATATCCTTATAAACTTCCAAACAAGAAGGACATTCTACAGATAAGAAGAATACCTTACTGTCTTGTTCAACACTAATTGCTGCTTGAAATACTATATGTAGAAATCCACACTCTTTACATCCAGACTTCAAAGTTTCATATGTCTTATTTTCTAATATACGAATGTCTTCTTCGTCTGGTATTAACATTTACAATTCTCCCTTTAATGTTAGGATTTTATCCAATCCTTCTAATGTGTGATGTTCACCGTTATCTATTAATTCAATAACTTCTTTGAAATTAGGCCACACATTTTTTGCATCCGGCAATTCATCAGGAACTAATTTACATAACTTCCATAGATTTACCATACCTCCAACACTTAATATTGGTCTTGGTCTACTTTTGTGTTCCTTTTCTTTATACTTGCCAGTAATACCTTGTTGTTCTAAAGTTCTTTGTAGTCCCAAGATGAAAGAGTCACTTCCTCTAAAGTTTACTCTAACTCTAACTCTATAACCTATGTTAGTATTATTTGCTCTTGAGACATGAATCTCAGGCTTAGCAATAGATAGTAATATTCCAGTTAATTGTCCTTTATTAAACATTATGCTCTCTCCTTTCTTTTCCTACTATATCTTCTACAAATAGATATTTATGTTCTATTCTTAATTCATCTAATCCACCAGAAATAAATTCTTCCCATGATTGATTAGATATTGTTATTAAAGATTCTTCCTCATTAATGTAAGGAAATACAAATCTAATTAACCATCCCCTATTTACATTATAGGCTCTAGCCGCTTCTTCATTTATTTTTTCTGCTAATATATGCAACGGATAATTAGGTTTTCCATATTCAGGCATAGCATTAAGCATACCTCTAATACCTAATTCTAGAATCTCCATATCTCTAATACCCGGCTGAACATAAAACATAAATGAGAACACTTTCATTTTAGAATACATTCCTTGAAGTTCTTCAATAGTAATACTATATTTCAAATTACATCATCCCCTCTATCGTTTGAAGAGTATCAATATCAGCAGGATATTTGTCCTGTCTAATTCTAACACATCTTGGAAATCTTAATCCTATATTGCCATCAGAATCAGTTGTGACTAAATCACTTGTCACTTCTAGAACAATACGAGGAAGGAAGTAATAAGTCTCTCCTTCATAGTAATCCACATTCTTTCTAAGTTCAGTAGTTAGCCAATCTAAATCCCAATCAGAAAAGCCTGTTCCTACTTTGCCAACATCAATATAATTATCTCCATCCTTTACTGATATACCATAAGTTCCATAAACACTGCTTCTTTTGCCATCACCATATTTAGCAGATGTAATTACTACATCAAGAGAAATACGAGGAGGTTTATACTTTAACCATCCCTTACTTCTTTTACCGGGTTGATAGGTCATGTCAGAATCCTTAATCATAATACCTTCAAAGCCTCTATCTATTGCTATGTTGTAGGCTGATTGAATAGTATGGTCATCAAAGGTTTCTGCTACATATTCTGGTGGAATATAAGATAAAGATGCTATCCTATCACTTAGAGTTTCTTCAATTAAGGCATTACCATTAATAGATAAACAATCAAAGGCTACCATCTTTACAGGACATTCTCTAACTGCTTCTGTTTTATCTTTCTTATGAACTCTCTTCCCTAATATTTTATGGGGTGCAGGAGAACCATCTGGATTAATAGGATAAATTTCAGTATCAAGAATTATATCTTCTATTTCAAATATCTTAACTATATCAACAACATCAGGATATTGGTCTGTTGTTATCTTACCCTTTCTATTAAAGATAATTACAGAATCTCCTTTCTTATGAATTTGATACCTATTACCATCATATTTAATATCAACAATATAATTAGTAGGTCTCTCTTTACCTTTGCGAGCCTTAGCCAACATAGGATTCACAAAATGACCGTGTGTTAATTTACACTCAGGAATATCTCCCCTATCTAATGAATCACAAATACTTGATGCACTATTGTATTGGTAATATTTTTCTATATCATTGTTAAGATAGTATGCTTTCATAGCCTTCAAAGGAACCTTATTATTGACTCCATTTCTAGGCTTGCGTACCCAATACCTAATGAACCATTTCTTTTCTCGCGCACTCATTTTGTTTAATGCTTCTGAGAATAGAGTATATGAATTGCTGTGTATTCTACTACAATCCATAGACAATAATGCCTGAAACTGTGACATCCCTATATCTGAGTCTGTATTGTTTCCTGAATCTAATTCATAGATGGCTTCACCAATATCTCCCCAAGCATGGGTATACTGTTCTATTTCATCATCAAAAACACCCAAAGCATTAGCAATCCAAGTCATTGCTCTTTTATTACCTATGTTATTAATAGGGAACTCTAAAGATAGAATACCTATTAAGTTAGGCTTATCATCAAAACTAGACATAGACTGTGAAATAGTGATAGCCTTATTAGTAGGAGTTTGATTCTCCAATACTTCACACATACGAGCAAACTGTGCTAATGTCATTCGTTTGCCTCCATGATACTTTGAACCATATCCTCTGCCTTCTTTTGCTTATAATCTTTTAAGCACTTTACAACGCAGGGAAAACAGATACTTTGATTAAAGTTTAATTCTTTGTTGTCTACAGTTAGAAGTTGTTCTTTATCTTTTCCACATCTAAAACACTTCATTCTTCTTCCTCCCTCATTATTAACTTGGCAAATGCAGCCTTAACATATATTGGTGTTACCTTTCTATGATAACCGTTAATATATTCCTTTGCTACATGCGAACATATTTTATCAATAAACCATTCTGTTTGTTTAGTCATTTCAATATATACATCAGGACTAACAGATGTTCCCATGGGTAGTTTATTCTTCAATTTCATCTTCATTAAATTCTTGCTTATTTTCATCTAATCCACTCACTATTTTTTGCAAAGCCCTAGTCAATGTCTTTGCTTCATTCATATTACACCTAAATCCCTTTTGGGTAGGCTTTCCATTATTATACCAACGAATGTCCACCACATCAGTTTTCCAAAATGTTAATGTCTTAACAATTCCTTCTGTGTTAGCATCTCTTGGTATTCTTACCACTATTACTTCATTATTATCTTCCGCCATTTTCAATCCCCTTTTTAAATAAATCCAGTTCTTTTAAGGTATAGAAGTATTTAGGTGGAGCGAATTCATCAAGCCTATTTGCTATCCAAACCGCCCCACCTAAACTGCTTACTTGAATAATTTCAAATTGTCCAAGTTCGCTATCAACAACCTCTTTAGTTTCTACTTCAGGAACCAAACCAAATAGTTTAGTTAATTCAGAAGAAACAACGCTCATATTATTTGCTACATATTTAATTATGTGCGCCCTTTGAATGGGTATCTTTGCATCAACTGTTATATGTATAGCCCCTGTAAATTGACAGGCTACACACCCATTCCCCTTTAGTCCTTCTTCATACCTGCAAACAGGGCAGGGTATTTCAGCAGGCAAGGGTGCTGGGAATTTAACAGTTATTTGTTTGCTCATCTACCATTCTCCGTTCTATACTTAACAGTATAATTTACAGTAATATCATAAGGGAAATTAGGGAAGTACAATTCCGCTTGCCCGTAATTTGGGGCATATCCACTATTAAACAACATACCATCTTGGCTAACATATCCATCGTTAGCAAAGGTGTAATTGTTAAAAATTACTGTGTTATTCACAATCTCAAAACTTAGATGTGTTGCAGTATAATTAAAACTGCTGACTTCTAGCCATGAACTGTTTGTTCCTATTGTTACAGTAGAATAGGTTGAATTGTTATCATCACCAACCAATACTGTAAACTCTTCATTAAGTGTAGTCCACTCGACTACTACTTCTTCTTCTCCCATTCCGGGTACATCAGGTATTGCATCTGCACACCCGGCCATTAAACTTGCTGTTATTAACAGCACCATCATCTTCTTATTCATTCTTCTTCACCTTCATTAACCCAAGCAAATTGGGAATATTCTTGGAAATGTTCTCCATTAGGGCCAACCCTAAAGAATATAGTCATTTCTTCTTTGTCTCCGAGAACAGTAGCCTTTTCAAGATACCTTTCCCACATACCAATTGTTCTCAAATCAGTACCACTAAAGTAAGCACTACCAAAAGGATGGGTATGAATCCATTCCTTTAGCGGAAGTTTCATTCCCGGTAATTCTCCTTCTTGTCCTTCAAAGGATACAAAGCCCGGAGTACCAACACTAATGAATAGTTTATCATTAGAGTCAATAATTACCTGTACTTCTCTAGCAATATCAAAAGCAGTTAGAGACATTTCCCAAATCTTGTCATGGAACCATATGTTCCAATCTTCCTTTTGGTAATAAGCCTCTCTAATCTGCTCTTTCCAATTTTCTATTTTAATCATTTCTTCTTCTACTTCTGCCATACTCATTGTATTGACCACCAATAGCCTACAATAATTGCACCAATAGTAAGACAAGAGACAATTATCCAATCAACCTCTCTTGACTTTTCTTGCTCAATTACTACGGGTTCCCAGCCAGCCCTCTTTAGAGAACTAATCTTAGCCCTAACAGAAGCGGCACTTCTATCATGACCGCTTCCTTTCATATACTCTACTATTTCTTCTACATCATAACCTAATACATAGGCGTTCTTCATTACATCTGTTTCTTCATTTGTCCATGCCATTTACATTTTCCCCCTTAATTTTTCGATTTTAGCCTCAAGTTTGGCTCTTTTCTTTTCTGCCTTCATTTCAGCCTTAGCGACTTTCTTTTCCTGTCTAATCTGCTTTCTAAATTTTAGAGCAACATATATTTTATCCAATAAGGTATACTGCTCTGTTGTTGCAGGTAGAACATTTACTGTGGTTCCTTGATTAATCAAGGCCATGTGTAATTCAGGACGATGGTTTCTTAATCTAGAAAGATGTGTAGAACAAGCCTTAACACTTCTTCCTAGTTTATCTGCCACTTCCCTTTGTTTCTTGTCACCTGCTGTCCATTCAGCAACAAGAGTTCTTTCATCAGCCGTAGTCCAACCACGCCTAGCATTTCTTTGTCTTCCCAATAAGGGCTTTTTCTTAGGAACTATTTTCTCTGTCTTATCATTCATAATTTCTACTTCCTTTTTCTTATTATACTCTGGCCGTATTCTTTTAACATATTTGTTCGTCAATCCATGTTGCTTTAGGATTTGATGTTTTTGTACCGATACAGCAGGTACGGTTCTTTTATTCTTAAATTTTTCATTTAACATTTCTACTACTTCTTGTGTAGACATATTACTATCTAATGCTAAACTCATTAGATATTCCTTTTCTTCGTCAGTCCATTTAATATTGTTCATATATTAATCACCATTTTATCTTTTATCTTATCACCAACATTCCACCTTTGCACCCATTGCGCCCCCATACCTGCAATTGCTGCGTGTGTAAAATGAATGTCCTTTGCGTCTAATGATTCGTTAAACGCTTCTCCTTGACATGAGAATGACCCTTCTGGCCCTGCCAAGAAAGTATCGCATAATAGAGGGTCTGCTAAATAACTGATTAATGCACCATTCCTCCCCTGCGCTCTCAGGTCTAACCATTGAGTTCTACAATCCGATTGGAAGCCTTGCCTATAAACAAGTCGTCTTACATCTAGGTTGTCTGCACAACAAACAACCAAATCATAACCTTCTAATTGTTTATCGGTAAGAATAGGATATTTACTTCTATTAACATTACCTTGAACCTCTAAGGCATCAACCTTGTTTTTCAAGGATGAAGCAAGAACTCTATGTTCTTCATAGTTTTGATATAAATAGTTCTTTGATTCTAATGTATCAGGGTCTGATATAGTAATGTCATATAATCTTGTTTGTCCTAAAAGGGGAGCCAAATAACTACCTATTCCCCCTACTCCTATAATTAATATTTTCTTAGCCATACCTGACACCTGCTGTAAATTGTTCTATTTGCATTCTCTTCAATTCCTTTTTATTTGTCTTTAATAAATCATATAAAAATCTCATATTATCCCTCAATGATATTTCTGAACATCCACATGAGTCACAAATTTCTCCTTGTGTATATTCAGGCCATTTTCCTCTAGTTCTCAATAAACAAGTTATCCAAAAACAACAAGCCAAATGAGACTTAGTGAATGTCATATCTCTACCATCTATTTGTTGATAGATGTATTCCGATACAATTCTAGTATCAGATAGAAATTCTCTCTTTTCCTTTTTTCCATAGTTATACCTTTGACCATGTATATACACCAATGTATTTCCACACTTTTCTACCCAATTATGGACAGCCATCTGATTTAATAGCCACGGCTTTCCAATTCCCCTAGCAAAATATCTAGCGGCCTTAGACACCTTATGTCTATTTTCAGAGTTCGTCTCACTTAATTCACTTATTGTTATTGGAATACCATTTTCTTTTAGAACTATGTAAACCAATGCTGTAGCGCGAGTACCTATTGTCCATCTCCAAGTATAATTATCCCTAAAGAATTTTGCATAATAAGAATGCACTCTTTCCTTTAGATTATTATTTGGCAACCAAGGAGAAAGAATCATGTTGCATTCTAGAATGCCTTTGCCCATGTTTTGGGTTGCTCTGTCTTTCAACATTTTCTGATTCTTTCTAAGAGTTCTTATTAGTCTAGTGTTTCCTTCAAATGTAGTCCAACCAATTTTAGAACCTAATTGTCCTCTATCCCCTACGCGGGGCATTTCATCTAAAGTTGTAGATTGACTAACGGTTTCTTCATATATATTACTTACCATTACATATCCACAATCATCACAAACTGTTTCGCCTAATCTATCATCAAAGGAATTGTCTTTACTTGAACATAATTCACAATTCATACTATCACCGACCAAGGAGCAGTTTCATCCAAAGAATCAAAATCTTCAAATCTAGATTCTATCTTTCCTTCTCTTACTGCTGAAGGCAAATATCTAGCAATTGTATATACTAATTCTACAGTAACATCATCATTTAACAATGCCAACGCTCTTGCTGCATATTGGTCTCCAACACTAGAATTATCGTGAATGTTATCAATACAAATTGGGCCTGACATATTACCATTATAGAATCCATTTCTTCTATTTATTGACCATGCTCTGCTTTCTTCATCAGTTCTCATACCATTAGCCTCTTCCGAAACAAATGCATAGGTTTTAACCTTTTGAATATTAGTTTTGTAAGCAGAGTCAATAATAACCCAATCGGCTAGTTTTCCTCTAACTACCATAACCATATTATTTTCATAAGGGAACAATTTTATTCTTCCAGGATATTTAACAGTAAGACTATCCATGAGTTTCTTTGCTCTATTTTCCACTAACTCTTGTGTTCTGTTTTGAGTCAAAAATTCCATCATTAGTTTTTCTTGAGATGAAGTAGGCGGATTACCCATTAATATCTCCCAAATTTTCTTGGGGGATTTATATGCCCATTTCTTTGCTCTAGCATGTCCATGATAAAAATAGTCAACAAATATATCTAAATCTCTAATTCCTATTGGAGCCCAAACTCCATCTGATATTTCTAATGCACATTCTTTTGGCCCTATCATCTTAGTATTTAGTCTAACTTCTACCTTTTCTCTATGAGGTAGTTTGAAAAACCAATAGGGTGTTCTATTTTCTAAAACATATGAAACATTTTCAGGTAGGGTAATCATCTTGTACAGATAGTCTATAAGAACCATAGCATCTTCTTCAAAACAAGACCTATATATTCCTCTAGAAAGAGCAATCATTAGATTCTTCTTAGTCATCCTATTTCTCATTAAATGATAATAGGGTTGCTCCTTTTCTATAATGAATTTAGCAGGATTCCCTTGACTGTCAGTAGCATCATTAAATTGAAATACACACTTAAATACTTTGGGCGCATGTCTATGTCCTCTTGCACCCCAACCTAAAAACTTCTGTAGTTCATTTTTAATAGAGAGAATCATTGGCTCTCCCTTAATTCTTGATTTTATTAATCTAATTGATAATGTTTGAGAGGTTATATCAAATCTATTTCTACCTCTAGCAATAGGATAAGTAGAATACAGAGTGATATTAGTAGAATAATATTTATCTCTAGTATCATCTGCTGTATAAATCCTAATTTCTAATGGATATTCATATTCATATTCACCAGTGTTCATTTTCTTTCTCTCCTTCTATGAAACATTCCTCTGAGCAGTAAACTCTTCCAGACTTTAGTGGATGAATAGATTTGAATGCTATTTTCATACCACAGAGGCTACATCTACCATCAGGAAATGTTGCACCCCAACGAGTTTTCATTCTTCTTCCCCCAAGTAATTCTTGAGATAATCAGGATTAATTCCATCCATATAGATATGGACAATAACTACCTGCTTAGGCAATCTATTAAATTGTCTCCAAGAAACAATTTTATTATCTATCTTAGGTCGCCTCAAGCATGGTCCTTTGGATTTATTAACACCATAACCATTGTTGTTCTTTGGGGCTAATAGACCCTTCTCACTTAACATATGTCTATATATTTTAATAAGGGTACTCTTGGGCATCTTCATATACATTTCTACATCATTCATTAAAAATCACCTTTACAAATTCTACTTCTACATTCTTCTTACTTTGAAGTCTATCAGTTTTTGTTACATCAAACATTATTAGTTCGATTCTTTTCTTTTGAGGGTTAAACTTATACCTCCAATATATATGGTGGTTCTTCCATTTAGCACCATGAGCAGGAACTCTTACTTTAGGCCATACTCCATTATAGAATTTCTCTATCTTAGAACATGCCTTTAGTAATTCTTTATCCGTCACTTCTGGATAATACATTTCCATTCTCTCCATAAACTTTGGGGTCAATATAACCCAAAAGAAGTGTTTACCGTTAGGCTTCATTACTTTGTGTTCTTCCGAAGAATAGTTTACATACTTTCGGGCATTACACTTGCTACAAATTAGGTTTCCCCATTCTAGCAAAAAATTATCATTTCCACATTTACATTTCATCTTTATTCTCTTCCTTATATTTTTCTAATTGATACATTTCTACCATTAATTTATGGAACTCTGTATCATCTACACATTTTCCACTTACTATAAAGAGTCTGCGTAGGAATCGCAAAAACTCTTTCGTTGTGATTTTTTCTTCGATGGCGTGAGTCAAAGCCCTTATTGTTGTAGATAAGGCAGACTCAGCATCATTGTAGACATATTCATCCCAAGTAGAAACAGTAGGTAATACTGAATCTAGGTCGGATGTCTCTGCAATAATACTATCACGAATTAAAATTAAGTCTTTAGGTTTAGTTATGAGAGTATAACTAGATTTCACAACTACCACCTGCACAGGCTAATTCATTTCCAAAATCGGTATTATCATCATTTTCATATACCTGTGATAAATCTACATTTGTAAGAGATTGCATCATCTTTTCATAAGTCTCTTTAGTGCATGTCTCAAATGGGGGTTGGTCATATTGTTGCATTTCTGGGAAACACGACATTCCATTATAGAACCATCTATTTGACCACATCCATTCTCCTACTTCATCCCATTCATTTTCTTTAATATATACAGTAGCAGATACATTGTGACTATTCTGACCATCTCTATGTCCGGGGTTTACCCAATGAATAGTTGCATCTCTTACTCTATTTAAGAACATGAATGAATTTTCATTTCTGTTTGGTTCTTTTGCACTACTTGTCACAGCACCCGCAGGAGCCTTTTGAGGTATCTCAATTACAGCACCATTAGGCTTATCCCAAGCATCATCTTCTACTAATTCAGGATGATTAAATTTGAGGTAGTTATAGATTGGCTCCATCTTATTTACTCTAATTCTCCTAATATAATAAGGAGCATGCCAAGCATGAATACCTGACGATGAACCTAATACACAGGATGCTGTTCCAGATGGCTTAATACAAGTGACTCTTGAAGCCTCATTAATACCAAGTATTTTTGCTACTCGCTTATTTTCATACTTAGCCTTATGAACAGCACCTGTTAAATCTAATCCATTAACTGCATTAGATGCTAGTCCTGTCATTGATACACCAAGTAAAGCATCCTTTTCTGTTGTTGTATTCCAAACATCCCTTAGATAATGGAAGTCAGTATAAGAAGCCTGTAGCGTTCCTAGGAATGATGCTGCTTTAACTCTACCATCTAAATCTTCTTGTCCTGTGACAGATGAAGCATTTACTTCAGTCAGATTACAAAACTGGTAAGGTCTTAATGCTATCTCGCAACAAGGATTAGTTCCCCAATCTTTGTCATTTGAGAAATACACTCCCGGTTCTCCTGAGCCGCCTCTTCTAATTCTATCCCATAGCATATCAAAAATAGGCTTCTTAATTTTATGTCGTAGAATAACTGCTGAATTGTTTGCTCTGAATCTCTGCGATTGAGTTTGTTGCCAATCTAATCCTGCTTTACAATTAGTCATTTCTAAATCATCCATACTAAATAGTGAAATTAGTGCTGCTCTGCGAATACCACCTGCTAATACTGCATCTGCAATATGGCACATTATGTCATGGCATTGTAATGGAGATAATTTATCGCCATTTTCCATTTGTTGTAGGATGCCTTCAACAATAACGAGACATTTTCTTAGAGGTTGAGGGCCGGGTGCTTTACCACCACTTGTTTTTAGCCTAGAACCTTTGGGTCTAATATCCTCATAAATGAATCTAGGTGTTTGAGTTAATTCTCCTGTATAAGAACGGAATAACTCTTTAATTGCATCAGCCCATCCCATGATAGAATCTTCAATAACTATCTTTCTAGTTCTGTTAGGATTAGGTTTCCTTATTTCAGGAAGATGTGTCACATGATGCTTCTGCACCGAATAACCTACTCCTGTTCCACCTAATAACAAAAACATTGCTTCATGAAAACAAGCAGTATTATCAATAGGCATATATGCACAATTGTAGATTCTGTTAGGAGAGAGTTCTATTGGCTTTCCTGCAAATTGCATAGACCGCATAGATGGAAGAACCTTACGAGGTTTAACATAGGTTTCATATACATCTACTATTTCTTCAGCAAATGAAGTTCCATGTTCCTTGAACTTTTCTATATGCATATCTCTATTTCTATCGCATACTTCTTCCCATGTTTCCTTTCGATTCTCTTCTTCTATCCATTTTGCATACTTCATGTATACAGTAATATCACTTAATATCTTGTTTGATAATTCCATTTCTTAACACCTTACCTGTTTCCTATATGGCATTTCTGATAAATTGGAAAATGCCAAAACCCATTCACCATTCTTACGAATAGTCCATTCTTTCTCTACTTTTACATTCCATTGTGGGAATGTAGCATAAGCAATTGTGCCTACGCTATCTAATAGTTCATCGAAGTCCCCATATTCAACTCCTTTATATTCAAAAAGTGTTGAACCTTCACAAACTATTACTGCTTTCTTGCTAATTGCAAGAACATGACCTACGGGGTAGAAATCAGCACGAACAAGTGCTAAATCTTCGTAGGTTTTGAATTGTTTTAATTTCCATCCAAAAATATCGAATACTTTTGGAACTAGTGTTTTGTCTGCATAGTTTATTTCGTCTTGTAAATTCATATTATTCCTCCTTTGGTGGAGGGGAGAGAGCAATGAGGCTATGCCCTTCTCCCCTCAAAATCCCTTTCTACCGTTAAGCAGGCTTAAAAGCCGCCAACGATAGCAGGGGTTAGGTCAACAGCCTCAACTGTTTCCCATTCTACATCAGCGATAGTTTCCCTTGCGGTTAATTCGCCATCTATAAACACCCAATGTGTGGGATGGTCATTGATTTGCTCAATTACTTCCCTTTGGGTGACTTCTAGTTCTGTATGACCTGTTTCATTAATTATTGTCAATAGCATTCTAAAATCTCCTGTCGCGCTTATCTCTCCGTGTCGGTGTCGGGTATTAAGGGTTGCGTTCTAGCCTCGATAAGCCTAGCAGTTAGCAAGTTAATCGTCTCTTCATACTTAATTACTAGCATATTTAGTTGATTTGCTTGATTTACTGCGGCTTGATACCCTGCCGACAACTGTTGCAATTGCTGTTGTTGTTCTACATTTGAAGAAGTAAGTGCCTCTACTGCCTTCTCCAATTCTAACTTAGTCGTTTTCTTCTTCTCTTCTTTTGTCATTTTATCCCCACCTTTGTTGTTTTAATATGGTGATTTGATTACTGGCCTCATCTTTAGTTATATTATCTAAATCGCCTTCATAGCCTAATTTGACCAAATAATTCTTTTGTTTTTGTGTGGCTTCTGCCACCGTCTTTTCAGTAGTAAATATTGAATTTAACTTGTTGATTTGATTTTCAGTCAAAACAACCCCATTAGTCATCTTCTTCTTTAAGTCTATTAGAAAGTTCTCTTCCCATGAATCTCTTCCCTGTTCTGGAACAAAGGGCTCTAAGCCATAATATTCACATGCTTCCTGAAAAGCGGGCTCATGTTGAATCTCTTGAACAGTGGCTACGACTTTTTCGCGCCGTTCTATCTGAGCCTGTTTGATGGCTGCTTGTTTTTCATCATGTTTTTTCAACATGACGACCCTATCAGCAACCATTTTATCCTCGCTTTCCACCTTCTTCTCTGCCTCTTCTAATTGAAGATAGAATTTCATTAAATCAAGCCATAATGCCTGATTAGGATACCCTCGCGTAGAAGATTGATTTCTTGTGTTTTCTGGATGATTCCATCTCCAAACAATTGAAGCCATTTTATATCCGGGTTCACCAAAATTACCTGTGGCTCTTTTACGAATATAGGTTTTAGGTCTTCTCATTCTTAGGTCGTAATCGTAAAACCATCCATCAGTTCTTACATTCACTCTTAAATCCATATCTCTAATGGCTTCAAACATTTCAATGAAATGGTCTCCATGAACATTCCACCATGCATTCTTTTTCAACGCATCTACTCTAACTTGAATCCAATATTCAATCATGTCATCGGTGATTTGGTCATCACTCAATCCTGTCTCTTCACGAATAGCCCTAAGAATTAGATAAGAATTAATATGGTCTGAACCAACACATTCTCTAACATCTGTTTCTGTATTATGAATTTCAAAGTGATAAGTAATAGTATGACCACACAAACAATAATACGGGTGTCCGTTAGTATAAGCCGGTGGAACCATACCTACTTCATCCCACCAAACTTTGCCTGTTGCTATCCATTCATGTTTAGCATCATCATAATTATCAGCATTGGACAATTCAACCATTCTTTCTTTTAATCGTCTATCCCAACGCCCATTAGTTAATGCTCTTTTAGGTATGATTTTATCAACTGCCATATTTTATGCCTCCTTTTGTATCTAAAAGAATACATAAAGCATGTCCTTCAGGAAGCCCTGATTTAGTTTCTATCCAGAGTCTCCTATCTGCAAAGTAACATGGATTATATCTATCAACCCATGCCCCTCCTACGCTTTCATCTCTTTGACATAAATAACATATGCGATATTCTTTTCCATCGGAGCCTGTTCTATATAGTACATCACTCATTCTTCCTCATCTCCAACAACTACATTCTCACTAACATCAAACCATGTTAATCCTTTAACATAAGTTATTATATTATCATATCCTAATGCTAAAATTTGACCATCTCCTACTAATGTAGGGGTTGCTCTAACACCTAGACTCTGAAACAAATCAGGTCTAATATGATGATATATTAATGAGTATTCAAGTTCAGGATATTGAGCATTTAAGTATGCTATTATTCCTTTACATGGAGTGCAGTTTTCTGCGGTAAATAATTCAAATCTCATTTTCTTCATCCTCCAGTCTACACTTCTTTAGATGAATTCTCCATGGAACCATTTCATTATGTATACTACTCATTCTTCCTCATCCCTTATGGAATGATAACACAAATGGGTAATTACATTGTTTAGCCATTCTTCATCATTTAAATTATATGCCATGAGCAATTCTAATATATGCTCCATGCCTTCATCTATTCCGTCTTTCTTTATAACTTCTCTAACTATTTCATTATTATTCATTCTCTTCTTCCCCCTTGTTTATAATTGGTAGCCTTAGTCCCGGCTTCCATTTAATATCATATACAACATTTAATTTCATTCTTCTTCCTCATTTACTTTTGGTATTATTATCTCTACAGATTTTATCATATGTTTTTTCTTTTCACATTCATCACACAAATCTATACCTAGCATAACTTTATTATTGCAGAGTATACCATACATAGTACACTTTATCTTTATTATGCCTGACAAACTATCCCATCCGTTCAAACATTCTCTGTTCGCTCAGATGTGATGTAAGTAATTCATTTATTTTTTCAAATATAGATTCTGCACAACCACCTATACATTTACGGTGGAGACCTAGCCATATTGTATAGTGGCGATTAATCACTACTTTAGGTAAATCAGTTTCTCCTTCAATTGTAATCATAATTGGAGGCATATTCTCATCATCTATTATTTTATAAGTTATTTCTCTCTTGGTTATTTCTTCTTGTTTCATTGAACATCTTCCCCCTTTGTTTCCTTCAACCTTTTTTCTTGGTCAAAGGTATTCCTTTGAATTTCAATATCGTTTTCTAATCCCACAATACGCATCTTTGCTGCATCTACTACATGAGATTCATTTAGGATAGTCCACTTAGGTAAACTATCAAATTCTACTTTAAGGACTAATTCTCTTGATATAGAGACATATCCTTTATCTGTTTCTAAGTTGATATAGGATGAAGCCATCGGTGTATTCAAATACGATTGAAACCCTTCAATGGTTTCGATAGTATCCATATAATTTTCTGCTTCCCTATATCTATCTAAGGTATACCATACCTTCATCTTCGTTCTATTTTCTTTCTTCCAATTTTTCATTCTTCCACTTCCTTATGTCCAGCCCTGAGACCACTACTTAACCTCATCGTTTTACTTCTGTAAACCATTGAGATACAATGCAATCACATTGCTCTGGAATATATTCTGCTACTGCTACTTGTTTCATTATTATGCCTTTTATACATTTCTTGCATTTCATATTAATCACCTATTTTGAGTGTGGTGCTGAATCCGGAATTTGAATCCGGGTCATCGGGATGAAAACCCGATATGATGGGCCTAACTACACCAATTCAGCATTTGAATTTAAATGTGGGCTTCTCACCCAACTTGATAGGTTTCTCCACATTTCCTATTAAATGTACGACGGAAAAAAAGGGGGAAAAACAGGTAAAAACATTGCAAAACCTAAACCCCCAAAACCCGTTGGAGTATTATGGTTGCGAGGATGGGATTTGAACCCATGAAGCACTACGCACCGAATCTTAAGTCCGGCCCCTTTGACCATACTTGGGAACCTCGCATTTTGAGCCATTTAAGTAGGAAAATGGAATATATTATGAAAAATACATTGTATTTGTGGCTCTGATTGTTTTCCATTATTACTATACAAACCTACTTCAAAGTAACACTAATATCGTTACCTAATAGTGTCATAATAACCAGAAACACCAATTATGCATACGGTTGCAATGGAACGGGTTCATAAAATCGTTTTACCGTATTCTCCCGTCTGGTTATCTTTGAATGTTAATAGGGAACAGGAGGCAAATTCACACATTATGAGAGCGACCTAAACTGTCGTAGCAATACAACCTAGTAAACTATACGACAGACCATTTCTGTGTGAATTAATGAATAAGGGCCAATATTCTCGCCCAATGCCTTTATCTCGGAGGTACAAATGACTGATACATTGTATTTGATTTCCCTGTTTTTATTTGACAAACCCTACCCAATTAATTTGCCACGCTTCCGAAGGAGCGAGCATCATTGAGTTTATTCTTTCATTTGAACTAATAAAAGAATCAAGTACCCTATTAAGTCCTTGATTACATCTTCATCAGTTTCAATAGTAGAATTTCCTTGCATAAGTCTATTCAACTTATCATCAATTCTAACCTTTAATTGTTCTTGTGCATCAGATTGAGAGAAGATTCTAATTGGCGCAATTGCCGAATCTCCATATGCTTCATTCTTCTTTAGAAGGAAATGCATAATTGCCCTACACTCATTTTCTATCTTTCTTTGGGTATTAGTCAATCCCTTGCTACCTGCTGCCTTCAAAACATCTGATGGATTTGTTGCAGTATGAACTACAACCTTTGTTGTTGCTTCTTTAGTAACATCATCAACATACTTATATGCATCCTTTAATGTTTTTATTTCCAGTGGAGAATAGCCTTTCCACTCCTTCTGTGTTTTCTTAGACTCATTCTTTCCTTTGTGTCTATACAATAATTCACCTGATTTCTGTAGTGCATGTATTTTCATCACAACAGACCCAGTGCTTCTCTTCATTTTACTGGCTATTTCTTTACCAGTAAGTCCTTCTTTCCAAAGTTTCTTTAACTTTGTTATATCTCGTTTTGTCCATTTCATTTTAATCTCTCCTTTTGTTAATGGGAGTAATTTGAATGTCGAAAGTCATGTTCTCGACATTTTCTTGTTCGTAAGAATATAGATTCTTGTTACTTATCCTCTGTTTCTAGTCAGATTCTACTCGATTCTTAAGAGTTTCTTATTTTCTTAATTTTCTAGCCGCCTTGAGGGGTGAGTGAGTGAGTGAGTGATGATATAAGATAGTAGAAATATAAGAATACTATAATAATACATATTCTATTCACTTATTCCCCTTAACTGCCCAACTTCTTACCACTTAGGTTTTCTACCCCAAATGAGAAACTAGAAAGTGGGTAAAATCTGACCACCTCTTCCTGATATATTGATATTAGTATTAATATAGAATATATCATATGAATATTGATAGTAATAATAAATATATAATTGATATACAACGACACTCCTTCCTATTATGTGGAATGCGTCAATAACATTCTTACTTTTTACGCCATTAGGCATATTCGATTCATATACTGATTAGCGATTATTCGCTTTCAAGAGCCTTTGTTGAGAACTGGCTCATCTATACTAAGCAGACCGAGTGACACTTATATAGCCACCGCCCTCGGCTGATGCCCCTCTCGCTTAATGCGCCATTACCTACCATATGGTAAGTTATACTTTGTCAGAAGAGACCTGATTTTGATGGAAAAGCCGAGGATTGATGTTTAAGCACCAATCCCCGACTTCCCCGAAGAGTTTGCCCGAAAGACTCTTAGGAGGAAAGAACTACTCTTCCTCCGTGTAATCATACTCGCTACAATCAGCGAGTCCAGCAAGAGAACCATCCCATTCCCCATCACGGAATAATTGCGTTGCTGAGTTGCGGGCCTTCTTAGCCAGCGTGTTTGCGTAATCGTCTGCATCTACGAATACAGGCGACCCTTTGCTCTTACCATGCTTCCTTAGAAGTGGCTGAGAGTATGTTGAAGTCTCTGTGAAGAAAGTGTGCGCTGCTGCACGAATCTCATCACAAGCCGCATCTACAACTGCCTTAGCAGCCGCAGGGAGAATGCCCTGATTGCCTCTCTTCCACGGATAACCGGGGTATGGCTTTAGCATTCCCTTAATCGAGGTAGTCAATGACTCCCTTGTACCTTCGTTGTTATTACCAGTCTCAACTAGCATTCTTGCTAGAGAAACTACATCACTAGGAATAGCCTGAAGTTCGCTATCGCCGTCAAGCATTCCTGTTACTTTTATTACTACTGAATCCCATTCAATTTGTTCCATAATATTCACCTTTGTGTTCTTCCTAAGCCTTTCGGGGCTTACTCTAAGGGTATGGCGCGACACCTATAAAGGGGTCTGAGCAAAGTAGAACCATATGGTATTGAACTGATTTTATGGGGAACTTTAGATTCGTTGAAAAAACACGCCGTTTTTTGGAAAAGTCACCGGTGACACTCTGCACCTAGCACACGGAACGGTGCTAATTAACACCATTTCTTTTATTAGCATTACAACCATATGGTGCGATAGTACCCCTTACGGTTGTCTAAAGATACCTTCAAAAATGTGTGCCAGTCTACGGTAGAATAACCCATCGCCTTTCCAAACCACTTCTACTCTCCGCTGAGCAACATTTTGTTCAGCAACCATATGGTAGTCTCGACTCATTAAGATGGCTAAAGGCGTTAGCCTAGCAAATGATAATTTGTGGTTAGGCGTCTTCATGCGAGAGAGTGCCACAACTGAGGATACCATAAATCAAAAGGAGAGGGCTTCGCCCTTGCTTTATTGGACCATATGGTTGTAATTAATGAAATTAATATTTACCCCGAATCGGGAACTTCGCTAAGGTAAAGAGACCACTTTCTTATCATTCGTTAACGCACTATTTAATTTCATTAATATCACTACTCTTTACCACGCCTCCGTCTCCATATGGTGTGATAAAGGAACGATAGTTCCGTCACCCCAAATCCGGTCTCTATCCATTTGAATGACATGCACCTACTAATGCATGCTGGATATGCTCACTAAATCACTTCATAATTTACCTCGCCCTTTGCATCCATTATTAGTCTCTGACATTCAAATGCCTAGTACCATATGGTGTCAAAACGGAGTGTTCCGTGACATGTAGGCCAGGGGCCGGTATATGTCATCGGGTGACACCTTTAGGGTAAACCTCGTAAACTATTATTTACTCACTTCCACACACACTGTGTTGAACCATATGGTATTAACTTTGATAAAATACCTTAATTAGTGTCATTTGCCCCTCTTATTCTGTCGGAGGCATCCGGCACGAAGTGGCTGAATAACACCCTTTCTAACGGTGTAAAGCATCTATCTTGGAGATTAGCGTCTTAGCGAGTCGGCTCGATTTAAAGAGCAGGCAGTACAACACCCTTAGCGGGGTAAGGTAGAGTAAAAGCGGGTAAAGCAGTATACTTAACAGTAGAAAGTTGGAACCCATGCGATTTGTAGGTGAGAGAAATCAAACCCTGCCTTCACTTTGAACTCCAATATGGAGATTATATAATAAAATATAAGAACAAACCATACACACGCGAGACTTCATGTATTCAATAAGAATATGCTTGGATTAAGGAAACGCTGGACGCGCATCCCTTGAGAGGAAGCAGTTTAATCAGCACTTAGGACTCATATTCTTGGAATCTTAAGTATAAATCTCGCAATATGGTTCATATCAAAGTTCCCACCATATGGTATTATACATAATGTAAATTAGTATCTATAACCCATCGGCTCCTTTTAATGCACTAACACCCATGTCTTAATCATTGCGCTATCGCTGCAATAATTGACTCCAACCGTCATCAACACCCTAACTCTCTTCTTTTACCTCTTTGATGTTAAACGGACCATATGGTATGTTCTGTGAAAGATATGTCAATGGTGACATAAAGGCTGCAGGAGTTAAACAAAATGAAATTTGTTTATATTACTGACTGTAGCCACATAGATTGGGTTATGTCTCGAATAGGATGATAAGACGAATGAAGAGACATTACTCAAGCGTGGCGAAAGGTCAGTCTTTATGTAACCAGTGCACATAGGCTTTCAAGAAATACCCTTATGTTCTCTTGCCGTAATTAAGGTAATAATATAACCTACAGAGATACTCTCTTGTTTGCTGCTCATTGCTACATTCCGGCATAGCCATTCAAACTTCTTATCATTGATTTCATTCTTGCCTTCATTTAACCATTCGCTACGCAAACTCGTTATATGCAACCATATGGTGGCAGGAGCCACGGAATGGCAAGTGAAAAAATACAACGATAGGAAGGATAAACGATAATGGAGTGGCTCCAGTGCCCACCTTATGGTTCACCTCCTAATATTTCGTTGGTAGATGTTTAGTGCAGCATATTCATTGCTGCTGCACTTTAAACAGTCTACCGTATTACTCAATACTCCTCGCAGAACCATATGGTGTGGTAGCACCGGACATCGGGTTTATTCCGGCAATTACGCTTCTTATGTATGCAAGTCATTCTCCAAGTATTCAAAAGACTTGCAACATGCTTTAATTGCCTAACCATATGGAAGTGGTAAAGGTAAAAGAAATGAAACTTGCAACGACATATTGTTGCAGGTGAAGCCCTTGAGTTTCATTCCGTAGGCGAAACAAGTCTTTTGGCTTTAATTCGCTATCTCGCTGGAGATAGGGGATAATCCCCCATAAGGACTATCATCCATATGGTTATGTACTTTGAAGATTAACCTTATCAGTATCACTCTATTCGCTTACATTGGCTCTGATTCGGAGTCATCGTGATGACACGCCCCCACAGCGTATTGCTAGGCTTTGCCGATAGTAGCGACTGATGCGTGGAGTTAAGACACCGATGACTCCGTTTCATCCAATGGGGTTCTTTATACAAAGCAACAGACCATATGATACAATAAAGTAATGTAATGGATTTAATTCCCAAGAATAAGGATAAAGAACCCGTGCATTTTCTTATCATTCATTTACTATTAGTTGCCAGCAACTATCTGTACCCATATGGGTGGATGCAAACGGTACTTAATGCAATTAAGATTTGTTTAGCAAATGGTGCTGCTTGATGATAAGAAAGTAGCAAGTAAATGTGCCAGCCCCGTTATTTCCTTTCTTGCGGAGAAGATATAAACTATGTAACATTCGTTGGTTATCTTCACAGATGGAAACCAACGGAATATTACTCATGCGCGTAAACGCGCCCTCCGTTTATTATTACACTCCATATGGTAGTTTACTTTGAAGATACTACCTTATGAGTGTCTCTCGCCTTCCTTATTTTGGTGGCGCACCACCATAGAATACACCGGAGAGTGACTGAAATGGCTGATTATAGCATGGATGATGAGAAATGGACTGGCAGGAAGGAAACCTGCATTGCTTGGTTTGAGGCTAACCCCTCCCTTGCAATTGAAGAAGACAGGGAAGCCCTTGCAATGGGCTTCTTTAGGGTTGGAGACAACCGCCCCGAAAACAGGGTAAAGTATTGGTCGGCAATATGCTCGCTATTCGCGGGATTGCCTAACTCCCCTGTTGGGCCGGGTAGAACCTCTAACATGACCGTTGGGCAGAAGTCTCAATTGGACACCTTTATCGCAAAGGTTGTTCAATACGCTACTGACTCATTCAACGAGAATGGGTACATTTACGCAATGGCCCGTACTCATGGCAAGTCTGGAGGCGAGTTTTATCGCCTTATGGATGATGGCGATGAGATTTACGGCAAATACGAGGGCAAGAAGGCTCGCGCTATCTTGGTGAAGGCATTCAATGCCTCATTCAAGGGCGATGAGGAATCTAGGGTCTATTGGCCTACAATCCTTCATGATGATGGGGAAACCCAGATTCTTGACTTTTCTCTGTACGAGAGCAATGAGGGTGCTAACGATGGCTACCCCAATGTTCAGTATAGGGCATCGGAGGAGGAGGAGTAGGTTTGTGGTTGTGCGCCACCCACGCCCTTCGGGGCCATTTAACAAAGTAAGACCATATGGTGGTTAATAATTCTAAAGAATTATAATTTACCCTAATCCGGTAACTACAGAATAAATATTCGTACCTATTGTTTCTTGACGATATTATATAATTACATTATTATATCTATATTTATTCTTGCGCAACCATATGGTGTAATAAAGTGAAGGATGGGAGACTTTATACTATCCCATTTGAGGAAAACACTCAGGTTTTAACACTTACCCTAAACTATCGTTATAGTAGAGTTACACTCTTAAGTCTTAAAACACTTCGTTAACTTCCATATGGTATTATACTTTGTCATTAATGCCTCACAAGGAGGACTTACTTCATTATTGGAGGCCGATTGTAATGACCACATTCAGGACATTTACCAAGACTTTCCCATTGATGACCACATAGGGTACATTTAGTCATTCTTCATCACCTTAGATATTGTGTCAGGGTCACATTTGGCTGATGTTTCACTTCTTGTGTATGATACACAATCAATGTCATATTCCAAAGGATAGCCATTAACACAGTATGATTTGAGACATGTCTCTATCTCACCAATGATAGATTTCATATCATTCATTGGAGTATCAACCAACGCCTTGGCTATCTGCTTCTTGTTCCTAACAGAAGAAGGAGTATATGAAGACATAAGGGTTAGAGTATATCCATTAGGGGATTGACGAAAGTTAGGGGTCATTTTCAATTCATTAGAATATTTCATGTGAGGGACACCATTATATGATTGCTCTGCTTCCATCCTGTCAAACCACATATGACAGTAATCACCGTTAGGAGTCATGTAGTCGTCAAATTGCTTTGTTGTTGTGACAGTTCTCATGTCTGCATCAAAGCCATTCTCACACAATTGCTCAAATGCGGTATTTGCCTCACTTCGATATTCAAGCGCAAACGCCAAAGTACCATCAATCAATATCTCATAACTCTTTGAATCCTCAGTTTTGGTTTGCCATCCATACTTCTCATCTTCTGGAACGGAATCAACCCATCTATACTTGTTGATTAGACTAATACCGAATTGATGCAACCATTGGGCTGCCTTCTCATAAGTATTGTTTTCCCATTCGTCACATCTGTAGGTTATTGTCATTATTCTCTCATGAGTAGCCATATCATTCATCTCCGGTTTGACCAAGGTATTGACCCAAAGCGTCTTGAAGGTCAGACATTACATCATCAAGGTTCTCACCTGATACCCTTAATTTATGAATACACAGCACCAATGAAGAACCACTCTTCATGTGCTTTACTTCCAATACATACTTTGGCTCACTAACCTGCTGAATAACAGTAGTGTTATCATTCTCAATGCTCATACTGTAAGGTTGTAAGATGACACTAATAAGGTAGTGTTATCAAAGTACACTACCATATGCTTTGTGCGAATTTTTTTTCTTTTCTCTTTGAATGCATTCTTTCTTTATTGGCTTAATTTTTTAATCATCCTAAGTCAAGAATTATATGTTAGGCGTGTGTGGTATAGAATACAGGCGTGACCTATACTCAATTGTTGATAATTAATGATACAGAAAAAAGCGCGCCCTTTAATTAAATGAATACAAAGAATACATTCATTCTATTCTTATTCTGGGAATGCATTCATTAATAAAAAGAAAAAAACGCAAGTGCCAAATAAATGACGGGCCAAATTTTCAGTTTTAATGGTTGAATAAATTATGACACTAATAGTTAAAGGTAGATAACATGTTTAATGCTTGGAGAGTAGTAAAGGGAGTTAAGCATAAAAGAAGAAAGATAAAGCCGCCAAAATTAACATGGGACCCAACACATAAGACTCCTATAATTAGAAAACATCCATTATGGGATAAATTAAAGAGAGTAGTTGGATTAGGCACAGATGTATATGAAATATTAGAGTTCTTTGATGAAGAAGGAATGCTTGAAAGAAACAATGGTCCTGATATGAATTATACGATTATAGAAGAGTCATTGCGGGATGCCAAAACACCAATGGCGCAATTTGAGATTTTAGATAGAGTTATTCAAATGTACTTACTTGATAAAGAACAAAGTAAGAAACAACCAACTATCGGTGATGTAGCAGGAATAAATCTAGAAACAAGAGAGGTTAGTGTAACAGGAAATTGGGAAGAAGATTCCTTTAGTGCTATACAAGACTATTTTCCATTAAATAGGTTGACCGTTCAAGAAAACCCAGTATCACATTCTGACTTTAGTAGAGGAGATGAAGATAAATTATTTTCGTATATTCACCACAGATTAAATGATAATAATGTACGAACTAAATTTCAAGAGGAGTTTATTGGACCTAATCCAGAAGTAAATGTTGAGACATTTTTATCACCAAATACTGGAAACAGTGTTCCTGATGGTATTGCAAGAACATTAATTGGACTCCTAAAAGGCGGCAATAAATTTGGATTAATGATAACCGATAAATATGGTCAATATAAAAGAAAGGAGGAAAGAATCAAATATGAAATTGAAAGAGAACATCCTTTTCCTGAACCCCCACATGGGAATGAAACTGTAGAGGGCGAAACCTTTCAAGAAAATAGATGGAGAAATGAACCTACTGAAGAAGATAAGGAAAGATGGGGATGGCAACATCAATTGGAGAGAACTAACCCATTATCAGAATCTAATAATGATTGGATAATATCAAGTATAGTAAAAAGAGGAAAGTTAAGTGGTTCAATGAAAAAGTGGTATTTTAATGGTATAGCAGTATTTCATGGCAATGAACCTAAGTTTTGGGTAGGAATGAAAGTAAAGTGGGATGACTATGCAGAACCCTCAGTTAAAATAGGAATGAAGAGTTTCATTAACAAAGAAATATTAGATTGGAGGAAGTGGTAAAATGGATGAAGACTGGAAAGAATTAGTTAGACATGTTACTCCTTCAAGAAAGAAGTTATCATTAGAAATATCAATGCAGGATATTGTTGATTATATGGGAAAATATAATATTGACAATTTTGAACTGACAAAAGACCAATGGGAAAAATGGATAGATTCAAAACCTAATAGAAATGACGAAGTTATGACATCAATTGAAGAAGCAGTATTTGAGTTTATGATTCAATGGTTACATGAAAATACAGAATTATACCAACCCGAAACTCCAAAAAGAAATACAAAGGATGATTTACTTGAAAACTATCATCCTAAAGGAATCTTCGTCCCACCCAAAAGAGTAAAAGACTGGCGGGGGAATTGGAAGTATTATAAGTAGGTGAAAAAAATGGATTGGAAGAATATAATTAAAGTAGATTTTTCAGGAAATGCTGGGGCAAGAACTTCCCCTGATAAAAAGACAGGTAAAGGAAGATTTAATCCCTTTGACCCAAAAAGAAAGAAAACCGGTGGAACAGAGAGAGTAGACCATTCAGAACCAGAAGGAGGAATACCCGAAAATAAATGTGATGGATGGCCTGATTGTAGTCAAGACGCTGTAAAGTATTGTACAACCTGTTGCTTTAAGGCATGTGAACAATGCTATCCTTTATTTGCAAAGGCAAAGGGAGGATTCCATCCTTCTGCTCCATTAGACCATAAATCAAGACCATATAAGAATCATTGTAAAGATGTAATAAGTAGTGCTTCTGGTAAAACAGAAAGAAAAGTAGTACATGATGACTCTGGCTATAGTAGCCTGAAAGACTGGTGAAACAATGTCTATGCAATTTGATATGAACAATCCCAAGATGCAAGAGTGGTTTAAAGATATAAAGGTTAATCCGTATGAATGTTGTAATCTTGCAAAAAGAGATGTATTAGATGACTTAGATAGTAAACTGGCTATGGCTAAAATTTATCTTAAAAGAAAGACCAAGAAGTTTACTAAAACGGAAGAGAGTATAAATATGATTGCTGGTTTTATAGTTCATTCTGATTGTATTTCTTTTACTGAATGGTTAGAAGAACAAGTAGAAGATGACAAACCCGCACCGGAATTGGTAAAAATATATCAAGATTTTACTAATTGTTATGCAAAACAGCATAAAGCATTTATTGGTGAGTTAAACACTAGAAGAAGTAGACATTGGGAAAAAACAGGTGAATTAGTATGAGTTGGAAAGATACATTAAAGAAGTCAATAAAGAAACTTGCCTTCCCTGATGTATCATATAGTGATATAAATGAAATGTTAGATGTTACGGATTTTGCTCATCAAGATGCTCATGTACCATCTTCACCTCCTTCACAATGGAGACAAAAAATATCTGATAGAGATAGAAAGGCTAGGTATTTAGAGAAGCCATCTAGGGTGAAAGATAAGGATGAAGAATGCCCTCCGGGAGAATTATGGTGTGAAAAGCACGAAGAGTGTGAAAGTGAAAAATATTGGCTAACTCATAATAGACAATTAACTGAACAAGAAGTTGAAAATCAAAAGCAATTTGAGGCTAGTGGTAAATTGAGTGGGTCATAATGAATTGGTTTAATATATTGAAATTAAGAGGAGATGTTAACATTAGCACAGACCACCATCCTATGTATTATGAAACGGGACATCCTCAATTTAAATATGTTGCAGGTCAGTATATGCCGGAACATCCACGCCCACATCTGAGTCATAGTGTTAATGTATACTTAGGTGGAGTTAGAAGAATATTAGAAATCAAGTATCAAATGGAACATGGTAGAAAACCAACAGAAAGAGAATTAGAAGAGGCAGTAAAGGAAACTATTATTCATGAGGCAGGACATGCCGCCCACCATCATATTGAGCCTGATAGATTCACTATGGAGAACATGGAATCAAGAACTCCAAAGGATGCATTTGAAGAAGAATTAATTGCTTTCACTGTACAATACAAAGATAGAATTTATGAAATATATCAAAGTTTATCTCAGCACCCTAATGCTGCAATGGAAGCAAAAATATTTGCTCCTGCAATTAAATGGGCAGAAAAGGTAGTTCCTAATGATTATAATTATAGAAGGTTATTTGGAAATAAATGGGGAATGGACCTAGTTTATGCCGCAAGGAATAAAGTATTATTGTTATATCTTCAAAGTGTAAAGACTTCTTCAGATTTGGGAGTATTTACTGACTTAACTATGTCACAGGTTCCAAAGTCTAAAAAGGAAGCAGTTGAGATGTTTGGTCCTAAGAATGAAGAGTTTGCTAGAAGCCTTCGTTTACCAGCAGTTAAAAGGAGTTGGTAATATGACTTGGTTTGATATAGTTAAATCCGAAGAACTCAAAGAGTTTGATAGATTAGCAAATAAATATGCACATGGAGATATGGTTCACTTAGATTATTTACGCAAGAAACACGGTAAGAAAAGCAATGAGTTTTATGATGCATTAAACAAGCAGGTTATGACTTACTTATCCGAGGAGGAAGGTTGGCATACATTACAAGATATAGTTAAATCCTTAAGGGAGTCAAATCCTGGATTAAAAGATAAGACAGAGAACTTAGAAACCTTCCTAAGAAAGAGATTAGAAACAATGAATGTTCTAACCAAGCAAGAACGCGGTGTAGGAAGAACAGGTAAGAAAACATATTATAAGGTGGATTAAATGGTATCAATAGCAGGCACTCTTGAGACACTACAAACAAGCGAAAGCGAGGCTCAACAGTTATGGTATGATAGACTAGGAAAAGCATTAGGATTCCCAGCATCAGGTTCAAATGCATTATGGACTACAAGTGCAGAAAAGTTTGATGGAGCAGGAACAACAGTACATAAGTTATTTCCAAATACTAATCATTCAGTAACTACTTGGTTAAGTCAACCTGAAGGTGCTAAACAATCAATACCATTAATGTCAAGAGTAATAGGAAGAACAGATACTAATTTAGTTTTCCTTGCTGGACTGTATGGTGTAAATGAAGCCACCAAAACTTATACTAATAAGACAGGGGAAGCGTATGTTGCAAGGAATGTTTCACCTGAAGAATTAGTTAGCGCATATAACACACTTTATCCAAACTTAAGGACAAAAATGGGCAGGGCTGTGCAATCAGGAGAACAGTTACAACTTCCGGGAGTAGCAGAAGAAGCACAACAAACTTTAGACAAACTTCCTGAAGGTTATGAGTTAACAAAGAAAAGAATTGCTATAATAGATTTAATTAATAAAATGGCTCCTCTTCAGGAAAATCTGTTTGAACAAACACAACAAGTAATGTTGAGAGAGGGAAGGGATAAATGGTTAATGACTATTATTAAACCCGGAAAAGATGGAAACCCTCACTTTGATAAATACAAAAGAGATGGATTTAGAGAGTTTACAGTAATTGCACAAGAATTAATTCGATACATGGATAGATTGGTTGAACAAGGTAATGATTCATTGGCTAAAGTAAATGAATATTTCAAAGCAATAGCAGAAGCAGGGGACTCTCAAGTATTAGAGGGAGCAATATGGATGATTAGGCCACCAAATAATAACAAAGGCATAATGGAAGTAATTGAATCTCTATCTGCTCCACATTCCCGTTCATATCCAACGGGTTGGCAAACTGAAATAACAGATTTTAACAAAAGCACTAATTGGATGGATATTCTAAAGAGACCTGAAATGGCTGCTGGACCGCCTCCTGATGATGAAGAAGAAGAAGATGATGATGATAAATCTAAATTTGAAGAACCTCCACATAAGGATGCTAAAGGACATGTGATGCCATTTACAAATGAACCAAAAGAAAACTGGGAAGATACCGAAGGTAATATTCATTCAGAAGCCGATTTCTATGATTCTCCTTATGGAGAAGGAGGAGAAGTAAATTATGATTATGACCCCGGATGCTGTGAACAATTAAAACAATGGTTGGTTGGAATAGTTCAATATAAAAGACCGGAAATTCATCTAAGTGAAATAGAAAGGAAAGTATATGCAATGCCTTGTCATGAATTAAATGAATATATGGAACCTCCACAAATAGAAGATTCTAATAACTTCCATAATCTAAAATTCTTTGGTGTACAAATAAGTAGTTTAGAACCCCACGAATTAGAGGAAGCAATAGGATTAAATGGAAGCCCACATCAAATACTTTGGAAGCAATATGATGATTGTATAGAAGGGGTAATGAGTATGGGTGTAATAAAGCCCCCAAGTGAGAGAACAGACCCAACACAAAGCGAACATTGGACTAGCCATCTTAGAAGAGGAGAAGATGAATTAGTAGAAGCAACGGGAGAAGCACATAGGGAATTTCAAGGCTTTGAATGGGACAGGGGAGAACCCGGTAAATTTGACTATACTTCTGATGAAGCAATGAGAGAAACACATAGAGGAGCAAGAGTAATTGAAGGCCAAGATAAAGAATGGGAAATAGAAGGAGAAGGCCAGAAAATGTCAGAAGAAGCGTATCGAAGTCAGGTTATAGGCGAACCAACCAAACAATCATTCCTTAAATTATATGATTTAGTAAATAATAAAGGCAGAGATATGATGGACCCAAAAATAAGAACAGATGCTGGTATGACACAAAAACAGTTTGATAATGCATTACAAAATTGGGATGAGTATAAAAGAAAGTGGCGCGATGAACTACCGAGGTAAAGCAAATGAATATAGAATACCCAGAAGCGCACTTTTCCGAAGAGAGTGTCAGAGATATGTGGAATGATGCTTATGCTAAAAATCCAGAACTTTATGAATCTGAATTTATAATGAGAATTAAAAGGCCAACCTTGAGGTATAAAATGTCTAGAATGCCCGGAACATATTTTTGTGCATTTAAGGATGGAGTTATAGTGGCTTATTCTGGATGGAGAGATAACGGAGACCATTTCAAATCAAACGGTGCTAGGGTTATTCCATCAGAAAGAAGAAATAATATATCTAAAACACTAAGAGCCAAGAAGATGGAAATATTCAATAGTGAAAGGAAACCTTCCCTTGTTATATTAGATAGTAAAGCAATGCCTAAAGAGAATTGGGAAGCCAGTTGGATAGCGGCAGGATGGAGAAAGTTAACCGAGGCAAAGGATAAACTAAGAGAATGGACTGGAAGCGATGAAGTCTTTTTGAAGTATAGAGAAGCCGAGAAAAAAACCTTTGTATACTTCCCAACAGGCTTCAATAAGGCTTGGTCTATAATAAGCAATCATACTAATAGTATACTACAATGGGAGGGATATTGATGAATTGGTGGAATATAATCAAAGAAGGCGGAGCAGTAAGTTTCGGAGGACATGGTGGTGGAAACCAAAGCGCACTATTCAATATAAGTTATGGAGAAAAGGAGGAAGAAGATGCCGAAAGAAAAGAAAACGACTAAGAAATCCCGTGTGACAATTGAGAACGATGGAAACACGATTGAACAAGTCTTTGACTATGGAAAGTTCAAGAAAATGTTTGAACAATGGAAAACTGATTGTGGAAAGTCTGGAGAAGACCTTCATACTAAGAGCACAACAACATTATTTACAACTGTAACTAATCATGGTAAGTCAGGTTCACATAGACCACAATCAAGAGATAAATCAACAATAGGTGCTGGAGAGATAGTTGAGAAACTAGATAAACTAATTTCAGATGCAGAAGAACTTGAAAATGCAGATGAGGACTTTTTGGATAAAGCAGTGGAACAATTAAAACAAGTAGAAAAGAAATATAATCCTAGAAATATATTATTCACGGTTCCTATCTGGAGTAGAGTTAATAGGAAGAATCTACGATATGATGAAGAAACTGATGTTCAGCAAATATATGGTCATTACAGAACTTCAGACTATATTAAATTTAGAAATCGAAAGGCAGAATTAAGAGAGAATGTTGACAAGGAAACTTTACCGGCTGTACCAAAAGCATGGTACTCAACTGAAAAGAATAAGGCAAAGCCTCCTCTTTGGCAGGCATTGTTTGCAACAGGAGATGGAGATGTTGTTTCTACTGGACTACTTTCTGTATTACAAGAAGCAAAGGGCTTAATGAAAGAGACAGTCTTAGAACACTTAAAACTAAAGATAGATGATGATGGTAAAGGTGCTACTGCCGCAGATGTGTGGGAACTTGGTGAAGTAAAACAATGGCTGAAAACAGTTATTGGAACAAGTAGTAATCCGGGAACAGGTATACACAAAACAACAGGGATGTTTAGAGATGACCATTTAACAAGGGCATTATCAAGAGATACCTTTGATATAAAGAGTTTTAGTGAAAGTAATTTTGCAAAAGAGATTGCTGGATTTGAAGATTTAATTGGTAAATTAAAAACATATCAAATAACAATTAGTAGAAGACAAATGAGGAATTTGGGAATACTAGCAGGATTAAAAAGAACACCGGGAAAACAAACAGTATATATGCCGGGTGTTGCTAAAGAAGAGAAGGTAAAGAAAATGGATTGGAAAAGCATATTGAAAAGCCAAATGAATCCGGTAATACGAAGACCCTCAGAAGGTCAACCGATTATGATAAATGAAGAAGAAATGTGTGATATGCCAAAATGTAGGCGAAAAGCAGTAATGAAGAATCCCTGGGCAAGTGGTCAATTGTGCCGGTATCATTTTAATCACCAGAGCAGTAGACAGCCTCAAAGAGGTTTAGGAATGAAACATTGGGTTCCAATAGACCAAGATAATCCAGAGGGGTATTGATAATATGGTAAAGAGAAAGAGATGTAAATTATGTAATCACGAAGACCGTGATGATTTAGAAGCACAGTTAGAAACAATGGCGATAGCAGTAGATGACTTGGATAAACAAATGGATTGGCCTAGTGGCACATCAGCAAGGCATCAGCGCAATCACATGGGAGATTATGTAGATGCGTCTAATCCTCGATGTAATATCTGTACTCACGAATTGAGACCAATGTTAGAAGAACAACTTAGCGAAGGAAATATAACACCTAACGCGGTTGCCTTAATGGTTGATTGTAGCGAAGAACAAGTAAAGAGACACATGAGGAAACATTTACAGCCCCTTGTTCAAAAATCTGCGGCAAATCTTATAGCGAGGAAAGAGGTAGACGAAATTGAGTCGCTATCCCGTAACATAAGCAGGTTGGAAGAGAAAATTGATGTTCTCTTTGAACAGGAAGAAATGCACCCTAAGTATATTGATAGTCTCACTAAACTTGCAAAGGAGATTAGAGAGAGTCTAAGGTATCTAATGGAATTCAAAGGTAAACTCATACACAAGAGACAGGATACAGTTATTGTTGCACAGATGCAAATAGTTCAGGAAGTATTAGCACAGAATCATCCACAAGTTTGGTTAGATGTTAAAGCAAAGATGGAGGATAGATTACAATGAGTTGGGAAAATATAATAAAGGCAGAAGCAGGCCCGAATATTGAGAGAAAAAAGAAATTTACAGATGAAATAGATAGGGAGTTTAGTGCGCTTGCGGGTTGGGGAAGGTTCTTTGATGAGATGGGTGCAATTGATGAGAAGGAGATGTGGTATTTTGTAGAGAAACCCTGGAAATGGCAAAATGAATATGATTTAACAAATGCTCTTATTGATGCATTAAATGAGAATCAAGGTGAATGGAAACAAGGTGACCCAGATTATTCGGATATGGGTGAAGTAACAGAATATATGCATGAAAAACAACTCTTTTTCTTTGACCAACAAAAAATTAAAGAACATATTAAAGAATTGAAGGGGGAGAAACAATGAGTTGGAAAAAGATAATTAAAATAAGTGAAAATGAAAAAGACGATTTCAAAAGATATGGTCAGCCTGAATGGGATGAAGGTATGAAAAACATAAAGGATAATAAAATGGAAAGAAGGGTCGCTACTTTTCTTGATAGAATAGGAGATGAGAAATTTCAAAGGCAATATCTTGGCTTAACAGATGACGAAAAGGAATTAGTTGATAAACTGATTTCAATAGCAGAAAGGCATTATGAATATGGTAACATTCAAGGTGCTAATAGCGTAACAGTTGCTATTAAGAATGTACTAAGTGGTTCACAACAACATAGGAGAGTGTAATATGAGTTGGAGAACAATATTAAAAGATGATAAGGGTCTAGGCGATACCATCGCAAGAACTACCGATTATATCGGTATAAAGAAATGTGGCGGTTGTGCTAAAAGACAAAAGAAACTTAACGAGTTAGTTAAGTATAAGAAAATCGAGGCGATGGAATGAATTGGTTTGATATAATTAAAGTAAAACAGATAGGCCGTAAATGGCAAATATGGAAAGATGAGTTAGCGGAACTTGGAGTAACCCTAATTGAAGAATGTGAAGGGCCGAATTGCCTTAAAACAGAAACAGTTGGGCGTAATACATTCCAAATTGTTGCTATGCATGATGAATCAGGGGAAACAGTAGTTTTCCCTTGGGAAAGAACAGATGTGAAAGGACAAAGACAAGGCGAGTCGTTAAAGAAAAAAGCACGACAAGCCTTTAGCAGAGCAGGTATAGATATTGTAAATCCTGGTCTAAAGATAATGGGAAGAAGAAGGAGAGGTTAGGATGGATTGGGAAGAAATACTTAAAGGTGCTATCTTAAAGCCGAAGGTAAAGCCTCCAGAGATTAAGCGTAAGATAAAAACTAAAACGCCACAAAAAGTATCTCCTTCCAATGAACCCGAACCCGAAGATGAATTTGATGTATTACATGAAAAGTGTAAATGTGATATGCCTCTTTGCAAAAGGATTGCTAAGTTTGGGTGTGTCTTATGCGGAGCAATGCTATGTAAATTCCATAAGGCCCAAATAGCAGATAATAGAGTAAAAATTGATAGTGCTGGAAGAGAAACTTCAGCAGCACATATTCATTCCTTTGCAGAAGGAAAGTGTGAAGGTGGAGAGTTTGTGAATCCTGATGGTTCTGAGTTTGGAAGAAGGAGTTGGAGTTAATGAATTGGTGGAAAATAATTAAAGCACCCTATGAAAGACAAAGGGCGCAACACTATAGAGATACTTATTGGGGCGCAGTACCTGAGCCAATTAAATACCAAGTAATGGATGCATTAGACACTGGCGCAAGTAATATTTTGCCCGGTCAATTCCCTACACATGGGGCTAGTCTAACTATGACTAAATTAACTGACCAAACACATAAATTACCAACAAATAGATGGAAGCCTAGGCTTAAATTAGAAAATGGAATACATGGAATATTTATGGTCTATGATTGGGATAAACAAGACTTTAGAGTGAATGAAGATGGAAGCAGACAAGGCTGGGAATCAATGATGATTACTTCAGATGATGAAGGTAAACAAAGCCAATTCTTTAGAAACTTTACTGGAGGAAATGTCATTCCATTAAGACCTACTGAGGTAGGTGTCATAGTTTGGCAGAAGATGCTAGTGGATGCACCCGATAAGACAAAGTATGGAGCAGAGTTCTACTTTGGTAAAGATTCGCAGTGGTTTGGTCAAGGCCGTAGAGCAGAAGCAATTCGTGGAAGAATGGATGATGAAAAGGAACCGGGATTAGAAATGTTAACTAATGCAGATGGAGCAATGCTTTGGCTTATGGCTAGAGCCACTTCAAGACCCGGTGCGCCTACAATAAGTCTAAAGGAAAGAAAACAATACTTTGAAGAAGCCAATCTTGGAGAATATGATGCAACTAAAAACCCTAGAATGAAGGATTTATTGAATAGAGGATTCTTGCGATTACCCGAAAGAGGCGTTAAATATAAGGAAGGCGAACCAATTCGTGAAATGCCTATTATAAGTGCTAAGGGTAGAGCACACGCTCCTGACATGGAACCAAGCAGATTTCAGCAATTCATTAAAGAAGCAAGAAGTGACCCAGATGGGCCATTAATGCTAGGAGATTTTGGTGAATGGCTTGGTGATGAAACAGCACAAGGGCCAGTAATGGATGTTGGAGAGATGAGTAAAGACAAAAGACCAGAATATCGAAGAAAACTAGAAGATAGGTCAGGAGAAGGTGATTATTGATGAGTTGGAAAGATATACTTAAAGAAGAGGGTAATGAAATCACTGAATGGGGATATGACGGGCCACATTTTGACCACAGTAAATATAGATTTAAGGAAGTCCCTAGAGAGAAATTACCTCTTGATGCTCCATTAGTAAAGAGAACATTAGAGAAAATTCAGGAGGCTTGTGAATTTTTAGTAATAAGTGTCGTTTTAGGACCAAGAACATATCAAAAAATCAAAGATACGGAATTAGTAGTAGAAGAAATTCAACAAGAGGCTGAACAAGAATCTAAGAAACCTAAACAAAAAAGACCTTCTCAAGAAACAATAGGACAGCCTGACGAGTGATAATATGAGTTGGCAATTGATTGTGAAAGCGATTCCTCCTAAAGAGGAGTTAGAGGGTTGGTTATATACTCCCTCTGGTGTAAACCGAATTGCTTCACAATTTGAAGATGCATTAGAAAGTGGTGAAACAAAGAACCTTCGTAGTTCTAAGAAACAGATAGAAGATTTCGCAGAAGGAAAGACTGAGGGTATTCCTTTAGATATGAAGGATAAAGTCAATGAACACGCCAAACAACTTTTAGAGTTAATAAATGAAATGTTTGAGGGTAGAGATGCTCAAGGAAAGGTATTCAAACCTACTCCTAGAAATGAACCAAAAATTACTGATGAATTATTAGCCGAAGCCATAACAGAATACTATGAAGGAGATAAAAAGAAACTTATTGATTGGCTAGGAGAAAATAATGATAATAGGCACACTCAAAAGCGACAAAAGGTGCTTAGGGAAAATAGAGAAGCAATTAGAAATTTACCTAGAGATGATGATGACCTATTTTATTATACATTTAGAAAGCCGGGAGAAAAGACAGTATATATTACTGAACCTGACACTAGGAAAAAACCTAAAATGGACATGCAAAAGTTAAGAGATGCTTTTTCTGGTATTGATGATATTACCTTTAGAGAAGACCTTGAAGACCAAGAAGAAGAAAAGGATGAAGAAGGAAATATTATACCTAATCCTTTTAATGAACTTCCGGGTATTGCAATAATCCCTCCAGAGAAAATGTCCCTAAATAAATTTAAAAAATTCAATGAGGTTTTAGAAAAACTAAGGGCAGAAAAAGTAACGATTTACAAATTTAAGGGAAAAAAGACCCCATCTATTATGCTTAGTGTTGTTGGTGATGTTGAACAAGAAGCATTATCTCCAGAAGAAAAAAGAGCAAAAGAGCAATTTGAACATAAAGGTCAAGTAAAATACAAAGCCAATATTACTACGCCACAACAAGTATTAACATATTTTGAATTGCTTACACAGAAAGGATGGAATAATCCAATATTTATGCCGGATTCCACTATGAAGAGTAGGTCAAAATCCAAAGCAATGGATGAGTTATTAGGTAAAGGAACTTCTTCTGGTTGGGGAAAAAGAACAAGAGTTCCAGATGCATTAAGAATAGTTCTAGGTTCTTCTTCTTTTGATTTACCAACCATGTTTGAGGGTGAACATTTACAAGGGAAAGAAATAAATTATACCCTTAGAGAATTGATTTCTACAGATGAACATAATGATATGACTCAAAGTATATTAGATAAGGCTAAGGTAACAAGAGAAGAATTAGATGACTTAAGAGAAAAGGCTCAAAAAACTGGTGGAGGAAAGTATATTGATTGGCCTAGATTTCAGAGAAATATTCAGGCTAAAGATGCCGCAGCATTAAATTCTACATTTAACAAATTAATAGGTTCAATGAAAGGACCAACAGAAAATCTATTTAACCCAGAAGAAGTTAAATTTTTTGAAGGACTTAAAGATAAATCTGAAGATGAAGTAGAAGATGCTATATCAGACTTTTATGAAGTAGATTTAGATACAGTTATAGAAAGCGAAGTTACTATTGCTACTAGAAGAATAGTTAATAAAGACAATATTTTCGTTAGTGTTGGAAACTCAGGATTATATAAATTAGATAGTGGTCATTCGTATAGAAATAGAGAGTTATTTACTAGAGTATTTAGAGCATTCAGAAGAAAAAAGTATACTACCGTAGAACCTATGGATATGGGAGAGGAAGTATTAGGTTCTATTAGAGAAACACTTACAGAAAATTATAAACCATCTAATGAAACGAATGCAACCGCTATTATAGATTGTATTCTAGATATAGATTTTTATTATCAAAGAAAACTAATAGAAGAAACCAATCGTTATTATGATGCTAGAGAGGAAGAAGGCGGTGAAGCCGCACTTAAGAAACTAATGGAAGAGATTAAAAAAGAATACCCTAAAATTATAGAATCTCTAGTAAAGGCAACAAATGATAAGGTTCAAAATATTATATTAAATAGAGAAGATTATATTAAAGAAATGAAATTCAAGGTAAAGAATGAAAAGGATAAAAAGTATGAAATCCTAAAACCATTAAGAAGAAATCAATTAATTATTGAAACATCGGAGGGAGACAATGAGTAAAATTAAAGATTATATTATCCTTGAAACCGATGAATTTGAAAAGAAACATGGTGAAGAGGCTTATGATGATACTAGAGAATTAGCCAGAAGACAGGAATTTAATTCTTCTCTTGTTGTCCCACAGTTTAGAGAAAAGAGAGAAAAGTTAATTGAAGATGGTTCTACTGAAGTAGCAGCAGATAAGGCAATTACTAGAATTCTAAAAAGAAAGGCATTTTCTGAACAATTTATTAATAGATATGTTGAAGCACTTAAAGGACCAAAAATATCTGGATTCAAGGACTTAATTGAATCCTTTGATATTAAGTATTATGGGAAACCATTAACTGCTAATGACTTAGAAGAAGAGTTAAATGTTGGAAAATTAGTTATCCCAGATGGTATGGAAGATGCCATTAAACAAACTATAAAAACACTCAATATTGATGATATATACCAAGATGCTGTTGAACAACTTTTAGATGAATTAGATGCACCAAAGGTAAAGGCTAAAACAACATATTCTCCCGGAGATATTACAGATACTATTAATCCGACTCTAACAACAGATAGAGAAGATTTTTATGAATTTTGGGGAGAAGTCCATCCATTATATCAAAAACTAAAGGATGCAATTGAAAATGTATTAAGAGATTGGCAAGGAGTATCTAAAGAACTTCACGCTAAAGATGCAGAAGATGAAACATTAAGGGGACAGTATAAAGAAACCCTAGATTTACCTGAAATTTTTCAAGAAAGTGAAGAATTTGTTGAATTAGAAAAGGAAATGATTGAGTTATCTAAATTATTCAAAAAAATGTCTACAGACTTAAATTATGTAAAGAAGACAGAACCATTAAGTTTCAAATTAATAGACTCTTCTGATGGTTCTATACATCATAATGTAATTGAAATGTTAAAGGATGAAATATTAGATTTAGCCTTCTTTTCAGGCAAGGGAGACTCTATTAGTAGTGAAGAAAAACCTGAAGAAGAAGATAGTTTAGAGGATGAAAACGCACCACAATTTGAAGGAGATGATGACTCTACTACCCCATCACAACCACAACCAACATATGACCCAAGAGAAGCCTCAAACAAGGAAGCCCATGATAGAGAGGAAATAAAGAGGGCGGCTAATCTTTATAAGAAAATTCAACAAGTTGACCCATTAAGTGCATTAGCACAATTCAAAAATAAATTCAAGAGAGGGGCTTTTACCAGCAGAAGTTACCGAAAATTTATGGATACAATGGAAGAAGAAATTAAGGAATTAGGTAGGGCTGACCCTGATATGATAAATCAATTATGGGAATTGATGGATGACCTCAATGAGGCAAAAAAAGAAATCATAGATGTATCTAAGGATGAATACTATATTCCTTTAACCTCAGAAATGGTCAGAATGTTGAATATGTCTAGAGAAGAAAAAATAGATAATCTAGCAGAAATAGAAGAATTCCATAATGATTTAATTAAGTTAATACAAGAAATTGTTGAAACAGAAGATACTTCTATGGCCCCATGGATTACAGAATTTTCTGATACTAAATCAGGAGTTGCAGAAAGAGCCTATGGAGATTCAGCAGATGCAGAAGATTCAATTCAATTTGCTAGATTTAGTATTGGCAAAACAGGATTACCTAGAGATTTAGGTAAATATGCAGATTCCATTGGAGAACTATTAACCATAGTAAATGATTATTATGTCATTCCTGCTGAAAGTCACTATTTACCATTTGAAACCATCCCTAACTTTTTAGACTCTAAGTATTTATCTAAAACAAAAATAACTGGCCCTGAAAGTTTGTATCAATTAATGGAGTTTGGCTATTATAGTCTTGGAGCACAAATGATAGACCAACATGAATTAAGAGTGATTAATTCATTTTTAGATATGATGAAACATCAAACAGAAATAGACTTAAAAGATGCTATTCTAATTACAGAAAGGACACTAGAAGTTCTAAATGGAATATTTGATGAAAGGTTTGAAGAAAACGACAAGAAATTAATGGCAAAGATATTATTAGATGTATTAGATAAAAATGATATTGATTCATCAGGTATCAAACTTAAAGGAGAATTAATTACCGATTTAGTTAAAGGCTATGATAGAAGAAATACATCTTCCTATTTCCTTTTATTAAAAATTATGAGCCACTATAAAGAATTATTCCTTAAGGATAGAAAAAAGAAGGAAGAGATGAAAAAATTCTATGAATTGCTAGAGGGAATAAGAGAACCATTTAAGTTGTCTCAACAACAAAAGGATATTTTAATTGCTCATGATGAAATTAGAAAGATGCTAAAGAGACCTGTTCATTATTCTTATAGAAGTTTATCTGATTATGATGACATAAATAGTACAATAGAAATGGTAAAGTCTAAATATAACCAAGACATTACAGCAACAGATATTACTCACATAGTCACAGATTTTAATAGTATAAATGCATTATCTAAGAAGCATGGTTTAGGGGAAGAATTAATATATCATATTAAGGGGTTGTATAGATGAGTTGGTTTGATATTATAAAGAAAGACCCTTGGGAAGATAGACCTGTTGATATGTCTAATAACCCAAAATGTCTAGAGGAAGCAAGAAAGAAAGTAATGACTTTCTATCAAGGAAAAATTGATGAATGGATTAAAGAGAATCCAGAGCATCCTGCGGCTGAAATTGAAGGAAGAATAAATGACTGGAGTGCAGCAGCAAATTGGAGTCTTAGACATACTTATGAAAGAATACAAAATAGAGTAGAAAGAGAATCATTTGAATATATACTTAACCATGTAAAGGATAGAGCAAGAGGACACGGTGCAATAAATAAAGGATTCAATGAAATTTTTAGAGAATGGGATGCTTGTGTTAGGGGAGCATGGTCAAGAAAAGACCTCTTTGAACCCGGTCCCGGTAAAGGAGATGCGTTTAGAGAAAATTGGATGTGAAACTATGACTAATTGGAAAACAATATTAAAATCTCCGCATTCTCCTAAAGGATTCTTTAATATATATAATGTAGCCCCTATTGTAAGGGAAACAATAAGTGAATGGTCTACATCAAAACCTTCTGGAAGTATATATCATTTATGGCAAATAAGAAATGAAATAGGAGACTTATTGCTACCAAAATTGAGAGATGAATCAAAAAAGGCAGGGTTAAGAACACAAAATGCAACAATCTATGTTCAAAAACATTTTGATTTAAAAGAAGCCCAAAACTCTAAGTTTGATAAAACTATTTACAATTCACTATGGGGAACAAAAGAATGGAGCATTAAAGGCACAACAGCAAAGGCTTCAATATACGAGAAATTATGATAAGATTTATTTGGGATTTAATTTGTGGCATTTGGCACTTAGGGAGGTTTAGACCATGAAACAATGGATAATTAGAAAACTCATTAAACTAATGGGTAATATTTATGTTTGGTTAGATAAAAGACAAACTCATGAAGCAGGGCCAATAATGGGATTAAAAATAGATGATGATTTTGAAGGCATGTCAAGATATGAATTATGTTGTCACATAGAAGATAAGTTTGATTTAGAAAGAGATTCATTTTGGTTATTACAATCAACACAGAAAATTAGATGGTGTTGTCAGACGGCTAGAAACATTTTGGGGGAGAAATGAATAAAAATTGGGAAATAGATTGGGATTATTGGGAAGCACAAATACAAGGATTCAAAGAACTAAAAAAAAAGAAGAAATTATGGCGTGACCATAAAAACGAAAATAGAGAAATAGTAGACAGCATATTTGATTGGTATTGGAGTGGTGAGGAAGAATGAAGTGGTTTGATATAGTTAAAATTGATGATGTATACAATATGACCCCAGAAGAACTTCAAGAGAAAATTAAAGAGATACAAGGAGGGTCACAGTTAAGCGCACCAATAAAGTGTCCAAATTGTGGTTCTACAGATACAAGAAGCACTCAAACTAAATCAGGAAGTGCTGTAAGAATGTCACAGAAATGTAAAGCATGTGGAAATACTTGGAAGAGGAATTAATATGAAAGAAGAATGGTTTGAAGAAATTCAAAAGGTAATACCAAAACTATTACCTCAAAAAACAGTTGATTATACAGGTCACTGTTCAAAATGTAATAAATTTGTTCAAGGTGGTAAAACTCCTTGCGATTACAATTTACCCGGTGGCTCTAAAACTGATTATGTGGTAGGTACATATTGCCCAATGAAGGTGTAATTATGGAAATGGATGGATTAAATTTCGCGCATCAAATGGATATGGAGTTATCTAAGAACTCCTTCCCATATTTCTTTCAAAATGTGTGTGAAATGATGTATCCTGAATATATGCAAGAATGGTTAGATACAATGCAAAAAACGGATAGAACAGTTATTGTATGTTCAAGAGACCATGGAAAATCTGTTTTCATGCATTGTTGGGTAGTATGGAATTTAGTGTTCCAAGAACCTCCATTCCAAATGCTATACATTTCATCTAACCAAAAACAGACAATGGTTCATATGAGGGAAATAGATAGAATGTTTAACATACCTCAACTTAAAAAGTTTAGACCATCAAGAGGATGGGCCATTGGTAACATTACATTAACCAATGGTAATTCTGTTCTTGAAAGGTCAGTAGGTTCTCAGATTCGTGGACTTCACCCTCAAGAAATCATAATTGACGACCCTTTGAAAGAGTTCAGTTTAGTAGGTATTCAAAGAGTAACAGACTGGTTCTTTGGAGATATGATTCCAACACTTCACCATACGGCTTCATTGAGAATGATAGGTACTCCTTTTACATACACTGATATTTTCTCACAATTAGAAGAAAATGAAGCATATACAGTTAGAAAATATCCATGTTTTGATTCAATGAATAAACCATTATGGCCAGCAAGATGGGACCATGATGCCCTTATGCAAAGAAAATCTGAAATTGGGTCACTAAAGTTCACAAGAGAGTATTTATGTATACCTGTTTCAACAGGAACTGCACTATTTGGTCAAGAATTCATTGAAGGGGCTAAAAATAAGGATTTAATCTTGAAATTGGGACACAGAAAGGATAAAGGATACAAATATTATGTAGGAGTTGACCCTGCTATCTCTACGGATGGTGATTACAATGTAATTATGGTCTTAGAGGTTGATGATAAACAAAATAAATCTATTGTTCATGTAGATAGAGCCAAAAATGTTCAATTTAGAGAAAATATTGACAAATTGAGGCTAATTGGCAAGATTTTTGAACCGGAAGTAGTATTGTACGAAACGAATACCTTTGCAAAAGCATTCACACAGGAATTGCGGTCTTTATCTGACCTAAATGTTAGGGATTTTGATACAACACGCCGCAAAAAGCAAGAAATCATCTTAAATCTTCAAATGAATTTTGAAAATGGAAAAATTCACTTGCCTTATGGAGATAATAATAGTAGGAATGTAACTACTGCATTAATGGAAGAACTTTCAATGTTCTCCATTACAGATTCCGGCAAGTTTGAAGGAGTCGGAGCGCATGATGACTTGGTTATGGCCCTTGCATTGGCAAATGCGGCCACACAGACCCCGACAGAAGCATTTATGCTCCTTGACGACATGGAACTCTTTGACGGCCCTGAAACGCCTCCATTGGGGCTTCCGCAGGGTATTGCTGGACTGAATTTTTAAGCCAAGGTGATAATATGGTAAAAATGACAACAGAAGCCATTGAAGCGGCTAAAGATAAAAATAAAGAAGAAGAAGAGATTCTAGAACAAGCACAAGATGTGGCCGGAAGAATGGAAAGATTAAGAAATGAAATTAGAGCAGCATGGTTAGATGAGAAACCTATTAGAGACCATGAATCTATAGCAAAGGATTATGCCAAAAGATTCAATCTAAATCTGACCGATGCTAAGAAGCAATTATTCACATATCCAGAGAAATATGAAATACAGGGCAATGATATTCCTAAAGTAATAAAGGAAATGAGAAATTTCAGAAGAACCTTAAAGGGTCAAAAGAAATTAACCTTTACTAAGTCAATAGATAATTTAATTGATGCATATTCAGACTATTTAGATAAATGTGTAGATAGTATATATTGGATTCAAAAATATAAGGCTCCATTAAAGCAAATGAATAATAGTGAATACCAATTGAGAAAATTACATGGAGTTGAAGGAGAATCAGACAAAAGATACTTTATAGATGTACTATGTAAATATTGGGAAGCAGAATTAGATAGAAAACAACACACTTATGGTAAAGAATATGCTTCGTTAACTAAAGAAATGAATAGACATAAAAAGGCCTTTAAGAAGGCTTTGAAAGACAGGGTTATAGGGAAGTCTCCCAAAGTGGAAATCAAGCAGAGAATTATGAAGGCGGTTTGCGAGAATCCGGGTATTTCTTCAAGAGAAATCCATGATTCATTACCAAGAAATCTATATGATAGAAGTTCTCCTATAGTCATTTCAAAGTTGGCTAAAGAGCAAAATATTACCAATGTTGATGGTGCTTATTATAAAATTAATGATGATATTAAAAAGAACCTTTGGGCATACACTGCTGCATTTATAGATTCAGATGGTTATATTACAATGGATAAAAATCACAACCCAAGAGTAGGTTTAGTAGCAACAGGAACTAGAGGAAAGGCATTCATGCAAGAAATGCATAAATCGCTTGGAATGGGAAGATTACATCTTGACCAAAAATCACCACAAGATACTAGACCTGTCAATAGATTAAATTTTTATTCAGCAGAAGAGGTTAAGAAATTATTAACAAAGTGTAGACCACATTTCAAAATGAAAGGACCAAATGCAGATGTTCTATTAGAATTAATCAAGATTAAAAAGAATGATAAGAAAAAGGAATGGTATTCACAAAGAAAGGATGAATTATTCAAATTAATGAAATATCATAATCATAGTGATAATACTAAATTTGATTGGAAAGAATGGGATATTGATATTAATAACATAAACAAACTCATAGATAACAGTAAAATGGAGGCGTGAACATGGCGGGGGAAAAGAGAACATTTTCATTAGGTAACTTATTTAGAAGGCAAACACCCAAACCAAAAGACAAAGAAGTATTTAATCCTGGAATTCAGGAAAAGAATAATGCTTACATGATTACATCACCTATATTGTATCATGTAGCACAACAATCAGTAATCGTAAGAACATGTACTACACAGTTAAAGAATGAAATATTCCGAAGAGGTTATAATTGGGAAGAAAAATTCGTTGCAAAATGTAAGCAATGTGGAGCAGAACATAAGGCTCCTGTAGAACAGTGTAAAGATTGTGGAGGTAATCAATTAAAGAAACCAGATGCAAAACAATTAGATTATGCAAATAAATTCTTAGATAGTTATGTTAATAAATCAGACCAAATGTTTATTGATGTATTGAAAGAGTTAGAAGATGATTTGAATATTATGGATGATGCATATATTATCCTAGTTAAAGAATATTTCTTGGATGCTAATGGGGATATTCGTATGCATAAGATTAAAGAAGTTTATAGGGGTGACCCAGTTACTATGGCTCTATATACAGATGAGGATGGTACTAAAGGAACAGCAGGATTTACTTGCATTAAGCATCGAGATGTCATTTCAGAAGAGGCAGGTGGTAAGTGTGAATATTGTGAAGGTAAACTTTATCCTGTTTATTTTGTTAATAGAGCACATGGAGAAGAACAACACTATTTGAAAGGAGAAGTGTTACATTTTAGTAAATATAACCCAAGTAGATTATATGGGTTATCTCCAGTATTAACTCTTTGGAATCATATTACAACATTACTTGCAATGGAAAATTATGTTAATTCTTCATATTCTAAGAGTAGAATGCCTAGAGGATTATTGGCTGTGCAAACAAGGAATATTGAATCAATGAAATCCTTTTGGCGGGGTGTCAAAGAAAAGATGGAACAAGACCCACACTTCATTCCTGTTATGGGTATTGAGGCAGAAAATGGAAAGGGTTCAATTGAATGGATTAAGTTTATGGATAGCCTCAAAGAGATGGATTATGTTTCTGTGAAAGATGACTTAAGAGATAGAATATCAGGTTTCTATGGTGTTAGTAAAGTATTCATGTCAGACAATTCTGCTAGTGGTGGATTGAATAATGAAGGTATGCAAATATTAGTTACAAATCGCGCTGTAGAAATGGCACAAACAATTTGGAATAATTATGTATTACCATTTGTAACTAAACAATTTGGTGTTACGGATTGGGAACTTAAACTACCTCCATCAGAAGAAGAGGATGAAATAGCCAAATTGAGGAAGAGAGAGATAGAAGTTAATATTGCTTCTTCAATAAAGAATTTAGGATTTGAAATAGATATGGATGATGAGGGCCGATTCAAATATAGAAAGCAGCCACCAGAAGGCGCACCTAAAGGTAAAGAAGGAGAAGTTGAAACTGACCCGTATGCTGGAACCAACATTGACCAAGCACATATAGGTGAAATGATGGAACAAGGGGGGAAGCCAACAATGGCGGAGGCGGGAAAACCGGCGGAGGTCAAGGGAACGCGTAATAAACCATCAATGAGTGAAGGGCCGGATAAGAGATTTAGTGGATTACCTAAAGATGCTGGAAATCAAAATGTAGATAAAAGAACAGAGAGGCGAGTAGGATGATGTGGTTTGATATAATAAAATACAAATCAATGGAAGGAAGTATTCCTCATTTTTATCAATATCTAAGTAGAGTATTCAAAAATAAATCTCAACATACTTCTCAATATTTGGATAAATACTTAGGTTGGGATGAAGTTCCAAAGGATGACAAAGAATTCATTAAAACAATGTTAGAGAGAACAAATCCTGATGAGGATGAAGAACCAGATACATGGTCTGGTTATCGTAATAGGATTGGTGTTAAGGTTATATGGGATGATTTGGATAATCCTACATTAGATAGGGATTACTATAATAAATGGAGAGAGTCCATAATAAGAGAGAATCCTGATAAGGCTAATCCACAAAGCACAACTGATTGGAGAATGACTCATGCTCAAGATAGAGCACATAGGGTAATAAAAACATTACTCAAAAGAAAAGCAACAGATTATGACAAGCAATGGGCTAGATATTAATGAGGGGAATATAATGACAGAGAAAACAGTAAGAGAATTAGAAAGGGAACTTTCTATAGCAAAGAAGAAAGAACGCATGTCTAATACAAAAGAACATGTGAATAGGGACTATGGTGTAATAGGCCCACAAGCAGTAAAGAAGGAAAGACCAGAATCAGGAGATACTCCTGATTATATTTCATTGCCTAGCAAAAAGAAAGGAAAAACAATCTAGGTGATTATATGGACTTTATGGAAATATTATGGAAATCCCATGGTATACCCATAGAGAAAGCACCAAATGCTTTAGACGAGTTAATGGAAGCACTTGGAGTAAAAGGTTCTAGAATACTTGGTATCTCTACTAGAGAACTTAGAGAGAAACTACAAGAATGGGGAGAAGAAACTGAAACTAGAGAACCCGGTTATTTACAACATGCTGCACAACCAAAAACTAAAGAACAACAGAAAATTGGACAGAAACTTCAAAGTTCTGAAGCAAAAAGAAAAAAGCGTTCAAAAGAAAAATTTGAAGCAGAAGAATTTGATGAACCTATTTATCCATCAAAAAAGGATAAAAAGGAATGGGAAAAAAGAGGTCGCCCTTCTAATTTAGCAGAAGCAAAAAGATGGGAAAAACAAATTCGTAGAAAGAGAAGACCAAAGAAAGAGGAGGAAAGAATGATTGATGGAAAACCAACAAAGGTTACTCCTATTGTCTCTATGAAAAAGCCATTTACTAATCCACAAAGTGGTCCAGTAACAGAAGAACAGAAAGTACCAGAATGGGTTTATATTGATAATGAAGATGTAGACAAATCTATTTTGAAATCATCTCGCCCTATGATATTTTGGACATCAAAATCCTTGAGACCACCACAAGATTGGAAAAGACAGGGTAGAATGTTAGGACATAAACCTCCAAGACAAAAGTTAAATAACCCTTCCTTTTTAATTTCTGCTTTAAGAGAATTAAAGAATGGAGACAAAGAGAGAGATGGGGAAATAGATAAATTAATAGAATTATTAAATAAAAAGTTTGACAAGAAGAGAACCACTTCAAAAGACAAAGAACATGACCCATATACTGTCACAGGAAAACCCGGTACTAAGGAGTTAAGAAATTATAATCAACAAGAAACGGTTTTAGATAATTTATTAGAATTATTAGATAAGGGTTATAAATATGAAAATAGAGTTGATTTACAAAGAGAAGTAGCAGAACAGAAAATATTGAGTAGTAAGTATTTAGCATTAATATCTCAAGATTTGTTTAGTGACACAAAGAATATTCATCCAAGAATTATAGATAGATTAAAGAAACCAAGAATCTATAGACAATTTATCAAATTTTTGAATAGTCAAAATAAAAACCTACCAAGAGAATCTTCATTTAGAAGTGCACTTTTAAGATTAGATAGAAGAAAGACTAGTCATTCTAAAATAATAGATATGTTATTACATAGACCTGAAGATTATACCTATAAAGAAGAGTTATATGAAAGCCATTTAGAAATAGTTAATTCATTTGTTACAAAAAATATGAAAAAATTAAGAGAATCACTTTATCCATTAGTAAATGAAGGAATGATGGGAGTATGGGATAATACTATAGATAAAATTAAATCTAAATATGATAAATTAAGTGCTAATAGAAAGAAAGAAACTAGTATTGAAGAATTTGAAGGAAAGGAAATAATTAATATCATTAAGGATATTTTGGAAGATGTAAAGGAATTAAAGGAAGCCCAAGAAGCAAAAACAAAATTAATAGAAATAGGTCAAAATAATGGTAAAAGTGGTACAATAGATAATACTAAATATGATATTATAATGGAGAACTTTGGTATATTAAAAGAATCATACTATTGGAATAAATATATAGATGAAGCACAAAGAAACACTATAGAACAACCCTCAAAGAAAGATACCAAAAAGCCTTCTTCTAATCAACCAAATAAACTTAAAGAAGTTCAAAGAGTATATAGAGATATGAAGAAACAATTGTATAATCAGCAAAAAGAAGTTAAACGCCTAAAAAAGGAATTGGCTGAACAAAATACAGATATGCAACAACAATGGGACAAAGCACAAAAAGAGCGGGACTCCCGTTATGTTTCTGAGGCAGACAGAATAAAGAAAAGACTCACTAAAGCAAGAGCAGTATTAGGTAGACTAAAGCGTTCATTAGATGGAATAGAGGAAAAATATTCAGAATTTTTAGGAGAGAAAGAAGAATGACATGGGAAGACATAATTAGAAAGGAAGACAGTCCTATATTGGATAAGACCAGTTCTAAGCAAAAGAAGAGGTTGAAAAAGATATTACAATCTACTCAACCTACTGAATATATGGGACAGGACTTTACTAAATTAGGAGACCTGTTAGATGAATTAAAAGGAATAGGTGTGAATAAATCATCTAAGAAAATGCAAAAGAAATTTGATGGCTTTGAAGAAGCCAATTTAGATATGGTAGCCGCTGCCTCAGAATTGCGGAAAAAATATGAAGTTCTATATCGGCAATTGCGGGGTATGGTATACCCTAAAAGCAAAGGAGATTTAGGAGAGGAAAAAGATGAGTGAACAAGATAGTGAGATGTTAATGCTCTTAAAAGAGTTAGTTAACAAAATCAATAAATTAGAACAGACTGTCTATAATAAAGACAATTTGTTAATGAAATCAGGATATGTGGTTGCTGATACTCCCACACCTGTTATATCTGTTTCTAATGAAACAAATGTAGAAACCGATAAAATCGCAAAGATGGAATGGGAACAAATAAATGAAATGGTATCTAGAATAGAAGGTGGTTATTAATGGTAGAAAAGGTAACTAAAGAAGAGAGAATGGCAACATTATTGAAGGAAGCAGCAGAAAAAGCAATAGAGATATTAAATGCTAATGACTTCAATGAAGATGATTTATCTGGCGAAGATGTTAAAGTGACTAAGCCTAAAGCAGAAAAGGTTTCTGATGCTAAAGGGAGTGATTCCCAGAAAGCACATGTTAGAGATGCTGTTGGTTCTGATGGTAACCAAGTAATGAAATCAAAATGGGGAAAGAGTCCAACAGAAAGGTGTGATTCCTTTCCAGATTGTAAAAATGATGCTGCAATGTTTTCAACTATTAATTGTATGAAAGTATGTCAAGAATGTTATGATGCGTATATGGATAAACCTGTTTATCGGATAAAACCGGACAAGACGCATGAAGAAATGAAAAGACCAATGGTGGGATGGAAGCCATTTACTGTTAAAGAGTATAGACAACATTGCGAAGTAGACCCACGCCCAATGCATGAGCCCAGTTATGCGTAGAAGAAAGACTGGTGATTAAATGGTAGAATCTGGGGTCTTTGTTACTAAGAAGACTGGTGCTATGGCGAAGCGTGTCCTTGACTTTTATGAGGACATTCGCTATAAGTATCTGTCTGCTTTAGAAGACCCCAAAGAATATGGAAGTAAATGGAAAAAGGCTGTTTTAAAGATAAGAGAAGACTTTGATGGATTAGGTGACTTTTCAACAGAAGTTAAAAATTATATTGAAGAGGACAATATATTTAATGATGAATCATTAAATCCTGAGTCAAATGCTGCAAGAAAATTATATGATTCAGTAAAGGAAATGCGCTTTAAGTCCCAAGAGATGAATGACCCCTTTGCTAAACAACTAGGTGATAAGGTAATTTCAACATTGATTAACAAACCACCTATCTATGCCATGTTTATCCATTACGCTCTACGCGCACATACGCATAGCATCAAAGAGGAAGCATGGGAGGCTCACGACCTAAAGCCCGATGACATAACAGAAGGGGCAAAGGGTCTTGACCTCAAACTAGAGGATATACCATTATATCTCATTGAGCATTATGGGGATGAGGTTGATACTTCTAGAGTTAAAGGTAAATTTAAGGGAGCATTAAAATTATTAGAAAAGGTATATATGGAAACCAATTCAAAGGAAAATTGGGATGCTCTAATTGCAATAGACATAAAGAAGGATGATGGGACTGATACCAAATCTGAAGATGAAAAATCGGAAATAGATTTTATTGTTCCAAATAAACCAATGTATAGAATATTTGAAATAGATGATATGAAAGAATTAAAAGGGTTTAGTGGAGAATATTTAGTTCAAGAAAAATTTGATGGAATTAGAATACAAATTCACAAATCAGAAAAAAAGGTAACAATTTACACATATAATAAAAAGGACATAACTGACAAGTGTAAAGATATTGTTGAAAAGGTTAAACAAAAGAGATTTGGAGATATGATATTAGATGCAGAACTAATTTTATATGATAATAATGAACCATTACATAGAGCAGATACCATTGCTCATTTATTCAAGGATAAATATAAGGATGCAACTCTTAAGGCTAAAGTATTTGACATTATGAATCATGATGGCAAGAATTTGGCAGATTCCCCGTTAAGGGAAAGAATTAATATATTATTTTATCAACTATCTCCAGGTTCATCTGACCTATTTAATTTCCCCTCTAAAAAGAATTCTAGAATTGCAGATTCTATCAAAGATGTAGAAAAGTATGCTAAAAATATAATGGAATCTAAAACATCAGAAGGAGTAGTAATAAAAGATATAGAATCAACATATTATCTAGGCAATAAAAAGAATCCTAAATGGGTTAAATGGAAGAAGTTTGTAGATTTAGATGTAATTGTATTAGATAAAAAGAAAACCAAATCTAATTTATATTCCTATACTGTTGGAGTTGGGCCTCTAACTGGAGAAGAAAGTAGAGAACACAATGGAACAGAATACGAAGGTAAAACCTATCTTTCTGTTGGTAAGGCATTAAATACAAAAGAGTCTGTTAGTATAGGTTCTATTGTAAGAGTTAAAGTAGATGAAGTTAGAAGAAAAGGAACAGGCTACAGTCTTTATTCAGCAAAGGTAATTGAGATACCCGAAGTAGAAACACCAGAGAAACTTATTACTTTAGAATTATTATCAAAAGAAGGAAGAAAATCATTGAAGTATGATGTATCCGATGCCTTACTTAAATATACAATAACTGATGGTATTCATGGTAAAGCAGATATTATAATGAAATCTAATTATGAAGGGTTTACCATCTATGGTTTTGAAGGAGACGAATTAATGCAGAAAAATGCTTTGGCTGATATAGATATGTGGAAGGAGCAAATAACTGAAATGATAAAGTCTAATACTTCTGAGGCTAGAGTAACCGTGAAAAATTTCTTACAAAAGGAAGGCCAGCCTGTAGAATTGAAAGAAATATATGCCTTTATGGAAAAAACCAAACCAGAGTTAGTAGAAAAACTATGGGAAAATACATTCATTAAATTTACAAAATGGATGGATGATTATGATGATTTTATTAGAGTGACAGCAACCACATATAAAGATAATGAATTGAAAGTAATCAAAGATGAGGAATCTTCAGAAAATACAGGAGTATATCGTTTATATGTTAGAAAGGATGATAATATTGAATTGCTTATTAACTATAAGGGAAAGTCAATGGCTTGGATAATTGATATTGAAGATACAGAAGACATATACAATTTATTTGGAAAGGCAGGTAAGTTCCCTGCTCAAGTAGGAACAAAGAGTCAACCTGATAAATTATTAGATAAGGGAGAAATAGTATTAGGTGTCCAAAAGCATGGTTATCATGAATATAAGATAGACGGAGACAAATTTAAGACTAGACTTCACTTTAGAGTTGTTCCTATCAAAGACGAAGATAAATGGATAGTATGGACTGGATTCAAACAAGAGATGTTAGATTCAAAAGAAGACGAAGGCATATGGGATATTGCAGAGGATAGGCATAAAAAGTTAGCCATGCAAATTACTGAATAACGCTTACTTGATATAGTGAAAGGGGAGAGTGAAATTGTGTCCGATAGTGATTTTTTGAAAAGCGATACAGAAGGAACCTTTGATATTCTAAAGTCAGATGAATTAGTAATTGGTGGATATGCCTCAATAGAAATTGTAGACAAACAAAATGACCTAATTACCTTAGATGCATTAAATGAAGCAGTTAAGAAATATATGGAAGTTAAGAAATACAGAAATGTAATGTCAAACCATTCAAATGTTCAAGTTGGAGATGTAATAGAAAAATATAGAGATAAACATGGAACACTCCATAAAACACAAGTAGATGATGTAGGATTTTATGTTGTTATTAAACTAAGAGATGACATAGAAAAAGCGAAAGAAATTTCTAGAGGAATTAGAAAAGGAACATTACGCTCATTTAGTATAGGTGGACAAGCACTATCAAAGAGAAAGAGAACTAGCCCAGATATTGGCGAGTATAATGAAATAGATAAATTAGAACTCCATGAAGTCACAATTTGTGAAAAAGGAATAAACCCAGAAGCAAAGTTTGACATATTGAAGGAGGATAACGAAATGACCGAAAGATTGGAAAAAGCGTTAGACGAACTTAACGACCTGATGAAGGAAGTTAATGAGTTAAAAAAAGATGAGGGTGGAGAAGATTTCTCCGAAGCACCTGCTGAAGAAGCGGTGGAAGAAGAAGCACCTGCACCTGACATTGAAGCAATGGATAATGATGATGATGACGAAAAGGAAGCATCTGATTATTCCGATGAAGAACAGAAGATGAGAACAGGGCCAGAAGGCCCGGTTGAACATGGTTTTGGTGAAGATTTGGCCGCAGGTCAAAAACATTCACAAGCAGGCCAAGTAGGACAATTGTATAAGGAGTGGAATAATAAAGACTTCGCTACACTTGACTTGTCTGTTGAGAATGTAGAAAAGGCGTATGACGCTTTCAAGGCAGAACAACTTGAAAAGATGGCTTACGACTCATTAAAGACCAAGTTCGCTGAAAGGTTCGCTGAAGAGCAAAATGTCCGAAAGGCTGATGTTGCACGAAGCGAGTATGATGCTAAGAATGAGGTTGAAACTCTAAAGGAAGAATTTGCTTCCCTAAGAAAGAGTCTAACACAACAATCCGATGAGATTGTTAAGGCTCAAACTGTAGAGGTTCCTGACTTTGATGTTAGCGACATGTCTTGGACTGACATCCATAATGTGATTAGTCAATTTGAGGAGTGAATAAAATGAGTGGATACATTAAGAGTATGAAAGACTTAGAAGCCGCAACCTACGGAGTCCGTGGGGGAAGCGGTAATGCTTTGTTAAAGAGCGCAGGTGTTGTAGCGTGGGGTTCTTCAGGAACAGGCCACGATACTGATGTTGCTGGTTTATCCGGTGCTTCGGGCCTTGCTGACTTGTATAACAGGGCTTATGGACAGAAGGTTTGGTCTATGCTTAACCAAGAGGTTAACGCATTGGCTATGCTTGCAAAGAGGCCATACACAACAAGTGGATGGCGTGTGCTAAAGAAGAGAGCAGAAGGTGGCTCAGGTTCAACCTTCGATGTTGCATTAAGTGGAGCAGCAACCGCAAGAGGCGTTGATGCACCATCTGCTGATAATATCGGTGGTGTTGCTGAGAATGCATCTTTAGGAACTGGTAATGATATTCCGGCCATTACGCCAGAATACACAAAGTTATACACCAGTCCAAAGACTGTGGCTCATTTGTTTGAGTTCTCAGAATTGGCTCTTGAGATGGCAAAGATTGATGATGGCGTTGGCGATTTGCGCGCTTTAGTCCGTGAGGACATGGGCAAGCATCACGCTGAGGTTCAGAATAAAATGCTATTGATGCCATTAGAGGCATATGACCAAGTAATTACTGGAAGCGATAACAGAGTGAATATTAACAAGAATTATACTTCTCTGTTGAAGGTTGTTGCATCAAGTCAGGAAATGGAAGCAATGGTTGACGCTTCAATGCTCGATGATTCTACATCTAGCACAGGCGGTCTAACTGCTACCCTTAGCACCATCTATGGGGCTACTGACAGGCAATTGGTTAGTAATGCATATAATGCATCATTCCTTGATGCAGAGGTTGATTATGGGTCAGGATATGCGGCAGGAGATGCTCGCGTACTAACCCTAACCATCATTAATGATATGCTAAGAAGACTACGAGAGAACGGTGGTTCACCAAAGGTTATTTTGACTGGGTATGATACCATTCAGCATCTTGGAGACTTATTGCAGGCACAAGAGAGATTTATGGACAGGAAAGAGGTAATACCAACACATGGCGGTGTTCGTGGTGTAAAGGGTAGAGAAGTTGGCTTTAGGGTCGCAACCTACTATGACATACCAATTATCCCATGTAAGGATATGCCTAAGACTGGAAATGGGTCTAATAAGTTGAGTGATATGTTAGTCTTAGATACTGACCATCTATGGATTTCAGTGTTAAAGCCAACCCAATATTTTGAGGATGGTATTGACCACGGAAACCCATTCGGAGTAGGAACGCTAGGTAATCAGGCAATGTACCGTACAATTGCCGAAACTGGTTGTTCTTTCTTCAAGGGTCAGGGTAAGATAACTAACCTAACAAGTGCATGAAGGTGATTAAGGATGGCATTAGCATATACAGTAACATCGCTTGCAGACCATAAAGGCATTACTGTCCCAAAGGCAGTTGGTGACGAATATGTGGTTGATGCGGTTATAGATGTAACCTCCCATGTGGCAGCAGGTGCAGTAATACCTGCTTCTGCATTTGGTTTGTCTACAATCCATGCAGCATGTATTACAGGACATGAAGGTGCAAATCATCGTTATCCTAACATAGAAACTACAAGTGGCGGAGTTTATGAGTCGTCTACATCATTAGCATTGTTGTTTACATCATTAGATGGAACAAACGCAACAATGGCAGATGACAGCGACCCAACTTGTGCTATTAGAGTCCGTGTTTGGGGCAACCTTTGATTGTTATAATGTGGCCTTTGGCCCCTTCGGGGGCCATTGGTCACTAAACTAGAAGTAGGAGAGTTAAACATGACACTAATTAAATTAAAGAAAAAGGGCAGACCTATTATTCTGTCCACCAAATCACACCTAGAAATAACTAATGATAATGTGGAAATAAACACAATAGAGGCATTAGTTCATTTAGAGGATTCACGATTCAAAATTACATTTGTTCCCGCAGATAAAAATGCGATTAGAAAATGTAATAACAGACAATTAAACTGGTTAAGGAGACATTATCAATGCGAAGGAAATGTAGAGAAAATACTCAAGAAAATGTTTCCTTCTTCTACCGTTAAAAAGAAGATGAAGGCCGTTGTTAAACCTAAATTAGTAATTGAAGAAACATCTGAGACGACAGGTTAATATGCGAACCCCATCTTGGAGCAACCGAAGGAGAACTTAATTATGTCAGGTGGATGCAATAATACAGGTGTTCAGACTGTTTCAGGCGATAATACGCAGAGTAAACAACTAATTACTGGCCGAATAAGAATACAATCTTTGAAGGTCTGTAATGACGGAACAGTAGATAAAACAGTCACTTTCTATGATGGTACAGCAAATACCGCAACTAAGATAGCAGAAGTCCATGTAGGTGCAGTAAATCAGAATTTTGATTTTGACATGCATGGAGCAATTGCTGTTAATGGCGTGTTTGTTGAAGTATCAGGAAGTGGCAGCAATAGTGGGGTAAGTTTCTCGGTTCAATACTTTTGAGGGATAAAATGCCAGCACTAGAGAAAGACACAAAATTGGTAATGACGATATTATTCGTTGGAGCCATAAGCGGAACAAATGTTTACTTTTACGGTAAATATGGAAGCATGATTGCTTTTGGCGAATACGCCCATGCATTAATCTTTGGATTGATGACCATTGGAGCAATACTTGCTATGAAAGCATTATTTGACTTAGCGTTGAATGATAGAATTGAAATGTTGTTATTGGATAGAAAAATAGCAGCATATTGGGCAAAGAAGAATAGGGATGCTGAACAAAGGGAAAGGATTCGTCAAAGTATGAATCAATATAATCCTTTACAGGCACAATATGTTCCTATTCCTCAACCACCCACACCAGAAACACCAACGACACAACCATCCTTTTTGGCACAAATAGAGCAGTAGTGAGGTAAATGCTTGAAGCAATAACAATGGGCTTTGATGAAACCACATTAGCGTATGACTTACAAAGAGCACATTCTGCTGATATTTGGTTTCTAAGGGCTAGATATATGTTTTGGGGAATAGTATCAACAATTGTAGGTTTCCTTGTTGGTCATGCTTTACCAGCCTTTGGGCTAAATTTATATCATGAAGCATGGGAGGGCTTTACAGCATTTACTGCTACTTTATTTGGGTGAGTAAATGTCATTGATGACAGGCTTTGTCATTATAATGGTAGAAAAATTAGGAGCGTTTTGGAGAAAAGTTCATGCAATTCCTTTTGGAGTATATGGTGCAACACAAGTGGGGAAGACAACATTACACCATCAAATGAGAACAAGAGGAGAAGTTCCAGAAATACAAGAAAGAACGGTTGGAAGAGGCAGGGCAACTAGAAAATCTATTAAAATTGATGGAGACCAACATACAATTAAAACAGCAGATGTAGGAGGAGAAACACTTTATTGGGGCGAATGGCTTAAAGACATGAAATCTCGTAAAGTAAAATACATAATATTCATGATTGATGATAGACACATGGATAAGCATTATGATATAGAACAACAATTATGCTGGAGTTTCTTAATAGATTCAATCTGTTCACCTTACTGGGATTCAATAAATAGAAAGCACCGAAAGAAGGCACATGACTATCCAATAGCAGTAGGATTATGGGCAAATAAATTTGATTTATGGAAAGATAAATATAAGTATGATGATATACAAAAACACCCAATTTTTGAAGCATTCAAAGAAGGCATGTCTAAATTAAACGATAGAGGAATACCTTGTTTCAAATATATAGTAAGTGCAAAATCAGATTCAGAAATGGTATATAGAGGAATAGCAACAATGGTGGAGGATTATTAATGAGTATGCAATATAGTCCTCCTTCCTTAATTGGTGCAACAAGTGCTACTGCATCTAATCCATTTTTACCACCAATTAAATTTGCTCGCGCTGCTGGTGGAATAATGAACTATGATTACAAAAGCAGTAAACCAAAGAAACAACTCAAGGAAATGGTTAAAATTCTATTACCTGAAAAGAAATCATTCTTAAAGATGCCTTATGGATTTAAATTTAATACTAAGGATAGATGTGTTGTTTGTGGGACACATAGGGTTTGGGAAGCCTCTGACCCTACTAGGCCAATGATACCACTTCACAAAGTTAAGAGAGGTTATCCAATGAGAGGAACTTATTGTGATAAACACACTCATTTACACAAACAATATGAAATGTTAGAACAACAATTTATAGCAGAAGAACATGGATTAGAGTTCAAAAGATATGTACCTACACCTAAAATGCCTAAGTTATTACAATCAGCACCGCTAACTTCATTAAGGCAATCAGACATCGAGGCATTGAGTGAGGTTGGGTGGACTATAAGACCCCCACAAATGCAAACAGAAACAGCAGAAGATGAACTGTTTAGATTGACTATTGAATCATTCTCCATAAATAAAAGAATTGCTAATTTAATGACAAAAGGAACAAAAGTAGTTCAACAAGAAATGTCAGATGAAGAAGCAACAAATTTAGGATTAGAAAAGGAGGAATAATATGGGATTATTTGGAACAAGTAATAGGTCGTTATCTAATCAGATAACAACACAAGGACAGTCAGATTTTAAGGTAATGAATAATTTATTGACATTACAAGATAATCATGTAGAAGAGTTCTTTCAATATCACGGAGAAGCCTTTTTAGGCTCCTTTGAAAAGTTATTGGAAGATGTAATAGAAAGAGTAGTAAGTCAAATGTTAGTTAAACTAAAATTTGTAAGTAATTCTAATAGTGAAATATCCGTTCATTCAGATGCTCTTAGAGAATATGAAAGCATTACTGCTGAAAATATTCAATTAGATTTACAAACGCTCTTGGCTGCTGCATTAAATACAGAAGTAATAATGCAAAGAAAAATGGCTAAACAACAGTATCTAGAAGCACAAGGATTTTCTACAAGTTCATTACCACAAGGACAGGGAATGCCACAAGGACAGGGAATACAGGCAAATCCTCAAGGATTAGCCCCATCACAGATTCAAGGAAGTAATGCGGGGGTTGCAGCCAATAACATGATGATGCAACAACAACAGGCATTCAATAATACTAGTGGCTTTCCTGTTCCACCATCAGGTTATGACCAAATGAACAACCCATATTGGATTGACCCTATGACGGGACAACCAACATATACACCACCTGCTAGCGGTTTGGGCCTAAGTAATGCTATTAGTAAAGGATTGGCTTGGGCTTCATGGTTAGCATGAGTGGGGTAATATGGACATTAAAATACCTAAGTCATTTACCGTTAAACGCAGACCCTATACAATAGGGGATGCCGACTTAGAGTTACAAGAAGATGACAGAAAGGGTGCGGCCACGCAAAACCCTTTATTCGTTTATATGTTAAAGTATTTGATGGCCCCGATGGATGAGGGCTTATCAGACATATCTGAAAGTATGAGAATTTTGCTACAGCCTAACACTTTGGCTAAAGTAGCAAGATATACTCATGATATGGAAGTAGATGAAGAAGAATACACTGAGCATATTAAGTTTGCTTGGAAAGAATTAAATGAAGCAATTATGTATTCTAAAGAAGAAATAAAGGATGACAAGGATAAATCATTAGACCCAAAGCAATTTGTTGAACAAGGAATTTTACATATTTTAGATAATCAAAAATGGATTAAAAAAGAAGAGAAAAAGATAATCAATGATATTCGTTATAATATGCCTGAATCAGGAAAGACTTCGCAATTCAATGAAATACTAGATACTGTAGATGATAGAGGAAGACCTCAAATAGGTAGAATCGGTCAACAAAAAATTATGGGATATAGAAAAGGAGAAAGGTCTGCTAAACTATATGATGCTGCATTAGGAAAAAATAAATTCAAACCTGTCCTTGAACTACTAAAGAGAGTTGAAGATGAATCAGGTGACAAAGGGAAAATTTCTGGTAAAATTGACGATACTATTCTTATTGAGTATCAACATCATTCAAAGACTAGACTATGGAAAGGCCAAGAAATACTTGATATGAGAACATTTACAATACACTTCGATAGAGCCTTTAGGTTACTTCGTGAAGAATATGGTATGAATCCTAAAAAGGAAGAAGTAAAAGATACCATAGAAAATAGTGATGTATTAGAAAAGTGGGAAAGTGTTATTGACTTTGATGAAAAAGGATACCCCAAGAAACAATATGCTATTGGTGAAATAAACCCTGATTCTCAATATCTTACTTGGAAGAGAAATAATTGGAATGTAGATACATCTATAGTTCAAGAGTTGACGGATAAAGAAAAGTTCTACCTTAGAAGAATAAATATAAAATTAGAATGGGAAAAACAATTGGATAAAGAATCTGTAGATGAAGAGTTAATTGTTCGTTTATATCTATATAGAATAATTGGTAAAGATAAATTGGATTCATATATGCTTAAAAATAGTGAAGGAGAATTTATTGATAAATTTGGTGAAAAGACCTTTGATTTTAATGATGAAGAGTTTGCCTTAATTGGTAAATTGTTAGAGGACAAAGAAGATAAAGAGGTAATAGAAACTAAACTATTTCAAGAATATAAAATACTTGGTATGTCTAAATTAGCAGAAAAGGAAGCAAAGAGACTTAGACATGAAACTAGACCTCTTATTCATGGATTCCCTGGAGGTTCATTTGAAGACCATAAATTATTTGATGATATAGGTAATCCAGAATTAAAGAATATAGACCTAGAAAATGTCAGTTCTTCTGAATTTAGACAAGAACTTAATAAGGCAATTACTCCGGGAACGGCATATGGAGGAGAAGGTAAATTAAAATTCAGTATAGGAGTAAATAAAAGTAAAGATAGTGGTGGATATATTTTATTAGATATAGAATTTATTCCAAAAAAATCATCAATTAAATATACAGATTATTATGCTAGAACTACTTCTGATTATGGAAGATGGGATAAAGATGAAAGAGGAAAATTTATTCCTTCTGGCTTTGAAGAAGCAAAAACTAAGAAACCATTTCCTAATAGAGCAGAAGAAGGCGGTCAAACTTTATGGATAAACAGTGTACCAAATGCAACTATGTTCCTTTATTATCTCAAAAAACAATTAATGCGACTCCAAAAAATGGTGAAAAATTATGTCTAAACTAAAGTCGGCTAGTGATTTTACTGGTATTAATCCAGATTATACCAATGGAAAAGGGTACTACACAACCCATGTTGATGTGTCTGATTTATTACAAATTAGTCCATCTACAGATGCAGATGGTGATGGTGATTATTCATATTTCACTACATCGTCTACCCCATCTAAAGCAATGGTGGGAAAAATAATAAAGAAAGTAGAAGGAAAGATTGATAACTGGGTTAAGTATTCATTTAGACCTGAAATAGTAGAAAATGAAATGCATGATTTTGAATCAGGTAGAATAGTAATTTATCCCGCTACTCATTGGAAGGACTATCATGGATTTATTCAATGCGATACTAGGAAGATAAGAAAGGTAATCAAATTAGAAGTTTGGCAAGGGGATAACTGGAAAGACCTTGCTTCTGCAAGCGTTAGATACACTCCCCCTGCTACTGCTACTACACCTGAATATACACTTAAATTAAAGGTTGCTGGCTATACTTTCAAATTAACTAAGGGAACTGCTAATGGGTTCTATGATGTTTACGGTCAAAAAACGACTGTTTCTCAAATATGCGATGCAATAAATGAAGTATTTCCTCATGACACCGCACAATTTACAGGCGAAACTTCACCAAAATCCACAACGCAAATGAGCGGTACATCGAAAAATATCTCAGATTTCTTCTATGCCGCACCTGCTAATGATGGAAAATCAGTAGAAATCTCTTCTTTGCTTCCTTCAGATTCAGGAACAATTTGCTCTATTATTGAGACTATTGATGGAACAGCAGTAACAACCAACTTTTCTGATAATGAAGATTCAGGCAGAGAAGGAGATTGGTGGGTTCTTGGTAATGCAGGTAAGATATTTTTCAAAAAGCAATGGCCCTTCTTAAAGAATAATTCAATTAGGGTAACTTATTTATCAGGAGCATCTAGGGTTCCCGCAGAAATACATGATGCAGCAACTAAATTAGTAGCAGCAGAAATATTGGTACATGATGATAATAGTATTCTTATTGCAGAAACTGGAGCAAATATTGATTTGAAAACCAAACATGATATTTTAACCCAAGAAGCAAAGGATTTAATCGACGGAAAAAAGGAACTTTTACATCTAATTGATTAGGTGATATTATGGTTGAGAAAATTGCTCAATTCAAAGAATTTCTCAAAAGAGAACAAGAGTTGAATGAAATTCTTAGTGAATCAGAATATGGAGACTTTTCCTTAAGCATTGATAAAATACATGATGAGGCAATGAAAAGTTATTTAGAGGCTACTGAGAAACATATAAAGAAAGTAGTTGAAGAAAACATGGAGAGGTTTTTGAATGGATGAGGTTGAATTTATAATAAGGCTATTACAAGATAATTGGTCAAATGCCAGCACAATTGCCGCAGGAAAAAAAGATGTTAAACAAGCAAATGGCAATTCTTGGACATATACTCCTACTCCCATGTTTATAGATATTCGTTCATTAGAGCCGGGTAAAGGAAAGAGAGTAGATTTAGATGAAAAAGCAGTAGTTATTGTCTATGAAGATAGTGCGAGCGTTTCTCACCCAACAATTGATAGAGCAGTAAGAAATGAAGAGTATGGTTTTACCCTTCATTTGAGAGTATTGCATCGTAGAGATTATACTGAACTAACATATTCACGCAGACTACTGCAAGTCTTATATCAAATGGCTCGCCACATCTTAGAGAAGAACGGGCTTAGGCCGAAGGTTTATGATTCTAATAACAATTTAGAGGCCAGCGCGGAGTTAATTCAGATTACAGGCAGAAGTGAGGCTAATGATAGAGGAAAGCGTTTGTTAGGCTACAAACTGTCTGTTTCCATGAAAAGGTTCGGGAGAACCATATAAGTAAGTAGGTAAGAACATGGTATTAAATGAAGTATATACAGGAGCAGGGGCATCAGCAACGATGATTCCTGAGACAGAGATAGCATTGCATGAAGGCAATCAAATAGGAACAACAATAAATAGTAATAATTTATTGAGAACAACAGAAGCAAAGACAACATTAGCATCAAGTTATAGTAGTGGAACCTCACTTGTTCTAACCGATGCTAGTAATTTTCCAACAAGTGGAACTGGTTATATCAATGGTGATGAATTTACTTGGACAAATAAATCAAGCAATACTCTAACTGTTGCTGATTTAGGAAATTCTTATTCTTCTGGTGCTGATGTTAGTGGAGACCTTCTTAAGAAAGTTGAATGGGTACTAAAGGGAAGCGATGGAAATTCTCCTGCTAGTGATAATCTTGCAGTAAATAATTTGGTTGCAGATATTTACAAAGGATGCTATGCTAAATTGGATAAATACAATTCTTCGGGTGTAGCCTATGGTACTTCTGAAACATTAATTGTTACAGGAAATACTGCTAACACAGTAACATTTGGTCAGTCTATATCAACAAAAGGTGGCGATATGTTCAAGTGCACAATTTTAGCATACGGTTCACCTTTATATGCTCCATCAACAATATACAATACTACCAATGTTCTTGCTGATAATTGGTTGGGGCTTGTAAATACAATTACTCCACCAACGGTAGATGCTGAAATGAAACAATTAAATCTAGCATTAGGAGGAACAAGAAACTATGGCTTCCAATTCAAGGGAGCAGAATCTCTTGGAGAAGCCTCCATTGATTTATCTTTGAATCATGGTGCTTGGCTTTATTATGCGCTAGGTAAAATGACCTTTAGTGCAGTACAAAATGGTTCTGATGTTTATGCACAAACAACAAATGGAACTGGAGGGGAGGTTTATTTCCATGCAGCAAATAACACTTTGCATAGAAAAGAAGGAGATGTTTTATTGCCTCCAAACACAGATTCTACGCTTGCCAATTATAAGAAATGGGATGGTAATAAAATAGCATATACCTTTACAGAAGCCAATAGTGGAGATTTACCTTCATTTGCATTGGAAGTAACTAATGAGAAAGGGAACACTACTTATTCTGCTACTACTACTAATACTGACCATTACAGTAGAATATTTACAGGATGTCAAATAAATACATTAACCTTGAATTTTGAGGAGGGACAAGATGTTAAGGCTACTGTTGGGGCTGTTTCTAGAAAGGCACATGATGCTCCATTAGCCTATATCCCTAAGAGAAATGTAACAAGTCCTAGTTCATTATTTAATTTTAGTGACACAGATACTAATAATCCATACATGTTTTCGGATGGAACCATTAAGATATTTGGACAGACAATGGCTAGAATTAAGAGTGGTAGTGTAACTATTACAAATAATATAATGCCACAGCGTTTCATAGGAAATTATGATAGAAGCATTACTTCTGCACATATTGCAGGACAGAGAATGTATGAATTAAATCTAACCCTATTAGTTACAGATAGAACAATTTGGGATGAATTGAGGAAAAAGAATGAAACAACCAGTACAACTGGATTAATTGATATTGAATTTGCTAAGTCAGACGATGATAAGATAAATCTTAAGTTTGATAATTACTTAACTACATCTGTGGATATACCATTCCCAGATGATAAGGGGCCGCTTGAAGTAAATATGGTTGTTCAACCACGAACACTCAATTCTTGCACATATACAGGGAAGTGGGTAATACAAGGATAAATACACACTTTTTTGACATTCCACTAACATAATTTGTTTGTTAGTAAGGCCCATGTAGGGCCAAAATTGAAGGTGGAATAATGGAAAAACCGTTAGTAAATGATAGAAACGCGCTATTCGCGCAAACAGAAACAGAATGCCATCACTTGAAGGTTAGCCCTGATAGTGAGGAATATCTGAGAGTATGGGTCAAAGAACCCACATGGCTCCAAGTGGAGCAGGCACTATCTAGTGTGATGAAACTAGATGCAAAAACGCAAAGCCTTGATTTAGACATGAATGAAATGTATAAATTCATGGTCGAGAACTTTGTGGAAAAGACAGAACCCCAACTGTCGGGGATAGAGTTGTTAAGATTGTCGCCTTACATTGGCGCACAATTAAAGGAAATTCTACCTAATCCGTTTATGGATTTAATGGGGGCTGACGAGGGAAACGAGTAGATTACCGTAGAGCCTTAAAAGGAAGTGAGGTAAAACCAAATATAGCAATGAATGTTTTATTATATTCTTATTGTAATATATTTCACATAGACCCAATGACAGCAAAGAATACTCCTATTAGTTTAATTAAAACAATGATGACTGTCCATGGGGAAGTTAAGAAAATAGAAGCGGAAGAAATTCAAAAACACATGAAGAGGTGATATTATGGCTAGTGGCGATGCTGAAAAGAAGATGTTTAGTTTACAGAAATCTATGAATGCTACGGCAACGGCCACTTCTAATTTAATGGGAACAATGAAATCACTCAATGATTCTAAAATTTGGACTATATTCAGTAGGAGCGCATCTGGTATTTTTCCTCAAGTTTGGCAGATTCAAAATAAATTCAGAGCAGTTACTGATGCATTCGTGGGTTATGAAAGACATATCAATAAGTCAAGAGAAGCAACCTTAGAGAAGATGGAAACCTTTTCTGCTCTACAAGACCAATTAGATATGTTTCCAGATGTTTTGTTAGATGAAAACTTCTTTGATATGATAGGCTTAGAACAATGGTTAGACATAGCAAAGAAAGAAGTAAAAGAGTTTCCCTTCTTTCAGTTACTTGCAGAAGACGGCACAGGAACCAAAGATGAACTGATGAAAATGTTATCTGGTAGAAAATCAGAAATGGAAACCAAAAGAGATAACCTCCAAAAGGAACATAAAGACAGGGAAGAAAGAATGGCTCCTTTACATAAGGCACTTGAAGGATTAGACCCAAAGAAAGATAAAATGAAAATATTCTGGGAAAGAATGAAATTCCATGTGGGATTGGCAGTAAAAGGAACTGCTAAATTTATGACTACAGCATTAATGTGGTTTACAGGAATAACATTAGGTTTAGCAATTATTGTTGCTTGGTTTAAAAAGTCAGGTGAACAAATAGCACCTTGGATTGCGTTAATTAAAGATGGATTTATTCTATTAATTGAAGGAATAGCAGGAATATTAAAAGGAATAATTTGGATAATTGGAGGAGCATTAACTGGAGACATAGATATGGTCATGAGAGGAATCTTTGAAGGGCTTCTTGGGGGAGCACTCACTATACTTATAGGTCTTGCTGAAATAGGATTGGGAATATTGGGAACAATAATTATTGGATTATTTGGACCAATACTTAAATGGTTAAAAATTACAGGCGAAAATACAAAATCCGTAAAAGCACAAGTAGGTCTTCTAGGTAAAGCATTACTGATTCTAGGAAGTATTGCCTTAATCATATCAATGCTACCCGCTACACTTGTTGCCACATTACCAGCAGCACTTGCAGGTTTTGCAATAGGAATAGGTCAATCACTAATGGCGTTAATAGGTGGTTTCTTGTTTTCAACTATTGGTAAAGCACATACAGGAGGAATGAGAAGCGGATTAACTCTAGTAGGAGAAAAAGGCCCAGAATTGGTTTCTCTACCAAAAGGTTCAAGAGTTCACTCTAATTATGAAAGTAGTAAAATGGGTGGAGGCAATACAATCAATGTTCATGTTAATGGCCGTGTTGGTGCTTCCGATGCAGAGATAAGAGATATAGCAGATAAGGTTGGAAGAGAAATTAATCTTAGAATGAATAGAACAACCAGTACACAAGTGAGGTTCTAATATGGTAGATTTGGGAGGAAATCACTTTGTTATGCTGGAACTTGCTAGAAGAGCATCAGCAAAGAAACCCGCTGAATTAGATAATATAGAAACTAATAGAATATCTCTATTATGTGAAAGTGTTAGTATAAACACAACCAAAACAGCATTCCCCATGGATTTACCATTTTCAGGAGTAATATCAGGAGAATCGTCTACAATGGTTATGGACTTAGGAGCAGCAAGAAAAGATATATCCCTTACAGGAAAGATTCATGACCAGACTATTACCAAGTTTAGTGGCGAAGGCGAACCAAAACAAGTTCACATGACCAGTTATGAAATTGCTCAATTATTACATTCCTATGTAGATTCTTCCTTTGTACATGAAGACCAAAATTTGAATAAGTTAATTCTATTAATGCCTAGTAGAGTTGATGAGAACTTTGAGTATAGAGATGGTGTTAATGCTAATACCCCAATAGAAGATTGTCCATTAATTCCATTCCACTTTGCTAATAGAACCTATGATGTTCCTTCTTGGAGTTATGGTCACACTAAGAAAACCTTTGATGCATTTACAGATACATCTAAAAACATTCCAGGAATTAGAGGAATGGTTAGCACCTTCTCTTGTGATTTTGCTGGGCCAGAAACACCCACTATTAATTTTAATTTGACATTCATACAAACTTCTACAGTAGTTTCAGACTTCATTAATACAACATTTTGAGGAGTAAATATGCCGGGAGTATATGTAGGCGATACTAAATCATTAGTCTTTCCTGTTATGTGTGACGGATATTTACAACTTAAGTATCTTGAAAAGAATGTAGATACTTCCGTAGATTTAGAACTGCGAGAGGGTGTTTGGGGTCATACTGACTCCTTTTCTATAGAAGCCATAATTACCCCATATGATGTTAATGGATATGGTTCTAGTGGAAGCACCGCTATAGGGGTATCAGATTCTGAAAAGACCCCACCAAGTGTTAACTCAGATAACTCTAGTAAAACAAACTATATGAGTGAAGATTATTTTAGTACCACTAGATTAGATAGAAAACTAATGATATTCCATAATGCTAACTTTCAGTTCTATCTAGAAAATACTACTACAACAAATGTTAATCAACCAGCAGAATATAGATTGGGAGTAAAGGTTCAATCTGAATCGCCTGTTGTATCAGAAACTATTATTGGTACTCATAATACTTTATATGGGTATTATGATATTAATGGAAAGTATGAGGGTATATCTACCTCTCAAACTCTTTCCAGTGGTTCTTATGTTTCTCAACCAAGAGAAGCATTTTATATGGAAACTTTAATTAAAGTAGGTTGTACCTTCCATTCAAATGGAACAGTTCAATTATTTATAAATGGAAATTTAATAAAAGAAGAGTTACTTTCAGTTAGTGGTTTTAATTTTGGCACAACAGATTGCTATATTGGTAAAGACCCCTCTGATTCAAATACTCAATTCATGGGAGAACTACATGAAATAAGTATGTATAAAAGAGGAGAACCAACAATTAGTTCTACTACCCTTACTCCAGGATATAATGATATTCTTTTCTACTATAGGTTTGGTGAGTGAATGGAACGATATGTTTATGTCTTAAATGCTGACAAATACAGTAATGAAAATATAGACTTAGCATTTGATGATAAAGACGATGCCTTTCCAGCAACTGCCTTTTCAAGTGCTTCAGTAAATCCAATAATTAAATCAACAAATATTGCAGCAGAACATAATGGAGTTTCTGCTAACTTCTTTGAGATTAGAAGTGGCCCATATGATGGTATGATTTCATCAGATGAATCAAGTAAAATAGTGAATAGAATATATCCATCTGCTAATGCTACTGATATTACTGCATATGCTAAAAACAGACAACAAACTCGTTCTTATAAACTTAGGACATATGTTTCTGGTTCTAATGAAACCCACAATCAAAAAGTAATAGGGTCTGGGGGTTTAGGTATTGATTTGGATACTAATGACTATTTCGTATTAATTAACCCTGAAATAGCACATAGCACTTCTGATAAGCACCCATCTATTCGCCCTCACTTTGCTAAGATTACTCAAATTATTTCTTATGATACCTATGGGGATGGGTTTGAATTTGAGCCTAAATATAATGGCCCCATCCCAAAGGACACTAATTTTGAAATATACAAGGGGCCATTAACAACAGCAACAGATATAGTAGCCGTTAGTTATGGGCTTCGCGGAGATGGTAATGAAATCAATCCAGCCAATACTGACGATACTAATTTTGAATTCATTACAGATAAGTATGATGCCTCTAATCAAGTTAGCAAACCAACATGGTATTTCTATAATGATAGATTACAAAACAAAGACCAATTAAATTATGATACTAAATATAATTTAACTACTTGTAGATGGTGGGCTAATTGGACAGATGTAGGAGATTATGCAAATGCTGCCGCAGATACTCAATTTGCCTTTAACGCTCTTTTAACTACTCCTAGTAATCAACCCACATTAATTATAGGACAGAGTGTATATTATAAAAATAATTCTAATAATTACATATATATGGGGAATGTTGCAACAGATACATCAGGTAATTTTACAGTGGATTATGCAAGAAATGCATTACCTTTAACAGCATCTCAAACAGACCTATCAGTATATGTTGGTAGAACAGTTCATCAAACAGTATTCAGAACAGAAAGAGAATTTGGAGATTTAATTCAAGACTTGGGACCTAAGAATCAACACGCTACTTTTGTAGATAATATGTATGATAATGATACAATAAAGACAGACTATGAAACAGAATCAACATATACATTCAACCCAAGTATTTGGAAGGACTCATTTAGAAATTATAAAAGAACAACAAATGACTTAAAATCATCTGCTTCTGGTTATACTACAGCAGGGGAAATTTCAACCCTTACTGCTAATTTAACTGGACCAAAAAGATATATGTATTATAAGTCATCTCATCTTAGAAACAATGCAGTAGTTCCTGTAACAGAATTAAGAGTAAATAATCCAAAAAATAAGATTAGTCAGATTGCTAAAATTAAAACATTAGATGGGTCAGGCATTCAATTCTTAAAATTAAAAGAAGATGAAAATTTAGTTGTAACAAAATCTCTTCATACCAGTACATTAAATGAATTTAAGTTACCATATTATGCAGATAGTAATTATGTGTTTGCGTTAGGTTCTCATGTATTTTCAATAGTGCTACAGAAATTACCAGATAAAGAAGTAGATTATGGAGCATCTACTACCATAAAGGCAAATGATATAATTAGAATAAAGGATACATATTATAAAGTATCTACAGTTAATGCCGAAGCAAACAATAAACAATATATTAATGTTGATTATAAGAAAAAGGCATCTGATTCTACATGGTCACAAATGACAGCAGAAACTCATTTTGAGCCTTTTGTTCAAGAAGATGTATTTATTATGGCTTGGAATGGAGGACTCAATAGTTCATGCCCAATAGACTCAGAAGGAGTTTATTCCTCTAATACTCTACAAAGATTAACTATGCATGGTAATACTGTTTCATTAACTAATAATAGTTTATACAATAGAAAAGTGAATTTGTTGAACCCAGAGTTTTATGGGCATGATATTGATATAAACTATGGTGATTCTCTACATAATCATATTAAACTGAAAACCACTAAAAAGTTCTACCAACCAGATGATGAGAGAATTGATTTTATGTACTACTATAATGGAAACTATACAATAGAAGAAGAAGCATTTAATGGAACAATTGAAGATATTGAATCAAGTAGTGACGGAGGACTATTAACTTATACTATAACAGGAAGAGATAAAACTTCAATCTTACTAAGTAATGTAACTAGTAATAATCTGAATAAATCGGATGATGTAGTTTTGTCTTCATTAGCCCCTGTATTTGATACTCCATCTACTAGATTTACTGTTACTGCAACAACTACTCCATTGCAAATTGCTGGAAATGTTTCATCTCAATTTACTAATAGTAAATATGATTTAATATTTAATAAGGATGGTGAATTATTGGGAGAAATAGATAGTGTTATTTATGAAAGTATTCCACAGACAACTAATATAACCTTAAAGGGATATACAGGAAATACTATCACCACAGGAACTAATGATATTATGTGGGTAAAATTGAGTCATAATAATTATCTTACTGGAATGAAAGCAATGGCTACAAATCTTGATGCCACAAAATATCCAACCGATTATTCCTCTATTGGAGAAAAGGGAATAGTGTTTCATGACGGAGAAAAGATAACTTATTCTGGGGCATTTGCATATAGTGATTTATTGAACACTTCTTCTATTGGTACATTCTCTACAGATAGAACTGTGGGATATGATATTTCTGATGTAAAGGGAATAGAAGAATCTTATGATTCTAGTTTTGCCTTTAAACTATCTAATGAAAAAGTAGCAGATATAAGTTACAATCCAACTCAAACCGTAGCCATGAATCATTATCATATAGTGGAAAGTAAGGAACAAATAGATGGCCCTTCTACCTATAAAATAGCACCATCATTTCCCATAGTTCTAGGAAGTATAGATACTAATACTTCTGATAATACTGCGTGGGGAACAGACATGAGATATTTATACATGGTTAATTCTAATATTCCAAGTGGTGGATTTATACACACATTAAAAGATACACATTCTAATTACTATCTTCCAAAAAATACATTTAGATATTGGGGAATACAAAGATTCAAGGAAGGAAGTATTGCTGAAACCCATGATAGTATTTACAATACTAATAAAGGAACTCAGAGAATTACTGCGGCTATGCCTATGTATAAAATAAATGCGTTAGGAGAAAAACAAACTCCTGTTGCTGGAGATTTAACTTCAGGTCTAAAACCATTAAGGGAATCTAATTTTTGGACAGGAAGCCTTATTGGAATGACTGATAGGGCTGCTCCCATAGAATGGGCTAAGGGAACTTCTCAGGTATCAAGCCCAATTAGTTGGACTGAATTAGAAAATATTGATTATCGTGCTAAAAATTATCAATTATTATCAATAGGAGATATTTACCCTGATTCTAAATTAAGATGGAATAATATACAAGCACAAACAAAAGACTTTTCTACCTATGGAATGATGATTGAATCCGAAGGTTCAGAAGGAAAATCCATATCTCATCAAAACTTCACAGGCACAACTAATAATACTAATACTTCTGATTCAAACTATGAAAGATTGGAGATTACAAGTTCTCCTACAACAACAAATAATACTAAGAGATTTGGAATAATAAGATTAATAGAGGCTACTTTTGATTGGCACTTTAATCCTGTTGATTATGAATCAGTTCCAAGAACAGAAGATTTAGATAGTCTTTCTCATTTCAAATATCCTAGAATGAAAAAGATATATGATTCAATAGAAATTACTAATTCATCTACATCTAATCCACAGGCCGGAAGTAATGAATTGACATTAAATAGCAATGTTACATTACAGATAGGAGATTTAATTTATAGAGGAAGCGATGGTAAAATATTAGCAATTATTCAGAATAGTGCAGTAACTAATTCAAATACATTAACTCACTATAATGGAGTATCAGGAAATTATAGTGCTATAACCTCTGCGGTTGGG
>VTLG01000014.1_pt1 | contig 89073 bp, 91 predicted proteins | sample 4694571 | NCBI WGS metagenome assembly VTLG01 (sample SAMN12604809, study PRJNA352737) | marine metagenome | biome: ENVO:00000447; feature: ENVO:00000209|ENVO:00000569|ENVO:01000036; material: ENVO:00002151; isolation source: viral sequences binned using virsorter ...
ACAAGTAGTCTCTAGGTGGCTCGATTCCATTTGTGGCATTTGACACAACGGAACTGCTCTCCGAAGGCATTTGTGCGGACAGTGTTGAGTGCCTAAGACCGTGTTCCAAGATAGAATTTCTAAGAGATGCCCAATCATAGTTCAACTGATTTGGGACGATTTCATCGACATCTTTTTTGTAAGTGTCGATTGGGAGGATACCATCTGCATACTTGGTGCGATGAAAATATTCACACTTCCCTTTTTCTTTTGCGATTTGGTTACTTGACTTGAGGAGATAGTACTGGAAAGCTTCAGACAAGTCGTGGACAAGTTTCCATGCTCCTGGATCATCGTAATGTTCTCCTTGTTTCGCTAAGTAGTGTGCTAATCCTATGTAGCCAATTCCCAAAGAACGTCTTGCAAGTGTTCCAAGATGTGCTGCTTTAACAGGGTAATCTTGATAATCAATTAACTCTTCTAAACCACGTACTGCAAGGTCACATAGTTCTTCCATCTCATCTAGATTACGTAGTTTACCCACGTTAATAGCAGATAGAATACACAATGCAATCTCAGCTTCAGTAGAATCAATATGCTGAAGAGGATCTGTAGGTAATGTAATCTCCTGACATAGATTACTCATACTAACCTTATCTTTAAATGATGAATGATCATTACAATGGTCAATATTCATGATGTAAATACGACCTGTCTCTGCTCTCTCCTTAAGGAGATCTAGTATCAATTCTTGACCTGAGATTGATGTTCGTGGGACTGAATCATCTGCTTCATATTGAGCATATAACGCATCAAAGGCAGGGGTGCCAAAGCTATCATACAGACCAGGCACGTCATGAGGACTGAATAAACTAACATCCTCATTATTGATGAATCTCTCATAAAATAATTTTGAAATTTGTATACTATAATCAAGTTTTCTGACTCTATTATCCTCTGTACCTTTATTGTTCTTAAGGACAAGTATGTCTTCTATTTCTTGATGCCAGATTGGGAAGTGGACAGTTGCTGATCCACCTCTGATGCCATTTTGAGTGCAACATCTGACAGTGCTCTCAAATTTTTTGAGAAACGGGACGACACCCGTGTGTTGAACTTCACCGCCCCTGATCTTAGCGTTGATGCCACGGATTCGGCCTGCATTGATGCCAATTCCCGCCCTTTGAGCAACGTAGTAACCAATAGCCATGTCGCTGCTGAAGATGCTGTTAAGCGTGTCATCAACATCAACGAGAACACAGGAGGCAAATTGTCGTAAGGGAGTTCGCACCCCTGCCATGATTGGCGTTGGGATGTTGATTCTGTGTTTGCTGATTGCGTCGTAGTATCTTCTGACATAATCTAACCTTGTCTCCTCTGGATAGTTTTGGAATAGAGTAGCAGCAATCATAATATACATGAACTGTGGTGTCTCATAGACTTCACCACTGCTTCTATCTTGTACAAGATACTTATCAACTACCTGACGTAGGCCAGCATAGGTAAAAAGATAGTCACGATCATGATCAACCCAAGAGTTAATCTTATCCCACTCCTCTTCATTATATTTACCCAAGATCTCTTTGTCATATATGTCCTTAGACGCAGATGCAAAGGCATGATCTAATACAGTTGGGTATCCCTTGGTCAACCACTGTGATCCAAAGACTTGCTTTCTAAGACCAAAGAGAAGTAACCTAGCAGCAACAAACTGATAGTTAGGATGATCTAAATCTATAAGATCACTAGCAGATCTTACTAGAATTTCTTGAATATCTTTTGTTTCAATTCCATCATAGAACTGTAACCCTGAATTCATTTCAACCTGAGAGGCACTTACACCGCTTCCCAGACCTTCGCAAGCGTCAGCTACCATCTTATGAACCTTCTCAAGGTTCAGACCTTCTATAGTGCCGTTACGCTTATGTACTTTAATATCTGTACCGTTGCTCATACTCGTTTCCAATCGTTTAGTTTTAATGTTGCTTCTAATTTGTGATATGCATTAGATTCTACCACCTTTTGCACATCATGTCCAGCAAGAGACATATCGTTTATGTCCTTTTCCTGTATATTTTTAGGCCAAATGACTACCTTATCTCCTCTGTCGATTGACTTGGAGATTCGGTTGACGATCTCTCTGTTACGTGGCTCGTTATCATAAACCCAAATATAATTGCTCCAGCCAAGCGTCCGAATATCAACATCAGACCCAGCCATCGCAACGGAATTCTGAATGAAGGTACTGTCAAACGGTCCTTCAACAATGTAAATCGGTTCGTCATAATCTATTCTGTCCTGTCCAAATATTTTGGGTTTATCTTCATCAAGCATTATCGTAATGTATCTCATCTTTGCCGTTGGGGCCAACGATCTGCCTTGATATCCGAAGAGTCTACCATCTTTATCCCTGAATGGGATTATAATACGTGGACTGTCTTGTCGTAGGTTATCAAAGGTTTTTTTCTGCTCATTAGTCCAAGCCTTAAACTTAGGACAATAGTAGAAATAATCTAAGTCTTTGATACCTCGTTTTTCAAGATATTCTCGTGCTGGATGTGATGTATTTAGATCAGAAATCTTCTCTAAATTGATACCATTTTTACGGAAAACTGGGGCCTTAAAATTAAATTTAGGATTGGGTACAGTAGTACCCTTGCCAGTCCTACCATCTTTAAATTTCTCCATGACATATTGGTCATGAAGAAAGGTATCCTGATCCTTAAGAAAGTTTGAAAATGTTCTACCAACACCACAATTGTGACATTTGTATACAAAATCATTCTTGATCTTGAACAAATATCCACGGGCCTTATTCTTCCTTTTTTTCGAGTCTCCACAGTAAGGACACCTGAAATTAAAAAGATCTGCCTTCTTCTTAGTGAAGAGCGACAGACGAGGTGAGACCATTTGTATGTATTTTACGTCAATATAAGACAAAATCCATCATGAAACGTCTGATGGATATATACTAGGATTATTTTGGGGAATTGTCAACTGTCTTTGTGACGGTTCAAATACTGGTCTAATGATTTTTTGTCCGACTGGACTAACGAGGAAAGATAAAACAGACAGAGCACCAAAAATAGTCCACATTTTCTTCTCCATGACACGAAGACGGTCATCGACTTTTCTGATGTCCCTTTCACAACCTCTCTTAATTTCATCTGACCTTCTGTTTACCTCTCGATGTACACTATCAACCTTCTCAAACAGTACAGCATCTATTCTATCCTGCTTGTCAAGCTTTTCATTGTGAACAGCAAGAAGCTGCCCCATCTTCATGGAGTTTTCCTGAAGAGTACTAACGACTTTCTCTAGTCTTTCTATTATTGCTGCGTTAATACTCTCAGCCATCTACCTAATTGTTACGAACTGCAAAATCCAGAGCACTCTGATAGGTAGCAGCATCTTTGTTCAGCATATACTGGAACTGTTGCTTATGAGTGTCATCTAATTGTGCATAGGTAGCAGCAATTCTCTTAGCAGAGAAGTTATCTAAGTTCTGTGTGGTTCCATCACTAAACTGAATCTTAGCAAATGAACCTTCACCTTGTGGATTCAATTCAGAAGTTGCAACATCAAGTGCAACCTTCACAACATCTTGGTTTTCCATAATATTATCACCTTTATGTTCTACATGATCTTTAGTTTTTTGCAGTTTTTTAGTTTGTGATCCTGCCTTCTTCTTGAAGTCAGACAAACGAGCCTTCATTAGGACATCCATTTCCTTGGTTTTGTCCTGCATTTTCTGCTTGGCTTCCTTACGCTTCTTCTGAAGCTCCTTCTGTCTCTTGAGTTTCTTACCTTGAGCAATTTGCTTTTGGGCTCGCTCAGTATCTGTGGCGATTGCCTCAACAACAGGTTTTTCTTCGACTTGTTCTTTCATTTTTCTTTTCTGGATACGAGACATAAGATTTTTAGCACCCTTAGTGCGGCCATCCACCTTTGTATTGTTTGATTTGTATGTACGATGTTTCTTCGTGTTTACAAAAACAAATGCTGGAGGTAAAGCAACGCCACTGCCGTCACCAGCAGAGTTTATTTCCTCATTTATATTAGGTTCAATTGCTTTAGACATTCCTCGTCAACATCCTCTTTAAGTGAAGGTGGTAATCTATTTAGAAACAACATAAACGCCTTAATTACAGACCAATATGTAGCTTCTACTTTATAAAAAAGCAACGGTGTTGCTGCATCACCAAAAACATTATATAAAACAATCACATGATTTAATATGAGATGTGCTTTTAGTTCACCTGTCGTTTCATAACGCCTCAGAAGCCGCTTGAGGTACTTAAATCTCTTTAAGTCCTCTTCAAAATCTGAATATGTTACTGACGATGGATTGCTATAATTTTGAATGGCGAAGAACAACCAATTTTCATGGTCGAGTTCACATATATTCATCTACATTATGTTCCAAATGTTACTGTAGCAGTGTTAGTAATTACTTGTTTAGCACCTTTGCTAGAGTTAACTAGGCAACGATACTTGTAACCATCTAATGCATCACTTGCAAGACCTGCGTATGCAAGTGTCGCTGTTGCGAAGTTAGAATATGTAATTCCTGTATCAAGTCCATTAGCACCACCAACGACATCAACCCAACGTGTAGTTGCAGTTGCTGTCTGACGTTGCCATTTGTATGTGATTGTACCTGACTGATCGACTGCTGCACTAACTGCGAATGTTCCACCACCACTAGATGATGTGGAATTAGCAGTAGAACCAGTAATACTAATCGTTTCAAGAACATCAGCTGCGATTGTCTCGTCTGCTTGGTCTCCAACACCTGCACCAGCGGCTACTGATAGTGCTGCAATACATTCTGCTTTATGACGAGTAGAACCAGCATGATCTTGATATGAACGATACTGCCACCAACCAGGTCCAGTTATACCTCTTGATTTATTAGATGCGACACTTGCCTCTGTTGCGTCAACAAAAACAAGATCGTAACTGTTACTGTCACCACCAACGATGACAAACTCAGCAACTGCTTTAGGTGGAGTACGCTTAATCACAGCAGTATTAGCAACAGTTGCTGTTGATCCTGCATAATTTTTATGCAATTCAATGCTAGTTGTACTAGTTATAGTCTTAACAATATAGTTAACACCAGAGATTGAGAGTACGTCACCACCAACTACAGAGTCAGCAGCGTTCTTTGTTACAGTGGCATCGCCGTTGACGACATCCACACTATTCGAGAATGCTACAGCATCCACAGTTCCAAATACAGCCATCTTTTTATCCTAATCAGGTATAGTTCTAAGTTTTATTTATAAATTCAGAGCTTTTCTTATCTGGACGACCATTACGTCATCCACCTTGTTATCAGTTTCTTTTGCAAATGCCTCCAGCATTTCAACAACGAATAATCTGACTTCTGGTTTAGCTAATTGCTTAAGAATTATGCTCTTTGCAATGGGAAGGAATACGGCCATAGTAATTAATTACAAATCTGGCCCTATTTATGAGTTATCAGGTTTACTTACCATGCCCTTCTGACCGTCATTAACGGTAGGCATGACTTCTACAGTAGGCTCTCTCTTTTTCTTAGATTTCTTTGCCTTCTTAGATTCTGCGATAAAATCTTTTAACGATTTCATTTTTTCTTCGCCATTATTTTAGCAATCTTCTTGCTCTTATATCCTTCTTTAACTGCGTCTGCTTTCTCACCAATAACTTTGTACTTAGTATCTGTGAGTTCACCTAGTTTAGAAAGCATCTCTGACACTTCATTCCAAAGTTTACTCTCTACTTCTTCTTTTTTAACAACAGTTTCTTTAGAGCCGACTGGATTAACTTTCTTTGTTTCCTTCTTCTTGACTGCTACGTTCTCTATCTCAGCACCATGTGACTGAGGATCCATTCCATCGAAAGGTGCTTCTGCAACTACACCTCCTTTAAGTGAATCAGCAGAAACCTCATGGATATCTGGTAAATTTGTATTCTGGAAAGTGTCACCACCCATCCAACGATCATAAGCTTCCTTTAATTCATCGGAAAACTTATCATTATTATACACTGTGTTAATTGGGTCTGGGGATTTCATAATCGTCTCAAAGAAGTTTATCTCAAAGTATTTATAGCTCTTACGTCCTTAACCCATTCGCGGAACATATCACCACCTTCTGTAACACATATGACATAGTTAGGGCCAGTCCTATGTATTGTTCCCTTCTGTCCTGTACGAGAAGACATTATATAATCACCTTCCTTCAACACATCAGTCTTGCGGAACTGTTGTCTTATTGCTTGCTCACGTAATTTTTTAAAATTCTTCATAGACCTTGGCCTTTTCTAACATCTCGCATAAGATCTGCTGCTCTTTCTGCATCTAATAAACCTACAAGAGCATCTTGAAATTTGCCCCACTTACCAGCTTTAGCATATGCTCTCATTTTACTAGCAGACATACCAGAAACATCACTATCATTATCAGGATCCCTTTCTCCTGCTGACTTGACCTCTATGGTTCTAAAGCCATACTCCACTGGAGACTTATCAGGATCATTCTTATCTCTATTATACTTATTTAACAAAGTAGTAAATTCCTCAACTCTATCAGATCCAACAACCATACATACATCACTGTACTTACCTTCTTTTACTAATCCCTGAAAAGACTGCATCACTTTAACAATAACATTAAGATCTTTAGTGCTTATAATATGATCTGCATGTTTAGGAAACATCTCCTTCATCCATGCAAGTTTAATATCAATTTTCAATGGGTTCTTATCAGGTTTAAATGATCTAGTAGGAACAATAACATAATCATCAGCACTACCTGCTTCTTTAGCAACTGCCTCTATAAGTTTTTGATGTCCTGTAGTTGGTGGATTAAACCTACCAAATGTAAACACGATTCGTTTACGTTTACTTGCCATCGCCTTCCACCCATTTCTTAGTTGGAAGAGTATCCTTCTTGAAGTTAGCAGCACTAAATCTAGCACGTTCCACTAATTTACGAGCGTGTGATCCATCCCTTATTATAACATATCCTTCTGGAGATGTCATCTCAAGTCCATCTTCTGTTCTGAGATACGTACCAAATCTTTCTCCCTTCTCAAGTTTTTTAATGAAGACTGACTTAGAATTCTGTATGATTTTATAAAGATCGACACAACTAGCCAAGCTGGCCTTATTATCTTCTATCAAATCTAATCCATCATACATCTTTTGAAGCTTTGCTGCCTTTGCTTTAGGTGTCTTAAGTTTAGCAACCGCCTTACCTAGTTCTCCCTCAAAATAATCTGTAAATTGTTTTACAAATAAATTTCCAGCAGGAACAGCAATTGAATCTCTGATATATTTGTTAAAAAATACTTTTAACTTAGGTCCAACAGTCAACTGATCATTTGCTTCAATCTGTTTTGAAACAATATCTAAGAATGGAGAAGCACTATTAAGAAGTCTAGTACTCTTCTGTTTCAATCCAATTAAATCATTCTTCTCTCCTTGTGTTAATAACGTATCGTTACCAAGTTCTCCTGTCTCTGCACTAAGAACTAATATATCCTTATGCTCTTTCAATTTAGATACATCAAATCCAAACTTAGCATTCATTAATTCAATACTACGTCCTTCATATAAGGTATGAAATACTACTCCTATCTTTGCTGCTTTAACTTTATCATATAAATCATCACCTTGAGCAACAGAATATGTAATAGTATTAGGTTTGAAAGTTATATTACTTACACCATCTATCATCTCAGTTCCCTTATCATCGGTAAATAATAAATCTCCCTGTGCAACACCAGTAATACCTAGTTTAGGTAGATACTTTAAAGCATCTTTTAATTTCTTTACTAATCCAGCAGCATGGCCATGGTTACGATCTATATCAGCATTTGTAAAATTAATCTTTGCATTCTTATTGAATACTGACTTAGTACCAACAAAAAACTTCTTTGTTCCTGGATATAATCCACAGAATATAGCAGGAGCACCGTCCCATTTAGTAGTTACTGTAAAACTACTACTAGTATTACCAGTAAATGATCGTGCAAGATCATCCAAGAATATAAAAGCATCTTTAGCACCTGCTGTACCATCAATTAAGATGCTATCTTCTAAGTGTTCTAGGTGAGTATTCTTAGACATCAGTACAACTTTAAGAAAGGACCATATTGCTTACCTTCTTTCTTAGACATAAACACTAAGTCAGTAAGAAATTCGTTTAAATTATTATCACCATTCTTCTTAATAGAAAGGATAGTACATAAGAATGCCATCTGCATTATTTTACTATTAGTAACAAAAGGCTTGAATGGTTTTTTCTCAACCTTTGTCATTGTTCCTACCAATCTATCATAAGCATCTTCTGGATCAATATTTAATTTAACCCCTTGTTCTTTAAGAAACTTTGCCATCGCAAGAATCTCCTGCTTATCAAATCTTCCACTAACACCATTCAACAATTCATCTAAGTTGTATGGATAATCTCTATTTGATGATTTAAAAACTTTCCATCTTTGATCACTATGGTCATTAGTATATGCTTCAATAAGTCCTTCAACATATGCTGCTGTGGCCTTACCTAATCTAGCAGCACCAAATCCCTTCTGGGTTGCTTCATATTTTAAATTATCTCTCTTGGTACTAGTGTTTGCTTTAATCTGAAACTTATATTGTGCGTCACCATCAATGACCCAGAGAATACTATCCTGACTATCAAATACCTCTACACCCTCATCATTTTTTGTTGACAATTTACATGTTGGTGCAAAGTCACCAGTACCTATTTTAAATTGCTTGGCTTCTAATGCCTTAAAATAAGAATCCTCCACGTTAACAAATTCCCACTTAGCTTCTTTTTGAGTAACCAACTTCAAAGATATACCCCAGATCTCTTTTTCCTTAAACAACTGTCTCATCTCAGCATTAAACTGATCTATCTTTGCTGCAAAATGTCTCTTCCTAAAAACTGTATCTCCAGTAGCAGGTGTGCTCATCAGTTTTTTAAGATTATCAATATGTTTATGCTGTTTCTTTATTAACCATATATCAGCAGGATTCCAATTATCTTTTCCTTTAATTCCAAGAAGAGTACTATCTTTTGTACCTATAACTTCATCCATAATAAAATCCATAAAGGGGCCATCACGTTGAAACTCTTCAAATTGATTACTACCACTAAACTTTCCTGAATTAAGAGCTGCTAACAATGCTTTCTGTTGCTTATAGAAGTTCTCTATCCATCCCATATCACATGGAACTCCTGCTATCCTTTTCCATATATCATCTAACTCTTCCCTACATGGTTTATGCTTTGCAATATCTCTTGCACTCTTAGGATTTTTAAGTTCACCTATAATAACATGCCTAAAAACAATAGCAGAACCAGTCTCTTGTAGTTTTGTCATGTCAGATGGAGTAACTTTACCTGCACTTCCTTCTGTCTTACCACTTGCAAGAAATCTTATTATCTGATATCGTCTCCTTGCTTCTGGATTAAAGACATGTATTGGTTCCCAATCTGGCATCCATGGCCATAATGTATCAACATACAAATCACCCTCATTTGGTGGTCTAGCAGCACCTTTGTATGCTTGATAATCCTTACTCTTAGGGAGCATTTTGATCCAATCACTTCTAGCACGAAAAGTACCATCTACAATATCCACAATATGTTGAGGACATTTCAATGTTATCATCATTATTTTGTCTTCAGACTTAGTACCCATTTTAGGAACATGAAAGTCTTGTTTATTTAATCCATCCCAAAACCAGGTGTTATAATTACCAGTCATACTAACAAGTCTATCCCACCTTCTCTTACAAAATTTAGCACCTTTACCTTGGCCAAATCCCTCTTTAATATTTTGGTTGGTTAAAACTGTATTAAATGCTGCCATAAGAAAAACCTCCCTACTAATATATTTAGAGGGAGGTTTCTTTAAATTACCATGTTGTGCTCTTCTCTTAGAATCTTTTTATAAGGGCCATCTGGATTTGCTTCCCTTACCTCGTGAACCAACTTCAATTTCTTATGAAGTTCTTCTTCACCCATCATATGCTGAGTCCACCAAACTAATCGTTTTAACTCTTCATCATTAATTGGTAAGTCCATCTTCCTCCTTCCTCTTTTCCATAATATCTCTCATATTTTCTATGAGATCCTGTGCTTCAATAAGATTATCAATGTCTGCTAAGAAAGAAGCAATATGTTTTGCCACATATGGTTTCTCACCTCGTGCTGCAAATGCAAGAGCATCTCTTAAATGTTCTTGGGATGCTCTTAATGAATCTTCTACTTGTTGTGTTAACATTAACGATCACCCTCTGCTCTTTTTTCTGACTTCTCTACATCAAATGATCCACCAGGATATCTCTTCTCTAGTTTCTCTACATTTCTTATGATGACATCATCGAATGGTATGTCCAGAGCCATACAAGCCTGTGCCACATACCACATAACATCACCCAACTCAATGATAAGATGCTCACGATTATCATCATTCCATGGCTTACCTTGAAAAACCATCTTCTTAACAATCTCAAGAAACTCACCAGACTCAGCAGCAAGCCCAACGCCAGCAGTGGTAAGACGTTCAATATTGGCACCTTCTCTGTCAAGTTCACCCAGACGGTCAGCAAGATCGACAAAATTCTTAGAGGAATCGGATGTGACAGCATCCACGAAATGAGAGTACTTATCAAAATCTATAGCCATAATTTATACATTCCATTCAGCAAATTTACTTAACCTATTTTGAGTTTCAGCGAACTGTGGTAGGTTCTCATCATCCTCAGTTTGATTTAGGACATTAGAGTCCTCCGCTACATCATACAGCCTCATCTTCGATCTGTCAATACCTACCATAAATTTTCTTGATGAGGTCGGGTCGTTATACCTGTTTTTGAGTTGTTTGACCATGATGCGACCTTGTTGCTCAAGTTCCTCATTAGAGACAAGGGCAAACATAAGATCAGCAGTGGCAGGAAGACCAAAAGACTCAGAAGTATCGGTAAGGTCAGGGTCGCTACTGCCAAAACCAGAGCGAGTAGTTTGAGTAGCAGATACAATGGGAAGATTATGTTCCACAGCAAGACCACGAAGCTCCTCCGCAATCGCCTTGACATACGTGTATGAGTTAACAATCGCACCTTTATACCTCGCACTTGCACATATATTTAAGTAATCTATGAATATTATATCAGGTTTAAAATCTTTCTTTAAAGACAAATCAGATAACAGTGCCTTAAAATGACCTGCATGAGCAGATGCTGTAGGGTACTCTTTTATAATCAACTTACCCTGAGTCTTACGAGAGATTTCATTTACCTTACTACTATAAAGAACTTCTGGAAGTTCAGCAATATCTCTTATATTTACATTGAGAAGATTTGCATCAATTCGTTCAGCAATTTTCTCTTCTGCCATTTCACATGTAATGTATAGTACGTTCCGTCCTTGCAACAGGATGGAGCTAGCCATGTGGCACATGAATAGAGACTTCCCGACACCTGTACCAGCAAGTGCGATATTAAGAGTCTTGTTAGGGATCCCACCTTTCGTAATATAGTTAAACTTTTCCAAATCAAACGGAATTTTCTCCTCCGTCTTATGGTAGAAGTCGTATCGTTGTTTAGATTGTTCAATGTAATCGTGACCAATGTGTTCATCAAAAGAGACGGCCAAAGCATTCTGAAGGATGCTAGGGATAGCACCCTTGTCTAACTTTTTGTCTCCACCATCTGCAATCTTAATTGACTGCATCAGAGCAAGGTATATAGCTCTATCTTGGCACCACTTTTCAGTAGCATCTAGCAGCCAATCATAATCAACCCATTCGTCAGTTAAAGATCGAATGATGGTAGTCGCTTCTTGGAAGGAATCTTCTGTAAGATCACTACGATTTTGAAGGTTTATGCTTAGAACTTCTTGAGTAGGAACCTTGTCATATTTATTCGCAAACTCAGAGATCTCCTCAAAGATTATTCTTTCAGGATATTCTGTAAAATAATCTGCCTTAAGAAATGGTACTACCTTACGATAATACTCTTCTGTAAATAATAGATTTCTGAGAATTGTTGTTTCAATACGTTCAGTTGCCATAACCATATTCAGTTCGTGCTGCTTCTTCTAGTTTTGCCATTACTTCTTCTGAGAAATACTTGCCTGGATCAGCAAGAATAGATTTAGGGTAAACAGAAACCTCACCGAACTTGATACGGTTGCCCACCCTCTTAAAGACTCCGTACTTCTCACCGAGTTCCAAGAGTCCATAATAGCGGTCCAATCCACGTTCGTCAAAGTATAATCTAGTAGCAACTTTCGATCCCTCCTTGGATAATCGAGACTTCTTGGCCTCACACTTAATGATGTTACCCACTAAGTCTGTGCCTTCTTTCTCTTTTGATTTTGTTAAGTATATTATAGTAGATGCAGCGTACTTTAGTCCACTACCACCGCCCATTTCTTTAGCTGGCACATAGCTCCCGATCACATCATAAGTATGATTGGTCACAAGCATGGGTATTCCTGCCTGTCCCAACTTCAAGGTCAATACCCTGAATGCACCCTTAATCAATTGTGATTTGGTCATGTCCCTGACCTGCTTATCATTAGAGATGTCTTCCATCTCCTTTGATGTACTAAGCATACCAAGACTGTCAAGAACAAACATCAATGGTTGACGCTGCTCCTTTGGTTCTTTTAAATACTTGTCAACAATCCTTGTGGCCTGTGTTCTGAACTCTTCGATGGTTGCTACAGGGAAGATTACCATACGTTTGGAATCAATTCCCCTGCTCTCAATCATATCTTTTGAGATAGCAGATTCAGATTCAAAATAAATAACCCCACCGTTGCTATGGTTATCAAGAAAGTTACGTACAACACTGAGTGCAAAGAAAGTTTTTCCTGTTGAGGATTCTCCAGCGAGTGCTGTGACTTTGTTAGAAGGGATTCCCCCGAATAGAGAACCACTAACGACAGCGTTGAAAATATAGCTACCAGTATCAACAAAACTGGATGTATCTCCAGCAGCGACTCCATCACTGACGAGGCTAGCATATTCATTTCCACTATCTTTAATTACATTATCTAAGAACGATCCCATTTTGTGACCTCACTTTCGTACATTCTAACATAGTCATGATCTTTCGACAAGAGCTTGGCATATCCTCTTGCCATATCTTCTTCTTCAAAAACTCTTATTTGGTCAGAATCAAGTGCTTCATACGAAGTATCTTGATAGGTGACAGTCCACACTGTTTTACTCATTCAAAAAATCCTCTTAGTGTTATACGTTTTTCATGTTCCCAACCAATACATTGTAGCACGTTTTTCAGGGGCTCAAGAAAACTTTTCTCAAATTGTGTCTGGTAATCAACATACTTCTCTATACCAAATTCCTTTGGTAGATCTCCAAAGAAACTAATACAGTTCTCATGGATAGGATTGGGTGTTTTAAGATACATGAATTTTATCTTCTCTCCTTCCTGAATGAAAGGAAACTTGTTCTGAATTTTATGTTTCTTAACATAATGATTATACAGAAGAGCACCCCTTACGTGGATGGGCGTTCCTTTACTATAGATGTCAGTTCTGTGGCGATATTTTTCAAGGTTGTTAACGCCTCTGGGGAATGCGACTTCCTCATAGGGTCGTTCTCTGGTTTCTGTTCTGACATCATTGATAAAAGAGATAAGCTCATCATTTGTTTTGCCGATAATGATCTTGAATGCTGCATATAATTTATCCCGAAAGTATGCTGGTGTCGATGACCTAGCAGTTTCTAATCCCATGATCTTCATCTTGGGATCTTTATAACGGACTCCTTCAGAGTCCCACACGTTTAATATGTATCTTTTCTTGGCCGTCCAAATTCCTCTATCAGCGATGTTCTCTCGCTTCATAATCATCTTTTGGTCATACGCCGAAACATACGACGCAAGCTCCTTATAACAGGAGTCGATGAACGGTTCCAACTTATCTTGGCAGATCTTATCAAGTAAGGCCACGATCCTAGCCTTATCACTAGACTTATTACTAAAAAATTTATCAACAAGAGGTCCAAGATTAAGATAGATTGAGTCGGTATCTGATGCAATGACGTAATCTATGTCTTGACTTTGTAACAAACTATTTAGGTAAGCATTCATCTTATTCTCTATCCACCTGATAGAAACCTGCCCAGATAGAGTGATAGCCTCAGCATTTGCAAGACGATAATACCTAAAATGCTCGTTGCCGATAGCACCATAAGCACTGTTAAGAGATATCTTCTTTGCCATCTGTATGTTATTACACCTAGCGATCTCTTTCGTGAGTTCAACCGACGGATTCTTCTCATATTCTTGTTTGGCCTTAATCATTTTCTTCTTGAAGATGACCCTAGAGTCATACATCTTCTGCATCATCAATGGCAGGAATCCCTGCACATCTTTCCTGTACTGTGCTCCATTAGCACACGTAGCAAACTCAGGGTTAACCTCAATCTCTTTGTTTAAGATCCCTTCAACGCTCGCATTGGAATGTCGAGTCTCCCAGAGGGTCTCTGGTGAGATATTGTACTGCATAATAAGGTGAGGATAAAGACTATTAAGGTCAAAATTAACCACCCAATCATAGAATCCTGGTTTCGGTTCCTTGACATAAGCACCTGCGTATTTTGCGTCTTTTGTTGCTTCCTTTTTAGGAGGAATAGCAATCTTTCTTTTATTTAATTCACAATAAATGTAGTTGTCCCACATGCGTACCTGTGAGAATACATCCTCGTAATTTACTTTGGCATCATAGGCCATAGTAAAGGCAAGGTCAATCAACTTCATCTTATCATCAAGTTTATCTACCAACCTAACGTCATGTATGTTGTAATCAATAAACTTCTGCCAATTATTTTCATAGAACTCCTTGAATGTATCATACTCAGAGTGATCTAACTTCTTCTCTCCAAGTTCAACATTACAAATATGATCTAATCTATAACTCTCTTGATTCTGATAAGTAAACTTCTTATATAATTCAAGATAATCTAACGTGGATATACCAAGTGTATCTACAGCAAACTGTCTACGTCCTTTAATATAAATCTCACGTTGTGATACTAATCTCCAAGGAGATAATAACTTAACTGCTTTCTCTCCTAATATTCTTTCTATACGATTGGCAATGTACGGCATATCGAATAACTGTACATTCCATCCTGTAACTACATCGGGATAATTGTCCTGCCAATAACCCAAGAAGGCATTAAGCATTCCCTCTTCTGTTCTGAAGTGCATGTAATCGACTTCAGCATCTGTGTTATCGTAAGCCCTTGCACCCCATACAGTAATCCTACCAGTGAACGAATCTTTAATTGAGATTGCGAGGATCTCTTGGTCTGCGGACTCAATATCAGGAAACCCATTCTCTGCTGCTGTCTCGATGTCAATGGTAAAAACACGGATCTTACTGGAATCGAATTTAACCTCATCTTCTGGATGCTCCTGTGCAATATATTGATATAGGAATCTAGTGTTACCATATATCTCAAAATCTTCTACTTCCTTGTACTGTCTTACAAAATCTCTTGCTTCAGTTATAGAACCAAACTTATGAGGCTCTACACAATCACCTTCAAGAGTTCTCCATTCAGAATAATTCTTTGAAGGCAAAAATAGCGTGGGGTTAAAAGGAACCCTCACGCTATATCTGTTGTTATTATCATATCCACGGACTAGCAGACGGTTACCTGCTTGCTCAACACTGGTGTAAAACTTCATTCAATCGCTGAAATATATCGGGCAAGTAAATCCTTGTTAGGATCCACGAGAGTAGTTATATCAGATGATCTGACTGCTACCTCTTTGTGGTCTGAGAATGGAGGCCATGTCTCAAGATTACCATCAGAGTCTAGCACCTTTGGGTCACGAAGTATACAATCAGGGTCACCTGGTAAAGTGTCCTCCTCTACTTCATCAACTTGGGCTATCAGCCACTGGTTGCTCAGTCTGAGTAGGTTCGCTTGTATTTCCATTTGGTGGCTCCTGTGGGAAGAATATTTGTTCGTCAGTTAATCCAACTTCTTTTAATTTCGTTACGAAATTATCTAGAATACCATTGTCAGGGTAAACAACACTAATAATATGTTCTCCACTCAAACGATGCTCTTCAATTGGACTAAATGGACACCAACGTGTATATTCAATTGGAATATTTCCATCATCTCTGACTTCACCTAACCTAAGAAGGTATGGAAAATTCATAGTATAACCAATTACTTTAGCTTCAGGTTCATTGTTTTCACGGATTTCTCCAAACAAAGCAAGAACTCTCTCTGCTGTTGTAAGAGTTACAATACGAACATTATGATTAGTTCTCAACTGTGTTCCCTGTGGTGGATTCACTGGTTGAGTCTGTGGTGTTTCTGCCATCTTCTAGTGCTCTTTTTTCTTGGATTTTTTGTAAGTATGATTTTTCTAATCCTGGTTCAGGACTACTGATTGTCATCACACAATCATATGGAATCTTAAACTGCCAATCTGGAGTATAAGGATTCCACTTGCTATATTTAACAGTATACTCTGCTCCTAATTGCTCTGTCAAGTACTGAGGTTGTTGTGTATCCAAATGCAGAACATAAGGTTCTTCCATCAGGAGGCAAAGACCTTTCTTATCTTGGCCTTCCTGATCGTAGACTTCCTTTAGTTCCGTAATAATACGTTCCCCTGTCTTCAGAGTAATGATTGATACGGACATATTAGTTTGACTCTTCTAGAAAGTATAGCACTAAGAAGCAGAAGCGTCAAGCTTTTTAAGTTCCTTTCCGAACCATAGCTTATGCCTCTGCTGTTCTGGTATATGTTTCTGTAATTCTATAGTTAGAAGGCCATTCTCAAATGTAACATTATCAACTTCTACATCTGCTCCTAACTGCCAACTTCTACTGAATGATCTTGATGCAATTCCTCTGTGTCTATATCCCTCTTCTTTCTTTTGGGGATGTGCTGCTACAGTCAGAACATTTCTCTCTGTTGTGACTGATAGATCATCTCCTGAAAATCCAGCAAGAGCGATTTCCAAACTGGTTCTACCATCAGGTCCATCAATGACGTTGTAAGGTGGGTAACTAGTTCCACCTGCTGCGATAGATTCAAGTCGTTGAAATGTTTCATCAAATCCAATTGAAAATGGTGTAAAATGTTGCCACACGAAGTGGTCTAGGTCTTTATTTCCCATGATTCTAGCTCCTTTATTAAGCGAGTTTGTGTTTTGTGGACCCCGAAGGCATCCATAATTAATTATAACACTTGTCTCTTATAAGGAAGTACGGTACTAGATCGGTTTACCGCCAAGGTTGACCGCTTCTTCTGGATGATTTTAAATTATAATAAAGATTTAAACTGGTAGTTATAGCAATCACTGCTAGAAGAACTGTATCAATCATTAGTCTGTTTCTTTCTTCCTATATTATACTTACTTTCTAACGTCCAGTCGTTCTTTTCTTTAAATGCTAATACTTTAATCTGATTCAAAGGTGCTAAATCAGCAATACGTGATGGAGATACTACAGATATTAATCCCCAATCTGATAATAGTTGTATGATTCTATTTCTACGTTGTATGTCATTCAATGATAAGTTAGTATTCTTACCATCTAATGCAAATAATTCTTTGAAGTGTACGATATAATACTTGCCTTGCTTGTGTAGAATATGACAAGATTGATATATCTTTTTCTCCTTACGTGATGCAACACCAATACGAGTAAGAGTCTCTCTTACTTTTAGAAAGTCATCTGGTTCATTTAGAACCACCTCTACCATATCAGTTTGCTTCCACTGGATTTCAGTTTCGACGCTCATTTCCACCTTTCCGTAAATTATATGAAATTTTATCTAGCTGATCCTTGGTGAGAATCCTGAGTACTTGCAGAGCCTTATCATCATTATAACCATAATACTCTTTAACTACATCAAGATAATCAATAGAATCTTTTCTAGTCCAAGGAGAGAATCTCTTTCTTGGTTTCACACTATTTAGCAAAAAGTCATATTGCATGTGCTTTGGTAAATGAGAATTCTTATTCATCTCATTTGCCAAAAGTATAGTATCTGTAAAGGAAGATAAACATCTATTCACTACATAAGCAGGATACTTTTTAGCACCCTGCTCATCATCATGCAATATGTTCTTCTTCGATTGGTTGATACTGTATAGGTAATCTTTTAGTTGGTACATCATTCCAATGGCGTATCACGCCAGCAGTAATAAAACAATTAGTAACAAGATAACTAACAAAGATAATGCTGCGAACAATGCATACTGCATTATCATACTTTGCAGTTTTAGTATCCGAGAAACTTCCCAAGGCATACTTCCAAACCTCCCAAACTTTAATCATGTAAAGACCGCACTAACACTTACTACTTTTGCATTTGGATTTCTAGCGAGTGCTACCTGTCTTGCTTCTGCATAATTACGAGCCTGTACTGTCTCTGTAAATACAGTACCAGACACATAAAGTTTAACTTCAATTTTCATAATTTAATAGGACTAGTTCCTTTCTTGCTGCTTGATCTATATTATAGCATCCTACAGATCTCATGGTGTAAGTGTGTGCAAATTCTCCAACTGTCCACTCATTGAAACGATCCTTAACAAGTTGTGAACTATTGTAAGATATCAACATACGAGAAGTATATCTATCACACCAGTGAGCAAACTCGTCATGATCAAATGACTTATGCATTCCACCTTTCTGGCCATAAAGATTATCTTTAATGTCATAGGGTGGATCCATGTATGTAAATATATTCTTATCATCACATAACATTCTTTCATAAGAAAGATTTGTTATAGTCCATCCCTCAATGAGTTCTGAATACTCTGAGAGTCTTTCAATTCCTCTAAAGGAGAAATTAGATTCTGACGCTTGTGGACTGAATGATGAAGACTCAGTAAGACCACTAAAGGAACACTTGTTAACGATATAAAAAGCAACCGCACGTTCAAAGTTAGATTTTTCTTCGTCATTTATGTCCTCCTTTGAATCATTAAAAAGTTTCCTAGCAGTTTCTCTGTCAGGATAATGATTCTTCTTAGACAATATAGCATCTTCAAGATCCTGTCCATTATCTCTGAGTTCACACCAGAAATTATACAGAGGTTCATATAGGTCATTAACCCATATCTCTATGTTCGGATATCTCTTTGTAATTTCTAATGCTACAGACCCACCACCTATGAATGGTTCTCTAAATTCTTTTACCTGGGTAAGGTCTGGGAGGTACTGGAACAGCTTTACTACTGCTCTGCTCTTCCCTCCTGGATACCTGAGTGGTGTCTTCAGTGATTTTATTGTTGTTGCCATGATAAGGATTCGGTCTCTTGAGTTCAGTCATTGTTACCACCTTGGTATTGTATTATAATTTAGCACACTTTATCGAAATTCGCAACTCATCATGATTTCGGTTAAACAGGCAAGCATATTAATCTCCTGATCTGGAACAATACTAATGTCCCTCATATACTTGGCCATGATAAGAACTGCTTCTGGTATAGAAGATGGTTTCAATACACCATACAAACTATCATATACTTTACGCATAATACTACTAGGATCATTATCCATGTGTTGTACTACCCAGTCTTTAACAGTTTTAAAATCTTTCTGTGCTAACGCCGTAAGTAAATGATCAAGGTTAACATCAGCAACGTCCACGAGGATAGCACTGTCAATGGATCCAGTTGCAGAGTACCTCTGACACTCGTTAATAAGACGACGATAATCGGGATAGTACCGCTTAATGAGCTTAGCAACAACTTTGTCTTCAAACGTGACATTCTCATTGTTTAAAATCCATCTAAGACGATCAAAGAATTGACCTTGTAATGATACACTCTGTCCATTCTTTACACGAAAATCAACCACTGTACATCTAGAATGTAATGGTTCAATAATCTTATTGATAAAATTACAAGTAAATATAAACCTACAATTACTGTGAAACTCCTCCACAGCACTTCTGAGGGACAATTGGACATCGTTGGTTGTGTTATCTGCTTCGTCTATAATGACGACCTTGTGGGACGCTCCAGAGGTCAGTGAGACTGTTGAAGCAAACTGTCTGATTCTGTTTCTAACAGTGTCAAGAAATCTACCTTCATCAGATCCATTAATCATAATGTAAGACGCACCTATTTCATCACACAATGCTTTCGCAATGGTTGTCTTACCTACACCAGCAGATCCAGAGAGAAGTAGATTAGGAAGTTCCTTTTGTTCTACAAATCCCTTAAAGACATCTTTAATACTATCAGGTAATATACAATCCTCTACTATAGTAGGACGGTACTTCTCAACCCATAGAAATTCTTTGCTCATTATCTAAAACTATATTGAAGGAAAATGTCATTCTCATTGTAGCACTGGTAGATGGTTCTACGCAATGCTCTAGGTACGGTGGGAAAAGTATCACATCACCATCATTCAAATCTGGCCTCAATGTATCAGCAAAGTAATTTTGAAAAAACTCACTTTTATGAGGAAACTTATGCATCCTGTTATTATGATCAGGACGTATAAAAGTTGTTGGACTTGCTCTCTTGTTATAGTATATTCCACACCAATAAGGAGGCTTAGCTAAACAACCATTCAAATGTGAATGTGGTTCTTGTCCCTGTGTATCATGGTAGATATTATACCAGAAGTTTTCATACTTAAACTTATCAGGTATTTTCATTTCCCGAAAGTTTTCAACCATCTCTTCTTTTAAATCTGCCATGAGGTTATCTCTAATTTCAGGAGAGACAACTGGATCATCATCTTTAATATTAGGAAAACTAGAATTAATAGATGTTGTCCATCCATACGGCCTTCTATCACTCTTCTCAACATCAGCAAAATTATATTTGCTATGTTTAGAAAAACTAAAAGTAATTAAAGGAGTAAAGAAGACCTTATACAACATTATTGTGGTTCTAAAGCAATGTAATATGTAAGATCTAATGTGGTATTATTCCATTCAGAAATCAATCCCTTAGATACTTTAACTGTATAATCACCAGGTAAAAGACGAATGTTTTCTATCTTAATATCCAATGAATAATCTCCAGTACACTCACCAGCAATATCTTGCTTATATGTGTTACTAGTATCATTCTCTTTGTCTTTAAGAACTAATCTAACCTTACCATCCTTAGACTGGAATGACATATCAGGAAGATCATATACAGCAGATGCTTTCTGTAATGCAATTAGATCTTGTTCTGTAAGATTAAATTGTATATCTGCACCTGGAAAGTTTACATTCTTTTCTGGTGCTGACTTAAGGGTGATCTCAGGGTCAGAAAAATAGTACTTGACAGCCCGACCATTGCCAACAATGCGAACAAAGTCGTCACTGGAGAAGTCCAATGAAGGATTGTCAAACAAAGAGATGCCAGAAAGAAACTGACTGAGATCATATATCGCGAAGTCCACAGGAAATATTTCCTCACTTGTGAACTTAGAGAGAATGTTCTCTGCGTTTGATATAGTTCGTAAGGTACTCCCCTGTTTAAAGACGATGCTAGAATTGATCGTTGCGTAATTTTTGAGGACATCTAATGTATTTCTAGATAATGTAACTTTGCTCATCTGTCGTAATCAACTGTAAAGGACGTAGACCCAGTTTGTAATGCTGCTGCTTTTGCAGCCTTGTCATTAAAATGAAGAAGTAAAATGCCGTAATGAATAATCTTTATAATATCTTTACGTGCTGATCCTTTACGATCATAACGTGAAGCATACTTTAATACATTACTTCTACAAAATGCTTCTGCATCACCAACAGAATCAATGAGGTCAAGAGTCTGAACGTTACCGACAGAATAATGACCTCTATAAGTTTGACTTATGTAATCAGAAATCTCCTTAAGGAGTTCATCTTCATTATATTTCACGGATTCCATACGTATTGTATCTTATCATGATAGCACTCTATGTCATTTCCGTCAAGATCTATAAGACGGATTTTGTGCTTTGCACTGGAAGGAGTACCAACTCCCTCCAATATTCTACCAGACTTACCATCCTTAAGGATAGCAATGTGGCCTAAGTACCCATTTTTACTCGTCATCGTTCTCCTCCGTGGTGACTTCAGCATCAATCTTATCGTAGAGTTCAATGAATGATTGCTTAGTTTCATCATCAAATCTATTTACACAAACCTTGATTGCTTTCATGCGATCTTGCCATATAGCAAAGGCACGAATAACGTGAACTAAACGGCGAGTACTGATAACTTCATCTATTCCACCATCCTTAAATGTCTTACGAATGATGTCAGACCAGTTAGCAAGATTAGCACAGAATGCTTCATCAAGTACACCTAGATTAGAAGCAACCTTCTCAAGGATTCTCTGCTCAGTCTTAGGAGTTGGATACTCCTGCTCAAAGGTTAGTGCAAATCTCTCAAGGAATGCTTCATTAAGAACATTAGTTCCTATGAATCTACCATCCTCAGATCCCTTACCTTTAGTATTTGCAGTTGCAATGATATTGAATCCAGAAGCAGGTCTTACGAACTTACCAATCTTCTTCAAGAACACACCTTTGCCTTCAAGAATGGATTGTAAGCATAGTATCTTGTTACTCGCCAAGTCAACTTCATCGAGTAGCAAGACAGCTCCTCTTTCGAGTGCTTCCACGACAGGTCCGTTATGCCAAACAGTTGACCCATCAACAAGACGGAACCCACCAATAAGATCATCTTCATCAGTTTCAATGGTAATGTTTACACGAATTAATTCACGACCTAGTTGAGCACATGCTTGCTCTACACTAAGTGTCTTACCATTACCAGAGAGTCCAGTAATGAATGTAGGATAGAACATCTTAGATGAAAGTATCTTCTTAACATCATTAAAGTTTCCAAAAGGAACATAGTTTGGATCCTTATCTGGAACAATATTTCTATCTTTAACAACAGGTTCAACAGCAGGAGCTTTTGCTTGTTTCTCAAAAACTTCTCTTGCTTCTTCAACAGTAAGATTCCACTTACCACGACCAACCTTAACAAGTTGTGGTAGTTTGTTCATTCTCTTAGTAAGGCTCTGACGTTTAACGTCGAATTTGTCAGCAGCATCTTTTATATGGTCACTATTAATAGTTTCACCATACTGTCTAAAGAATGAAAGAAGATCATCATCTGTAAATTTCGCTTGAAATGGCATCGGTCAAATTTGTTTGTATGAATATAGTATAAGGGATTATGAAAGGAATGGGGAAGATAGTAGACACTTCCCCAACTGGTTACGATACATGTCCTATAAAGGATGATAGTAACTTTTTATTACTTCCTTTTGTTTTAAGCATTTTCTTAAATGCTCTAGTAATCTGTCCTTTAGTTGCATCTTGTGCAACTTCAAATTCAGCATCATCATCTAATGCAGTATTAGCAATAGCATAGAGAGCAGTGAATGACATTGGATTAGGAATGATAGCAGACTTATCCTTCCTCCACTGCTTTTGAACTTCTTCATAAGATGTTTCTCTACTGCCATATCTACCAACAAAAGTTGATAGATCTCTTGCTGAAAGAATACGGAATCCAACAACAGATACTTCAGGATGACGATCTCTAACCTGCTGTATGAAGGTTGAAGTTACCTCAGAGAAATTACCATTAAATGGCTTGTATACTCTACCAGTCTGACGATCACGTAAGCATGTATTATAATCTACACGGCCAGGACGAACATCAAAATCTTCAACATATTCTTTACGAACTTTTCTACCGTAAGTGGCAGATGCAGATTCACCATCAGTTAATATACAAACATTAACTTTCTGAAGATCATTGTTTCTTTTGAATTCAGGAATCAAGTAATTCAACATTACAACTGCTTCATTTAATGGTGTTCCAGATAAACCTAAACCAGCAGTAGGTTGATAGTGACAACGATTACGATAACACCATGCCTCTCTAAAAAGATTCAAACACTGACGTTCATAATCTTTAGAATTAGATCTAGAAGATATTACATTGATTAAATCAAATTGAAGTTTATCAAAATAGAACTCACCTTCTTTAAGGTTACTATGATTACGATCATAACTACCATACCAATTATGAGATCCATAATATTCAATCTCTTCACCAGTTTCAATTGAATTCTTTGCTACGTACCAGTCATTAGAGAATGCATATACCTCAAATGGAATCTGAACTTTCTTACAAAATGAAGTAAGACTTATTAATTGCTTAACTGTAGGAAGAATTTCATTTGCCATTGAACCAGACCAGTCCAATAAGAATATCATTCCGTGGTTTTTCCCATCAGGAATTGTAGTAATTCTCTTAAAGATGTCTTCATTGAATCTATATTCATGAAGCTTCGCTGTATTGAGAACCCCAGTGCGACTTGTACCAGCACGAGCATAAGCGTCAGCTGATTTCCTACACTCAAATTCTTTGACGAGGTAGTTGACTTCCTTATTGTTTGATTTTTTAAACTCTCTGAATTGTGCATCGGGTTCTTTATAAGGGTACAAATCTGATTCTGGAAAACGCTCACCAACTGACTTAAGATATCCTTCACGTTGAGTATCTATCCAATTATGTACATCTTTCCAGTCAGTTACGAAATTATCCATCTTAATTTTCTTAGGAATCTCAATATAATTTACATCACTTAGATGTGAATTAGGACGAGAGAGTTCCTTTGCTAACTCATCAAATGATTTCTGAGTCTCAGATTCAATCTCTTTACCACCTGTACCACCTTCAGGTTTTGCATTAGGAGAAGTGGAATCTCCACCTTCATAACTAGGTGTCTCTAATTGAGCAGGATCTTGACTCTCTTGCTGTTGTTGCTCTTCTTCTGCTTCTTCAATTTCTTCATTGATTTCTTCTTCTGATAAATCATCTGAACCTTCTCCACCTTCAGATTTAGTTTCAGCACCAACTAACTCTTCAGCATCTTCTATCTGCTCTTGTTCTTTCTTTTTCTGCCAATCATATATTCTCTTTGCAACTTCTAAAACTTCATCGAATGTCTCAACATTTTCAACAGCTTCTACGAATTGTAATTCAAATTCTTCAAATGGAATTAGTTCAAAACTTCCAGATTTAAAATGAAGATTGATGCGATCAATAAGATTGTAAGATATTAAATCTTTACCTGCTGTACCAAAGAAATCTTGAGCATTTAATTCTGCATATCCTCTTGAAAAACTTTTCTTAAGGCCAGGATACTTACGCTTCATTAATTTTTCAATACGTGCATCCTCTACTATGTTAACATAATCCATAGAACAATCTACATCTGCTCTCCAATCTCTATTTGGAGTAAACAAAGCATGTCCTACTTCATGTCCTACCAACATATCATAAACATCATTAGATGCTAGATCCCATGTTGGTAATGTAAGAACTCGACGGTCTACGTCAAACTGTGCAGTCTCACACTGTCTGTGCTCTACTACTAAATTTTCTGTTGCTAGTAGCTTTGCTAAATTTCCTTTAACTTCGTTGCGTTGCATTCGATTTCTTTGTTGATGTATACATCATAGCAAAAAAATTCCTTAGCCAACCAGTCCATGTGTCACTTCGTTAACTGTCTCTCTAAGGATGGAAAAATTCTTTTCCTTCTCAGCAGTAATAGTTCTATCAAACTTATCATGCATTGCTTCCTTATGACTTATGACAAAAACATTAGTGCCATCATCGAAATTACGTAGGATCCAACCAAGATCAGAAGAACCAGATTGGTCAAGTGAGCCGTCAAATATTTCATCTAGGATAAGAAGGTTAGTGTCAACGCTATTCTTAAGCTTAGCAACAGAACGCCAAGTAAGCAACAGAGCAATATCAATTCTAGACTTTTCGCCTTCCGAGAAACTGTCATAGGTAAATACGTCGCGATACCTACTCTTAATTATTTCTTCAAAGTTCTCATTAAGGGTAAAATTGACATAGAAGTCCATACTTTGTAAGAAATTGTTAATTAACTTATTCATTGTAGGAAGATATGTCTTGATAATCCTAGTCTTAATACCATTATCCTTAAGCAGTTGTCCTGCTGCTAGAATAACATCACGATCTTTTTTGACATTGGCCTGTTGCTTTGATAGATCTTTCTTATCTTTAATTAGTCCTTCCAACTTAACAAACTCTGATTTCTTATCTGGATTAGTTCCTTCTAGTTCTTTAACTTCAGTATCCAACTCACTAATACTATTTCTTATTGTAGCAATCTGAAAATTTGCTTGACTAATAGATGAATTCTTATTAAGAACATCCTGTGATAGTTGTATAAACTGATCTTCTCTTCCTTCTTCCTTCTCAATAGCAACTGCAAGTTCATCTAATCCGTTATTCAAATTATCTAACTCATCTTCACCTTCTTTTATTTTACTAGATCTAAATTCCTCAGTTAAAACCTGAGTACATGTAGGACATACATTATTATCCTTAAAAAATTTATGCTCTTTCTTAGCAGAAGATAGTTTTGTCTTTATCTTAGCAAGGAAAGTATTTAATTTCTTTAGTTTTTCTTTAGAATTGGAAAGTTCTTCCATCTCTTTAGATAGTTTTTCCACAGCTTCTGTGAGTTTGTGAATTTCTTCTGCACTTTTTACTTCATTTTTCTGCAATTCCTTAATCTTTTCTTTCTTTTTATCTATCTCTTCTTGATTTCTCTTCTCAAGAGTAAGCATATGTTGCTTTTGTAATTCAATTTTCTCTTCTAATAAATGAAATTGATAATCAATCTCCTTAATTTCTTCATTATTCTCTCTAGTTTTATCCTTGAGTAATAGATTCATTGTGGAAAACACTTGGATATCTAAAATGTCCTCAATGATTTCTCGTCTCTGTGGTACAGATAACTTCATGAATGGGATAAAAGTAGATGATCCTAGCACTACAATCTGAGTGAAGGACTTAAAGTTCATCTTTAAAATATTTTTCTCAAGGTTCTTCTGCTGTTCTACTACAGTAGATTCTTGATCTGATATCTTACCATTACAATAGATCTCAAACTTTGCAGGTTTGATAGCACGTACAACTTTATAATCTAACTTACCAATACTAAATTCTATTTCTGCAACAGTATCCTTCTCGTTAATACTGTTAACTAACATTCCTTTATTAATTTTTCTGAATGGCTTTCCAAACAGAGAAAAGGTCAACGCATCTAAGATGGTTGACTTACCAGCACCATTAGTGCCAACAATTAAATTTGTTCTTGCTCCTTGGAGATCTACCTCACTAAACACATTACCTGTACTTAGAAAGTTCTTCCAACGAACTTTTTTAAAAGTTATCATTCTCTATCATCAGGTGGTATTAATAAATCGTCAGTGGTAACTATTAAAAATCTTTGTCCTCTTTGTTGACATGCATTGATCATCTCTTGGCCATCTATTTCTAGAACTTCCATCCCAGGATAAGCAGAGTCATCATCCAACATAGAAAGATATCTTTCTGCATCATCTTCATCCTGAAAAATAGGTACTACTCTATTATCAGAATCATCGTATACAGAAAATACTCCTTCTGGTTTGTTTTCTAAAGTGACAATGAACATGTCAGACAGCCTCACAGCTTTCAATATATAGTGAATGCATGAGGTTCTTCAAGTCTGATTTATCTACGGACATCTCGACTTCATCAATATATTCATTGAGTAGTGTCAAGGTATCTTTGGTCTCTAAATCAGAATCATCTATCTCATCATCATGTACTAGAGTTTCTACGACTTTAACATCATGAACTCCTACATTGTATAAACGATCAACCAGTGTCTCGAACATCTGGTAATCCCGTTTTTCTTCGACCACAAGTTTGATGAACTTGTCTTTATAATACTGCACATCGTGTTTGTTGTAGTCGTTTTCTGTGTCCCTGTAATAAATCTTTTCAAAAATTTGATGGGGGTTCTCCACAAATCTGAGTCTATTACTTTCAGTGTCGTATATATGAAACCCACGACTATCTTTGTAATCATTCCAGAACATCTGATAGGGGTTACCGAGGTATTGTACATTACCTCGCTTTGATTTGTGATGGAAATGGCCAGACCATACACGTTCAAACTTTTTAAATGTATCAACACCTAATGCTTGATCATTTTCATAGAACATGCCAGGTGTGACTTCAAATCCATTAATCTCAAGATGTCCACATACAATAGTAGCATCCGTATCATCTAAAGATTTCATTGCTTTGTCTTTATTACCACTATTGATCCAAGGAAGCATCATAAACTTCTTGCTATCAATCTGTAATTCTTTTGGTTCAGTATACAGAGTTATATTCTTATACTGCTCTAATAATAATTCAGGTGAATTAATCTTATTAGTATTTTTGTAGTACGTTGTATGATTCCCAAGAATCATGTGTACATCATACCTTGCAAGTCTGTCAAAATAATTTTCCTTAATCCGAGCAAAAGTATTATAGTCCATAGACTTTCGGTTATCAAATGTATCGCCCAAATCAAAGACGCAAGTGATATTCTCTCGTTCGAGAGTAGGAAAAAATATTTCATCATAAAATTTTTGAAAGTAGTTCCAGAAAGCTAGCGATCCTTTACGACCATCTAGATGTTGATCTGTAATAATTGCTATCTTCATAGAAGAACTGTTTTAATACTGTAAACTGATTTGTACTCTGGATATAATTCTCTTAGTTTTTTTACTACTGCAAGTTGTACCTCTAGTATATTCATCGGTTCATTTTAGTTTCAATGTTTTCTTTAATGCTGCCCATATCAGAATATGATGCATTCATACCTGACATTGTACCATCATATGAGTCAGTATGCATAACTTCATCATGGCCAGAACGTTCAAGGATTTTTCCTTTAATTTCTAACTGTTTCTTTTCCTTCTGAATACGTCTCAAGAATGCATAGTAAATGATTTGAGTAAAGTAGGCAAATGGATTAGTACTCTTGGATGGATCAAAGTTATCAATATACTGTAAACAATTTTCTATTCCATCACATATCATATCCTCACGGAACATGTAGTTGACAAAATTTGGCTTATATGATAGATGTGTAGCAATCTTTAAAAAACAGGAACCAATATAATTGGTTACACGAGGTCGAGGAGCACCCGACTCCTTTGCAGCAAGAACTTTCTGACGATACTCCGTTATCGCAGCCAAAAATTCTTTGTTATTAACGTAGTATTCAGTCTTTTTTCTTGCCATTACTTTTGCCACAATGATCATCGTCACTGGATATAGTGTAGCACGCTGAAGGTAGTTTGTAAAGGGGGGCTTGACAAGACCCAGAAAACCCAGTACAATAACTCTGTCAAGGGTTCAAGGGATATAAGAGCCTTAGCTTTTTTTAAAAATATCTTCTAGCTTTTGCTTTTTTTCTCTGATAGAACCTAAGTAACCTGACTTACGTGGGAGTTTCTTTGCTCCGTGGGTCAGGTTTTTTCCGTTTTCTATCCGTCCAAGAGTTTGATGATAGAAGAGTTCGATATTTTTATCCAACTCACTCATTGTGAGAATATGATTTCTATTTACAATAAACATTTCATCAAACGTCGCGGCGACCCACTCTCTCAATGAGAATCCAGCAATCTCAACATTACCTTTACGTTGCTTGGCCAACTCTACCTGTAGGGGTCTATTTAATATAACCTTATCTTCGTCTGGAAGATAGCAAACTTGTGCTAATACTTCCTCACCTGAAATGAGCTTAACAGTAGCAAAAAATTCCTCTTCTGCTTTTTTTAATTCCTCTTCTGTCATTTTAATTTGCTCTAAGGTTTACTCTAATCACCTCATACTTAAAGTTTTCATCATTATAAATGTTAACTCTTTCGTTGAGATGTTTTAATGTATAGTTCTGACCACCTATGTCGTCAGCTATATCATACAATGTTGCTACTTCTTTTCCAGCACCGACTCGAAGTACCCTCCCGATGGACTGGAGATTTCTAATTCTGGACTTGGAGGGACTGGCGAAGACGATGTTGTGCAACCGCTTAATGTTAATCCCAGTACTGAAAGTGCCATAAGAGGCAACAATAATCGCGTCATTTTCTTGCTCCGTAATTAATCTGACTTCTTCACGGTCTTGAACTTCCGTGCCACCATGAACGAAAAAAGTTTTACGATCACGATCTACAGAATTATTTATGATTTCAAATAATGGTTCTCCGTGCTTCTCGATATAATTAAAGAGTACTAGAGTATTGCCATCTAGATCTTTTACTAGATTCTTAATTAGATTATTTCTACCTCTATGTTCACATAGATAATCTATTTCATCTTGATATGTCTCGAAATGCTGAGGAGCATGTTGACATAATAGGATTTTGATTCTAAACTTAGACAGGTATCCACTCTTAATGAGATCATCTGTCTTAGTGACACGATCACAAGATCCAAATAGGCCCTCAAGTACCCACTTATGAGTCTTAGATCCATCTAGTGTACCAGTAAAACCAAATCTATACTTAGCATTATGCAACTTAGTCATAATGCCAGTTAATGATTTACTTTTGAATAGATGTGCTTCATCACCAATGACACAATCTATATCATCAAAATATCTCTTAGGAAATTTGTAGATAGATTGCCAAGTAGATATAATAATTTTTTTATCTGTATTCTTATCCTTACCACTGTAAATCTTATGGACGTATTCCTCCGCATCCCAACCATAGTCACAAAAGTCGTTGACCATTTGTTCTACGAGAGACGTAGTAGGCACGATGATGAGCGTCTTCTTGTTGGTAGCAGCATAGTATCTGACTATGGAATAGATCATAAGAGACTTACCAGATCCCGTAGGAGAAAGAAGTAACTTTCTATTATCTTTTATAGCCTCGTAGACTGCTTTGTATTGGTAGTCACGAGGTTTTATTTTGGATATCTTATCCATGAATAATTTAACACCACGAGGTGATACAAAATCATTCTGCTCATGTACGTTACCATACCACTCATCTTTCTCATACTCTATTTCGTACTGCCTCTCATCCGCCCACGAGTGTAGATGATTCGTTAGGCCATGATATAAAGATCCAGTACCAGGAGAATATAAACGAATGGTTCCATCCCAGTATTTGTATCTGGGATTCTTTTTTAAATATTTTGCTTCAGGTACTTCAAAAGTGAAGTAGTCTGCTAATTCACGGTGTATATGTTCCTCTGGAGAATGAATAGTAATGTATACTTCATTCTTCTTCTTGACTAAGAGGTGAGTCATTACTGTCCATTAATAAATTTCTCCCACTCAATAGCACTCTTGACTTGGAAACCTCTGTTTGAAATTTGTTTCATTACTTGATCTAACCAATAAAGCATTTGATCAAGGAATTTTATTTTGGCCTCTAGGTTAATGATTTCATCATCAGACTCTAGATAGACTTTCATCTTTTCAGATGTCTTGATACTATTGCCGAATGGTTTCTCGGCATATATCTTTGCGTCAGCTTCGCCTCCATAATACTCACGTTTCTCTTTTACAAGTTTACGAATTTCAAATTCAAGTGAGGTTTTAATCTGAGATATATCGGTATAGTGGTTTAAGTATTTATTATGGATAAATGGAATGTCAAGTGCTACCTGTGCAAGGTCAGCACTGTATTGTTTATTCTTAAACTGAAAGTCTACATGACTATCTTCTGCCCAATCTTCTTTCAGTTTATCAAATCTATTACGGAGAGTTTCAAAGTTCATATCAAATCTAATTTACCAAATGATTGTTCACCCAATCTTTTCTTTATTAGTTTACCATATTCTTCATGTAGTTCACAACCAATATAATTTCTACCAAGAGTCTTGGCAACTACAGCAGTTGTACCTGATCCCATGAAAGGATCTAATATAGTATCACCTTTTTCACTTCCTGCTTTTATACATGGTTCAATTAAGTCAGGAGGATATGTAGCAAAGTGTGCTCCTTTATATGACTTATTAGTTACTGACCATACACTACGTTTATTTTTAGTAGTATAAGATTTTGTAAGGCCACTATGTGGTTGTAACCCAGTTCCTTTATTGTGATACTTACCATTGGTTCTATCTCTTGTACCCCAATCTTTTTTAACAGGTTCCTTAATAGCCTCATTATCATAAAAATATTTTCTATTCTTACTAAGTAAGAAGATGTATTCATGTGACTTAGTACATCTATCTCTTACACTCTCTGGCATTGGATTAGGTTTATGCCATATAATATCCTGTCTTAGATACCAACCATCTGCTCTTAATGCAAATGCAAGCATCCAAGGGATACCAATTAAATCTTTTTCTTTGAGTCCTTCGAGTCTATTTCCTCTGCGAGGACACACATCTGGTAAGTCCTGTCTAGTATTCGAGACTGTTTGTTTAACCAATCCTTGTCCTCTTCCAGGTCTGTAATTATAGTAACTATCGCCAATATTAATCCAACAAGTTCCATCATCTGTGAGCACATTTCGCACCTCCCTGAATACTTCTACTAATTGTTGTATATATTCTTCAGGTGTTTGTTCCTGTCCAATCTGACTGTCTTCACCACCATAGTCCCTAAGACCATAATAAGGCGGTGATGTTACACACATCCTCGCCTTACCATCAAATTCTTTTAGTGTCTCACGGCAGTCGCCAAATAATATAGTATCTTGAATCATGTAATAGTCTGAAGATTCTTATCTTTTATAAAGAACTGCTGATGTTTAAACGTGACCTCAGCAGTCATGTACTCTATATCAGATACTCTAGCATCAAATTGCATATTAGTCAATGAGACAGGAAAGATGTTTCTAAATTCTACTATAAATGCTGGTTGATACTGGGATGTTACTATTTGTAATTGTGCATTACTATACTCTTCTTCCTGTGGAGTATCAGCATCATCATCTGCTCTACCATTCTGTCTCATCCATTTATGGATGGAATAGTAATTCTTCATGTCCTCATCAATAATGAATTGAACATTGAAATCACCAAAGGTTACACCTCCACCAGGTATGATAGGAAGACTGCGGAACCTAGTTGCATATTCAGTTACAGGCATATCAATGTTTGGAAGATTAGCGGCCTGACAAAAGAAATCAGTTCCAGCAAATTTATCAATCTTCAGCAGAAAACCAATAGGATTCAAGAAGTTCCTATTCTTTGGTTGTTCTTTATACCATTCTGCTCCACCTACAGGCATGTCAACTTCCCAAGCTACTTACTATTTATTGTGGCAATAGGTTTCTCAAGTTCTATCCGTAACTTATCTATCTTTCTTTGTAACTTCTCATATTGCTTTACACTACAAGCTGCTGCCTTATCTGCATTTGATTTTATAACAGAATAAGTTATCACTGATATTGCTACTGCAACTACAGATGATATTATTATTGTTATTATTAAATTGGTATCCATCATCGGTTCGCTAATACTGGTGCTCCTCCATCATCATCATCGTCTTCGTCTTCTTCCTCATTTTTCAATGATTCAATACGATCTCTTAATGAATTATGTAAAGGATCTCCAAGGTTATGTAACTCAGGTGAATCCAATTTGAATCTTGGATCTACTGAATTTTTTCTTTTTGGGTCTGGAATCTGGTGGAAATTAACAACTAACAATTCATCACCTGGCTCTACACCTTCAAGTTCTGGATGAGGAGTTAACCCATCTTCTCTTTCTGGAAGTTTATCCATGATCCTCCAACCGTTAGACATCAATCTGATAGCAAATACTAATGCACCAAACCAGATTATAAGAAATATAACATTCTCTATACTATGTATCATCTTTTAACATCGTGAGCACATCCATCACCAGTATAGTTATCACTATCATAGTACCCTCCTTTGGTTCCAAAGAAGAGTGACAGTCCTACAAATGGTAGTGCTGTTAATATTAATACTGTTTCTAAAATCATCTTCTTGGTATATATCTCTGTGCTTTCTGCGTCGCGTCTTGTACCATTGGCATAATATCACTCTCAACCTTATCTATAACGTCATCTATTACATTGACATCCAAATCCATAAACGGTGGAATGATTCCTAAAATTCTTAATAAACCATCAACAAATAATGCTAGGCAAATAAATCCTAGAATCATACTAATTATAGTGGCATCTCTATTATGTTTACGCATTGATGCTTCGTCGATTGCTCGTGCTTCTGCTACTGCTTCAGCAATCATAGTATCAACTTCTTCCTTAGTATAACAAAGGTTAGTAATTGTTTCTTCAGTCATTCGCCTCCTAAGAATGGTATTCGTCGAGTACCTCCAATACATTTAGTAGGACTCGTTTAGCCGCATTACGTTGCTCCCAGTTCCATTCAGGATACCAACTCTTGTTATGTACTCCATCAATTATCTTATTGACTCTAGAGGTCATGTGGACTTTATCTATACGGCCATTCATAATGTATGTTAGCATGTAACTCTATTTAATGTCAAGACAAAAAAAGGAGGGTCTTATGACCCTCCTTAGTGTTCAAACTGTAACCTAGTAGGATTACATGAGGTTCGCAACGCGGACCCTTCTGTAATACTGGTTCTTGTTGTGGGTCAATGCTTCTGCATCTGGTGTTCCTGTTCCTGTTCCGTCCTGAGTAACGAATGGGTTTGCGACCATGCCGTAGCGAGTCTTAAATCCAATCTTAGGTTGGAATGTGGATGGATCCACAGATCTTAACATTTGGAGGGGAACATATGGGCAATAGAATAATCCTGCGTCATATGGTGAACTTCCCTTGTAACCTGCAACGTAGTAGTGTGTGTTAGAAACGTTTGCTGAATAAGGATCAACGTATACCTTAATGCGTCCGTTCATGGTTCCTACTAATAGGTTACCTGTGTCATCAACTTCACCGATGGATGGGCCACCAGATCCTTGAAGACCTGAAGAGTAGTCTAGTGTACCAGACATAGCAAGAGCAGAAGCGACATCAGCAGATGTGATGATGAAGTTGCCCTTTCCTCTACGTGTCTGCTGTGCAATTGCGTTAGCATCACGCTCGATCTGGAACATAAGTCCCTTGAATTTTTCAACTGACCATCTTCCGTTTGAGTCAACGTCTAGGTCGAATACACCTGCGTTGGCAACGTTGTTAGCAGCACCAGACTTAGCGACTGTATATACTGTACGAACAACTTCACGGTTGATTTCTGCAAGGATCTCACTAGACAATAGGTTAGCGAGTTCTTGCTCTGCATCAAGACCGTGAATTGCCTTCAAGTCTTGAGCAAGTTCTAGTGTGTACTCTGCTTTTAAAGCACGAGTTTTGGCTGTCACCGAGGTCTTCTCGATGCTGAAGCTCATTTCGTTGAATAAGGTTGAACCTGATCCAAGAGTTTCAGCAACGTTTCTTGCTACTCCAGTTTCGCCACGCTCATAGTTAGCAGTAGTTGTACCACCACCAGAGGTGTCGTTAAGAAGTGCAGGGTTAGCATCGGTTGCACCGTTGTCTCCACGAGGATGTGTGTCATCACCACCAGAAGCGTTAGTCTGGTTGTAAGCACCAGGGCCAGCTGAGCTTGCAGAGAAGCTTGAATCTGGTTCGTGGAATAGAGCTTCTGGGCCTGCACGAAGTGCTGAACCTTGCTCTTGATAATGAGCCTTCATTGCGAAGATAAGTCCTGTAGGACCACTCATTGGTTGAACTCCACATATGTCGTATGCTACCAAGTTAGGCATAGCACGACGTATGAGACTGATCATTACTGGGTCGAAACCAGCTAGACCGCCTGTTTGTGTTGTAAGTCCACTACCTGAAAGTGCGTTAGTACCAATAGCACCAGCTGTGTTGCTGGCCTCATTGATCATACCACGTTCTTCACGTAATGACTTTTCTGTATTTTCTAACAGAACAGCAGTAACTGCTTTCTTATAATTGTCCTTGATGGCACCAGTGCCTTCATGACTAAGAACAGGATCCCACTTTTCTGTTAAAGCTTGTGCATTGAACATTGCTTTAAAAAGTTAGTGTAAAACGAATAATTTATTTCCAGCGATTTAGTGCTTGAAGATATGTTGCCATTGCTGGTGTAACATCTTCAGAACTTTCTACTGGGGTCTCATCTGCAACCTCGTTTTGGGTTACGGTTGACTCCTTAAAGTAGCTCTCCTTGATAGTATTAACTTTCTTGGTGAACTCCTCTTCGGTTGTGAACTCGATTCCCTCTGCGAGAGCAGCGAGTTTTTCCTTCTGAGTATCTGCTAGTCCTTCTGAAACATTATTCAAAACAACTACTCTTGCAGACTCATCTAGGCGATTTTGTAATTTCACATTAGCTTTGACCTGTTCGTCAAGGCGTGTTTCCATCTCACGAATTTGATCGGCCATACCTTCTACCACATCAACTTTGTCGTCTGGGATAGAGATATAGTGCTCCTCAAAGAGATTCTTCAGACCTGCAATGAAGTCTTCTGTAATCTCAGTCTTTATACCTTGGTCAATGGCGATTTTATTCTCTTCCTTCCATTGTCCAATGGCGTAATTCACTGTGCCGTTGACTTCTTCAGAAAGTTCTTTCTTAATCTCTTCAACTTTCTTTTCTGTCTCTTCAGCAAAGTGTTTTACAAGCTTGTCGTACTCTTCTTTGAGTTTTGCTTTTACTGCTGCCTCGAAAATTGTTTTTGCTTTCTCGGCAAACTCTTCAGAGAGTTCTGTTCCCTCTAGTAGGGCTTTGATGTCATCGGAAACGTCGAGTTCAAAACCAGCATGGATTGGATAAGTTACCTTACCACCATCACCAGTTCCGTATGCTACCTGAGTACCAACTGTAGGTGTTGTACCTTGGTCACCAGCATCATTGATGTTACTTGTCTGAGCAGTACCATCACTTTGTGCTGCTTTAGCACCAACAGGAGCTGCTGCTTTAGCACCAGGATTTTCTTCACCGTCCTCGTCATGTTCGTTAGGAGTTGTGGAACTACCACCTAAATCAGTAACTGACTGTGCTCCAGGAACAGCAGCAGGTTCAACTTTAGGTTGAGGATCCTTTCCGCTTGCACTTGATGTTTGAACATCAGATGTTTGTGAAGGATCAGAACCAGTTCCAGGAATTACACTAGCAGAAACTGATGGCATAGGATCTCCTTCTTTAAGAGATATCTTTTGCTCAGTCGCTAACTCCTCAAACTTTTCGTTTAATGTATCAGACATTTGTTAAATTCCTCGAATTTTCCGTATATAATCTAAGTTTATTTATTAAATCAGAGTTTTGAAAGGAAGTCATTGAAAACTTTCAGTGTCTTCTCTTCCAATTCCTGACGCGATGAAGCGTCAATGATTCCTTTATATTTAGCAACTTCGGTTTCTTTTAGGATTCCGTTGTCCCAAACCCACTCTTTACCTTCCATGATTCCATTAACAAATGCATCAGGTGCGGATGGATCAGCAACGATATCAGCAGCAGTTGTTAACATAAAATCATCTTGAACTACAGAGCAATCCTCTCTCTTATCAATACTTCCCATTCCTCTAGAAGAAACTCCTAACTGTACACCTTCACTTAAAAGTGACTTAGCGATGTTACCCATAGGTGTATCAAGAATTTGGGCCTTGCCCATAAAGTTAGTTCCTTCGACGCGGAGTTCAGTAATCCTGTGAGAGACTCGATCAAGATTAACAGTAGGTCCATCGGGATGCCCCAACTCACCTAATGCTCTCTTAGTTTTAACGTATTCTTCGTTGTATCTTTGTACTTCTCTATTAAGAGTTTCAAAAGGATACATACGACCATTACGATTCTTTAGTTCAGACTGTAAAAAGACTCCCTCAATATAAAGAAGTTTCTTTCCATTCTTTTCTTCTTCAAGAACTTGGATGTTCTCGATTGTCTCCGTTATCAGTTTCATTAGATTCAGGCTCTACAGTAGGTTCTTCAGGTGGTTCGTTAAATAACGATTTAGCAACACCCACCTTGTCATCACCAATAGCATCAGATGCTTTGGCATACAAGATATCATTTATATCATCAATAGCAGAAGCTCTATCGTTATCCCTAATTTTGGATATGATATCAACCACTCCTGGTATCGTTAACTCATTATCAACTTCAGTTTCTTGTGTCATAACAATATGATATTATATTTTATTTAGTATTATTTGATGCCTTGGACGCGGACGCAGGTTTGAGTTTAGCCGATTCTTTAGATGCTTCTAAATCTCTGGCAGCATCATCTTCTGCTTTTTGTGCTTCAATCTCTGGAGCAAATGCATCATTCTGACGATCCAAAGTATCAAATTCAGTGACATTAATAGGATCCATTACTAGACCTCTATCAATCTCACTTTGGATCTGCTTGTCCATTTCTTTAAACTCATCGTCACGTTGTAGAAGAACGTGTCTACGTACATGTTCGATAGAGTAGTACTTACCAACAAACGGATCCATCTGTGTTACAGTGGCCATACGTTGGTTGAGCATTTCTATTTCTTTTAGTTCATTGAAATGATTATCAAATAAGAAGTCATACTGAATATGCTCCTTCATTTCGTCCCAATCTTCGGGAGAGATAACTCCTTTAAGTATAAGTTGCGTCTTGAGAACGTCGTGAAAAAATTCTCCAAATCTTTTACGTAGTCTCCCAATGAACTTGGCGAACTTAAGTTCGTCACGGAGGACTTCAGTGGTTTTACCGAGGTTGAATCCTTTGTTGTCGTCTGTGAGACGGGAAGGAGGAAGATTGAGGCTATTATAAAGCTTCTTCTTAAAGTACTCAACATCCTTGAGTTCTCCCAGGTTTTGTCCACCTGGTAATGTGGTGATCTCAGTTCCACGACCACCCTCTCTACGAGGTAACCAAAAATCCTCTAGCATACTCATATGCTTTTTATCATCACGCATCTCACCTGTAGCAGAATCATATACAAGCTTGTTACGATAACGTGCCATTACGTCACGCAAGTATTGTTCTGCTTTTACCTTTGGAAGATTACCTACATCAATGTAGAATATTCTTCTTTCTGGAGCACGAGATAGTCTGTATATAACAAGACTATCCTCAATCATTCTGAGTTGATTGAGTGACTTAATTGCTTTATGTAAGAATCCCAGAGTCATTCTCTTATTGAGATCCTGTAAACCAGATGGTGTAAATGTAATTGCATCAACTGCAATCTTAACACCTTGAGATAATGACATATCTCCTACTGGCCCTAAAATACCACCCTTATAAAATCCCTTTGGATTATAAAGATAGTAATCTACAAATGTTCCATATTCATACTCTAATGCTGTCCCTTTAATTGCTTGACGAGCTAGAGCATCTTTTGGAGTATTATCAATTTTTTGTCTGACCTTCTTGATCTTCATAGGATCAATATAACGAAGTTCAGTAATTCCTTTCTTAGGAGCATCTAAATCAATTACTTTATGGTAGTATAATCTACCATCAATATACCAAGAACGAATAATCTCATGAGCACGATTATCAAAATTGATCATCCTCTTAAGATAATCAAACTCATTTCTAATCTTGGTCTTTACACCTGCACCAGTCTTTAGGTTATCTAGATTAATATCTACGCAACTATCGTTATTATCGCTTACAACAAATTCGTTAACTACTTCGTCTATAGCACTATCCACTTCTGGATGTAATGCCATATCTCTATAACGACGAATTAACTCGAACTCATTACGAGCCGAGTTATCAGTGTCTACATACGTGCCGTAATAACCACCTGCTGCAACTGCAATAGGCTCATCAGCAGCAGGAGGAACTGGAGATTGACCTCTACGTTCCCCCTTCTTATTAATCTGAAAGCCAAATAGTTGACTCATAATTATTTCCCATATTCAATTCCAATAGTATTTATTATACTACAGGAAGTGCAGAAACACCAGCTCTAGCACCACTACCTGCCTCAGCAGTAAAGTAGGAATACTGGAATTCAACTGTGAACTCTTCAATCTGATCATTGCTATCGTAAGCAACATCAATTTGAGAGACGTTAGTTGGGAAAGAATACTTCAAGTTATATGTTCTTAATACTGAACCTTCATCACTGGCATCCTTCTCAAGTTGCTTAACTCCAAGATCAGCAGTATAACCTGATGAAGCATTAGGAGTAAAGAGTGGAGAAGTATTACCTTCGTGAGTGTTGATGCTATTAGCCCACTGCTCGAAGAATGTACGAAGTTTGAAATCCTTATCGTTAAAGAATGTTGCACTCCATGTGTCGAATGTTCTGTCTCCAGCAATCTTGACCGTTCTTCCTCTGAAAGGAACTTCGATCACACCCAAGTTAGAACCAGGGAGAGCTGCTGATTTGCAAAGTAGGTTGGTGAGTTGTTGATCCTCACCTTCCTTTGCTAGAGCAGCTGGGAATTGCATGTCGATCAGATACATATTGGGCTTAACGCCCTGTCCTATAGTCTGTAGGAACTCTGATACGTTTGACCTTGCCATTAGTTTACCTCTTTATGTTATGTGCTCTATGAATAATTATCGACCAACAACTTCAGCGAATGATACGCCAGTTCTAGTTGCGGTGACAGTGACAGTTACAAAGTTGATAGAACGAGTTGGCTTAAGGAATAATTCCGCAACAAACTCATTACGATCAATGACTTCAGGGGTGTTGTTTGTTTCATCACAAACTACTAAGAAGTCAGTTAGACCTCTACGTGCCTGTACCTCAGCGAGATAAGAACCAATAGAAGCAGAGAAGTTACTACGTGTAGTAGTATCATTCTGTTCAAATAGTACTCCCTCAGCAAGTCCTCTTGCTCTCTTCTCAATATTAAGGAACAGACGACGAACGTTGATCCTATCAAACGCGGAAGGAGAAGCAAGACCTGTCTTATCTCCAAATAGAACAGGGCCAGTACCAGGAAGTGATACTATTGGGTTGATTCTATTTGTATAAAGTTCATCACGCTGTGCCTTGTTAGGATTAAAAGCAAGTTTAACAACGTTCTGAACTGCTCCACGATTCAATCCAGCAGGAGAGAACCAATCATCAAGAATTGCAGAAGTAGAAACACAAAGACCTGCAACATCACCGTTACAACCGATATAACGATACTTATCATTGAAACGATCATATGTATACTTGATACCACTATCGAGTATAACGTATGAACTAGATCCAATTGAACTAAAGTAGTTAACTGTATTAGTTAATTGATCAGCAGGAGATAGAGCAGCACCACCAGATGTAGCAACTTGGTTGCCATTGAAAGGTGATATAAATGCTACACAATCCTTTCTGCTATTAGCAACAGCAGCAACTGATCCAGCCTTGGCCTTAGTATCAGTTTCATTACCCATTGATCCACCCATTAATACAAAGTCAACTGTTGTTTGCTCTGTATCAAGGAACTCATCATAGGCACTTGCAACTTCACCAGAAGTGTATGCATAATCATCTGTACCACCACTAAGTGATCCACCAGCAGTTGCAATAATTGCTGCGAATTTCTTAGGTGATCCAGATGTTGCACCGTATGAAGCAACAGCACTACCAGGATTTTCTCCTAGTGTTGTTTGTTGGTTTGCAGCAAGTGCAGAACCATAGATGTAAGAAGATGTTTCATTAACAGCATCCTTCCAATATGAGGAAGCACCTTCAGGTGTCTTACCATCTGATATTTTAGAAACGTATGTTATACGCTCAACTATTGTATTTGTACTCTCGTCAACAACTGCTATATGAACTTCATCGTTAGAAAGATAACGTTCAGATGCAAATGCAGATGTTCCTGGACGAGGACCGATTGCCTTATATGTTAAACCTGTTGATCCAATTGGTTGTACGTTCCAATCAGAAGCACTGAAGTCAGAGAATGTGAATGAGTTACCATCAGCAGCAGGGTTAGCACCCTCGATAATAGTAACATTGTTAGCATCAATCACTGAATATACTTCGTGATCTGTAACTCCATCACTCAGTGTATCTCCAACACTAAGTCCGTGACCATTCTTGGCAGCCTTTTTAGTAGGGCCATGATCAACAACTACTACACGTAGATTGTTTCCATCAGCACCTGCATCTCTAGCCGCGAACTGTTCACTAGAACCTACACCAGCATCCCATGCTTCTTTTGAACCAATAAGAACTGCTGTTCCATCCAGCGTTGCATTGAGAACTCCTGTTGCAGCACGTACTACTGCTAGTTGTCCACCGTAACGCAAAAATTCGGATGCGACCAACCAGTCAGCAGCATTAGCCTCAGCTGGTGTTCCGAATGTATCTATCAATTCCCTTTCAGAACCAATGTTTACTATTTTGCCTACTGGTCCTTTGCGGAAAGTAGATGCTATTGCAGCACGTATTGCTGAAGCACCTGTAACAACAGCATTGGATAGATCACGTTCTTTAATAACAATTCCAGGCGAGACTTGACTTGCCATGTTTTTTCCTCTATAAATTCCAAATTTACCTAGAAGTATTTAGAATTTTAGAAAGTTCATTCAATAATTCCACATGTATGAGACTTCTTCTTGTTTATCTCCATAAGCCCATAGATCCCCCTCTGCATCTAGATATGTCTCTTCTCCCATACCATCATCAATAAATCCAAAGGGAGCCATGTCCTGCTCTATCTGATTTCGTTGCTCTTCATAAATTCTCTTTCTGACATCCATGTCAGTCATTTCTTTAAAATACTCTTGCATTACTAACCAAGAGAAAAGAACCAGACACATTACCAAGTCATCATGGTATCCATCATCTGCCTCCCAACATTGTTTTCTTTGAATGAAGGTAGTTAATTCTTGTAATATTTCAAAATCACAGAAGGATAATTTATCATCTTCTATAACTGCTTTAAGATTTGCACATCCTTGCTTCTTAACTGTGATGCTCATCTTAACCCCAAGTTGAGTTTTAGTTCCAGAGAATCCTTGTCCTACTACTTGGCCTGCTCTACCACGCATAGCACACATTAATACATTAGGATACTCAAGATCATAGTTTAATGTTGCTGCTATACTATCTCCTATGTCATTTACCTCAACCAAAATATATGGATTGTTATATTCTTTACATACCTCAAGTATTACCGAGGGAAACAGTACAGGTTTAATCTCATTATTACGGTACTTGGCAACGATTTGATACGGGAGAGTGGTGATATCAAACACGACAAAAGCACTGTAGTCGCCACCAATTCCTCTGGCAACATCGACAGTAATAATATATTCGTGATCCTTTTCTGCTCTCTTGTGTACGTCAAGTCCTGCATTACTTAATATGGGGTCAGTGAATGGTATTGTTTGTAGTTTAGCAGGAGATATTAAAGTGTCAGCTGATCCAAGGAAGTCACACTCAAACTCTTGAGCGAACTGTCTCTTGGACGTATTCTTCATCGTCTCCTCTTTCCATTTAGCATCTCTGCCTGGAACTTGAGACCAATGTACTTCATTCGTAACATATCCATTCTTACCATTCCTAGCATCCTCCCACATCTTATAGAAGTGGTTCATACCATTAGGAGTGGAAATGATTATTACTTTCGTTGACTTACCAGAAGTAATAGTAGGATAAACAGAGGCAAAGAATTGCTCCGCAACATGGTTTGGAACGAAGGCGAACTCGTCGAGGAAGAGGATATTGAACGACATGCCTCGGACAGCACTTGCAGACGTAGAAGCAGCCAGTATCTTTGACCCGTTTTCAAGTTCGACATTACCTTTGTTCCATACTAATATTCCGTGTTGCATCCATTTTGGTAGATTCTCATATGCTAATTGGAGTCTTCCAAGTAGTTCCCTTGCAGTACTAGCCTTGTTAGCGAGTATGCCGATATTGACACTATCATTAAAAATAGCGTAATGTAATAGGTAAGCCACAACAGTCGTGCTCTTACCCGTTTGACGTGGAAGTTTTGCAATGTTAAATCTATTGTTATGAAAGTCCATCATGATTTCCTTCTGGAAACCATACATGGTGAATGGAACTAATCCCTCATCAAGAGAGATAATTTGAATATAGTGTAATGCAAAATAGAGTGGATCATTTTTACATTTGATCCATTCCTCTACTTGCTTTTTTGTGAATTGTATCTCAGTACCTGCCTTCTTCAGGTTGGGGTTACCAAGATATACATCTGATTTTATGGCCATTATAATACTTGTACTACTCCCTTTACGTCTGGTATTTCTTCCATAAGTTTACGTTCAATACCTTGCTTTAAAGTCATAGTGCTCATAGCACATGTAGCACAAGCACCTCCAAGTCTAACTTTGACATAACCTTCTTCAGTCTCAACGTACTCCAAGAAACCACCATCTGCTTCGATGTATGGTTGTATCTCGGTGAGTACCTCTATGACATTAGAATCATTAAGTTCCATTAGCTTCTTTTATTGCCTCAACAATAATCTTTTTCAATTGTCTGCTTTTCTTTCTACCTAGACCAGCAGATGTATCTATCTTTACCTTAACCCAGTAAAGACCAGTTAAGACGAGGATAAATGGAATAGCATCTCCCCATGAGATTTCATTCCATGCCTCTACGACATTTAATACAGAAAACATAATTAACCTTCAATAAGTGTACCGTGAGCACGACGTATCTCACGTAGTTCTTCAAAGTTCTTTTGCTTAGTACCACCATCGTATTCCCAAGCATATCCTTCTTCGATCATCTGTTCATTGAGAGACTTCTCTGAATCTCCAACATATAACCAACCTAATAGACGGCCATACTTACCAACACCACCTTTGAGTTCAGTTCTAATAGTGAGTTCATTTTCAGAATTCTCTACAGTATCAGTTAATGTCCCTTTCATCCAATTGGTAGCATCAATACCTAATGCTTTCTCTTCTAAATCACGAGTTCTTTTCTCAGGGGTATCAACTCCTGCAATCCTTACCCGTTCCTTTTTGTATAAGTCGAATCCAAGATCTATGGTGACATCTATCGTGTCTCCATCTAGAACCTTGTCTATCTTAGTCACTCGGAAATTGTAACATGACTTCCGACTTGGTGGTTTCATTGCTCCCATAGTTAAATTCTTGTAGTGAATTATTTATCATATCTTCAACAGGAGTTCTATCCTTCTTAGATTCATGATCTCTTATTTTCTGAATCAACTCAGATGTAGGAAAGTCATGACCCATATGTGCATCTGCATCTGGTGCAAACGCAGTAGATCCTATAATACCACCAGCACCAATACCGACAGCACTAACAATAGCAACTACTTTTTCATTAGCACGAACTCTAAGAGTGAGCTCCTTCACATGACCCATCATGTGTTCCACCTTCGCTTCCAATATCGCGATCTTCGTCTCTTGACTGTGTTCCGTCATTTGGCCAAAATTCATCATACTTAAATATGTAGTAGATAACTACACCTACGGATACTAATAATATAGCACACATTATATTAATAGACCAAACTACATCAACCATATACTTCTCCTATTTGAAGACCGTAATCAATCTCAGGTGGAACTATTAATACATAACCAATACCCATATTAAATACTCTCTTCATTTCTTCCTCTGGTATCTCACCAGCAAGCATAATCTTACTAAAGACCTCTGGAAGTTTCCAAGAATTCCAATCAATATGTGCCTTCAATCCTTCGGGCATAATCCTATTAGTATTTTCTTCTAATCCACCACCAGTTATATGTGCCATACCTACGATAGGTATCTCATCTAATAATAGTTCTATTTGTTTTGCATAGATTGTAGTAGGAGTAAGTAACTCAGGCATAGCTTTTCCAATATAACTATGGTTAAAAGTTATCTTATGTCTCCATAGCATATCATTAATTAAACTGTATCCATTACTATGGAGTCCACTACTAGGAAGACCAATTATCTTATCACCTTTTTTAATAAGACTACCATCCAATATCTCATTCTTCTCTACAACACCAGTACAAAATCCTGCAAGATCAATATCTTTTGCAAACCTACCATGTTCAGCAGTCTCTCCACCTATAAGTTCACAACCTGCTAGTTCACATCCCTTGAGTATACCAACCATAAGATCAGCAACTCTATCATCTAATTTTACACAAGAAACATAATCTAAGAAGTATAATGGTTTAGCACCACAAGTAATTACATCATTGACACACATGGCAACTAGATCTATACCAATAGTAGTATAGTCATTACCAATTCTACACATATTAATTTTAGTACCTACACCATCAGTACCAGATACTAAAACAGGCTCCTCGTAACCACGAGGAACCTCAAACATACCACCAAAGCCACCTATAGAAGGTGCTTTCGTTTTTAAGTTTTTGACAAATTCATTTCCAGCATCTATGTCAACACCAGAGTCTTTATAATTCATAATCAATCAGTTATTCCATATTTTGTTAGATCGTACTTAGGCAACCTTAATGGTTCATGTTCCACTTTGGGTGGTTTGCCTATCTTATCCTCAAGATCACCTACTATCTTCTTCTTAGAGATATGATATGGTGTTGGTGCATTCTGTAAACATACTTGTAAACACAAGAGTTCCTCATCATCAAAAGTAAATGTATTACTCAACGTGGATAACTCCTTTCATACCTGCACCAGCATGAGGTTCACATTGAAACTCATAATTACCTGCTTCAGTAAAAGTAACAGGGAATTGTTCTCCACTCATAAATGCTAAGTCAGAATGACTCAACTCATCATGGTCAAGAAATACTACATTATGAGGAGGTAAATCCCCATTAGTAAATGTAACTGTATCACCGACACTAACGGTGACTTCATTTGGTTCAAAGATTAGGTTGCCATTAGCACCCATTTGAATACCTGCGTCAGCAGCATATGCTGTTGATGCAAATACTATTGAGAAGCATAACGCACATACCATTATTGTAAGTCTACTCATCCACCACATAATTTCGTGTTTGTGTTTTATTATTATTGTTGTCATTATTTAGTGACCCATTGGAATACCAGCAGCCATTAAACGAGAGATGTTATCAACCTCTTCGTTATTGCAGTAGTCAACAAAATGAGGATGCTCCTTTAAGTAAGGTACATCCTCTTTTGAGTGTTCTATTGCATCGTATGCACTCATGGCATACTCACAAATTTCATATTTCTTTTGTTGTAAGTCGTGATAACCGACTGTATAATGTCGCTGTTGAGTCAGGGGCATGATCTTTCAATCCCGTACTATGCATATATTTATAGATTTTTAGTAGTAATTAATACTTATTAATGTTTCCATCTGCTAACAAGTAATTCTACAGATCCATTGACATTCCTAGCTTCGCTCTCTATGACATAACCTTCTTCATTAGTCTGTCTTTTTATTTTTTCTATAGCATACTGTTGTGTCAGCTTATCAATAAATCTACTAACAGGTACATCAAGATCCCAAGCATCCAACTCAGCAACTAACTCATACTGTTCACCAGTCCACTTAAATCCTACCTCATCATTCAATGCTACACAAACATTCCATTGCTTATGATCATGTCCTTGTGGATTGATCAATAAAGCATCTTCTTTTGTTTCATGGCCTAAAGTATTCAACGCACTTAATAAGGACTCTTTACACTGTAACTTTGTTTTGATTGTACTGAAATGAGACATTTCTCTGACTATAGAATTCTGGTTTAAATTGTCTTGTTTGTAGAGTCCCTAATTGTTCCTCTATTTCCTTTGTGATATTTAGACATTCTCCTGCTGTGACTCCCTGAACTTCTTCGGTTACAGTACCATCTTGTGCGATGGTAAATTTAATTGTTTCTTTCATGATAATCTTTCCTCTGATCCACCACCAGGAGGACACTCTACATCAGAGTGACAATTTTCTGATCCTCCTACAGAGAATGGATTATATCTAGAGGTTGCAATTCTATACATCTTCTCATGCATAGTAACTACCTCTTCAGCACTTTTTTCATGATCAGGTGTTGATTTATGTCTTGACGCATAGGTATCTGATTCAAACCAGTCTTCTGCGACTTCCTCTTCTGGTCTGGGATTCTCTTCTAGTTCTAACATTTTTTCAGGGGGTGCGTATCTATTACTGCCATTTGCTATTGGCATACTATCATGGGGATGTGGTTCATCATCGAACCATTTACTTGGATCAACTCCTAGATTATTCCTCATTGTTTTTTCTTATTTATTACTTGTGTTACACATACCTTGATCACAGAGTTTATTTAATTTATGAATAAGCTCCTCATACTCATCCCAGATATATTCAGAACCAGTATTCTCCTGAGATAACTTACAAGCAGTTACCAAACGAGCAACATCTCCTTCATTTAATCTCATCTTTATAAACTAATACTACAAATAATTATAACAGTTATGCTGATACTGCGTTATTGTTTATGTCGTGACGCTGATATGCAGCAGGTGTACGTGTAGTATTGTCGTGATTCCTTGCTTGAAATGTGCCAGGTGTTCTAGTGTTATTGCTATAATCCTTAGCAACATAATCACCATTAAAATTCTTATAATTTATTTGAGTCCATCCCTCATTACCTGAGAAATGATTAACTGTAGTACTTGCTGGTTGAGGATCAGATAACGTATTATCGTAATCGCGTCTAGCGTAATCCATATTCTGTGCCATTAGCGTTTACCACCTCCCATTTGTTTTAACATTTTTTGTAACTCTGATGTGCTACCAACAAACATAGCATTGTTAGTAACTTTACTTGGACCTTTCTGTTCTTCATCAAGATCCTTCATCTTCTTATGTAGGTCAGCAAGCTTGTCAGTCATGTCTGCGACTTGCTTCATTGCATTAGTAGCAACTTCAAATGCTCTTGGGTGGCCACTCTCTTGTGCAACCTCCAATGCTCCATTAACCGCTTCTGCACCCTTATCAATCAAAGAATATAATTGACCACGGGTATACTCATAATCCTTTTCACGATCCTCTGAAACATCTTTCAGTTGATCCTTTCTGGTAGTACAACCACCTTCAGGAGTATCTGAAACTTCAATGTTCAGAATATTCTCCATATTTTTCTCTAGTTCATCCATGATTATAAGTAGGTAATACCTTCATTGAATCCAAAATCATCACCTGGATCCACTAATACATCATCAGCAGCATCAATGTTACCATCTAAGTTAATATCAGTCTTAGCCTTAGGAGTATATTGTCTCTCTATAGTTCTTCTATTAACAGCAAGATCACCAAGTGTCTCGTAAACAATAGCTTTCTTAATGATATCAGATGAGCTGTAAGGACCGTAGAAGTATGTCTTACAGGTAAATTGCATTGTATAAGTTATATATCTTCTCTCAAGGTAACTTCCATCCCATGAGTCATCATAGTTTATACCATCTAATACTATTGCTATATCACGTTTCTCATCCATATCTGGAATCATGTTCAATGTAATAGAGAACGATGGTTGAAAGTATGGTAATATCTGCTCAGTAATTTGTAACGCATCATCCTGTGACTTAGCAATACACCCAAGTTCAAAACCTAAGTTATAAGGTACAGGAACATACTGAGTCTTCACCTCACTTCCATTATCTTGAATAATTGTTTTATATTTTTGAATAGGAGAAGTCTTACGTGATCCATCATATTGAATACTATTCATCTCAAAGTAGAGTCTAGGAAGAGTAATTGACATCTTCCTTGTAATATCTGGAGTCTCTTCAAGACGAGCTAAGAATTTCTCTCTAGGGCCATACGCTAGAGGAACTTTAGACTCCTCAATAACATCGCCAGTACTAGGATCTTTCTTCTTCAAACTAATGTTGTTGAAGAGAGTACCAAAAGCAATAATATTTTTACGAGTTATCTCGTTATAAAAGTGTGATCCTAACATCAAATACTCCCTGTAAAGTTACCAAATTCACCGAAGGGATTACCTTCGCTCCAATCAATTATATTGTCAGCAGCATCTTCAATTGCCCTGTTATCATCATACTCACTATTTGTATCCTGTAGAGTATCAAAGGTTGAAACAACCCAGACTGCACTACTACTGTCTCCAGTGAGTGACTCTCCAGTAGCAAATGTACCTGTACGATTTATAACCTGAATAATCCTAGTAGAATTATCCCAAGACTTAACCTCTGCCTCAGATCCAGATGTAGCACCTGTTACCTTCTCACCTACTGTAAAGTCTCCTGTACCACCTACACCCATTGTAAGAGCAATAGCACTAGAGAATATAGTTTCTAGTTGATCTATCTCAGCAACACCAGTAGATATGTCATCACTACCATACTGATAAAGCTCACAAGTCATAGTATAAAATTGGAGTTTACCAAACTGATAGAATGGTATCTCCTGTTGTACGAATTTTATTTCATACAAATCTTTTGTTAATGGGAAGTATAAAAGATCTCCTTCGTTTGGTCTATTAGTTACTGTCAGAGTAGGATTATTAGCAGCAACTGCTTCATCCCATCTACGACTAGAGACTCTGAATACTACCTCATCTGTTATTCTTACACCAAACTGACTGACAAATTCTGCACCATCTCCAAATCCCTCTACATTCTGTAGAAGCATTTCTACTTGAAACTCATCCTGATACTTATTAAAAACAATATCGTCTAATGTATTATCTTTAAGGATAGTCCTTGGTAGATAATAGATATCAGTACCAAACATCTTAATCTGTTCATCGACAAGATCCTGATACAAGGTCTGCTCACCAGCATCACCTGCGTAATAAGTTGGGAAATAGGGATTAGTAGCCATGTTAACCTATCATATCCATTGGTGGAAGTGCATACTTACTGAGAACTTCACCTTCTATCATCCTTAAATCAGATTGACCATCTTCAAATATCTGTCTACCATTAAGTGTTACACCGCCAGGTAATTTAACATCATTATATTTGATCAAGTTTTGACCCCACTGTTTCTTCATAAGAGCAGTAGCATATCTTTTCACAAAGATATCATTATACATCTCAGTAGCATCAGTTGGATCTAACAGACGATGACACTCAATTAAGAGGTGTTGGCCTGTTTCAAGAAAGTCCTTATCAATATCTAAGTACAGACGATCACGACGTTGTGTAAATCTGAACTGTTGGAAGGAACCATTATTCAAAACCATATCTAGTGTTTCAAGATATTGCTTTGTCATATAATAATTAAGAATATCAAGTGATCCAAATGCATATAAGTCATTCAAGAACATTCGATATTCGATACCAAAAAGATTGGAACGGATGGAGTTACCAACCATTCCAAATACTTTACTAACACCAACTACATGAGATGGTACTGGTATATAATTTGTTGATTCATTCCAAGTGGTTGTTACAGCACCCTCTGTGACAGTAGAATCTGTCCATGCAGCAAGACGAGTTTTATCATCAGCAGTTAGTTCATGCTTCAGATAACAACGCTCCATGCCATTATAACAATTCTCCTGAAAGAACTGAAATGTGTCATCAATTACGTTATTGACTTGCTCATCATCAATGTTGACCTGTAGCACAGGTTCACCCAATTGCCTCTTACAATAAGTTATAAGATCGGTCTTACTTGCAGGTGATGCCATTATTAACCTATATTACCTTCCTTCTTATTTAGGAAGGAGCATCTCCCGTAGATTCTGGAGCTGCTGCTGGTGCTTCATCTTTGGTCTCAGGATTAAGAAGTTCAATAGTTTCTAATCCACCAGTCAATTTAGTTTTATATTCTTTTGCTTTCTCTAGATTTATTTCTAGTTCTCTTATCTGAGCATCAGTTTTCTCGATTTGCTCAGTAAAATTCTTTTTCAATTCTGCTGGATCCATATCTAATCAGGGTATAAAGTTATAGTTTATCACAAATCTAGAATTTTGTGTAGGTTTGCTGCTTGCGTGAAAACGTAGGCCATCAAAGAATACACAACGTCCTTTCTTTGGTGAGACAGTAGTATTTATACCATATTCTCCAACGGGATCTCCGTACATCTTCTCACTAAAGTACGTATCTCCGTCACTGTCATTTACATAATAAAGACATACATTATGAAAATCTGGTATATCAACATGCATCTGATCATACTCATGCTCTCTGACTCCAGGTGTTTGTAAGAAACATCTTGCACGTAACACCTTTGAGATATTTAATTTTGCATTATCACATGCTTCATATACAAGTGGCATTAATAATCCACTGAAATCACTACATGACTCTCCATTAAGAATAAACATATGAGAGAATCCTATCAGTTGATGATCACCATCCTCTACAAGGTTATCATGGTAGACCCATCTAAAGTCAGTATTAAACCTAAGAGTATCCTCTACTGTATTTTGATATGACTTATCAATACAATCATCAATAATGCTCTTCATCTGGCCCCTCCACATCCCATGCAATATTACCTGCTACAGTTATTCTTTCTTTATCTGTAGAGTAATAAGGATATACAGCGTGCATTGTAGTTGAAGGAAATAAAATAAGAGTACCATTCCATGAACTATCTAATGGTAATACTGCTTTCTCTATTTGTAATCCTCCATTACTCATATGAGCATCTCTTTCATCAGGGCCATATGGTATATCAACAAAAATAACAAAACTAGCAATACCAGCATGAGTATGACATGGATTATATTCTCCTTTTTTCTGATAGTTAACCCATAAACTCTTAAGTTTCATATACCTAGTTGGATCCTTACAAGTATTAAACTCCCAAGGACATGTCAAATATATGTCATTCCATAACTTATTAGCATTGAATAACAAATAATCTTCTAAATCTGGACACTCTAATTTATGATCATTTAAACTTGATTGTTGATCTAGAGCACCTGCTAACTTCCAATTATAATCCCACACCTCATCATGTCTTCTCTTCTCACAGTAAGCACGAAGATCTGAATATATTGGTGCTGGCATCTTCTCTGCAACAAAAGTTAAAGCCTCTTGTTTTTTAATACTATCGTCCATAATACAAATCTGCACTTAGTGAGTAACGTTTTTCATTGTCCATTCCTCTACCTGGTATATGTGGAAGATTAGATGGAAATATAAACCAAGTTAACATCTTATTTGGTAAAAAATATGATGGCCTACCTGGCATTGGAAACATTGTAGTTCCAGATGAGTTTGTAAATTTTAGATACATTATACCAGAAAGTGTATATGGATTCTCACTGTTATGAGCGTGCATATATGGTTCTTTACTATTTCCTTTCCAGTCAACATATATCCAAGAATTTATTTTAAAATCAAATACATCCATATCCCAATATCTAGAACATGAATCATAATATGACCATCTCAATTTCTGAATTACTGGTAGATCACAATCTAAAAAATTATCTTCTGTCTTAACAACAGTAGGATTACTTTGGTATCTAATATTATCAATAAAATCTATCAGAGTATCTAACTCATCATTATCTAATTGACATGGATATTCTTTAATACCTAATACCATTTTCTAGTTGTCTGACTTATTATATGAGAATGTATCTTGGGATCACAAAAAGAAAACGCAATGGTTGTTCTTATATCATTCCCAATTAAATCATTAGGAGGGTGTCCTTTGTGTTCCCAATTAGAAGGAATAAATGCACCTGTATTTGGTATGTATGGTGTGTAATGATAAACACCATCAGGACTTTGAGCAACAAACTCACCACCCCATTCTATATTCCAATAATGTTGATTGAAATAAATGAATGTCCATACATCATCTTCCTGAAAATCTCTATGAAATACTGTATCCTGTCCAGCAGTTTGTCCATTAACATGTATCTTACATAACTTTAATGGCCTTCTAAGATGTTTCATCATCTTCAACTTAACTGTAGTAGCACACTTTTCAAAAATTAAATCTGTTCTTAATGGATGTTGCCATGATATAGGATCACCCTTTCCATAAGATGCATTATTATATGTCCATGTTGCAAGACTATTAATAGCAGGTGACTTACGATCAAAGTAAGGATACAATGCATCTATCTCATTCCTTGGAAGAACATCATATATTACTATTGGTTTATTCATGCTCCCCACCATATCCATCCTGTAAGAATATATTTTTCATGTTCTTCTGATATCTGTCCTCTATGTTTGTGAGTTAAACAAGCAGGAAATATAACTGTATTACCTTTCAATGCTCTAACAGTATAATCTTGATAGAAGAACTCTGTACCACCATTAGGAACATCATTCAAGTATGTGATATAAACAAATGCTCTATCACATCCATCTAAACCAGAACCATCTACATGCCATGTATAGAAACCTTCTCCTGGCCTATAGTATTGTATCTGAGGTAAATTCTTTTTAACAAATTCTATATTCTCTATTTGTAATGTTTCAAGATAATCATCAATAAACTCATCCAATTCAGTATGATATAAATCATACTTAAAATCATCTGGTTTACCAAGTTGTCCAGCATCATCTAAAGAAAAATCTGTACTCCTTTTAATATCAGGAATAATACTTCCACCACCTACTCTACCAGGATATGTTAATGCCTTGCTATTTCCTCTATTAAAGAGGTCTATCATAGCATCACAAATGGTAAGATCCTTTAATTGATATTCTCTAATAAATTTCATTTATATGGAGGCCCCTGTACCCATCCTACTAAAGATTTTCTACACCCAGAAGTAACTTCTCTTACTCTATGTGGTGTATCACCCATGAACATTATAACATCTTTTTTCTTCATTGGGATAACTTTCTTTTCATCAGCAAATAATTCAAACTCACCACCTTCAAAATCATCATTTAATAAGACAGTAAAACTTATCTTTCTTATTCTATTACTCTGTCTCTTACCTTGAAACCAATTAGATTCATCTATATGCCAATCATAATAACCACCTACTTCATACAAAGTGTCTTGTATAGGTTCAATAAAATCAACATCATAATTCCATTCACATTTTTCATTAGCAAATCTAACCATTCCATCCATTAATCCATAGAGACGTTCATCATCTATAAAGCGAGATTTGGATTGTCTATTTACTTTATCGTAAGCACCAACCTTAGAATCTACTCCTTCAACTTTAGATAATTCATAATCATCAATAGGTTTATTATTACGATCTTTACCTCTAGCAGTTTTAAGTTGCTTCTCTATTAAATCAAAATATTCATCTTCCATTTTGATTATAATATATTGAGTTCTAAATGAATTCATTTTTGACAGACCATTATATGTACACCATTCCACCAACTATTAGGATCTTCTGGAATGGAAGTTAATATCTTTCTATCAAAGAGAACTTTTAATTCATTCTCTTTTATCCAGATATTTGCTGCTTCAACAACACCCATGAAATTAGCATCATCAATTACAATTATAAATTGATCATCCATAACTGTATAAAGATAAGTTAAATTATCATAGGTTGCTTGTGGATCATGATCAGCATCATAGAAAATAATATTTGCTTTCTTACCGTGGAACATTGGAAATTTAAGTTCCTGAATTGCCTTGGCATAAAAATGCTGATTAGGTCTCAATGATCTAAGAATAGTATTCTTAGGATTAGTCATTTGATAACCTTTATGGCCTAGAGTTACCTTCCCATCAGATTTAACATCTTCATCACGGAATGGTGATATATTTTCTTCTGAATAATTATCAATAGCAAATGAAGTTATATCATGTCCCATCGTAGCAGCAACAAAAGTACTACCAGCATGAACACCTAATTCCATATAAACAGCATCTTCTTTTGAACAAAGATTGTTTAAGAAGTGCCTTACTATATTTGATGATAGTCCAGGAATATCATATCCCTCTTCTATAAATTTACTTTCTCTTCTTACTGCTTTATCAATAGAATTGAGAACTAATTCAATATCTTTATCCATAGTTCTTTCATTCTTTTTCATCCTAGAATGGATGACTGAATCACAGTAGTTACAATCCCAACAATCGAACTTACAAGTCTTAATTTTATTTCGCCATATATCAATTGGTTTTTCTTCTAATGTAGTATCTTCAATATACTCATTAAACTCTGGATATAATAATTCTTCATCATCAGCCCATCTCTTGATAATCTCCATAGATTCCATTAGACGCATAGCATTCTCTCTACCATGCATCTTAAATACATCTATACCAAGATCAAGAAACTCTTGCCAGTCTTCTTTCCAAGGTGGAATAGTTGCTTGCTTTAAAGCATTAGCAGGATCTTTCTCATCCCATCCAGAACAAGAAACTCTACTAATAGCATCATTAAAATATTGTGGTTGTTGTTTACTTCTAACACTATTGTAATGATAGTGTTCTGGCATGATCGGACATCCACCCCAACACCACTCATTAGCAAGTAATGATATCTTAACTGGTTTACCTATATCAGCACAATATGCTTTTGCTTTCATGATGTGATTTAACTGATCACGATCACGCATTAAATCTCTATCAAGATTCACATAATGAAATCCTGCTTTTGCTAGATTAACTATCTCATTTGCTCTTGTTACTTCTCTGAGGATAGTATTTTTAATAAAGAGATCTGGAAATTCTTTTTGTATCTGGCCAGTCAATACCCATGTTGTATGAGGAAGAGTAACAATACGGATACCTGCTTCATACAATGGTTTAAAATTCTCAATGAAAATATCCAGGTTACTTTGGTTAGGTGTAACCTGGATATTGTTGAATGTTGCTGATAGAGGGATACCAGACTTTTCTGAAACGTAGAGGGCATTTAGAGTAGTTTCTCTTATGTCACCATCTACAACATCTCCCATTGCATCTTGTTCAAAAGGAGGCATACGACATGTAAAGTATATGTCGTAAAGATAATCTTTATACTGCTTGAGATATGGTATGAAAGATTGTTCTACAAAGTCTTCAGGTAATTTTGTATTGAGTGGTATCGAGAACATTTTCGCCATAATCTTTAATACATCTGTCAATGAAAATTTGCTCGTTATCAGTATTAACTAATAATGATTTGTTGCCCTCTACAATTCCTTGTAATGCAGCACGATCTAAATCTCTATTCTTATCTTCAAGTTCATATACATCATAAATCTTGAAGTGAATTATTGGTAGTAATTCTTGCCATCTTGGTGCTGATGCTGACCAAGTTGCTCCAGGACTATTTGCCATTTGCTTCTCCCTCTAACATACGTTTGTGTTTGATTTTTGGTTCTCCTTCTTTTAATGAATGGAGCTGTCCTGTATATTTATGTGGCATAAACTTAGGCATTGAAATTCCATCCTCTGCTAGTTGCTGTTGAATCGCTGGAGCAAAGGTCTTTTGAATCTTATCAATACCTCCACCAATCATTCCTGAGAATTGGACTGCAACTTCTAGGGCCTTAACTTGATCTTCTTCTGGCATATCCAAAATAGAAGTCATGTTACCTGCACCTATTCTACCATAGGAAATAATATCCATAGCAGCTTGCTTACCCATTCTAGCAACCCAGTATAACCTCTCTTCATCCTCTTGCTCATTCAAGAAATATTCTAATGGATGCTCATCGTCAACATACTTGTTAACAATATCCAAGAAATACTTCATTTCTAATTCTGCTTGACGTAGTTTACGTCTCCATATACCAATGTCATAATCATTCTTTTCTAAATCAATCTGGATAAATCCAGCATCAATTTCATCTCCACCTTCTGCCTCTACATTTTCAATAGAACGAAGGAATTTTTTCCTTAATAATTCTGCTTTTCTAAGACTATGCCTAGTTTCCATATAGGCATGATACCTTGTTTCTAGTTCCATCAATGCCTGACGAACTTTTCTCCAAGGTGTTATTTGTGTATTAGCAACAAAATGCTCACACTGATAGTTGGTCATTCCACTTTGGAAATCCATACAACCATCAAGTATATCTAATTCTCTCTTAGTAAAAGAGAATTCATCTATAAAAGATTTTGCTAGATGTATCTGGCCAGACTGGCTACTGACAATGTTATTCACATCAGAAATAATATCGGAATAGTCAGCGAGGTTTGCTTTGGTAACTTCGTGACCAGTTTCAATTTGGTTAGAACTTAAAGACATGTGCTTTTATTTCATAATCAGTTTTACGATCCCAGTCAGTATCAGAAATGGTTCTACCCATTTCGATGGCCTGGGTCTGAGGCATAATAACGCCTAAGCGATCCTCATATACTATATTTAGATCCCATATAGAATTGCAATTTTCAAACTCTTTAATCACTTTTTGATGCTTAACAAGCAATGTGGATAAATTGTCTTCGTATGCTTCTGCTTTGGTTAATATTTTATTAGCAAGTACATCTTTTGTCAAGCTTCTTTCTGTAGCAATATAGTCTAAGAAAGGAGTTCTACTACCATTTGCTCCCTTTTCTCTCAACCATTCTCTTGCTTCGTGCTTTTGAATCTCCCATGAAGCAACCTCTACTTCAGATGTATCTCTTAAATTTCTAATTCTTACGTTAAATTCATCATCAACAATTTCTTTTGCAAACAAAATCATGAAATCCATAATCTCTTGCTTAGCTTCTGCTGTCAAAGTAATTGCTGTCTTCATTACTCCACCAGCAGGTGTCCATGCTTGAGAAACACCTTGTGCATTCTGGTCTGTCATTATCTTACCATAAGGTCTTACTTCACCAAAAAAGTTAGATCCGTTATATGCTTGAGAAGCAGTAAGTTCTTTATACTTGTGCTCCCACTCTTTCGAGATAACTTGCCAGTAATCTTCACTGATTTCTACGCAAGAAAAATGCATAAGAGTGAAGATCTCACTGTAATGCATCCTCTCATCTAGAGTTTCAGCGACGTTGACGAAATGATTCTGGTCAATTTCTTTTTCGTTTACTATGATGTATCTCATTTTTGGCCTTATTGTGCGTAGTTAGCGGTGACAGCAGTGGCAGCCGAAGCACATCCACCAGATGATTGACCATAATGGCCTTTAGGTCTTGTTGTTGGACCCATATTTGTTTCAACGTCAGTAGTATAATCCCACTTAGTAGTGTGGTTGTTCTGCTGACCATCATATTGTCCCATCATATAACCATGATCTTGTCCCATTTCAAAGTTTTCTTCTCCATAAGAACGAACTTTCTGTCCATTCTTAATACCGCCACCATTAGAACCATTATACTTAGTCCAAGGAGATGTAACGTTGTTTCCAGTTCCAGCATAGAAATGTCCATACTTAGTAGGAAGGAACTTACAAACTCCATCAGGAGCAGCGTTAGAAGACCAACCAGACCAACTATCATTGTTTTGGTCACAGGAATGTCTTGAACCTCTAAATGATGCCCAAGTTCTATCCTCATCACCACATGATGCAGTGTGGTCACTACCAGAAGGTGAGTTACCTGACTGATACATGATCTCTGAAGGGAAGTGCAACTTACCTACAGCAGAGTTTCCTCCACCTAAGTTATAACCATGCTGTTGTTTTTGTGCAGTAGCACATGAGTTTCTATCCCTAGAAACAGGCATGTTCCAACCACCAACAGTACCATATCCCATAACACCTCGTGGATCATCTCCTTCCCAACCATAGTTAGAAGGTGAATAAGTACCACCGCCAGGGTTTGATCCTGTAGTACCAAACATTCGTCTCATTCCAGTATGGAGGTTGATCGAACATGTGTGGTTAGAGTTTCCAGTGAATGAGTTAACACATCCATGACCATAACCGAAGTAATCACTCCAACTACAGTCAGCATATGTTAATGCACGGTCAAGTTGTTCACCACAATAGAAAGTAACGTCGTTTGCGTGCCAAGTCTTGTTAACAGTTCTCCAAGGATTAGATCCTTTATATCCAGCAATCAGGTAACCATGTGTAATCAAACTTCTATATCTAAATCCTGTTAAAGGAGCAGATGCAACTGTCTGTCCTGGGTATGCCCAGAATACACCATTATCACCATCTGATACCAGATAAGCACCTCGTGTTATGTTAGCAGCAGGTGGTATTCCTCCACCAACGTCATCCCAGTCAGAACCACCCCATATTTGGGCTTTTGCCTCATCAGTATTCCAGATCATTTGACCCGTATTGGGTGATCCAGGTCTGTTGGAGTTATTATATTGAGGTAACTTTAATCCTGTTCCGCTTAAACTAGCGGCCCCAGTGACTACAGTACCAACTGTTAACTGTGACATAACTACCCTGTGACGTACTTTCGCGTAATTTTATTTATCAAATCTATTTATAAGATAGTCCAATTACCACCATTATCTATGGTGACTGTGTTTCCGCTTGTTATCTCCAATGGACCAAAGGAGAATGCGTTGCTGTTGTTTGGAATAGTGACGTTTTCACTAACAGAATTTCTGTTAGTTTTAATAACACCATACTGATCCAACCATTGCTTATCTCCATTAGCTTCTAATTGTCCACTAATTTCGATATTACCTTCAACTTCTAATGCCTCTTCAGGATCTCTATCTGTTGAGAAGTTAATACCAACAAGAGATTGTCTGTAGATGTCATTATCATTAGGAGATTTAGTCCATCTTGAAGTAACGAACTCAGCATTATTCTGGAAGAGTTGACCATTAAGGTTAACATCACCTTGAATATTTAACTGATAATCTCTATTGACGTTTGGTGATACAGTTGTATCTGTTCCTGAGAATACATTTGTGTTAATGGCAACTCTTCTGTTAGTACCTTGAACAGCAACAGCAGGAGTATTTTGCCATGTTGTATTACCATTAGCAGTAGATGGAGTGATTTCAAATACATCGTTCCATCCAATCTGGTTACCAATTCTGAAGTTCCTTGCAGAAGAAGCACCCTTGAAGTAGATAGGAGCACCAGAGTTATCGTTGGCAGAGTCAATACTCCAACTACCCTGAACCATACCAGAACCATTAACATCTAGTTTGTAACCAGAAGTTGCTGATCTACCTATTCCAACATTACCACTAGAATTGATATGTAAAGCAGAAGCAGGAGCTTCTCCACTGAAGGAGTACATAACCTTAGACCAAGCACGGTCTACGATTTCAAACTTAGTGCCAGATGCGGAATCACCACCAAGTTGAATTGTTAATGTACCATCTTGTCTATCTGCTGCACGACCAATCCATGCTTCACCAGCGTTTGTCTGACTCTGTGAGAATGTACCAATTCTTATTGAACCACGTACATCCAACTTAACAGCAGAACTAGGTGATGTAGTACCAATACCAACATTGTTCTGTGAAACATCAACGTACAATGAACCAGCATCGACGTTAAGATCATCAGTTAATGTTGTTGTACCAGTAACAGAAAGATTGTTAGAAACTGATAAGTTAGAACCAGCACCAGTGATGTTCAGCGTACCAGTCATGGTATCGCCAGTCTTCAATACGTTGAGTGAAGATGCACCAACAATAGATGCTGTAATAGTACCAGCAGAGAAATTACCAGAAGCATCTCTCTTAACAGCAGTACTTGCAATGTTTGCTGACTGGAATACAATGTTACCTGCGTTCCATGCTGTGTTACCATTGATTGATAAACCATCAGCATTGACGACCTGAATATCTAATGTACCAGATCCATCAGTTGTGTTACCACCTTGTGCTATAAGAGCAACGTTATAGTTAGATGCTGCACTAGCAGAAGAATGGAAGTAGATGGATGGAGAAGTTGCCTGACCATCAGATCTACCTAATTCAAGTAAACCTTGACCACCATTACTATAAAGTTTTGCTACTTCATATGTGTTACCATCTTGGATAGTAAAGTCATGGAATGTAACTCTATTACTTGCAGTACCAATTGTTTCAGCACCAACGAAGTTACCAGAAGTTAATCTACCAATAAGAATGGTATAGTCATTAAAGTTATCACCAACATCATCATTGATTGAGATGTTATCAATCGTGAAACTACCAACTGCCTGTGAGTTAGAGTTGTATAGGTTAACTGGGTTACCTGGAATCCAAGGAGATGTATTTAATATTAATCCAGAAACATATATCTCATACTTAGGATCTCCTAAGAAGGACTTAATTGTTACAGTATTATTGAATACTGTTGGACTTAAGAATCTAGGTAATCTATTATCAGAAAGAGTACCGAAGTTAATGTTAAGAGCATTTTGATACCAAGCACCTTGCCTGTTATCAAATCTATCAGCATCAAGGCCAGAATCTACACCATCGTTAAGTGATGTCCAGACCTTACCCCATGATCCCCAAGTTGTAACACCTGTTCCAGAACCACGCAACCACATGTTGTCGTTGTCTGTAAATGCAAGTTGTCTTACACCACCATAAGTAGCATCAAAACCTGAACCACCATTTCTTAAAGTTAGAACTAGGTTTCTAGTACCACCATCAGTAAGACTGTTAGCACTATTGAATATAGTGTTAGCGATAGCACCTTCAACGAAGTTGTTTGGAGCAGGGTTTGATGTAGGGTTGTTAGTACCAGTTAGTAGTCTGATAGTATTCTGAGACTGACCAGAAATACTAATGTTATATGTACCAGATAATCTATCAGTAGGTAATGTACCAGCATTCTGGTTACCAGAGTTTAGATAGAAGGAACCTTGAGCACCGTCAAGAAGGTCAGCGTCAAGTCCGCTATCAGGTCCAGTCTTCAGTTCGACAGAACCATTTCCTGCTATACCAATATTAAATTGTGCCTTCTTATATCTCGAAACACCAATGGTTCCATAGAGGTCAGAAGAAATTGTCTGATCTGTTACACGCTTAACGTCCATAGCGACGTTAGCATACTGTCTAATAACAGTACTTACTTTAGCTTCTAATACAAGACCAGATCCAGTTCCAATTTCAGATGGAGCAACTGTAATCGAGAAGTCTGCATTATATCCACTACCAGCATCTGTTACTGTGATGTCTGTTACTGCGTTACCAGATACAACTATGTTAACCTTGAGGTCAACTCCCGTACCACCAGATAGGCCAACACCAAAGTACTGACCATTGGTATATCCAGAACCACCATTAGAAATAATAACGTCATCTATAAAGTTACCTTGTGTATAAGTTGACTCGAAGGTCATTGGAGACTCACCACGCTCGAACTCCATAATAGTTCCAGCAACTATGTTCTGAGTAACTGGATTATTAATCGAGACTGTGGTTAATCCACCAGCAGTGACAACACCTGTGATATTTGTATTTGCTGCAATACCAGTATTGGTAGATTTAACTTCGTGACCAACCAAAGCATTCTGGTTTGTCTGGAATATTAACTGGTTAGTACCTGTACTTGCCTGTGAATATAACTGAGCGAAGTATCTGTTCTCAGCACCTTTGAGTGATTGAACTGCAAGTGAGAAGTTCTGGTCACCACGTAAGAAGGTGAAGGAGTTAGCAGCACCACCTGATGCCAATCTATCTGTTTCAATAACACCAGATGTGATGTCAGAAGCAGCAATTTGGTTGGTAGATAGTGACACCCAGTTGTTAGCAACTGTAGCAGATGTGTTTACAACACGGTTGATGTTAACTGTATTAGCAGTTGGTGTTGTACTATCATCAAATGTATCAGTATCTTCAATCTTAACCTTGTTAACTATATCACCATACAATCTACTTTCAATTAAACCAACACCTTGTGCCTGTGTTCCAGCTCCTGGAGGTGCAGCAAATGTGATTGTTGGAGCAGTGGTGTAAAGTTTACCACCTGTGAATCCGTTAAATTCTTCAATAGTAACAGTAACAACCTGTCCATTAGCAACAGTACATGTTGCAGCAGCTTGAACTCCACCAGCTTCAGGGTTACCACCAGTAATTGTGACTGTTGGTGCAACTGTGTATCCAGAACCAGAGTTAGTAATATTAATCTGATAAAGAACACCTTTTCTATATTCAGTAGACTGAATCTGACCATTAGATATGCTACCAGCAAAGATATCACCGATAGTAAATGCTAATGAAGCACTAGGTGTAAATCCTAAGTATAGACTTGTTAAGTCATTGTTCAAGATGAAGGACTGTGAACTATCCTGCTGAATCGCAATGTCACCAGCAAGTGCTCCTTCTAGTCCTAATCTTTCTGCCTGATCAGCAACAGTGTAAACACTGAATGGTCTCAAAGCAGGAATCTGGTCAACAGATATCTTACCTGAGTCTGTTAGTTCAACCAATGCTCTAGGAACAGCGTTAGTTGAATAAGGCTTGTTTATGTATGGACCTAAGTTGTTAGTAATGTAGTCTCTAACTGCCTTCTGAGTTGGTAGTTTGGAGTCAGATGCATTAGATCCACCTAATGTATTAGAGTCATCGAATCCAGTAACAACAACGTCACCACCTTTCAGTTTCAAGAATTCAACTTCAGAAATTGTAACAGTACCAGTGAATGTAATATTACCAGTTCTGTTCTCAATTCTAGCGAATGTACCAACCTTGAAGTCTCCTAGTTCGTCAGTACCAGAGACATAAACTCGTCCATAGTTCTCAGAGACCTGTTCGTTTGCTTCAATTTTAGTACCACCGTTCTCAGGTAGAGCAAGGTAGTTAGTACCAGATCCAGCATATTCCCACGTATGAGATGAGGAGTTAACAATGGATGGTCTATGTAATCTTAATGTCTTACCAACCAATACACTTGTTGCAACTGCGTTGCCAGTAGCGTCATCGGTAAGATCCATTCCACCACCAGTACCATCATCAATGGTTAACTGAGCAGAGAAAGGAGGACCAACGGTAACTGCTGCAACAGAATCAACGAAGTATTCTATAGCCTCTACAGTATTACTATATCCATCAACCTTCAAGACATAGTGCTCTAGTGGTTCTCTTCCTAATCCACTAACTGTAAGAATTGTTCTACCAGTAGGTGTGGAAGATACGTTAGTAATAGTACTAACATCAAATGTATATGGTACTGCACTATATCCAACACCTCTAAGAGCGAATTGACCAAAGTTAGTAGCAGAGTTGGTAATAGAGATATATCCACCAGATGATGCTAAACAACCGTCTCCAGCAAAGATACAGAACACAGACACCAACTGTGCATATCCATCATTGATTACGTTATATCCAGTACCACCAAATGTAACCATCGTGAATGCGTTTGCAACCATCGACTTACCTTGGTTCGGGAAGGATGCAGAACCATCAAGTTCTAATCCAGCAAACGGACAGTTAGGTTGCTTAACTTTCGCACCATCAACCAGAGCACCACTACCACCCAAGAATGATATAACAGAAGAGTTCTGAGTATATGGAGATGCCTCAATGATTGGATAGTCATCAAAGTCACCACGAATTGCAACTCTCTGGTTGTTAGCATCATAGATGTAACTATCAGGATATGTTGCTATTGTTGAAGTATCAAATAGAGTTCCATAAGTTTGTGTAGTATCACCAGAAGCTACTGTTTCATCAAGAATGTCCTCAAACAAGGCCATCTCTGTGTTGATTGTAGATGCAACGTTAGCACAACGTGGAGTACCACCAGTATAAAGAGTAATATTCCAATCTTCAAACTTAGGAATTGGTGAATCAGTTGTTACCTGATCGTAGATAACATAGCATCCACTTGCTTTAGCAGAATCAAATGTATGAGTAGAACTTGCAGCTGCACCTGATGCTGGACCTACATTAACTGTAACAATTGTATTACCACCAGAAGTTGATACATTAGTGATTTCTAATGATCTACCATATGCCTTAACGTCAGCAGGAACTCTTCTAGGATATGCATGAGTAGAAGCATCACTATCAATATCACATGTAAATGTTAATGCTTCTTCAGTAAATGCAAATCTATGAGATGTTGTTACTGCTGTACCAGGAGTTGGGAATGTTACTGTGAGAACACCAGATGCAGGAGTATATGATGCAGTAGATGGTGTAACTACAGCAGGAAGTGTAGTACCTGCACTCCAGTTAGAAAGTGCATCTATAGAATAATCTCTAACCTTCTGATATGCATAGATGGTCTGAGCAAGCATTTTTGTTTCAATACCTGTCAACTGAGTTCCAGTGAAGTATTCTTCAGCAGCAGTTACGATACCTGAGTTACCACCAAGTACAAGGTCACGGATAAGACCTGATAGAACAATATTAATATCTCTACGACACTTCCTTTCATCTACATCAGAAAGATTTGCTTCTGGGAATTGTACAAGAGTATCTCTTAATGCTTGGTCAGCAATAAGATGTCTGTTACGTGCGATTAGATATGCAGCATCAAGATAAGTATCAGCAGCATTGTTTGAGATAACATCTACGTATAATAATGCAAGAGTATCAATAGCAGCTCTTACATCATCACAAGCAGGAGTACCAGCAGTTGCAGTTCTTGTTGTTGGGTCAAAATATCTTGCAACAGAAGAATGCTCTGGAGCATACTGAAGATCAGTTGGTAATCTATTACCAGTTCTCCAGTTACACATAGCATATGTTGCTAGTTCCTTCGCATAGAAGATACTACGAACTACCTGTGTTATTTCATAATCAATATATGTAATCTTACCATCAACAATAAGCTTCTTACCTGCCTCAATGATGTTATGATTTGTTCCAAATTCTAAGTCTCTTACAAGAGCATTCAAGAAATGTACAGTATCCTCACGACATTGCTCATCACCATCTGCTCCACTAGCATCTGGAGAACTATATGCAGGATACTTCTTCTGACCTGCTGCACAAGACATTAAAATATTTGCTAACTTAACAGTATCATCTTCTGCAATATTTGGAATAGAAGTTGCTAGTGTAATAGTTGCATCACCAGTTACAGCATTATCGTATACAAAGTCACTGATGTTATATGAACTACCACCAAATTCTACAGTACCACCACTTACATAAGTATGTGGTTCTGGTGTTACACCAATATTAGCCTTAAATGTATTACCACCAATAGATATAGCATTTGTTGCTGCTCTTATGAATGTATGTACAGACTGTGGAAGATTCTTAATACAATTTGTAGCAGCAGCAATAAATGTATGACTTGATTGTGGTAAGTATTGAACAGCCTCTGAAGTAGCACTTACAAATTCGTGTGCATATTGACCACCTATTACCAATGCTCCAGCAGTTGCAGATACAAATGTATGAGGATAATCACCACCCGTTACAATCGCTCCTGTGGTCGCTGAAACGAAATTATGAGCATAGTTACCACCACTCACTACAGCATTGCTTGCAGTGCCACCAGCCCATGTATGAGTGTATTCACCACCAGTGATCAATGCATCAGTAGCAGCACTAATGAATGTATGACCAGAAATATCAGATGAAGTACCAACATTCATCTTAATTGTAGTAGCAGTTACACCTGTAATTGTAATTGATGTATCATATGCAGGGTCAGGAGTACCAGCATTAGCACCTTCACCAGATGAACGTGGATATGTCTTCTGAGTGACGTTACCATCAAGTCCACAAGTAAATGTTAATGAATCAGCAGCAAGTTTAACACTTTCACCTGTAGATAAACTATGAGCACCAATTGTTAGTTCTAATTCTCCATTGACAGGATTATAAGATGCGTTAGATGGTGTGTACTTAAGTAAAGGAGTTGTTCCTACATTAACAGTAATTGTTGTTGCTGTAGTTCCTGTGATAGCAATAGATGTATCACTATATGGGTCTGTAGAACGAGGATAAGTATGGTTTGAACTATTTCCATCCATTCCACAAGTAAATGTCAAAGCATTATTTGGAATCTTAATGCTTGTACCTGTAGTTAAATTATGAGTACCAATTGTTAGTACTAAGAAACCTGTTGTTGGATTATATGTTGCGTCTGTAACATCCCATTGCTTCAGAGGTGATTTACCAACATTAACTTCAATTACTCCACTCTGATGCTTAAGGCCACCTGTGGTAGCAGAAACAAATGAGTGAGTTGAAGTATTACTAGAAACACCAACGTTAACAGAGAATTTGTTTGCTGTTACGTTTGTAATTTCTAACCATTCGTCAGCACCAGGATCAGTTAATCTTGGATATGTGTGCTGAGTATTATTATTATCTTTAGTACATGTGAATACAATAGATCCAGTATCAATTTTAACTCTATTAGTATTCTGGAATCCGTGGTTGGTAATTGTTAATTCTAAATTACCAGTTTCAGGAGTATAAGTTGCATTCTCAATAGTGTGACTTGTTGATCCAGCTGTGTAAACGGGAACAGCAGTTCCATATACAGGATCAGTAGAACGAGGATATGTATGCTGAGTAGCATCACCATCTTGAGCACAAGTAAATGTTAGAGAATCATCTGCGATTCTAATAGAATCACCTGCTCTTCTTACTCCATTTGCAACAGCACTAATGAAGTAGTGTGTTGTTACATTAGTAGAAGGAGCAGAATCTAAAACTTGAACATCAAATGTATTTGCTGTTATGTTAGTAACATCTAACCATGAACCAGATGCAGGGTCAGTTGCTCTAGGATAAGTATGTTGAGTTGAACGAGAATCCTCATCACATTCAAATGTTAATGAATCATCAGCAATCATTACACGATCACCAAGATGGAATCCATGATTAGCAACAGTAAGAGTCATTACACCCGTAGTTGGGTTGTAAGCAGCACCTGTTGCTGTGTAATCAGATCCACCAAGTAGATTGTGGTTACCAATAGTAAGACTTAATACACCTGTAACTGGGTTATATGTTGATGCAGTTGGTGTATAAGATGAAAGTGGAGTAGATCCAACATTAACTTGGATTGTTCCATCCTGTCTGCTTATTCCATTAGCATTTGCAGATACAAATGTGTGTGCGGAAGTATTGGAAGATGTACCAACATCAACAGTAAAACTATTAGTTGCTACATTAGAAATTACCAACCACTCATCACCAGCAGGATCACTTACTCTTGGATATGAGTGTGTAGAGAAATCATTATCTAAATCGCAAGTAAATGCTAATGACTTCTGATCAATTTTAATTCTATCTCCATTACTAAATCCATGACCAGGTATAGTCAATGTCATTATACCTGTAGTTGGATTGTAGTATGTACCTCCAAATGTTACTGCATTTGTAGCAGTACCACCAACCCATGTGTGAGTGTAATTACCACCACTAGTAATAGCATTAGTTGCAGTAAATCCAGGCTTCCATCTATGAGTTGAAGTATCTGGAGAAACACCAACATCCAATGTTATTGTTGTTGCTGTAACTGCTGTAATATTAACTGCTGTATCACGAGCAGGGTCAGATGAACGTGGATATGCATGATCAGTTGCATACTGGTCTTTCTGACATTGGAATGTTAATGAATCATCAGCAATCTTTACACTAGTACCAACAGCAAGACTGTGAGCACCAATGGTTAATGTCATAAGACCTGTTATAGGGTCATAAGAACCGTCTGTAGCGGTGTGTTGTACGTTTGCGGTAGTTCCAACGTTAACAGTAATTGTCGTTGCTGCTGTCGCTGTGATAGCGATTTCCTGATCATACTGTGGATCTACACCAGGACGAGGATATGTCTTAGTTGCAGTTTGTCCATCCATTGAACATCTGAAGGACAATGAATTCTGCTTAATCCTAACTGTATCAGATGTTGTTAAACTATGAGAACCAATAGTTAATACCATATCACCCGAAGATGGGCTATAGGTAGCATTGGTTACACTAAAGGATTGTTCTGGACCTGTTGCTGTATGTTGAGTTAATCCAACACCTACAACCTCAAGTGAAGTGTCAAATGCAGGATCAGTTGGCCTTGGATATGTATGGTTAGTAGCATTTGAATCCATTCCACAAGTGAATGTCAATGCATTATCTGCAATCTTAACAGAATCACCAACAGCTAAATTATGATCTCCAATGGTAAGAGTTAAAACACCAGATGCAGGAGTATATACAGCATTTGTAATATCTTTGTTTACAATAGATGTTGATCCAACATTGATTGTAATATCTCCAGTTTGTCTCTCTAATGAATTAGCTTGTGCTGATACAAATGTGTGAGTACTTGTATCTGAAGAAATACCAACATTAATTGTAAATGTGTCTGCTGTAGCACCAGAAATCTTAACCCATCTATCACCAATTGGATCTAATGGACGAGGATAATCATGGTTAGTAGCATTGCCATCTAATGCACAAGTAAATCTAAGTGCTGCATCAGAAAGTTTAACATAATCTCCATTAGTAAATCCATGTCCAACTATGGTAAGAACCATCTCACCAGTAGCAGGAGTATAAGAAGCATTAGTTACTGTATGCTGAGTCTTAGTAATACTCTGAACTACAACTGAACTTCCAGCAGTGGGGTCTGTTCCTGGACGAGGATATGTATGAGTAGAAGCATAATCATCCTGTTCGCAACGGAATGATAGAGAATTATTTGCAAGAATTATATCTGCTCCTTCTCTAATACCATGCTGCCCTATGGTCATTGTTAAATCACCAGTAGCAGGGTTATAAGTAGCGGCTGAAGGAGTAAATTTCTTATCCTCACCAGCTGTTCCTACATTAACAGTAATAGAATTTGCATCAGCAGCAGTAATTGCTATTGATTTTCCAGCAGCAAGATCACTGAAACCAGCAGATGCACGAGGATAATTTTGTGTGCTCTGGTTTCCATCCATTGAACATGTAAATGACAATGATTCATCATCAATAGTAACACTGTCACCAACTGATAATGTATGACTACCAAGTGTTAATATTAAATTACCAGTAGCAGGATCATAACTTGCGTTAGTAGGAGTGTACTGACTGTTTACACCAGCATTACCAACATTAACAGTAAATGTATCTGTAGTTACAGATGTAATAGGAAGTGCTTTTCCAGAAGCAGGATCAGTTGACTTAGGATAGTAATGCTCTGTAGCATTAGAATCCATAGAACATGTAAATGTTAATGAACTATCTGCTATTCTTACACCAGCACCTGCTGATAATCCATGACCAGCACTTGTAAGTACTAAATCACCTGTAGCAGGATCATAAGTAGCATCTGTTGGTGTTACATTTGAAGCAGCAGTACCAGCAATATTAAAGATTGAATAGTAATCTTTAGCAAATTGTGCTCCAACTTTACCTAAAACTTCATCTGCAATGAAATCTCTGTTATTCTTAATATAATTTGCAGCATCTTGGAAACGTCTGCTAACAGATGTTGTTAATGGGAAACTGTTAGGAGAGTTAAGTAATGATAGATATACAACTCTTGAAGCATTTTTAACTACAGCAAACTGACCTGGATCGAAGTTTGCATCTGTAAGAGTAGGATCTTTCTTAGGAATAACAAATCGTCTGCAACGACCATCATTATCTTCTAATACTTTATAAATTCTTTGCTTACCATTCAAGAATGATAAGTCTGGAGAGTTGGTTGGTAGACCTGATATTTCTACCTCTTGACCTTCTTTAAACTCGTGAGTATTAGTTCTACCAACAAGCTGGTTAGTATAGAGGATTATACCACCTACATCTTCAGCATTACCATACTGAGGACTCTGATAACCACCAGTTGCTATAGAAGGATCTCCCTGTAGAGAGAAGTCAATTCTAGAAATAGGTAGAGTAGAAATGAAATCTTCATCTACCTCAGTAACTTCACCCTCTGCCCTGATTGACTTAATCTTAGTTGTGTCAATAGTTTCAACGTTTGGTGTGGCAGCAAACATTTGAATAGTAGCAGCATTGTTACTATTCCAAGTTGGAGCATTAAGTGATTTTAATGGTTGGAATGTTACATCCCAGTAAGTAGGAGCATTATCTGTATTAATTCCAACTACCTGATAGAAACCTTCAGTAAATTCTTGATCATTAGTATCATCAAGTTTTACATATGTACCAGCAGGAATTGCAGAAGAAGGATCAGCAGTAAATTTTAATATATTAGAACCATTAGTTCCTTCAATGGTTGCAGCAATTTGAGAACCTGCACCAGCAGATGTAATATACTCAAATCGTTCACCCTCAACAAAGGAACCACTTGATAGGTTAACATCAACTGTACCATTAATGTATGCATTAGCACCAGTAGTATCAGTAAAAGAAACATCAAATATATCTGCTCTAGCACCAGTGTTTAAACCAACAACTTCTAATCCAGCAGTAAGATTCTGAAGGCCAGTATTCTGCTGGAAACTAACGCGGAATTGATCTGGACCAAAGACCTGTGTACCAACTGCAAAATTAACACCAGCATCTCCATTAACATCAGGATCGACGACAATACGTTGCTTATCGTCAAAGACCATCGCGTAATCCCAAGTAGCAACAGCGTCACCATTAGAGTCAATCTGGTCTCTGAACGTTACACCAATAACGTAGTTCTTATCACCAAACTTGAATATATGTTTACCTGGATTTGCAGGACGTACAATAACCAAACGTAAGTTGTCACCAACGATTGATGCATCAGGTGGAATGGATATTGGGTTATCTTCTACATAATCTCCACCAGAAACAACAATAGTTTCTTTAACACCAGGAGTTTTCCATGCCTCTTGACATGCTTTCTTAATAGTTCTTACTGGGTTTACAGCAGATCGACCATCGTTAAGGTCAGAACCAATCTGTTGTGAAACGTAAATACGACCACCAACGTCATTCGTTGCTAGGTTGAGGACGTATTCTGTAGTAGCAATCTTGTCTGATCTGTCACCTAATAGAGGTGTAATAGATCTTGGGAATACACCAGAGTCTCCAGTAACATTATATCCAAATCTATCGCTATCAACTGCATGGAAACCAATGTGTTTGAACTGAACTTCTCCATTCAGTACAATACCATCAACGTGTGTTGGAGCTTCAGTACCAGTTTGACCTGAATTTATTGATTGATAAACGTTAGCACCAAAATATCTGTATGCATCTTTTTGGAGAATAACGTTAGGAGCCCAAGGTATACCAGTATTATTCTGATATGTCTTTAAATTTGGTGCTCTGAAGTTAGCATCAGGAGTAACAAAGTTATCAATATCAAGGTTGAGGATTCTTGCAGTATCAGAAATGATAGAAGTTGATGTTCTAATAGCACCAGAAACATCAAGTTCATAATCAACTGTGTCAAGAACAGCAACGGCAGTTGCACCTTGTCCACCACCACCTTCAATTGTTACTAAAGGAGCAGTTGTATATCCTAAGCCTGGGTTGTTGACGGCAATTGTAACAACTTGACCATTGAATATAAATGCGGAAGCTTGTGCTTGAATACCACCAACACCAGGAGGAGGTTCTACTGTAACAGTAGGTTGTACAGTAAATCCACCACCACCATTAGTGATGTCAATGTTATTAACTCTCTGTCCAGTTCTATTAATACCAACACGAGGTAACCCTGTGGTATCGTCTAATTCGGTACGTATGATCTCTTTTTCTAAAGATCCAGTACCAACTCTTATGGTTGCTTCATTATCACCGATAAGAGCAGGTTTAGAACCTCTAATTTTCTCCTTATCGGAATTGATGTTAAAACTCATGGTGCCGTCTTACTCCAAGCCTTTAATATCCTCAGATATATTTAGCATCAACTCCACGCAATACTGATAACTTCTGTCACAGCAGCCCATTTTAAAGTGGCAGTTGTACCAGCTCTGGTTGTACTATAACTAAATCTATTTGTTGATCCTAAAGGTTGAATATCCCAAGTCTGACCAGTTGGAATATCATCCTTAATAACTGTAGTCATTGTAGATAGAACACTTGTATTACCTAGATTATCACAAAACAATGCAGTCTCCATTTTAGCAGAATAAACTGTGCCTATTGGATTAACACAGATTATATGTCCAGTTATAAAATTACAAGTATTACTAGTAATAACTATCTGTCCAGCAGTAGTATCTAAAGAAAGTACAGCAGTATTTAATCCACGTAAAATATACCTTGTAGAACTACTATCGGTATAATGTGAATTAGCAATATGCAAAGTATTGAAATCTTTTGCATTTCTATTCTCATCAAATATTGTAGTTTGTCCTATAGAAAAACCACCATTTGAATCTAATTGTTCTTTTGTTACTGCCATTGTTATTTCTTAGTAATATTTGATACAACTGTTATCTTAATAGTATGAGTTGCTAATACATTAGCTCCTAAATCAATATTTAGTCTGACCTCACTATTTGTTGTCATCTCCCAAGTTGGTACAATCAACTGAGCACCCGTTCTCAAATTACCATATTCATTGTATATGACATTAGTTGTGTCATCTATAACACCAAACTCATACATCTCTCTAGCACCATTAGATAAGTTTTCTGCCACCACAGTAACCTTAGCACCTTTCTCAGTTGCAGTAGGATAGATAACAGAATTACCAGAGTTAGATGAACCTTTAACTAGAGTAATTACATCAGATAAAATTCTTACATCAGATAATTCAAATTCTTTAAGATCACTATCAAAGACCTTAACTCCATCATAATTACCTGTACCAAATCCTGTGTTTAGATATACATCACCTTGATCATCAAATCTTAAAATTGGATCTGTATATACACCAGATGATACACCTATATCAAAGTATTGTTTAGAACTATGAAGGAATGTCTTAGTGGTATTGGTATTATCAAGAGTTGTAGCAGCATTATCAAATGTGAATAATGATGCAGTAATTTCAAATTCGTCACTTGTAGAAGAAACGATTGTATCAACTGTATAGAATTCAAATGCTGACTGAGTTAGTCTCAATGAGTTATTACCAGCGTTGTAGAAGTATAAAGTATCTTCATCACCACCAGCAGTTAATTCAGGAACAATATAAGTATCTTGGTCAACGTCTTTAACACCACCCAATGATCCCCAGTTAAGGCCATCAAATCCTTCATATTGAAGTGTTCCTGTGTTATATCTAATAGAACCTCTCTCAGCAACACCTCTTTGTGCAGTATTACCAGATGGAACTACTAATGATGTAGCAGCATCAATCTTAACTTTTTTACCAGAGTTAGGTCTAATATTTAAGTCACTGATATCTGTAGAAATTTCAGCACCAAATAATCTTAAATCTCCACTGATAACAAGTGGACATGTCTTATTAGGACCAACTCTAAGTTCTTGAATATCATCAAATTCTAATGGAGCAACACCTAATCCCCAGAATGTTAGTACAGCAGTACCATTAGCAAGAGCACCAGATGTGTGTATTGGTTCATTACCAGTAGTAGCAGTAGTACCAGGAGTAGTTACTTCATATAAGTTGTTTAACCACTTAAGATATTGTCCTGCTGTTACAGGTGCATTAGCATTCCATTCTGTATATGCAGGTGCAAGTACGTTCACAGAACGTATCTTCTTCATGTTTACAAACTCAAGGAAGTTAGGACTTACCTTAAGTGTATTAACATTATCGTTAAAGAACCAGATAGTGTTATCATTAGCACCAACTGTCTCTTCTGCCAACATGTAGGTATTACCATCTAGGTCTCTTACACCACCTAGAGATGACCATGATGTTGTACTAGAATGATAACCTTCGTACTGGTTAGATGTAGTATTAAATCTAATACAACCATCCTTAGTAATAGCAGGGCCAGGTCTGGATGCTGTATCACCAGCAGGAATAACAAAACCACTTAAAGCAGTTACTTCTACAATCCTTCCAATGTCAGGATTAAGTATAAGGTCATTACCTCCTAATGAAGCAATAGTTGCATTAGGACCAGTAATCTTTATGTTATCACCAGCTCTAATATCTTCAGATTTTATATAACCACCTACTGCAACTTCTAAATTACCAGTATCAGAAGCAATTGTTAATTTAGGAGTAAATGTTCCAGCTACATCCAAACCAACTTTAAAGTTCTGAGTTAATACTTCAATATCTTTATTGGTATCAGTTTGAATAGTAAGTTTCTTTCCAGTAACAGCACCAACAGTTAAAGGAGCAGTTAATAATGGAGTCTCTATAGAAGTAGCAGCTTTTGCTACTGTAGTATCTAAATTAGTAACAGTACCATTTGATATGGTAGCATCTGTTGAAACAACATCTTTAACTGTAAATGCTCCAGTTAAAACTTCACCTTTAATAATTTCTTCTACAACAACATCATTAACAAGTAGTTGGAATCCACTACCAAATGTCTTGGGGTTGTTAAGATCTATAGTGATAGTTGCTTCTTCTCCATCCTCACCACCTTCATTAGTATGGTCAACACTATCAGTAGCACAATAGTAGTAAAGTGTTGGAGTAGTTTCTGTTACCTTAATTGTTAATGATTCTGAACCTGCTGCTGTAACTCTCGTTACACCATCAGTATATTCAGCACCATAAGCATTAAATTCAATTGCACCACCAACTGTAGGTAATTTGTCAACAGTAAATTGAGTTGAACTATCAACACTTACAATCTTTGTATCAGCAGCAAATGCACCTAATCCTTGGTCAGCAAGATCTTTTTCAACAATAAATCCTACTTTAAGTCCAGTTGTTGAACCAACTGTAATTTGAGTTGCTGTTGATGTTAATGTTGCATTTATTCCATCTACTCTATCCCATCTTCCATCAGGGAATGAACTTAAGGAGAATACATGGCCACCAAGTGTAGCACTGTTTAAATCGAATGAATATGAGTTACCAGCATAGAATGTTAATGATGGATTAAAAGCACCATCTATTAGGAAACGATAATCATCAACTGAAGTTTGTACTTCATATGCTGTGGTTGGAGCATTCTCATTAACAATAAATCCACCAGCACTAAAACCAAAATAATCACAAATTATATAAGAAATATTACCACCATTGGTTTTTATCTTCTGTATATCAACAGCATTACCAGCAGTAGTTACCTGATCAACATTAGCAGTAATATTATCAGCAGGTGCTGAACCACCAACCAAATTACCAGCTATAGTTATAGTATCAGTATCAGTATAGAATATACCAAGTCCACTTTGATTAACACTGAGTGAGATTACTGCACCAGTATTATCACGAGTAACATCAAAAGTAGCACCAGTACCATTTCCCCCACTAGTTGATGCAACCCCAGTATATGTCTGATCAGCTTGTCCAGCAATTGTACTAGATGCTGTTGCTGTTACAGATTGAATTCCACCACCAGGATCTCGTACTTTATCTCCAACTTGGAATGTTGCAGCAGCAATATTGTTTAATACAGGAGTAACTTGTTCTATCTGTGTGTTAGTTACTACCTTAGTTTCTGGTTGTACTAGATCAGATGCATTGACAGTAAGAATATCATTCTTAGAATAACCATTACCACCATCTGCAACAGTTGCTTCAGTTACAACACCAAGTTCAGTAATAGTAAACTCAAAATTTTGTCCATTACCATAAGAAGGAACAAAGTTTGCAACAATAGGACCAGCAGCATCAGGTGCAACAGATATTTCTACAGTAGTAGCATCAATAATACCAGTAACAGTAGTACCAGCAGCAAGAGAACCAGTACCACTTACTTTATTAACTTCCATTCCGTCTCCAATGAGACTAGAATTAGGAACAGTTAAGTAAGTTGTATTCTGGTTAGTAATACTAATATCAGCATCACCTGGAGTTGGTGCTCCAACTGATAATGTTATTTGAGTAGCATTATCAACAGATGCAACAGTAGTACCAGCAGCTAACTGACCACTATTGTTAATGTTGGCAATAATATCAACAGTGTCACCAACTAAAATACCTGTTGTATCACTAAGTGTGATTTGTGGGTTAGAAGCAGCAACAGTCTGTACAGCAATAGTTAAATCTTCATTTGGAGTAGCACCACCAAGTAAATCACCAGTAATTAAAAGTTGGTCTGAAGGAAGATATCCTGTACCAGCATTGTTAACAGTAATAGAATCATATGATGCGTTACCACCAGCATATATGACATTAACATCACAATTAAATCCAGTACCAGCACCACCAGTAGGAGTTATATTAGTAAATGTTGCGTTCGCATTACCAGCAGCAATACCAGTTAAGTTGTAAGTTTCAATTGCACCAGTAGAAACAAAAGTAGTACCTGGCCCAGTGAATTCTAATGTACCTCGTGCTTGAGTAGCAACATTAGTAGTACCACTTGGTAGAGTTAATGTATCATTAACAGCATATCCTGAACCATATGCAGAATAGTCATCAATAGCAAGAATAGCACCGAATTGACCACCAAGAGTATATTGGAATCCAGAACCTTCTACACCAGCACCTACATCTCCAGATGCCATTAAATCTGTTGCAGCAACTCCTAGTACATCACCAGAAGTATAAAGTCCATCACCAGAGTTAACAACAGAAACTGATGTGATAAGTCCACCAAGATTTGTTATCTCAACAGATAATCCATTACCAGTTGCATGATCAGTTAATGTAACTTGACCACCCATTCCTGCATGTTGGCCACAGTTTAAGTATAGAGGATTATTTGCAGGGTTAGCAGGAACTACAAATGTTATTTGTTTTGTTGTAGAACCTGTATAATTTGCTAACCAATCTGCCTCTGAAACATCTGTTCCATCAAGTGTGTATGTAACACCATCAGAACTACCTATAATAGAAGCAGTATCATCTACAACAGTACCAAAGAATATTGGATGTGTATCCATACCAGCATCACTGGCATTGAATATATACGTTTTTCCTTTGAATAATGCGAAGTCTCCAGCTTGCTTTCCATCAAAGTAATATCTACCACTAGCAGCCTTAACTACAAATGTCTGTGTACCAGCAAGAGGAAGAGTTCCAGTAAGTACGTCACCTACTTGATAACCAGCACCTGCTGATACAACTTCACTACCTCCAGCAGCACCAAATTCTTGTACAACACTACCCTGAACAGAAATATTAGCAAGGAAATTACTACCATTTCCTCCTGTTAAGGGAATACTCTTAAATATTCCATCTGGATACCCAGTACCACCAGTTGTAGTTGTAGTCCATGTCTCAACTGTGATGTCTGCTTGTAATCCACTACCAGTACCACCAGTAAGAACTACGTTAGTATAAGAACCACTTTGATAATTGCTACCACCATTAGTTAAAGCACCGCCAATCTCATCAATAGTAAAATCAATAGTAGCACCAGTACCACTACCACTTGTAGATACAGGAATATTTTGATATGAACCTGGAGTATAAGCAGTACCATTATTGGTAATAGTTCCAATAAATCCAGCAACTGTCATTGCAAGAGAAGCACCGTCACCAGTACCACCCAGTGTTGCTACCTCTGGATATGAACCAGCATCATAATTTGAACCAGCAGTTTGAATTGAAACAAGTAATGAATCGAGACTATTCTTTTCAACAACGAAATCCCTATAATACTTCGTTGCTGCTTCTGATAAATCTGATAATTTCTTACTATTACTAACAAATCCAAATACACCATTGGATTGTTTGTACATTCCCAAATCTGGATCGTTTGTAAAAGCCAAACTGGGATTGGAGATTGTACCATCTCCTAATTTTATATTACCTGCTTGTAGGTCACTTCCTCCAGAAGTAACATTGAACAGTTGGTTGGCGATGTCGTTAACCTTTACCCTCTGCATTTCAAGGGTATCGGTTCTCGCTATATTAATTGCTGGCATTTACTATTTCTCGCAATAGGGACTTAATCTCGAAGAGTTCATTCTTCAACATATTTATGTCCTCCAATGCGGAAGATAGCTGTTTTGACTTTCTTCTAGCTTCTATAGCAGAATCGTCACGATTAATGATGGCCCCTGTGTTTACGTCTCTTACGAGACCATCATGGCCATCAACCTTCAAATAGTCCATACGCGGAATTAGAAAGATGCTACTGCTCTGATGTCTTGAATCTTAGGAACATATGATGGATCAACTGATTTCATTACTACTTTAACAGCAAATGATGAGAACTCAGGAAGATCAGAAGCACTAAACTTCAATTCTTGATATGCAGATTGTTTTTCAACAATACCTGATATATTATTCTCACTAGTTGCTACTTCAAGACTGTCTGGTTCACCAGAATTATTGAAATATACCCAGTCAATATCTTCAAAATTCTCCTGACTAGAGGCTTTCTTATATCTGTAAAGAACAGCAACATTAGAAACATCTTTAACATTAGCTGTTAAACGAACATCAACAGCAGTTGCTGGACTACCAATAGAAACTTCTTTAGTTACATACTTAGCAACAGAAGAACTATTCTTAGATGTATTCTCTGATACAAAATCATCACCATTTGTATATGTTATTGTACCAACCTCTAAGAATGATGCTTCATCATCTGGTTGATTTGGATATTTTACAAAATCACCAACGCGGAAAATGTCAGCAATTTGAGACGCTACATCAGCATTTCTGTTGTAAAGAGCATTATCCTGTATTCTTCCTGTGAAATCATCATTGATTGGTTGTGTATCTACTCTAAGAGTTAATTCTTGAGTCTTATTATTCCAGAGAGTTGCACTACCTGTAATAAGATTATCATATGTCTGAGTAATAGTAGATGGATTACGAGCAATTATTGTTGCAGCATCTGCTATCTCAGCTAATACTTGAGATGGACTACTATCAATAGTAACATTTGTTAATGAAGATTGATTAGCAAGTTCTACACCTTCACCTTTCTGGAAGAATTGACTGGTTTTAACTCGTACATAAACTGTAGTACCATCAACTTTAGCAATAGTACCTGTGGCCTTTGTTGCTTTTCCTTGAATAGTTTGATCAGCAGTTATTGCAGTACCACCATTTCCAGCAAGTTGGAAAGAATATACTGGATAGAACTCAATAATTTGATCTCTTCTTCCAAATCTATCTTCTTGACCACTAGCATTTTCTACTCTATTAGAAGATGTTATGACAGAAGAAGTAGAAAGATCTACAATTGGACTCAAATGAGACACAGTAGACGATAGCCACATCTTATAAATCAATGAATTAGATACATTGTTCATAGTTTCATTGATCTTAGAAGCAATAAACTTCTGATTTGTAAAATAATGAGACTCATTTAAGAATGTCTTCTCATAATCTGTTTGAGAATAAGAAGTATAATTGGTTGTTGTAGAGTCTACTGGTATTACATTAGTAGTCTTAACCCAACTTTCCAATTTAGTTCCAGTAAATGTTAGATAACTTACTTGTGGATATAAAGTTTCAAACTTTCTGTTGTAACTAGCATAAGTTACATCTCCACCACCAATAGTATTACCTGCTGCTTTAGAAGTAGAAGTAATATTATAAGTGTCAATACCAGAGTTTGTTACTTGGAAGAGAGTATTATTTAAAATATCTGCTGTTATACCACCAGTTTCTTTTGCATCTCTATAGAAGACGTAAGAATCACCACCAGTTTCAAATCCATTATCTCTATGATGTACTTTTAATACACTGTTATTATTCTTGAATAATTTTGCAGTTGCAGCTGTACTTGCACCAGCATTTGTTTCAAATGGATTACTATCAAGTAATTCATATCCAAGACTCTTATTCTTAAGAAGTAACTCAGCAGGTCTTGTTATATCAAATTCTGCACGATAAACTTTAAACTTAAGATCCTCAAATATATCTTCTGTCCAGTTATCTACGTTCTGTGATCGGTATACCGAACCTAATGAAGGTTGAGTAGTGATAGTTGTACTTGTTGATATGTCGGTTTCCCCTAAACGAGATGCCCACATTTCATAATCTACTGAATCAGTCTCTGCTGTTAATGCATACTCAGTATCATTCTGTAAATATACAGGATAATCAAATGCAAAGTGTGTAGGTGTTGTAGATTCAGTAACTCCTACTTCATCTATTGCTACACCCATACTAACTGCTGGAGAATCAATATCAATAAATGTTTCAATCTCACATCCACCTGCACCATTACCAACACCTTTAACTACAACAGATGGTGGTTCTGTATATCCATAACCATTAAGAGATATCTCTGTATTATAGACTTTACCACCAGAAACTTCTATACGTGCAGTAGCAACTGATCCACCTGGAAGTTGAGGACTTTCAATAGTAAGAATAGCACTATCATAATTAAGTCCTGGGTTAGTAACTCTAATATCTGATAACTTACCACTATCCTTAGCAATAGTTAATTTTATTTCTGTTCCTTCAGTAGCATTTGCTAATGTAACAGATGGAATAGATAGATCTTCATTCTGTTGGAATGAACGTCCATTATGATTACTTAAAACAAGTGTATAAACTTGTTCATTAGTTAGAGAGAACTTACCAGAAGCAGATGCAACTAGATCAACACCATTCTTATCAATTACTTTAAGAATAGGGCCACTAGCAGCAGAAGATGTACCAGTTACTTTCTCATCTTTATATACTGATGCATTACCATTAGTATAACATTTAAGGAATGTATTTGGTGTTAAAGTTTTCTCTGTACCAGGAATAACATTCTTACCAGGTTTATCACTATCTACATTAGTTAAGTATACTTTAACAGGGATATTACTACTCTTCTTATTAAAGAATAAATCAACTCCAGTTGCAAATACACCACCTTCATAATTCTCAACTTTAAATGTCTGAGCAAGAGGATTAGGTCTAATTGGATTGTCTGTATTACTATCAACTAATTGAACACCTTCATTTGCTTTAAAGTATGCAGGTTTAGTTGAAACAATACTAGATGGATTTTCTGGAAGAATACCTGTAGCATAATATGTAACCTCTGCATAACTATCTACTGTTGCTTTATCTTCATCAGTAGAACTAGAAGTAAATCTTATTGTCTTCGCACCAGTAGTGATTCTTATCTCTTCTGCTGTTGTGTCATAATCAACAGTATCAACATCTCCAGGCCAAGTAGCATTTTCTCTTGGTGGATTACCAGCAGGAAGTAAAATTATTCCACTAGCATTACCATATTCATCAGTAATAACTTCACCATTAAATGCTGATAATGAGTTACCAGCAATACCAGTAAATCTAAGGTCAGGGTTAACCCAACGATTAACATTTCTACCTTCTAAGAAAACATTAATCTTAGTATTTGGTTTTAATCTTCTTACAGCAAACTTAATAGGAGTACTCTTAGCAAAGAATTGTAATGCAGTAGATACAAGATTTCCTCTTACACTCTTAGTTTGTAGTCCTTTTCCAACATCATTATTTTGAGGACTGATATTAGAAGAACTTGAAACAGATGCTAAATTAATTGATGATTGAGCCTCTTGTGTATTAACTGTTCCTAATGAATTAATAGAACTAAATGATGGAGCAGAACCAACCCAGTTTACAACAAATGAATTATGTAAACTAGAGAAACTTTCTTTAATACTTTCCTTAGCAAGGAATATTGTGTATAAGTTAGTATTTGTATCAACAACTAATGGTTCTACACTTTGATCATACCAAGTATTAACATTAGGTGATATTTCACTATCACCAACATATTGAATAACAACAAATGGATTTGGATTTAATTTCTTAGATGCAAAATCATTTCCTAAAAGATCTAAATGTGAATATGGTAAAGTAACAATATCACCAGACTTCTTATACCCAGAAACAGATCTTTGATCTTCTCTTGTATTAACTTCTACTAAAGATACAGAATCTTCTTTCGACTGTGGCCTTAGAACAGACTGTTGTGTATTAATAGAACAATTATAATCTAATGATGATAGGTTACCAACTTGATGTGCCTCAAAGTTATCAACAAAGAATCCACTCTTAAAGCGATCCATACCAATCTCATCCTTGACCTGCATATTCAATGCCTGTTGCTCAAGAATGCTTAATGTTGTGTAATATTCTAAACGATCAATACGTTTCTCCAACTTACCAATATCACGCATTGTATAACGCTTATTGTCAACAGGAGTAATTCTTACATCCTTACTTGTTGTAGTATAAGCAGGAATATAAACATAGAATAATGGTACAGCATCATCTACTGGATCTGGTTTTGATGGGTTAAGAGAAGAGTTACCTTCCTTAATGAGAAACTCACCCTTCTTATTGAGAAAGACTCCATCAATACGATCTAAGTATTGAACCTGACTGAATGAGAATGTATATTCTAAATTAGTATCTGGAGCAGGAGTAGAAGCAACTACAGAACCAGCACCAGCAAATTGACCAGCTGTAACTTCTAATGAAGATACGTCTTGGAATCCAGCAATAATTGCATCATTATCTACCTTTGGTCTAAAGTCAATAACATTCTTAAGTTGTAATATTCCATGAACAGATGAGTTGAAAGAAGGAATTTCATCTTCTGTAACACCTGCTTCATGTAAGTAACTATCAATAGTACAGAAATCACCTTGTGATTGCTCGAAGTAATCAAAAGCAACTACTAATTGTCCTGTAGGTTGCTCGAATCCTGGCTTGAGAACAATTCTTGAAACGTCGTAAATCGTATCTCTTTGACCATTATCGAAGGTGAACCTGTTAGTAACGTCAGTACCACTAATAAGATTACCAGCACTATCAACTTCAGGCGGTTGTGATGTTGATCCTTCATATACATATCTAAGTTTGTATGCATCAGAATAAGATAATATTTCTACAACTTCAGTATCATAACTAGTTCCTCTAAGTGGAACTACACGATCACCTGAAGAATCAATAACAATCCTCTTATTCTTAATTGCTGTCTTAAGTCTTGGCTTAGCATTAATAACTTCAAGAGTAGCAGTTAATTTTAATGTTGGGAATGTTCCATTAGATGCAATACTACCAAAGTAATTAGATGGTAATTGAAGACTAATACTACCAGAAGTAAGGCCACTAGCAGTATCAGTAGCAGAAGTTACTTCGACAGAATCAGCAGGAACATAAATTATATCACCATTTGAAATATCAGTTGAATCACCTTTGTTTAATACAGTAATAATAAAGTTACTTTCAGAGAAAGTAGCAAATCTTTGTGTTCCAAATGGTAATTGTGCAGCGAATGTTACAGTACCACCAGATGTAGAAGCAGTAGTAACAAAATCTCTACGGAAGTAATACTTAATTTTACTATCTTCAGTACCAGCAGATATCTTCTCTACTTGCTTACTTCCAGTTGGGAATAATAATGTTCCAGAGTTTGAATTATTAACTTTAGGACGTAATCTAACAATACTTGTATTAGTTACATCACCAGGTAATGCAATATCAAGATATATACGAGTCTTAGCAGATCCTTCTTGTTTAGTAGCATATTGAACTACTGCACGTACAAGATTGTTTGCAGAATCTGAGAACTGTACTAAATCTCCTTGTTGTAATAAAGGAGCAGCATCAGCACTAAAACTAGTAGACTCTACAAAATTGTATCCTTTGCTACCAAAGAATGTAAAATCTGTTACACTCTTAATTTCTGAAAATTCTTGACTATCTACAACAATATCAGCACTGAATGTATTTGCATTTCCAGATCCATATGAACATCCAACAGACTTAACATTCTGTGGTGTATATGTTGTTACTGCATTCCTATTTAAAACAGGAAGTATATTAGCAGCAGTACTTGGATTACCAGCACCACTTGGGTTCTTGGCAACTATAACTGGTGGTTGAGCATATTCAACATTAACAGCATTTCTATTAACTACTTCTACCTTAAGAACATTACCAGCAGGATTCTTAGTTACAAGAATCTTAGATGGATCATATTCAACACCATTAACAACAACAGTAACACCATCTGCATATCCAACACCTCTATTGTTAACAATGAAATGAGATATTGTATTATCTTTAGCAATCTTAATTGTTACTCCACCTTCATCTCTAATCGTCTCACCAGACTGGAATCTACCAGAGAGCGTCTTAATGAACAAAATCCTACCAGTAGTATAAACACCAGAAGGAGCACCTTCTACGACACCATAAGCACCACTGTTGATGCCATAGACATACTTACCTTCATCAAATCCTGTTACTGGGACAGATTCTAATAAAATCTTAGTAAAGAATTGGGGATCAAAGTACGATAGTCCAAATGTACTATTATAAGAAGCAGTACCTTCAGAAAGACGGCCTTTAGATAAAACAATATCAGAATCAGAATTAAATCCTAATCCTCTCTTATGTAAGAAGAAGTTACTTGGTTTTACCTTACCTATAACAGGAGTAACTGTTTCACCATAATCTACAATATGTCCTAACTCATTATTATCATTTTCAGCATCACTTGCAGATAAGAATAACTTTCTACGATTATTTCCATCTCCAGCATCATATTCTGTTAATAGTAATTCTAATTCATCTTTAGAACCTTTAACTGTTAGTTCTAAGAAGAATACAGAATCAGAAGAATTAACAAGTGGCTTATTAACTTTAGCATATGCTAATGATGTAATAGAACTAGTAGCAGTTGGACTTCCACCACCACTTCTTGATTTAACAATATAAAGAGTACCAAGACTACTTTCAAATGTTCCATCTGTAATGGAAGTTATAGTTGTAGTAGCATTAGTTATAGCAATACTAATAGTTTTTACAGCATCATTAGAACTGAAAATAGTACCTCTCTTATTAAGAGTTTGTCTATGATCAGTTGCTAATTCAGTTCCATTTAATCCTACAGAACCATCATTAAAAGTAGAATATAAAAATACGTCAGGATATGCAGTAAGTTGAGATCCTTCTTTATTAAGTGGTACACTACCAAATACATTAGATACATTAAATGTAGGTAGACCTTTAGTTTTTAAAGTTACATTATCACTAGAGAGACTTTCTCTTGCTTTTTGAATATCTAAGTACTTAGTCTCTTTATTGACAATTTCATATCCCTTAATATATGCTTTACCTGGACCAATACTTGCAACCATCTTCTTAGATGCATCAGTTGCTGATTGGCCATTAAAAAGTCCAAATTCATCAACAGCATATATTCCTTGATTGCCATCCTTCTGAGCATATTCTCTAATATCAATAGAAAAATCTCTTACAACATAATCACCACTCTCGTCATATGTTCTACGAGCAAGTGTTTGTTCTAAGAGATTATAATTTGTTGGTGATATCTTCTTCTGTACAACTCCTCTTGAAACAGTGAGAAGTTGAATAAAATTCTTATCTGTAATTGCGTTAAGAGCAAACTCCTTAAGAGTAAGAGATATCTTTAATCTATGTCCACCTGGAGCAGTATAGTTAGATGATCCTATTGCATTATCATATAGAGATGCATCCTTCTCAGGAGTTATAATATCTTCTACAATATTAAATCCAACCTTTGCAGATGGTTTATTGTAATACTCATCAATAACAAGCAATCCAGCGTCGTTACGGACAAAGTAACCATTAATGAAGTATATACCTTCTTCTACCTTAACAGCAGATCCATAGCCCATTGCAGGACTCTCTAAGGAAGCAACTTCACCTGTATCAGGATTAGTTACTTGAATACTCGTAGGAAGTACACTACCGTCTGTACCTACCACGAGTAAAGGAGTATTTACACCATCAACAACTTCCAGAGTTTCACCTTGTCTGAAAGTTGGTTCAGTATTTGAGTTACCACTGTTTAAGTAATTAACATAAACTGTATCAGCAGTTGCTTCAGTTGCTAGTTTAGTTGTTAATACAGTACCAATAACACCAGAAGTTAGACCTTTCAACTGCTGACCAACTAGCTGAGAAATGTCGTACTTTTTATAAACTATATTACCTGCACCATCGTTAACTGCTACCTCTGAAACAGATGATAGTTTAACGTAATCTAATTTCGTATTTAATCCTACTTCACCAGGTATGACAAGTTCACCCTGTTTAAAAGCATACTTACCAAAACTTTCTACTTGGTTTTGTAGAATAGATTGTAATTGAGTTAATTCCCTTCCTTGGATTGAATATCCAGGTCGAAAGAGAATTTTATAAAAATTCTTACTACTGTCAAAGTCCTCGTAATAAGGAGCTACATTTAAGTTGGTCTTCTGTGGCATGGTATTATCGCCAATACTAGCATTCTTATCTCTAGTATTTAGCGACTTTTACCAAGATCAGAACTCGATAACTAGTTTGATATCTTCAATCTGGTCAGGAGCACGAGTAATTAGTCTTCTGTTCTCAATGTAGATCACATTACCTGAGTTATTCTCAATCTCAGGAGTTGCAAGACCTGAAGCGAATGTAGAACCTAATAGTGAGTTACTATAACCAGTATCTACATTACCTGATCCAGCAGATTGTGTTCCACTAACAGCATTAGAACCATTACTCTCAAATGCTCTTACAACACCACTATCAGTGTGAGCATCATTTGTTTGGATGTACTTAAGAACACCAGCAGTTGTTGAACCACTATCAAGTGTCCAAGAAACTACAGTTCCTTGTGCAGTACCACCTGTTACAGTTTGAGAGATTGTTTCATCAGGAATAAAGTCAGCAGTTGCTCCAGTAATCTTAAGTGCTTTTAGGCCACTAAGAGTATCAGCAGTAGCAAATGTTGTAGTTCCAAACTCATATGGATCCTGAATGATACCAATACGACGGAAATCGTTATCTACTGGGAAGTCTCCAGAACCTTCAGCATATGTTAGACGAATATTTGTCATAACACGCTTACCATTAAGTTCTGTCTCGTGGTCAGAACCATGTCCACCTTGAGGTGAAATGATTGCTTCAATAGCACCAGTTGCAGTTGCACCAGTTGCTACACCACTAGAAAGTCCAGCATCACTGAATAGGTTACCATTACCTAAAAGAACGTTAGCATAGGTATAACCTGTTCCAGCAGTCTGTATTTCAGCAGATGTAATAGATCCAGATCCATCAGTTACGAACTTAACAACTCCGTTAGATCCGTCTCCTTTAAGACCTGCATAAAGTGTCTGAGAAGCAGGGAGGTTTGCTCCAGCATTCTCGATTAAAGCTACATGTACAGCACCAGCAACAGCAGCACCAGTTACGGCAGTACGAGTTGCATCAGCAGGAAGTACGATAGGCATGAAGTCAGAAGAAAGGAACTTCAGAACATCATCTGTTGGAATCGTGTACATATACTTCCAAATGTATCCAGCACCAGTACTTTCTGTATAAAGACCTGTACCAGATGCATAGTTACCACCAGTTGTGGTAGGCTCTTCAGTAGCATTCTGTCCTGTTGCGTTTGAAGGATCTTCTCCATTATAGAGACACTTGAATACTTCATATGAAGAGTTCATTACATAGAACTTGGCATCAGCAATAGATGTTGCACCAGTTGCAGTTGTTTTACCTATTTGACCACCACTACCAGGAGTAGCAGAATAGTCAGGCTTCCACATATCAAACTTAGGGTTGGCAACCAAATCCCAGTTATAACGACGGATTACTGTACGAGCATATGCATCGTTAATTCTCTTAGCTGCGATAATCTCATCATAGAGATTAACTTTTTCAGTTTGGTTGTCTAGTGGTAGAGGTGGCACATCCTCTGTTGCATAACGATAAACGCCTGAAACTGCTGTAGCACCTGTGTCAGATCCACCTGATCCACCAGTTCTACCTTTAAGAGTAGATCCTAGAGTAGGAGCAGAGTTAACACCAGATGCACCAAAGATGTCGGTAAGAAGAAGTGCA
>VTLG01002159.1_pt1 | contig 89043 bp, 112 predicted proteins | sample 4694571 | NCBI WGS metagenome assembly VTLG01 (sample SAMN12604809, study PRJNA352737) | marine metagenome | biome: ENVO:00000447; feature: ENVO:00000209|ENVO:00000569|ENVO:01000036; material: ENVO:00002151; isolation source: viral sequences binned using virsorter ...
TTTCTTCTTTGTCCAGTTCTTTTCATTGCGTTCCTTGCCGTTTAGGACTTTAGTTGTGAAGTTAGTTTTCTGTAAACGTTCTAATGCACGTTCACGCCTTGCCTTTCTGCCTCCTGTGGCAGAGTATTTTCTCATTTTCATTAGCTACCCTCTGTTAATGTATCTAATTCGTTAATGTCATGTTCTCCAATAATTTCTACTAAGAACATTCCTTCTTTAGTTTTAGTTACTTCATAACCTAATGAATAACCTTTCTCTTCTAACTTTTCAGTCTTTTTCAAAAACTCGTCAAAGTCTTTTTCATTTAGTTCTGCTTTCATCACTTTCTCCATATTACTGCAATACCCTTACCTTTTTCAACTATGTGTTCTAGTTCCTTAGGCCAAGGTAATGAATTATAAAATTCATCTACTGCCTGCATAGTTCCTTCGTGTTCCATATCATAATCATCTACTACAATACATTCCACATTTATATAATGTTCTAATACTTTGTTTACACTTTCATAGTCATGTAAGCCATCATAAAATAACACATCATATTCTCTAAACCCTTTATAATCAGGTGTCCATCTTGTCTTTTCCCATGTAATATTATCCCAACCAGATATATTACTTTTAAATTTTTCTAAATGTTCTTCTTCTGTTATTTGTAAATGTTCCATTCCAGGCCATGCTTTCTTTATACCTTCAAAAGCATCTATTGTATGTATATGCCAATCTTTTCCATTCTGTTTGAACTCTTGTGCCCATGTAGCTGTAGACTTTCCTAAATAAGGACCTATCTCTAATAGTCTGCCTGTATCAGGTAATCGTTTTACAATATCATTAAAAGGCCAATCATGAGGCCAAAAGCTAGGTATGTTTTTAATAATATTAGTCATTAGCTTTATATACATTAATGTTCAATTTCGACTTCAGTATCATCTCCTATAATTCCATCGTATCCTTTGAACCTATAATATACTGTTATCTCTTCTCCTGCTTTTACTGGTTTGATAGTATGTAATATTCTATCACCTTTGTTTGTAGCAATATAACTGTTAGGGTCATCACTATGATTAATAAATCCACCTAAAGGTGTTCTAACCCACTCTAGTCTATCTTTGTCATGAACTAAGACATGAGTCTCTCCTAATACAGTTCCTGCTTGTAAGTCTTCTATGGCATGTAATCCTAATCCATCTATAGAACTAGGCATAATGGTAACACTATCAGGAAGTGGTCTATATGTTTTATCCTGAAATGTTCTCATCATTACACCATCTCCTCAGCAACCCCTAACAGTTCTGCTGCTATTAATAATGCTCCTGCATAAATCATAATATCATATGGAAGTGTTATGCCTCCATATATGAATACTATACCTGCTGCTATTCTAATTACACTTTTAATCATGCTTACTATAAAATGTCCATCTATTTTCATGCGAATAAGTCCTCCAATGTTGCCTGTGGTTCTGTATGCCAACCTATAGGCTTTAGTATATTATCAAGAGGGTCTAAGAATGCCTTTTGGAATATTAGTTCATAGTCCACATACTTTTCTAATCCAAACTCATTAGGAAGTTTTGCCACAAAAGCAATAGTATTTTCTTTCAGAGGATTAGGTTCTTTCAAATATAAAAACTTAATCTTATCTCCTTCTTGTATCTGTTCATATTTTAAGTTCAAGTTCAATTTACTCACATAATAATTATAAAGTAAACCACCTCGAACATGTATAGGTGTGCCTTTACTATAGATGTCTGCTGTAGAATGATACTTTGCCATATTGTTACAACCTCTAGGAAATGCTATATCCTCAGCAGTCATAGTATGGAAGTCTTGTTTCGTATTCTCTATAAAACTATGTAATTCTTCTTGTGTGCTTGTAAGTATTAGCCTAACTGCCTCCCTTAGAGACTCTCTAATAGGGCCAGGAGTGCTACTTCTTACTATTTCTAGTCCCATTACCTTTAGTTTTGCCTTTTGTAGACGTAATCCTTCATCATCTAAAACGTTCAAGGCATAACGTTTCTTAGCAACAAATATACCTTTATCTGCAATTACCTCACGTTTAAAGAATATTTTATTCTCGAAAGCATTTGTGTAATTAGCAAGTTTAGTCATTGCCTGATCTATAGCAGGTTCTATTTTATCTGTTCCTATCTTATCTAATAGTTCAACTGTTTTATCTACACCTTTATCAGGGAAGAAGTTTTCTACTAGATTTTGACAGGTTACATAACAAGAGTCAGTATCACTATAAAAAGAATACATTTCATCTTCTGTGCCACATACTTTGTTCATGTAATTATCTAACGCCTTAGCAGTATCTCGAATAACAAGTTGTCCTGTCATTGTAATACCTTCTGCAATATCGTCATCATAGAATCTAAAGTATTGATTAGCTAGGGCACCATATAAGCTGTTTAGTTGAATCTTTCTAGCCATCTGGAAGTTGTTGTATTTACTAACCTCATTCTGATATGCCTTAGCACCTGTCTCCTGATATTTCTTCTGTGCCTCCTGCATTAGTTTTTTGTATTTTAATCTATCATTAAAGAACTTCTGAACAATCTCAGGAAACAATCCTTGTTTCTCTCTTGTATAGCATGTGCCATTAGATGCCATAGCATAGTTCTTTTCTTTCAGTTTGTCTAACTTGTATCTATCTAACAAGTCATCTACCTTAACATCATACTTGAATCCAGGGACAATAGTTTCTGGACTCATATTATACTGCATAAGTATAGAAGGATACAGACTTGTAGCGTCAAAGCTACATACCCAATCATAACCACCTGGTTTAGGCTCTTGGACATAGGCTCCTTCGATCTGTCTATCTTTCTTTCCACTTTTCTGATGGATAACAATGTTCTTCTCCCATAAGTGATTGTAAAGTAAACTATCCCATGTTCTAACTGCTGAGAAGACATCATTGTAGTTACATTTAGCGTCATATGCCATTGTCAATGCTAGTTCAATAAGTTTCATTTTATCTTCTAGTTCATCAACAATAACTGTATCAATAATATTATATTCTACAAATCTATTCCAGTCACCCTCATAGAACTCCTTAAATGTATCAAACCCAGACTCTAATTTGTTCTTGCCTAGTTCTGTTTCAGCAATAAAGTCTAGTTTATAAGATTCACGAGTCACATAAGTAAACTTCTTGTATAAGTCGAGATAGTCTAGTTGTGCAACACCTGTAATCTCAAAAGCAGTCATCTCCCTTCCTGCTGCAAATCTAACTTTTCGTTTGTTTACAAGCTCGAAGGGAGAAAACTTCTTATGCTCCCCTTCCCCCAATATTCTTTCTGTTCTTGCAAGTAAATAAGGAATATCAAATAAGGCAGAGTTCCAGCCTGTAATAACATCTGGACAATTATCCTGCCACCATTCTAAGAATGTTTTTAGTAATGTATATTCATCTTTACAGTTGATATAATCTATATCATATCCTTTTACATTGTCTGTAGGTGTGAACTCTCCAACTCCGAAGGTTGTTATTTTCTTGGTGTTGTTATCTTGCATGGTAATAACTAACATCTTCTCGGTTGGAGAGTCCACGTTCGGAAATCCACTTTCCGAGGTTGTTTCTATATCAATAGAATAAACCTTAATATTTTTAGCGTCCCATTCTACTATGCCAGGATATTTTTCTGTAATATACTGATAGCCATAATAGTCTTGTCCAAATATAGGAAAGTTGGATATATCTTTGTATCTGTCATAGAAGGCGGTTGCCTCCTTGTTGGATTCAAACTGAACAGGTGAAACATTTTCACCATATATTGATTTGTATTTGCTTGGCTTATCTGACTTTACGAATAATGTTGGACGGAAATCATGTTTACCTATAAACCTTCTTCCATCCTTAACACCTCGGACAAGTATCTTGTCCCCATAATGTCGAGCATAAGTATAGAAATTCATAACAACACCTTATTAATAATATATACATTATAGGCTCTTACGAACCTACAGTCAATTAGATTTCTTTTACTCTGGTCCTATTGCGCAAGTGTCCTTCTGCTATTTCTTGTTTACTTGCACCGTGATAAGAGACGGCATGGTGTTTCAATATCATTAGTTCATTGATATTAGTTCTATCATCTAAACTAAGAAATTCACCAAGTATCCTACCGTATTTTCCTTTTTTATCGAGCCTTGTTTTGAGTATAGCTCCATCTTTGATTTGTTCCGTAAGGAATTTCTTTGCCATGAGTCCATATCGTTTTTCATCGAGGTCACGGGTTCGACTTTCGGGAGTATCAATCCCATGCAGTCGTATTCTTTGCTTCTTGAGCCAGACACCGAAACCGAGGTCAATGTCCACATCTACTGTATCTCCATCTATGATTTTGACAACGTTAATTCTGTATTCATACATATTACTTCTTCTGTTCGTTTAATACTTGTTTATTTATAATCGACTTTTCTTTCTGTGTCGGCATAACAAGTCCAGCTCCGAACTTCTGGTTATATGCTGATAGTATTTCCTCTGCAGGGTCATAGACTGATACAATATGCGCTGGAAAAATAGGAACCTTGTGCCCTTTGGCAAAAGGAGCGTAAGGAGCAAGTCCCACACCAAATTCATTATCACTTCCAGGCTTAGGCATCATCATGATTAGTGCAGGTTTATCAATAGTTAGAAATGCTTTTCCATCTACTTCTGTATCGCCTACTTCTCCAATTAAGTCTTCACCCGTTGTGAGTTTGATTATTTGAATGTTTTTAGACATGCTCCTTCTCCTGTAATTATTTAATTTTTATATCGACAGGTTTCTTTTCCTCTGGTATTTCATGAACCAGTGAAATAGTTAAAACTCCATCTTCAAGTTTAGAACCTGATACTTTAACTTCATCTGCTAAAGCCCATGTTCTTGTGAAATTGCGTTCTGCAATTCCTTTATGCAAGAATTCATCTTCTGATTTTTCTTGTTCACCTTTAACGACAAGGTTGCCGTCTTCCACAACAACACTCAATTCAGACTTTTTAAAGCCTGCAAGAGCTAGTGTGATTTCATAATTTTCATCATCTAGTTTCTTGATGTTGTAAGGTGGGAAAGAGTTAGATTGTCCGCCTTCAATACTATGAAGTCTATTGACAGCGTCAAATACTCTGTCAAATCCTATTAATCTACTTTCTACTTGTGGGAATGCTGAAACGAAATTGTTCCAATTAGTCGTGCTTAATCTTACCATGTTAGTTTCCTCCTATTAGTTAGCAAGGTTAATATAAGATACCCTTTCGGCGTATCTGTAAGATGAGTAGAGGTTTTGGTTTCAATAATGAATATATCAGTTGTCAGCCTCATACCCAAATACCTCTCTAAAACTCCCCAGGTTGTATAGTAAAATTCCTTTAGAACGCATAGTGTGGCTAAAAGCCTCCTATACATCTCCAAACATTTACTACCTAAACAAAATGGATTTAAAACCCATCTAGGTCGTTTTGTCAACGAGGTAATACTATTTATAAAATTAATCACTTTGATCTGTGTCTTCTGGTGTTTTATATGCCCATCTTTGATGTTGTCTAAACCAACAGTTAGCAACATACTTTCTACCTTTAATTAATGGCATAGCACCGTGTAGTGAAAACGGATGTGGTTCTTGTAATCCTAAGAATGTAGTAGTAAAAAATACACATCTTCCTTTTCTTGCTTGCACTTCATATCCTCTACCACCATTTATACTAGGAAAAGATGTTGCTCCTCCTTCTGTAGGTGTATTTAAATATAATAATGCAGTTGCTACTCTTTGTCCGCCGTTTTCATTAAGTTGATATGAATCTAAAGGAAATGCATCTTGATGAGGTGCATATTCTTGTCCTAAATCATAACTGACTATTTGTAATTGTTCTGACTGTTCAGGTCTCACATTTAATATTGAAGCTGCTCTTTGTAAAAATTCGTGAGCTGTAATATTGTTATAATCTATCCAACCTGTCTTACTTGTTCGTCTATAATCATATGTAGGATTATCTGGGTCATCCCCTACTGAGGATTTCTTAAAAAAGTCTGGTTGTTGTGCAGTTTCTAATAATAAATCACATTTTTCTGCTGGAAAGAAATCGTCTGCTACTAATATTGTAGGATTATATGGATGAAGTAGCTTGTATTGTTGTGCTTGTGTCATTATAAAATTCTTTCAATTCAGGAAAAGTTTCTAAAAAATTTGTGCCTCTTCTCCTATCTTTTTCATTGGCAAATTTAACAAAGTCTTTTCTATTTCTTTCTAATTCTTCGCCTTTCATAAGGTTTGCCTTTGTCCATGCTATTGTTCTTTTAAATTTAGATATTTCGTAATCTTCAAATAGATGCGAATACGTTAGCATAGACTTATATGCCTTATCCAACATATTTATTAACTTTTTATCAGCAATTCTTGTAGTTAGGTGTAATGGCTCTACCATTTGAGGAACATCAACTGTAAGCAGTCCAGGATATTGTTGTTTTAGTTCTGCCATTTTAAATACCCACTCTTCAAAGTTAGGAATAGATAAAAGATTAAAGGTGCACATAATACCTACTTTTATACCGTTACCTAATACTCTGTGTAGGTTATGTTCAAATTGTTCTATTTTTAGTCCTGTTCTAATCCATTCTGCTTGTTCTCCCCAAGTATCTACGCTTACATAACATTTCTGTCCTGGTAAGCCTTTCACTAAATTTATATAATTAGATACTCGCCTATCTGTAACCATTAAATTTGTGCTTATTTCAAATGATAGTTCTTTAGGATTATCCTTAACATATTGTAATAACTTAAATGTATTTTCATCTAATAAAGGTTCACCACCTGTAAGTCTTATTGTTTGTAAGTGAGGATAAGCATCTGGTAACCATTTCCAAAATTTATCTACATAAGGATTATCTTCTACTTTCATTATATCATTTCTAGGCATATACTTGTCATAATTATCTTTTACATTTAGAGGATAAGGTCCATATTCATCTATTTCTTTTTTCCATGTAGAACTTTTTCCTGCACCACAATATATACATGACATTTGACATCTATTTGTAAAACTGACTGTTAGATATTTAGGATATATTTGTTCATCAGGTTCGTAAGCTGCTGTCTTGGCGATAATGTTAGGGTCTTCTTTTATGAACTGAACGGCAAGATATTGCCTATCAGAGTAGTTGCCTGTTTTCTCGATATCGTAGCAATAATTGTCCTCGGCTGGTTTTAGTCCATCCAGCATTTGTTGCCTTACTTCTTTTGTTGTAGGTGTATTGTGTAAATCTGATTTTAAAGGTATTTTGTGTTGTGGACAATGATAACAAGAATGTTTCAGTCCCTCTGCAAGTGATAACTCAAGATAGTGCCATTTTAAGATACAGAATCCTGGACCAATTGCGTCCAAGTCTGTTTTTATCTTGTTGAGCCAGTATTCCTGGTTATTTGACTTTCTTCCCAATGTTATATTTAGGGATTAGCTCCCACTCACCCTTCTCCTTAAATGATATTATTTTTATCTGACTTAAAGGAGCATAATCATCAACATCTTTAGAAATGATGTCTACTAATCCCCAATCGGATAGTAGTTTTGCTATTGTATTTCTTCGTTGTAAATCATTGTCTTGGAAGTCAGCTTCCTTGCCGTCTAATGCAAATAGTTCTTTAAAATGTGTAATAAAGTATCTACCTTTTTTGTGCAGTATATGACAAGACTGATAAAGAACCTTTTCCTTCTTAGAAGCAACACCTATTCGTGATAGTGTCTCCCTCACTTTTAGGAAATCTTCTGGGTCCTTTAATGAAACTTCTAAGGGTGAATAACCTGGATAGTCTATATTAAAGTAATTGTCTTGATCAACCATTCTCAATTCTCTGTTTCTTGTAAATTATTATGTCTATAATAACTTATTTATGTTTTTGGACCTTTTGGCCCCCTTGAGACATGGCTAAATGTAGTTTGATTCTATCAATTTGATCTTCATTTAGAAGTTTTAGTGCTTCTTTTGCCTTCATAAAGGAATAACCGAAGAACTTTTGTATAGCTTCAATGTTAGATTCTTCTGCCTTTATCCATTTATTATATCTCTTTGCCTTTCTAACAGTTGCCATTAGAAAGTCATACTGCATTTTGTTGTCTAAGTGATGCCTGCTATTCATTTCATTACCTGCAATAACTGTATCAGGACCAAAGCCCATTGCACGATTTACAATGAATGGATTATATTCTTTTTCTGTTCTTTCATCTACAATTAAGTTTTCTTTAGAATAGTTTATGCTATTTACGAAGTCAAAAGGAGATATCTTCTTGAGTTTGTCTTCAAACTCTTTCTCATCTACCTCTACGATAGGTTCTCCAAATCCTTCTAATATACTATCACTCATATTCTCTTCCTGTTGTAATACATTACAACACCATATAAACTAATTATAAACCAAAACACTTCTATTACAATACTAGCAAGATTAGGAGTATATACCAAACTAACTGTAACCAAAATAGCTACAATCAAGTTATTGAAACTATACCAAAACCCTTTAGGGTCAATTCTATCTAATTGTAATAGAGCATATGTAATTATAAGCAATGCAACTCCTGTTAGTCCTATTATATCTGGAAACGTCATTACCAATGCCTCAATATACCTGCTACAATGAAAAAACAGGTTACAAAATTTACTAAAACAACGACGGTCCTCATAATTGCCACCATGTCTGCATCCTTGGTGTTATCACTTGCTTTGTTGCCTAGGGATAAACACCATAATCTCCATAATTTACTTAAAGTCAATGTATTGTCCTTCTTTCATGATTTTGAAGCCTTTCATCAGAAGTTCTGTAATTGTTATTTCTCTAATTTCTGCTTCTTTCTTGATTTCTTCTTTTTCTTGAGCAGAAACCCTAAGAGTCAGAACAGCGTCTTTTTTGGCCATTACTTAAATTCCACATTTGCCATTATTTCAGTCAAACAGGCTGTCAAGTTAATTTCCTGATCTGCAACGAAAGCTGCTTTATACTGATAATCTGCAATTAACAAAACCAAGTGTGGAATACCCTTAACTTCAGGCAGTAATATATCATATATCTGCCTAAATACATGTTGTGGGTCTGTGTCTATATTATTGGCAATCCATTGCCTCATCTTCTTCCAATCCTTCTCTCTGAGGCTCTCTACTAGGGCCTTAGCATTGATTTCTTGGAAGTTACTTAATATACCCTCATCTATAGAACCACCCACAGAGTATCTCTGTAGCTCATTTATAACCCTACGATAGTCTGGAAAATACTTGTTTAAAAGCTCCGCCAGAACCCTCTGATTGTAGTCTACACCCTCATTATTCAGTATGTATTCCATACGTTTAAGGAACTTAGACGCTAATACAGGCTTGTCTGAGGGGGCTAACTTAAAGTCTATAACAGTAGTCCTGCTATGTAGGGGCTCTATAAGCCTATTAGAGTAGTTACATGTAAATATAAACCTACAGTTCTCAGAGAACGTCTCTATGAACGCTCTAAGGGCTGGCTGAACACTATCTCTGTTCATATAGTCAGCCTCATCTAATATAACTACCTTTGTTTTACCCTCAAAGGATACAGCAGATGCAAACTGCTTTATCTTTGTTCTGAGAGTATCTATCTGTCTGCCTTCATCACTACCATTAATAACAATGTAGTCACAACCTAGTTCATTACATAAAGCACGAGCTATTGTTGTTTTACCTGTTCCTGCAGAACCAGATAATAGCAAGTTAGGAACTTCTCCCTTTGCTATAAATTGTTGGAATTGTTCTTTTACCTGTTCAGGCAAAATACAATCTTGTATGTGCATGGGTCTATATTTTTCAACCCATAAAAATTGTCCTGTTTCCATAATTCACCATATCATAATTTAGTCAGAAACTTTTTTGCTCTTTTTTCTGGACGGTTTTTTGACCGTAGAAAAAGGTCTACGAAAAAGTCTCCTTAACATCTGTCGTATCTGAAAAGTCCAAATTTATCTCTTTACCTACAGTAAAGTTCAAACCTTTCACAGCTTCTAGGACATTCTCAGGTTTAGAAACTTCATAAGGGTCACCCTCAAAATTATCTCCAAATCCTTCTTCAACACCTGACCAGACAAGCATGCCATCGTCATATACTGCTGCATATCTCCAAGATCTCATACCAAACCCTAGGTTATCTTTCCTAACGTCCATACCCATTTTAATTGTAAATTCTCCACTACCATCTGGTAATACTTTTACATTGGCAAGTTCTTGGTCCATTGCCCATTTACTGCATACGAAAGTATCATTTACTGTCACACAATAAATATCATCTATACCTGCATCTCGAAATAGAAAATAGTTTTCCTCAAAACCAGGTAGTTGTTGACTAGAACATGTAGGAGTAAAAGCACCAGGCAATCCAAAGATTACAATCTTTTTACCTTCTGCCAACTCTGATATGTCTATATCAACCCATCTTGCAATACCATCAGTTGCCTTTACATGTTTCTTAAATTTAACTGCTGGTAAACTTGTTGCTAACTCACTCATCGATGTCATCCTCCGTTCCAAATACATCTAGCTCTCCCTTCATTACTTTTCTAACTAATGAGATAGCTGGGTTAGGTCTTGTGAAAATGTATTCTACAGTTTCACCACTTCTGTTGAATTCTACAATCCAACCATTGGTTGCCTCTCTAAGAGTAACCTCTAATTTATCTTCGTCCATAACGTCTCCTTATATAGTGGAAGAACGCTCAAGCGCCAACCAATATTTCAATTCACTTTTGCTACTTTCTAAGAACATAAACTTCTTCTGAGAAAGTGTTACTGTATAACTAGCAGGAATAACTTTAAAATTCTCCACTGCAAGTCTGGCATCAAATTCCTTATCAGTAGTTCCTATAACTTGTCTAAAACTATTAGACTTAGGTGTGCTAGGGTCTCCTACTGTAACAATTACTTCTCCACCTTGTCCTACAATACTTAACATAGGAGCTGCTGTAATAGCTGCTGCCTTCATGATCATATCAATATCATCTTTTGTTAAGTCGAACTGGAAGAAGTTATCTACTTCAATACTTTTATCAGGAGCAGTAACAATAATGTTAGGGTCTGCATAAAAATATTCAAAAACAGAATTGCCTTTACTAACTTTTAGACTTTCATCTTCAAAGCTAATATCAGCATCTTCAGTTAATGTAAGAAGAGATAGCAAACTATTTAGATCATAGATTGCAAATTCTTTTGGAAATGTTTCCTTCAATACAGCCTTAGCAAAAATATTTTTACCTGTGCTAATTGTGGAAAGTGTGTTACCTTCTCGAACGAGAATGTTTGTGTTAATACCTGCAAAGTTTTTTAGGACTTCAATAGTATCATTACTAATTTTCATAATATAATATCTCCAAATTTATTATCCTATTATTATAGGATCTTTCATAGTATAAATCAATAGTGTAGCATACCAATTGCTACGTTTTGGTTAGGGAAGTGCGTTTCCTTCTGCAACAAGATTAGTAACTGTTCCATCTTCATCAGCATCTATTTTAACTGTAATGTTTCTAGCTGCTAAGTCTGAATTAATGCCAGCTCTAACTGTAGCTGCATATCTACCATCGGCATCATCTGCTGCTCTCCAAGCATCATAAGTTGCTCTGTCTGCACATTCACTTGAAGCCTTCAATGTTAGTTCATCTTCTGACAATTCAAATGAAGGAGAAATACTACGGTCTTGGTATTCTTGTCTTAACCAATCGTAGTAATCACTGTCATGATCTGCTGCCTTAGGAAAGTCAACTCCTGTGTTAGGTCTTTTGTATGTTACTGTTACTTTATAGGCCATGTTTACCTCTATCTTGTTTTACTATTTATAATATTTATACGTTTAACTTAGCATTTTTATATTTTTGGATATGTAATTTTGTATCTTTTTCCAATCTTTCTTCATCGTAATCATCATAAGACATTTCTAATACACTATCCCAATCATATGTTCCAGGAGTTGTAAAATTAAATAAGTCCCAATTCATAGGCCCTCTATCTCTCATATAATTTTTATTAGACATGTAGATATCTCTTGTTGCAAGATGTGCTGTCCACCAATTAAATGTATCATGAGACCAGGGTAAAGCAGAATGTCTTTTATAGTTAAACCATAAATGCTTAAGGCCATCAACAAATGCTTCTGGTGTTGCTTCTACTTCCTCATCATCCTGTATTAATTTTTCGTGAAAGTGTTTTCCATCTTTCCAAGTCATATCAAAATCAGATTGAGAAAACATATCTCCTAAATGTTCTGCAAATTTATTTATGAACAATATATTTATCTGTAAGTTTTCTTTTGGAAAGTTCTCTTTATGCCAATCTAAACCATCAAATAATGACTGTCTTGTTTCGTAAGGTAAACCTACAATAAGAGATGTTGTGCTACGATATCTACCACATTGTTTCCAGAAGTAATCTCTGAGATCTAATAAACCTTGTTTCTGTTTGTCCCTATTCATACCTTTACCAATTACTTGTCCTGCCTTTTGGTCAAAAGTTTCTATACCATAGAAGTGTGCCCAATATCCCATCTCTGCCAAATACTCTTTATCATGTTCTCTGGATATTAAAAGATCTGCTCTAATAAATCCTGTCATGTTAGGTGTGAAAGGTAATTTTCTAATCTCCTCAGCAGCTCGTCTTAATTTTTCTGTGTTGTCGTTTGTTGTTTCATCTGCTACGTGGTAATCTGTTACACCCCACTTCTCATAATTTTCTTTTAGCTCTGCATATAGTGTAGACATATCTCTATCAATGTCGCCTTTCAATCCTATAGCATTATAAGAACAAAATTTACATTTAAATTTGCATCCTCTGGAGAGTTCTAAGGTTAAAGTATCCGTTGGTTGTATAAAATCTCTTTCTTCGTATCTTGTTACTAAATCTTTTTGAGGAAAACATGGATGATCTTTATCTGAATTTACAACCTTCTTGCCTTGAAAATCTGTTATCTTTGCTGTTCCATTTAATAGATGTTGCAGTCCAAACTCTCCGTAACCTGTTACATAATAATCACAAGGTAAGTTCATTGTATCACTAATGGATTTAGAACCTGCAACGATCATGATATCTGGATAATTTTCTTTTAACCATGTAAGATTATCTTGTGCTCTTTTTAGAGTATCTCCTCTGAAACCAAATGTAACAGATACTCCTATAAATTTTGTATCACTTGTTACTCTAGCTCTAATTAATGTTTGAAACTCTTCCTCAGTAAATGCTAACCAATAATCTATGACTTCAATATCCCAACCTTCTTTCCTCATAAAACTAGCAATTTTATGAGAACCAGCAGAACGTTTTAGACTTATCCAATTATTGTCTTTACCCTGCCCTTGCCAGCCAGGATGTGCCTGGAGGCAACCTAATATCATTCCATGATTCATATATGTATTTATTAGTCTAGTAGAACTACTGCTATAGCTTCTGCTGTTGTGTGGGGGGATTTATGTGCCATAGGCTCTTTCTCTTCATCTATGACAGGCCATTCATATGCTTTTTTGGCATTTATTGCTATAAATTCTATCTCCTCAGCAGGGACTTCATCTTCACTCCATATTGCTGATACAGGACATTCAGGAACACAAAGTCCACAATCAATACAGTCGTCGGGATTGATTACAAGCATGTTTGGACCCTCGTGGAAACAATCCACAGGGCATACTGTAACGCACTTTGTATCTTTGCAACCTACACAGGGGGAACCGACGACGAATGTCATTACGCCTCATAACTTTCGGACATTTCCTCAGAATACATCTCTCCAGGTGTTACCGGAGGCTCTTCAGAATTGTCGCTGTCATGTATTGAAAGTGCAATTATGCCATAATGTAGAACCTTCATTAGGTCCTTTCTATGGTCCTCTGTGGTGCCTTTTCTACCGTAACGTTGTGCATACTTTAGAATATTTCCTATTGTAAATCCAATACCATGTCCACAATCAACAATGAATTCCGTAGATTGGAATTTGTTTTTAGAATAGTGTCCATCGTATGTGGCATCAATATAATCTGCTAGTTCTTTTGTAAGTTCACCTTCATTAAATTTATAATCTATATCTTTGGCCATAAGAACTCCTCTCGTTGTGTGAATTTAACTTTCAATTGAGGATAATTATTAATTAATTCTTTACCCTCTACAAATCTTACATGAATATTTGGAAAGTCATTCACGTCTGTAATAATATAAATTAACTTGTTTGCCTTTTCATAAGCAGCCTCTTCATTAAAAGTTCTGCCTTTACCTTGCTGGTTACTAGGTAAACAAGTTACACCTCTGGCAGTAAACGTCTTCTGATCAAATAACCTGCCTGTATTATCTATATGATCATGATCTTTTTGGCCTGTCACTCTGGTTAATTCTGGATACCAATATGGTAATTGTTGTTCCATAAACCAAGAAGCAATCCTGCCATCTTGAAATGTCTCTTTCAGTTCCTCAGACGTAAGATCACCGAATTTGTATTCGGTGACCTTATGAGTTACAGTTTCGTTGAGCTTAACTTTCGCCATCTTCGTGTATCTCTTGTTCAGAGTCTACATCTGCCTCGTCAAGTTCTACTGTAGGGTCAACTTTACTATACAAGTCAATGAATGCTTGTTTAGTATCTTCGTCAAACCTGTTGACACAAAGTTGAACTGCTTTTTGTTTGTCGCCAAATACGGCAAACGCGTTCACGATGTGTTCTAACCTACGTGTTGAAATCAACTCGTCAATTGCACCTTCGTAATATGTTTTACGAATAACATCTGACCAGGTAACCAAGTGTGTAGCAAAATCCTCATCTTGGATATTAGCTCTGTCCATTTTTCTTAGGACAATCTTTTTCTCGGTTGCCATTGTAGGATACTCCTGCTCCACGGTAATTGCAAACCTTTCTAGGAATGCCTCGTCGAGTATGTTGGCAGAAATAAATTTGCCATCGTCTGAACCTCGACCTTTTGTGTTGGCTGTTGCAACAATGTTAAAGCCGGGAGCAGGAGCTACGGTTTCGCCTGTTTTCTTGTTGAAATAAGGCTTGCCTTCTAGTATTGCCTGAAGACACATCATTTTATTTGAGCCTCTATCTATTTCATCAAGTATTAGAATGGCACCACGCTTCATAGCGGTGAGGACTGGTCCCTCTCTGTAAACGACGTTACCGTCAACTAGAGTATTGCCACCGATTAAATCATCCTCATCAGTTTCAATACTAATATTAACTCGTATAGCCTCTCTTTTAAGATTAGCACATACTTGTTCTACCATTGTAGTCTTACCATTACCTGATAAGCCACTTATGAAAATTGGATAAAACAAGTTACCTTGTAATACCTTTTTCAAATCTTTGTAAAAACCAAAAGGGACGAAAGTTTCGTCTTTGTTTGGAACCAAGTTATCAACTTCTACTTGAAGTTTTGCCTGAACTACAAATTCAGGATTCTTAGTTTCAACAACCTCAATTGGTTGAGCTGCTGGAATAGTAGGTTGAGCTACTGGAGCTACTGCCTGACCACCGAACATTGCTGTAAGGTTGTAAACACCTCTGTCTACTTTAAGGTCTTTCCTACCATTTACTAACCAAGCTGGGAAGCCTAGTCCTAAGCTCTCGGCAGTATCTATAATCTGCCTACGAGTAAAAACACCTGTGCCGTTGTCCTGTTCTTGGAGTCTGGCTACTAGGTTTTCTCTATCTATTTTCTTCATAATTAAGTCCTCACTTATTAATTTAATTTATACTGTATATTATGCACTCTGGCGAACCAAGAGTCAAGCATTTTTTCAAAAGAATCATGCTACTAACTCTATGATTTGGTTGAGGAAAGTTCTTTGTCCTGACTTTCCTTTGTTAAACTGTCTAAAACCTCTAAGTAAATCACCTTTTTTGTTGGATTTTACTTCAAGTTCTGCGCTCTTAATTTTAAGATCGTCCTTACCTTTAAGTAAGAACCTTGCATCATATCCTACTTTAGGAGTGAACATTGTGAACTTATCCTTAAGAATCTTTTTCCAGGATAAGTCGTCCATGTAACCACCTATCTCTCTATCAAAGTCATATCTTTTACCTGACTCTAGTATGTGGAAATTAATTACTGTAGACCCTGTCTTTTGCTTGTAGTATGTAAGCAGAGTGTTAGTTGTTTCTTCTCTACCACCATAGTATGATGACTTCTGAGGAAGAGCACATGTTGAACTACCGTCTTGGATAACTAATCTTTTAGTTTCATATGAACCTGCTTGAACTCTACCATTGTCTTCAGTCCTAACAGTAACATAATCTGTAGCACCACCGTCTGTTAAGAAGATTGTAGTCAACTTCTCTACATTGTATCTTTTCTGGAATCTTTGTGCAATTTCTGTGCCTGCAATAATTCCAAAGTTAAGTGGAGTAGAACCTAGTCTAAAGTGTCTGTTACTTGCATAACCATAGTAAGGTGTGTCTGTATCATTGATGTCACCGTAGTATCTGTAACCCATGTAGCAAATCTTAATAACTTGTAGGTATGCCATTGCATTGTTCCAATCCTTCTTGTTAGCCTTAGAACTAAGAATGTGGACCATTGAATCATGTCTGTTAAGAACTATTCTACCTTCCTCACCTACTTGTCTTTCATCTGAAACATAACCATCGTCATCATATTGTAGGGCTCCTTTTCTTGCTTCACTTGAAAAGCCATACACATCAAATGGAATGTTTACTTTTCTACAGAACATTGCAACAGTTTCCATTTGTTGTAGGGTGCCGTAGAAGTTCTTGTGCATACTTCCTGACATATCTACATACATTAGGATACCGTGATTCTTACCGTTAGGAACAATCTGTGTCTGTTGGAAAATATCTTCTGTCAACTTGTAAGCCCAAAGTTTGTCCTCGTTCAACTTACCTGTTTTAGAAATTCTAGATTTCTTGAAACCTGTAGCTGCTTTTCTAAGTTCAAACTGTTGAGCCATAGCGTTGATAATAGGTTGTTGTTGAGCTTGGTATTTTTTCCAAAGTTCTTGACCTAAACCTGGTAACTCTTCTGTTGGAACTGTTGACTCGTCCCAACCATAGTCTTCGCTTCTAGATATTTTTGTAAGATCTGCGCATTTGTTCCAATCATATAGTTCGTCCATTGGAACTATAACTTCTTCAACATCAAAGTCGTTGAATGGCTTAGCGTATAAGTTACTAACAGCGTCTTGGTCTACTAAATCACCTTCGTTCTTTCTGTAGTTAGAGTCTGTAATTGAATGTCCTTCTTCGTCTAAGAACTTTTGAATCTCGTCAAGTCTATCTTTTATCTTTTGATCTTCTGCCTCTGTAGCTTTATCTGCTTGTTCTTCTTTTTCAAGTTCTGTTTCTTTATTGTAGAAGTCCTCTCTGTCCTGACGAGTTGTGCCGTCATAATATTTTTCATCATGTTCGTCGTTACCTTTCTCATCTTTGAACTGATCATAATCAAAGTCTTCGTCTTTTTCGTAAGCTTCGTCTCTTAAATCTCTACGTCTTTGTTCTTCTTTATCATAAGCTTCTTGAAGAGCATCTTTCTTGTCTTCCATCTTCTGACGAGCTTGCTGTCTTTGTTGTTGACGTTCTTCTTGTTCTTGTTCGCCTTCAGGAGTAAATCTGTGTGGCATAAGTTTTTCAAGAAGTTCATCATATTCTTCTTGCTTGTCTTGTCTTTCTTGTTGATGATTCTTGTATAGTTCGTCAGCTAGTTTTTCAACTTCTGCCCAAGTATCTGCCTTACCAATTCTTTCAACTAGATCTTTTTCAAATCCGTCTGCAAATTCAACACCTAGTAAGTGTCCAATTTTAAAATGTAAGTTTACTCTATCAACTAAAGGAAGGTCTTGAATATCTAAATCTTGGATACCGAAGAAGTCTTTATCAAATAGTTCTTGGTAACCTTTGTAAAAGGACTTTACTAAACCAGGATACCTTGCCTTAACTTTTCTTTCTATACGAACGTCTTCAACAACATTAAGAAATGCTTTCTTTTGAGGATTGTCAATGACTGTATCATGCCATCCAGCTTCTGGAGTTTCGTGTGCATGTCCTACTTCGTGTCCAATAAGCAAATCATATAAGTCTTTAGACATTTCCTGCCATACAGGAAGATACAGTTTACGATTCTTAACATCGAATGCTGCAGTTTCCATTTTTGGGTCATGAATAATGTCAATGTTTTCTGTTGCTAAACATTTTGCTAATATTGATTGTGCTTGAATTTGGTTCATATTTAATAAAGTCCTTACTTTTTACTAATTATGCGTATATTATGCACTCTGAGGAACCTATTGTCAAGCCCTCAGAGTGAATCTTTTGAAATCTTATTTACTTATTTATCAATAAGTTAGGCTAAAGCCAAGAAAAACTGTGCGTCCGCCAGCTCCATATCCTGGTAAAACCTCGAATTCTCGATCGAGAATGTCATTTATAGCTAGTGAAATCCTGTAATTAGGTCCTAAATTCCAGCCAAGATCTAGGTTGATTGTGTTCACATCTTCTATTGCTGAGCCGTCAAAGTCATCGCCTCTGTCCACTTGTGCAATCCAAGATAGTTCATAATCAAATTCATCATCACCATCAAACCATGATAGTTTAGATTTGTATTTAGGAATTCTGATTTTATCAGTAACTTGATATACTAATAACACACCAAAATTTCCATAGTCTGACATTATATAATTGTCATACTTAACACCTTTGGATTCATATCCTCCAGCATTTATATATTGTTGTCCTACAAAGTCATACTCAATGCTTTCTGAGAATCTATAGAACCAAGTTGAGAAATGATCGTATCCCATTTCAATACCTTTACCTATTTCAGGTTTTAGAAATGGATTAGCTGCTGTCCAGCCATCACCATATCTTTCATATAGGTTAGGTTTACGAATACTATTAGCTGCTGAGATTCTAAACAATCCATACTCACCACCTAATCTAAATATACTTTCCTTTTCTTCAAATCTATATGAGAATCCAAATTTATTCATGTCTTCAGATACATATTCATAATTTAGATAAGCTGCCATATGTTCGTCCCAATCTGGGCCATATTCTTCTCTATGTCCTTGTAGTCCTAAAACTAATCCATCAACGACTTCTTTATTAGCGTCTGCAAAATATCTTTCACTTACTGCAGCCCAAGTTTCAACTCCTTCTGTGTAAAACTTAGCATCATTTCTAGAGTAACCAACTGTTAGCCAATCTCCTCTGATAGATACATCATGTTTCTCACCTTCACTATGACAGGCATTTACTTCCTGCCAATTAGCATTCCAGCAAGAGTCATAGTCATATTCATATTGTTGTGAATTAGTATTTAAAGTCCAGTCTCCAAAAGAAAATTTACTTCTCATAGTTGTATTCTCAAAGAAGTCTTTTTCGTCATTGTCAGATTTTGCTGAACCTGTTGAACCTCGGTATTTACCTACATTAATAAATTCATTACCTGCCATAACTTTATATGTATCCTCACCTGCTTGAAAGAATGCTTGTCTTTCAAATGAGTCTTCAATAAGTATTGTTCCTCCCATAGAAGAACTACCATATATAGCACTATTAGGTCCTGATATTATTCTGTATATCTGATTCTGAGACAGCTCTGTTCCAAAATCATACCAACCATTACCTACATCATTTACAGGTATTCCATTTCTATAGACTGCTGTATGTTTAGTATCAGTTCCATTTATTGTAGCTGCATGAAAACCACCTAGGCCTCCTGCTTGGAATACTCTTGTTGGGTCAATTGCTTCCATAGCATTTGACTCACTTTCTGGGTCACTGTTGCTGACGCTAACCTTAGCTCCTACAACAATTACCTCTTCAATATCTGAGGCATAAGCTCCAGACATGCTAAATAAAAGTATGACCGTAGCCATACAAAACATAATATTTTTCATATCACTCCTTAATTAATATTATTTTTATCGAGTGTCTCGAATCCACGCTTGCTCATGTGCTGACCAATGCCATTCACCTAAATATAAAGGGTCACGACGAGGATCAAAATTCCTTTTATCAGGAACATATATTGTATCCATTGGCATTCTGCAATATGTTATAGCATTTGGGACTTTCTCATAGTAACGATACTCTCTTACAGAGTTATGTCCATATGGCACTCTAGGATTATTAGGATATATGACAGTTGTTCCAGCTCTTTCATTTGCCTTCTCAATCTCAGAACCTATAATCCCACCTATAATAAGACCAGCTACCACATCTTTTGTATCAGCTGCCTTAATAGGTGCTGCGTAAAGTATGATACCTAGTATTACTAATACTGAAATAATCGATTTTACTTTTAAATCTAAATATACTTTCTTTTTCATAATATAATATTAGACGTTCTTGAACCTAGAGTAAAGCTTTTTTAGGCTTTTTTGGTCCTTTAGATTTTTGTGCTTTTTTGTTTCTATCTTCTAAACGTTTTTTCACTTCTGCAGGATTCATCCAAAGGTCCTTACCGTCTACTATCTCCTTTATTTCTTGTGGGGTCAAGAAATTTTTATAAACAGAATTAAATAGATGTCTAGCCCATTTATCATCTGCTGTTACCGAGGCCAACTGCTCACTACCTTTTCCCCAATTACCAGAGCTATATGTGTGAAACATAAAATGACTATGTTCTGATATTTCACATACATCTGCTGATAAAAAGATTAGTGTAGCTGCTGACATACATTGTCCCTCTACTGAGGCTACAATAGTTGCTGGACTTTCCGTCATGCTTCTTAGTAATTGAATTACTGTAAACATGTCGCCTCCACCAGAGTTTATATGTATGATAATAGCATCATTTTCTGTTGCTGTTCTCATTATCTGGTTCCAGTCTTGGAATTGTTTTGCTTCTTCTATGTGACCTGTCAAATAGAAGTCAAACATCCTAGCAACGGGTTTTTCATATATGTTGCTAGGATTTTGTTGTTGTTGTATTGGTTTAGATTCGCTCATAGTATCTTGTTACTGCCTTTATCTTTTCAATTTGTTTGTCAATGATTGCCGTTCTGTTTGGCCAATGTATATATTCCTTTTCAGGATTCTTTTGTAAATTGAATAGTAAAGGGAGGACAAGATCCTCTACATCACGAAGTTTTGTTGCCACGTCTGATTCAATTAATGATCTGTGTTCGTTGATCATCCCGGAGTTATCGGCTGATAATATCTTAGCTTCTAACTGCTGTAATTTATCCATGATTTTGTCTTCATCAATAGAAGGAGCGGCCGGCGCAGGTGTCCCTTGGTCGGGCTCGTCTACGGCGGTAAAACCAAAATCAAATTCTTCTGCCATTGCTTACTCCTTTGTGTTAAATAACTATTTATGCCTGTGGAAAGCGTTGCATACGCCTTTGGTGTTTTTTATACTTTTTCTGTGCTGCCTTCAAACCACGTTCTAGCTTTAGTCTAGATACTCTACCTGTGAAGTTTGCACCTAACATATGATCATATTCGTGTAAAATAACTCTAGCAGATACGCCTTCGTATGTTTCTACCATCTCTTCTCCTTCGGAATTGATGTATTGTAAAGTTACCTTTTCAGGTCTTTTTACCATTAACCATAGTCCTGGAAAAGATAAACAACCTTCTTTCTGTGATGTTTCTTCTTTGGATACAGATACAATCTTAGGATTGAAAAAACATTTCTCGAATGTATTCTCTTCTTCTGTTACTAACTTAGAGCCCATAACAAAATACTTGCCATCTATGCCTACTTGATTAGCAGATAATCCTACACCACCATAAAAATACATAGCTTCTAGTAATTTTTCTTTTAGTAATTTAAGATCTTCTGTTTCTACATTAACTTCTGAAGGTGCTTTCTTTAGAGAAGGGTGAGTCATATGTAATAGTTCTGGACCATCATATGTTGCAACAGGTTCTGGTGCAGGGTCATCATAAGATGGCCTATCATATTTAGACATTACATCTGCTGCGTCATCTACTGCACTTGGTAATTGTTCTTTTTCACTCATTTACTGTATTCCATATTTACTTTAGAATGATGTTCTTCGTCTGCTCTAACTTTCTTAATTAAGTCAGATAACTTAGCATTCTTTTTCATTTTGTAATAATCTATAGCAAGTTGTGGTGCTGGTATATTTTCTACTTCTCCACTCTCTACTAACTTCAAGTAATCTGTATATGACTTAACTGCCTCTTGTTCAAAATATGCTATCATTCTATGTGCAGTTTTAAAGTCTATAATATATATTACAAAATAAAATAGCATAAAAACCATTTGGGCGAACAATACTAGCCACCTTTCTACTATGTTTGGTTTTGCTATATCTATAAAAAACATAAGATGCATTCTTTCGTTTTCTGCCTCTGCTAACATTTCTCGTATCTGAGGCCCCCAACCTGTCTTCATTTTTCTAAGACTTTTTAAGTGTAACCACATACCTGCAACCATACCTGGCACACCTGCTACTGTTTCTAATACAACAGCTCTATGACCATATCTTTTTGCAAAGAATGTGTCCGCAATAAAACGGAAAAATTTTGTCATAGACTTTGCAAATGTATCTCTCATTTTATTTTTAGCTCTGCCATGTGTGCAAAACCTTCTATAACATTTATAACATCAAAGAAGTCTAATGCCCAACCATACCATCCACGTTGATAATCATCTAAATATATTCTGGCATTTCTATCTGCATATCTAGCAGTCCATGCTAAACACTCTCCCCTTGCCTCTCCATCAATTAGTATGCAATCGTATTGTTCTAAGTTTTCTACCATTACATATGGAGACCAATCTATAAATTGTTTAGGTTCAAAGTGTGTTCTTAGTATAGGTGGGACGACTTTATAATTGCCTGCATGTGGAAACATGCCTTCGTTATGTTCTATACTTGTAAGATCTATTCCTGCCTGAACAAATTTTTGAGAAGCTTCACCACTTCCCCATTCCAACATTTTTTTAGGCTGACTATCTATGATATGATTTGTCTGTATCTCAGACAAACTCCATACGTTCATAATTTATTCCTCGTTAGTTAATAACTCAACTAGACCAGCATATCCACCAATTTTTTCTCCGTTCATAATAATTTGTGGGAAGGTTCTAGCACCTGGAAAGGTTTCAAAGAATTCATCAGATGTATAATCAGCATCTAACATTTTATATTCATAATCTAAACCTTTCTGTTCACATAGATTTTTTGCTTGTGTGCAAAAACTACATCTTGACTTTCCATATATTGTAATCATATTCTTTTCCTTTCTAAATATCCTGTCCCAATTATCTTCATAGCCTTTTCCAGGTCTACGTTTACTACCTTTACCAGCCACTTAATCCTTGTAGAACTTGCCTTTGTAGTTGTTTATCAACACATTGGCATTCCATTTGGGTTCTCATATGCCCTTCACATAATGCAAAATGTGAACTAGGACAACGGAAGTTATCTGGGTCATCATAAAAATTTCCATTGGTGTAACCTTGTGAATTACAACCTGCCAGAAGTAATAATACAGGTATTAACTTTTTCAATATTTTCTCCTTATTTTATCTATTGAAATTCGTTTTCCATTTTTCTATTCTCTAATACAGAATAGTTTTGCCTTTTCTCAAATCTAATAACGCTTCTAAATTTGTCAAACAATTGATCACCCTTGTGAGATATTACGAAGACATTCGTATCTTCTCCTATTGTGTTCAACAGTTGCATCACATATTCAGTTCCATTATTATCTAAACTACTATCAAACACCTCATCTAATAATAAGATATTTGTGCTAGCAGAATTCTTCATCTTAGCAATAGTTCTCCATGTAAATACTAATGCTAAGTCTATTCTTTGTTTCTCTCCTTCACTAAAAGATGCATAACTAAATTCATCTCTGTGTCTGGATTTTATTGTTTCTTTAAATGTTTCATCAAGTTCAAACTGAACAAAGAAATCCATACTTGCCAGATATTTATTAACTAACTTATTAATTATAGGCAAATATGCCTTAATAATTTTAGTCTTAATACCAGAATCTTGTAGCATTGCTTTTGCTACATCAAAGTAATGTTCATCTTCTGTAAGTGTAATCTTTTCTTCTGTCTTGCCTACAGCTTCTTTTGCTAACTTTCTAAGTTTCTTTTTCTCAACATCTATATCACCTACTTTGTTCTGTGTATCCTGATATTCTAATTGTAATCGTTGTAAGAGCCTTTGTTGTGATATAGCTTCGTTGTTAGCTTCCATTATTTTATTGTCTAATTCTTGTATCTGTGCAACAAGTTTTTCTACCTCGCTATACTGCGTATCCAGTTCGACTAGAGCCTTTTCAAGTTCAGAGATTTTGTCTTCATCTCTCTGTGTCATTACCTCTTTATGATCGTGTTCTATGCCTTGTTGGCAAGTAGGACATTCGTCTGTGTTATGAAAGAAGTCTAAGTGTTTTCTGTGAGAAGAGATTTGTTGTTCAAACTTTGTTCTGTATGTGTCGAGCTGTTGTTGTTTTTCTTTTGCATTACCCAGGCTCTCCTTCTCCTCTGTTGTTGCTGCTGCATTCTCCTGATAAATCTTGACCTGTTTTGTCGTTTCATCTATTTCTTCCAGTATTTTATCTACTTTAGATTGTTTATCTGTTTCTAATGTTTGTATATATTGTTCTTGAATATTTGCTTTCTGCTTTGCTACATCTATTTCACCTGTAATTACTCTAAGTTTAGTTTCTAGTTCTGCATACTTTGTTTTCAATACAGAGTTCATACTTGTAAAGATACTAATGTCTAATATATCTTCTATAATCTCACGTCTCGCTCCTAAATGTAACTGCATAAAAGGAGTAAAAGATGCACTACCTAACATCACTATCTGTGTAAAAGATTTGTAATTAAGTTTTAGAATGTTCTCTTCTAAATACTTCTGAAAGTCTCTTATATTAGCATTCTTATCTACTTTGTCACCATTTATTTCTATATCAAATATTCTCGGCTGTAATCCTCTTCGTATCAAATAGTTTTTACTACCTATACTAAAGTTTATTTCTACCAAACAGTTCTTGTTATTAATAGAATTAATTAACTGAGGTTTAGATACATTTCTAAAAGGTTTGTTAAACAAGGCATAGGTTAAAGCGTCTAGTAATGTAGATTTACCACTTCCATTCTCACCTATAATTAATGTAGAAGGACTTCTTTCAAAGTCTATCTCTGTCCAGGCATTGCCTGTAGATAAAAAGTTTTTCCATCTAAGATTTTTAAAATTTATCATACTGTATCTTGTGCTTCAATATATAATGTTTGTAACAAGTTCTTTATCCTTTGTTTGTCTAAGTCTGTTTCAACAGCATTTACATATTCTTTTAATAATGTCATAGTATCTTCTAAGTCAATGTTCTCATCTAATGCCTCATCTTCAAATTCAGATAAGTCTTCTATAATTTTTAAATCTATTAGATTACATTGATAAAGTTTGTCTACGAAATGATCAAACCTAGCATAGTCCTGTTTCTTAGTTACAATTAACTTAACATTAGAACCAACAATACTATTAAAATCAAAATTGCTGATATCATTGACGCCCTCGAAATCACTATCGTCGTAATAAATTTTGTGGAAGATTCTAAACGGGTTATTGATGTATTCCAAATCTCCTTTAACTGTGTCGAATATGGCGAATCCACGAGGGTCGTCATAGTCAGACCAAGTGATTTCGTAAGGGTTGCCCATATATGTAATATTCCCTCTGCTATGGCGATGATGAAAGTGGCCAGAAACCACAAGGTCAAAACCACTAAAAGCGTCAGTATCCATGCCATGGATATTAGGCATTCCAGGCAAAAGGAAGTAACCTGCGAATTCGAAATGTCCGAAGCAAGTCGTTGCGTCAGATTCTTTAATTTTGGCCATAGTCCTGTCATAATTCTCTCCACATATCCAAGGTAAATATAATACCTTATGTCTGTCTAACATTATCTCTGTAGGTTCTTCGTATAATGTTATGTTGTTGTATTCTCCTAGTAATAAGTTAGGACTGTTTACTTCATTTGTATTTTTAAAGTAAGTGTCATGATTACCAGGTATCATGTGTATTTCAATACCTAAGTCTTCTGCCTTCTGAAAGAAGTATCTTTTACAAGATCTTAGTGTATTAAAATTTATATACTTACGTCTATCAAATATATCACCTAAATGACATATTGTTTTTATGCCTTCCTTTTCTAGATAAGGAAAGAAACATTCAGTATAAAATTTTTCAAAGTAAGCATCGAAAGCTAAATTGTCTGATCTGGCACCAAAGTGGGTGTCTGTAACTAGGGCTATTTTCATGTTTAGCCCTCGTATATAGCGCTGTTAGCTCCGTGTTCCCTTACTTCACAAGAGACTGCAAAACATCTCCCGTTTGTTTGTCTACTAACAAGATCATTAGCAAAATGGAACGCATGTTCTGCAAACTTTTCACAGCCTACACCATTCATTACAACCACTTCTGCCAATCCTTCGTCTTGTAATTTTAGTATTCTTTCTATTTCAGGGTCATCTTTACATACAGTTATCTTATGATCAAAGTTATCTTTTAACCAAGTCTTTAGTTCTTTCAAACCGCCAAAGTCAACGACCCAATTCTTGTCGTCTAACATATCACAACCAAACTTAAATGAAAACGATAAAGCGTATCCATGTAATAGACTGCAATGACTATGTAATGCCAATGGTTGTCTAAAAGCACAAGACAATCCTTCTTCATGTCCATAAGTCTTTGTAGAAAAATATTTAAAATTTCTCATATTCATATAAGCTCCTTATATAGGTTAGTTGCTGAGAAATATTGTTCCTCAAGCATATCTTTATTAACATTAATAGCACCTTGTATTTCGTTGCTATTAAAATTGTCCATAAAATAAACAATTCTTTCTTTTATTTCTTCTTTGTGTTCCTGATAGGACTTCCAAGTCTCTGTCCATTCACTAGGATATAAAAATATATCTTCATACATCTCAGTATAAGATAATCTATTAGGAACAAATGGAACACCTCCTGTTCTTAATATCTCATAACAAGATATACCTAATGTCTCTTGTAAATTAGCACTAAAGACCATCTTTGCCTCACCTAGAAGTTTATGATAATCCTTTTTAGTTAATTTATGTTCCTGACAATTCATAAAATTGTATTCAGGTAATTCTTTCTTTAAGTCCTCAAATATATTCAACTGTTTTTCAGGTGCATTTCTGTGAGGAAATAATATTAAATTTTGTTTTTCTGTGCCTACTGTGTCTGCTTGTAATACAGGTGTTAAGTATTCCATAGGCCAGCCTGTTCTTACAATTTTTTCTTGTATTGCACAATCTTCTCCAAATGTATTTAGGAATAATTCTATATGAAAGTTACTAGCAAAATAATTTTTGTCTATAGAATGAAATAGTGCTTGTTCTGTAAGTCTTACCCAAGGTTTGTTTCCTATTAGTCTACCTAAGAAGTCATGTTTATCATAACTGCCTGCATGCCATAGTGCATGTATAGTGCCTTTTATTTGTAATAGTTCTAGCATGTATTTAAGTTGTAAAATACCAGGGTGCCAAGCATCTGCAAATACAAAATGATCTCCATCTTTTACTTTGCCTTCTCTAAAGAACATAGACATCTGTGCTACTTGTGCAGACTTGTAAATGTTTGTGCCTGCAAAGTCTAAGAAGGCACCAGGTGTAGGTTCTCCAGCTATATCTGCTGGACCTTCTATAATTGTTACATCATTGCCTGTAGAGTCTGCTATAGACTGTGGAAATTCTGTTTTCCATTGTGCAGTATAGCGTGTTTCTACATACTCTAGATCAAACAAATAAATCATTTTCTAGTATTGCTCCGTTTTCATCATCCTCATATACTTCAACTCTAACAGCTCTGTTAGGATATTTGTCTTCTATATAATTTATTAACTCTTCTGCTATCATTTCACATGAACGGTGATCAAGTTGTAGTTCTTCGTTACCATAAAGTCTTTCTAGTTCACGTTGAAACTGTATGAACTCTATGTCCCTATCATTATGTGTAACACCTACAGTTACATAAAAATAAAATTTATGTCTATGAGGATATCCTAGGAAACTTACATCGTCCCAACCGCCTGTAGCATATTTAGGATTTGTATCAGCTCCTGGAAACATATGAACGCCTTCACGTCTAAACGATACCTTAATATATCTATTCTTAATCATTAAAATAACTCCAATGTGTCTTTCTTAAAATTTTTCTTCTTAAATTGTTTTAAAGCTTCTTGATCTGTCTGTGTCATTTCTATATCTAAAGAACCTTCATCACCTGTGCCTATTGCCTGGCTTTTTAGTGCATGAACATTCCTTGTAGCATTTAACCAAGAGTCAAAATCACCTCTATCTTTAACTTGATATAGAGTAGCAAATACTTCTTTCAATTTCATTCTACCTGCAAACTTTAATAACTGTTTTTCATCTAACATCATTTGTTCTAAGTGTTGCATAAAGTTTCTTACAGACATTAATATAAAAGCAGTCCTTACATATAACCACTTATGTAAGTCTCCATATTTTTCTTTTGCCTGTAAACTAGGTAAGTTTAAAAGTTGATAAAATTCGTCTAATTCTACACCTAAATTGATAGTTTCCATGCAGTTTTTGTGCATTTCGTAATAGTAATTGGACATTTCTCTAGAATACTTTATTGTGCCCTGTCCTTTGTAAAACAAACCTGTTTCTACGGCTCTACTATGTGTTGTAGAGTCATAAGATATATGTATATCTTTATATAAACCACTCTGTAAATTAACTAGATAAGGCAACATACGTCTAATGGAACCTATTCCTAAGACGTGTAAGTGCATTTCATCTTGTGGCCACATCTTTTTAACTTCACTAGCAATAAAGCCTCTTTTTATATCTTCTAAGGCACCTGTGCCGAGAGCAGCTGCACCCAAAGCCACACCACCTAATCTGTTGTGCCATTCATTAGGGACTTCTTCCATTATATACTCATACCATTGTAGGTATGTATCAACATCATTACCCTGCAAGATAACAAAGGGCTTACAGCTGCTCTCGTATTTGTCAAATACTTCTAATTGTCTTTTTATGTTTTGTCCTGTCTTTCTAGCATAGTCTTCAAAGTTATCTTTATCAAAAGATCTACCTTTTGTATCATTACGTTCACTTCTACCATCTGCTACCTTAACAGGTATCTCATCAAAGCACATACCTACGTCAGCAAATTGTGCTTGGTTCTCATAAACTTTATCTTTTAGTTCTTCTGTAATATCTAAACCTAATGTAATCATTTGTAAGCCACCACTATCTGCGTGGACTTGATATGGATTGTAAGGTTTAAATCTTTCTCCAAAACTAGATTCTGTGTGTCCATTATATAACATACTAAACTTATGTGAGAATTGATCTTGAACAAGTTTATTAATTAACATGTTTACGATTTCTGTGTTAGTGTCATCTCTACATATAGCAGGATTACTTAACCTCATATAAGAGGTTCCACTAACTACATATTCTAATATATTACTCATGTTTTCAATATCTCAATAAGCATGTTTGCCTGTGCTGTAGCATCGTCTAAAGCATTGTGATTGTTTTCCTTAGGTAGTCTTTTATCCAATACATTCATGAGAGTTCTAAGGCAGTAAATGTCCCAGAACTTCCAAGGTATAGGTATAACTTTTTCTGCTCTGTAGGCAGACTCTAATATTACAACATCAAAATTAGCGCCGTAGCCCCAAATAGGAATACTGTCATTCCCATACCAAGCACTAAAATCCATGAGAGCTTTAGAAAGAGGTTGAGGATTTTTAAGCCACGCCTCTCTAATTTCTTGTGGTTGTTCAGCCCACCAATTAAGTGTATCTTTTTCAATGTGAAGTCCTACTTCTTTGCATGTGTTAGCATCAACATTCGTATAGAATGTATCTACTATTTCTAAATCGTCAATCAAAACAGCACCTATAGAAACAATACATGCGTTGGCATGTGTGCTTAGTGTTTCTAAGTCAACTACTACTTGCTTGCCTGTTGTCAATAATGCCATAATATAAATTGTTGTTAATTACTTTGTAGCAATCATGTTCATAAATTCATGTCTAAGTGCAGGGTCTGTTTTAAAACCTCCACCTAGTTTACTTGTAATAGTAGACGAACCTACGTCTTCTACACCACGACTCTTTACGCAATAATGTTGAGCGTCTATAACTACTGCAATATTATCTGTATCGAGAATGTATTGTAGTGCATAATATACTTGTTCTGTTAGACGCTCTTGTATCTGAGGTCTTTTAGCAAAGTATTCTACTATACGATTAAGTTTACTCAATCCTAAAACTTTTTTATTAGGAATGTATGCCACAGTTCCTACACCATCAATAACGACAAAATGATGTTCACAGTTAGATTGGACATTAATGTTCCTTTCTATAACCATACTTTCATATTCCATTTTGTTTTCTACTGCTGTGCATTTAGGAAATGCCTCATAGTCCAAACCCCAGAAGATTTCATTAATATACATCTTAGCCACACGATTAGGTGTGTCCATAAGACTGTCATCAGATAAATCTAGTCCCATGACATTCATAATGTCAGTAAACTTATCTCTGATTATATCAATCTTTTCTGTTCTAGAAAGTTTGGATTCTATTACTGGTGTTTCAACACCACACTTGACCAAGTGTTTGTGGATTTCTAACCCAAGTTCAGGGTCAGTTTTTGTCTTATTAAAAGCCATTTATTACTCCTTCCTTACACGGATATTTGTTTATGTTAGTTGTAACCTTTGTGTTACCTTTATATTTATAATCCAAGTTTATTCTTCCCAAGGGTAAATTACCCATCTATCATCATTAGCATACAGTCTTTCAGCTACAAAATCAAGCTCTATATCTGCTTTTTGGTGTAATACAGCCCAACGACTTTTAGGAATAATTTCCTTTATCTGCTTAATTGTTAAGGCACTATCACATATATCATCAACAAAAATAGTGCCTTTTAAATTTTTGTTGAATCCGTTTGCCTTAATCCTATCTTGAAACTCACCATCTCTGGTTTGCCATTCAAGAGGTTCAAAGCCTGCGTTCAGTTTGTGTGATAACATAATACCTGGTATAAGTCCACCACGTGATATGCCTACCACTTTATCTATGTTCTCGCCTTTTAATTTTTGATATAGTGTTCCAACCATCTCATCAATGTCCTGCCAAGATACAATTATTACTCCTTGTTCACTCATAATTTTATCGCCAATAGTAGTAAAATAGCAATCAATAATATGTTTGTCATGAACATTCCTATTCCTAGGATTGTGTGATACCAAATCCATCTGGTTTTGTAAGCATTATCTACTGTCAAATCATCAGGGTCTGGGTCTGTCCAAGTGTCTTTTTCAACATCTTGTTTCCATAAAGTTTCCCACCATTTCATATTTACGTTCCCCAGGCATTACCAAATAAATCTATATGTAACCTAGGGCTAAATTTGTAGCCTGTTTCCATACATGCCTCAGCAACACCTTTTGCCGTTAGTGTTTGTTGTTCTAATGTAGCACCTTCAGGCATACAATAGACAGCATCTAATTTTACACCTGCCTCTTTGTATGCGTTCACGAAAGTATCTACTTCCTCGAAGTCATTTATATCCCTAACGACAAATTTATTATATAAATGACTATTCGTAACCTTATTCATATCTACCAATACATCAGGCTTCAAAGCATCTTCATTCTTTTCTCCTGATAAACTTAATTTAGGAGATGTAGACCATGTAACATGTATGTCTTTACCATCTCCATTTAAGTATTCTATAAATTGTTCTTGTAAATTTTGTGTTCCATTTGTTTCAAATGTAATGTTCTTCAATCCTATACTTCTGCCTAGTTCTAATAATTCAGGCCATACTCTTTGCCAACCTAATAAAGGTTCTCCGCCTGTAATAACTAGATGTATATCTTCTCTTTCATCATACTTACCATTAGGAAGTAAATCTATAATTCTTTGTTGGACTTGTTCTATTGTTTCTGTTAATTGTAAATGTTTGTATTTCATAGCCCACGATGCTGAGGAATCACAACCTATAGGAGTAACAGGCAGTTCTTCAATACTCTTATATGCCTCAGGATGATTCTTATCTGCTTTAGGGTCTGTAAAGTAAGGCATCTGATCTGTAGCAATTAGTTTACCACGTTCTTGTCCAAAGCCAGCGCATTCAAAATTACAACCAAAGACTCTGAGGAAGACACTAGGAACACCTACGAATCTGCCTTCGCCTTGGACGCTATAAAATACCTCTGAATATCTTAACTTTCCCATAGTGTGATATTATATATGAAACCTGAACCTAGATTCAAGAGTCAGTTTTACCTTTTTTAGCTTCTTCTGCTTTAATTTTTTCGTCTAAGTATTTAGGACGACGTTTAGGCATCTTCTTACCTGCATTGGCTTTATCTGCTGCTGCATTATCTGCCTCTGCTTGTTCAATTATGCCTCTCATATAACTGATATATTCATTAGAACCTTCTGTGCCATCTGCACTTGCTTCTAATATTTGTTCTATATCTAATGACTTTATATATTTGAACTTTGTTTCCATCTGACGTTTCTCTTTCTGGATACGTCTAATGAAAGCATAGTATGTGATTTGTGTAAAGTATGCAAAAGGATTTTTAGATTTTGCTGGGTCAAAGTTGTCCATGTATGTAAGACAATTTTCTATCCCATCTAGAATCATTTCATCTCTAAATGTATAGTTTACAAAGTTGGATTTATATGCCAAGTGATTAGCAATCTTCACAAAGCACTCTCCCAAGTAGTTAGTTACTTGTGGCCTTGGGTCACCACATTCTTCTGCCTCTATTCTCTTCTCACGATAATCAGATATTTTTGCTAAAAATTCTTTGTTATCAATGTAGTGAGCCGAGTTAGGGTCACGTCTTTTTGCCATAATATACTCCTATTATTCAGCTGGGAAACCTGCTTCTATGTATTCCCCTAATAATTCAATTTCTTTATCAGACAAGTTGCCTGCTTGTCCCCACATCATAGAACTGTTCATTCCAATTTGTTCTCTATTCTTATACTTGATTAGTTGTCCACTAATATAACTTGCACTGTTACCTGCTAACTGAGGAAACATTCCACTACCTTCTCCGTTCCTACCATGACAGGCAGCGCAACCTGCGTATAATCCTCTAATACTACTGAACGGGTCTCCTGCTGCTATAGCCTGTTTGGCTTGTAATATTTCTACAGTTGTTCCATGTTCAGCTACATAATCTGCATAACATTGTCCTGTGCAATTATGTGTGCTAGGATAACCTTTATATTCTAGGTTCGGATATATAACACCCGAAAAGAATCCTGCGAATATAAAACATCCTAATAATACCATTCCTAATTCTTTCATATCTAATGTATTTTGTTTTTAATGATAGCATCTGCGTAATCTGCTAATTCATCTATGTTAATATCTTCCTCAGGTTCAAGAGCTTCTTCTTCAACAAAGTCTCCCATCCATTGAGGATCTTTAAAGTATATAGCTTCAACCATATTATGATATCCGTTTATAAACTTTTCCTGTAATGTTGCTACTGTTATTACTTGTGCTCTTTCAATAGTAAACGCATGTTCTTCTGCAATGGATATCCAAGGTTTCAAACTAATAGCTTCTCCTAATCCTTGTTTCAACATTCCTGCTGCTGATACAAGTTCTATAGGATGTTCTACTAAAAACTTTTCTCCATCTTCTGAACTTACTTTTGCCACTACTGTAGCTCCATCTCTTAATTTTAATATACTAACTTCTGACATCTATTTTTACTAACTTATAATCGAAGCCTTCTTCGTTATAAAGTTTTACCCTCTCTATTAAATGGTTAAGTGTGTAATTCTTGTGAGATTTCCACGATAAATCATCACCAATGTCAAACAAGTTACATACTACCTTCTTATCTCCTTTTCTAAGCCCTCTACCTATACTTTGTAGATTTCTAATTCTACTCTTACTAGGAGAGGCGAAAACAATATTATGAAGGTTTCTTATATTTATACCTGTGGAAAATGTGCCGTATGAAGCTATAATAATTACATCATTTTCTTTTTCTGTTATAGCTCTAACTTGTTCTCTTTGTTCTGTTTCTGTGCCACCATATACAAAGAACACTTTCCTGCCTTTCTTAACACTATTACTAATCATTTCATGTAATACTGAACCATGTTTTTCTACAAATTGAAATAGAACAAGTGTATTACCTTCTTGTGCAATAGTTAAGTTCTTTATTATTTCATTACGATCTGGATTAGTAACAAGCCAATCTATTTCTTCTTGATATGTTTTGCCTTTCATTTCTTTTCGTATAACGTCTTTATAATTTAGTGTGCAACATACAATTTTAAGATTAGCAAGTTGTTTATCTTCCATTAATTTTTTAGTTGTAGTAACCTTATGAACTTGTCCAAACACACCTTCTAATACTAACCTATGTGTCTTTGTTCCGTCTAATGTTCCTGTTGTTCCTATTCTATAAGGTGTATTAGTAAGTTTATTCATTAATGTTGTTAATGACTTTGCCTTAAATAAGTGTGCCTCATCTCCATACACGACATCAAACTGTTCAAACCATTTCTTAGGAAACTTGTATATAGATTGCCATGTAGAAATAGTAATAGGATATTCATTACTCTTTTCTTTGCCTCCATATATCCTATGACAGTTATCAGGTGCTGCCCAATGTTTGTCTGCTGTGGCATAGTCTTGAAAGTCCCCATACATTTGTTCTACCAATGATGTAGTAGGAACAATAACAAGTTGCTTACGACCTTTTGCCTGATGATATCTTATAAGGCTGTATATAATAAGAGACTTCCCACTAGCAGTAGGACTGAGCAACAAAGTTCTGCCCTGCTTAATACAATGATCAACTGCATCCTGTTGATACTCCCTAGCCTGTATCGGTTTTCCTCCAGCATGTAATTTGAGAGCTTCTGTAAGTTTTTTGACATCTGTTTCTTCTCCTATATCTGGAATGTTTATGTCTAAATCGTATTCTAATGTTTCTGCAAACTCTTTTAAGTAGGGCAGAAGTCCTACATATAATTCTTTCTTGTATAAACTGTATAGCCTTGCTTTGCCGTCCCACATTCTGTTTCTATATAGTGGCATAAACTTTGCACCAGGAACATCAAAAGTAAAGAAGTCATTCAGTTCTTGGTCTGTGCTAAGATCTGTTTTTATTTTAAGATATACTTCGTCTTTCTTGGTTACACTAATAGTCATTACGATGCATAACCTGCGTGTAGTTCCTCAACCATAAACTCAGGTGTTTCTCTTTTTGTGTATTTTGCAAAAGGCATTTTGTATTTCTTGTAATACCTACGATAAGATTTTACTACACTTCTGCCTTTTACATCATCTGGCATAGCTAGTGGCAAACCATGAATGTCTGCCATAGATGCATGTTGTATATTACTAGGTGGGAACCTAAGAAGATCTTTTAGTTTTTCTTCTGTTAGATGTGTCCTACCATACCTATGAGTATATTCTTCACATAACCTACACCATAGATTGTAAAGGTAATTATAATTGGCATCACTACTTCTAACCCACAAACCATCTGGATGGTTGATATGGCTCGCCTTGTATAGAACGTTTTCCATATTGCTGTTAGGATGAAGCCACCTTTTAATTCGTCTGCCTGCTGCAGTTTTACTTTCATACATATCTCCGTCTATAACTCTGTGTGCTGTGGACATAAGTTGTGCATACTCAATAACCATTTTAACCACATGTTTATCACAGTGCATTTCAGCACATATAGTAGGATTTTCGTGTAGTAAGAATATGTTCATGTTAATGTCCTATGTGCATTCCTAATAGAATGCCTAATCCAAATATAAACCAATCAAATACGAAGTGCATTATAAAACTACCTACGAAAATAGTTTTCCAATGGCATTTACATATTTCTATCTGTTCTGCTATTTTCTCTACCATTATAATACACCACTTGTAAACTTACTCCATTCAATAGCATTCTTAATATCAAAAGATCTACTATTAATAGAGCGCATAATATAATCTAATTGTGTAAGACAAGCTTCTATATATTCTACCTTGTCTTGTAATGTAATAATGTCTGGGTCTGAGTCTAAGTATTCATTCATCTGATTGTTCAACGGTGCATTGCCTAAATATTGGTCCCAGCCTAATTTGTTTAGTTCTTCTTGTGTTAGTTCGCCTCGAAAGTATTTCCATTTCAAACGTCTAAGAGATAGTAAATTACTTTTGTTTTTTCGTAATTGTAACTTGAACGTTGTCAGCATGTTCAAGTATTTAGAATGTAACTCTGGGATTTTAGTAGACTCTTGACCTAGATTCAATTCATCTAGTTTACAGTCTTCCTCCCACATTTCTTGTATTTCGTTGAGTTTTATCATAATATAGTCTATTGTAAGCTCTTACATAGTAAGAGTCAAGTAAGTGTAATACCGTTTTAGGTAACTGTCTCAATAACATAATCTCTGTATCTAAACATAGCAACACCTACTAGATAGTCTGTGTTACCTGAAGATATTTCAAAGTCTAATCCTTGTAGACTTATAGGGAAAGCGTCCCTAAAAACAATTTTGGTAATTGGATTGTTGTTAGAATCTAACATGAATAAGCTAGCGTCTGAATGTAATGCTATTCCTTGTAGTTTATCTGGATTAGCATCAGGGAATCTATATTCTTGTTTCTGTGTATATTCAGAAGATTGTTTATGGCTTTCTGGAAAACCTAAACCTATTAACCAATCATATAATTCTTTGTAATTAGCCATATCTTCTTGAACCAAGAATCTAATCATTAAAGGACCAAACTGTAATTTGTCTCCAGGGTAAGGTATATCTACTAAAGGTGTAGATTGTTCTGCTGCTGGAATGTTTATTTCAGGTATATTAGCTGCTTGACAAAAATAACTAACATTAGGAATATTATGAACCATAAATTTAAAACTATTGGGTCGTAAGTAATCCAACTCACCAGGATTGTTAGCACTAAATGCTGCATCTGATACGTTAGTTATATTTGTTAGTGTCATCTACCTTGTCCTCTATATTTTTTGTGGCTTCTTTTTTTGTGTTTATTCATCGTGGACATAGAAATCTTTGTGCTTCTACCTCTGCCACCTTGTCCTTGTGATGAACTTTTCTTTGTAGGCGTAATGCTTACATAATTTGTTACTCTTGCCATAATATACTCCTATAATTCAAAACTAGCAGATGTTCCACAACCACATGAGCTAGCTTCATTAGGATTCATGTATATAAACTGTTGATTCAATCCTTGTTTCTTCCAATCTATAACTGTTCCTTTTAAATATTTCTCTGATATAGGACAGACCCATAGTTTAAAATCTTCAAAGTCTAACTCTATATCTCCTTCTTGTGGTTCGTCTGCATAGTCAAATACATAACTAAATCCTGCACACCCACCACCTAGTAAACTATATCTTACACCTTTTTTATTCTCTTCTGATAGTCTTTCAATAACTTTCTCTCTGCCTATAGGCGTAAAGTCTATCATACGACTAACAGTTTGAACAGGTATAAAACTATTTACTGTCATTCTTTTTAGTAGCTCCCATTTGTTCTAACCAAGTAGTGTTTCTTCCTGCTTTCTTTTCTTCCCAATCCTGGATAGCTCTCTTAATACTATCTTCTGCTAATACAGAACAATGTATCTTAATAGGTGGTAAATCTAGTGCTGTTGCAATATCTTTATCCTTTATTTCTTTTGCCTCTTGGATTGTAAGACCTGTTAGCATTTCTACAAACATGCTTGAACTAGCTATGGCAGAACCACAACCATAGGTTTTAAACTTAACATCTAAAATTCTATCTGTTTCTGGGTCTAACTTTAGATCTAACTTCATAACATCACCACAAGCAGGTGCGCCTGTAAGTCCTGTAGCTACATGTGGGTCGTTAGGGTCAAACCTACCTACTCCATGTGCTGCTGGATTGTTTGTTACTTCTTCAAATCTTTTTACTACTTCTTTACTATAAGCCATAAGTCCTCCTAGTAATAGTATTTATAATACTTTCTATCTAACCAGAAGTAAAGTAGGTATTATACCAAAGTAATAAATAATCTAGTCCACTTAAGGACGACATACACATACACAGGAGAAAATTATGTCAAACAACAAATCAGGGTTCGAGATCAGAGCCGACTTACTAAACCAAGCACAAGGTATTCTTATGGATAACTATCACAGACAAGTTGATGCGATACGTGAACATAACGAAAACTTTCCAAATGACAAAAAGCCTTTACCTACAGTTTCAATAAATGCACAAGATGTTATTGATACTGCAAGACAGTTAAACGAATTTGTTACTGAAAAAAGCCAATATCAATTAGGTTAATATCTTAAGACACAAAAAAAGCCCTACTATTGTAGGGCTTTTCGATTTCCAATGATTGGAAAGACCTGAATTACATTAAGTTTGTAACTTTAACAGATCTGTAATACTGGTTTCTGTCTGCTGTGAATGAATCAGCATCAGTAGTTCCATCTGCTTTCATTACAAATGGGTTAGCAATCATGCCATACCTAGTTTTGAAACCAATCTTAGGTTGGAATGTGCTTGGGTCAATAGCCCTAACCATTTGTAGTGGGACGTATGGACAATAGAAAATACCAGCGTCATAAGGGCTTGTGCCTTTATAACCACAAACATAGAACTGGCTAGCAGCTCCTGTGTTTGCTGAATAAGGGTCAATATATACTTTATATCTACCGTTTAACACACCAGCAAATGTATTACCTGTGTCATCAACATTTAAATTAGTTGATAAAGCTGGAGCGTAATCTAAAACACCAGCCATAGCTAAAGCACTAGCAACATCTGATGAACAGATGATGAAGTTACCTTTACCACGCCTTGTGTCTTGTGCAATTACGTTAGCGTCACGTTCGATATTGAATAAAAGACCTTTAAATCTTTCTACTGACCACCTACCGTTACTGTCAACATCTAAGTCAAATGTTCCAGCTGTAGCAGTTGAGGCTGAGCCTGTTTTTGCTACTTTGTAAATAGTTCTAATAACCTCACGGTTAATCTCAGCTAAAATTTCTTGTGAAAGAATGTTGCTTAGTTCTGACTCTGCGTCTAAACCATGAATTGCTTTTAAGTCCTGAGCAAGTTCAACAGTATATTCTGCTTTAAGTGCTCTTGATTTAGCAGTTACAGTAGTTTTCTCGATTGAGAAAGCCATTTCGTTTAGAGTTGTTGAGTCACCAAAGCCTTCAGCTGTGCTTGTGGATACTCCAGCACCAGTTGTGTAAGTTCCATCAACTGGGTTAGAGCCTGCGTGTGTGCCACCACCTGAGAAGTCTGAATCTGCTTCGTTAAATAAAGCCTCTGTTCCAGTCTGGCTGGTAAAGTGAGACTTCATTGCGAAGATTAGACCTGTAGGTCCTGACATTGGCTGAACACCACAAACGTCGTATGCCATCAAGTTAGGTAAAGCACGTCTAACTAACGATATTAATATCGGATCGTAGTTATCAACGCCTGCACCTGTCTGGTTAGCATGAGTTGCCTCGAAAAGGGCTTCCTTCTCCTCACGGAGAGCTTTTTCCTGGTTTTCAAGAACAACCGTGGTTACCGCACGCTTATAAGGATCTTTAATCTCAGAGAGATCTTTGTGATCCAAAACTGGGCTCCACTTTTTCTGTAGTTCTTCTGAAAGATACATCAGTTTCTCCTTGTTTTTAACGTTTTGTTATGTTTTCTATAACCTAATTATTTATAAAAAATTAATTTTTTGCCTTATCGAAGTCTGCTGCAACTCCGCCAAATTTAGCGGATTGACTTACTGCTCTCGCATATCTGTCCATTACAGTATTCTCTGATAATGCTCCCTGATCAACGCTATCTTCTAGCCTATCTGAGTCATCAGTTTTAGCTTTAGGAAAATAATTTTCCTTGATAACATTTAGTTTCTCAGCATACATGTCTGAGTTGTCGTATTTTATACCTTCAACTAAACTTGCAAACTTTTCAACTTCAGTGTCAGCTAGATCGTCAACCACGGAACGGAATACTTTATCCTTTTGTAGTTGTTCCCTTTCTTCGCTGATCGAAATAGATTTGTTAATCTCTTCATCTAATTTAGATTTTAACTCATCAATCTCTGTTTGTTGAGATGCTAATACATCGTATTTCTCTTCAGGAACCTCGATGTAATGGTTAGCAAATGTTTCTCTAAGATCTTTAATAAAGCTCTCATTGATTTCATTTTTCAAACCGTTCTCAACGGCAATCTCATTTTCTGCCATCCACTGTTCTGTCACATAAGACAGATACTTGTCGATGTTTTCCACGAGTTTTTCTTTAGCTTCGTTAAAAGCTTTTTCCGCTTCCTCAACAAGTTCGTCCTCAATAAGGTCTATTTGTTGATTTACACGGGCAACTACTGCTGCTTCAAATAATGAAGCTGCTTTAGTTTTAAATTCTTCTGATAGATGCTCTTCTTCCTCAAATAAGTTAGCAATGTCATCTTCAAAGAGTGTTTCTGCTTCTAGTTCGTCTTCAACGATTTCTTCGTCTTCAACGTCTTCTGCTACGACTTCCTCTTCTTCTTCAACCTCTACATCAGAATCAAGTTCTTCTACTTCGTCATCAATTTCTTCAACTGAATCTAGAACTTCTTCTTCGCCTTCTGGTTCAACTTCGTCTTCTTCTTTGTAAACGTTTCCAGCATTGCTAGATTGATTTACAACAGACGATGCGTCTTCAGAACCGCTGTAGTTAGGTGCCTGACCTGCTCCTGAACCTTCTAGTCCAGGTGCTTTAGAAGCTTTGCTTGATGCTGCTTGTCCTACTGGGCTTGTTAAGCCACCTTCTGGATTGCTTGAACCGCTTAGGTCTTGCATTTCAGGGTTAGCATTTGAGCTGCCTTGTAATGGATTACTAGCATCACCATTGTTCTTCTTATCTAAAGGACGGTGGGCATCCGCAGAGGATACTGGCAAATTAGCTTTAGAACTGCCACCTTGCATAGGTGGTTGTTGATCTCCAGCAATCTGCTCGTCTATAACTGCTACGGTGTCGTCTTGTAACTTACCTTCAAGCAGTTCTCTGATTTTGGATTCTACTCCCATGTCTTTCTCCTTTTATTAAAAGTCGGATTATATATTAATATAATAGTATTAATCTAATATATTTATATTTATTTAAATTTTGGACAGTTTATCTAAGAAATTTGAGAAAACTTGCATCTTTTCTTCTTCTAAATCCCTTATATTGGCTCTAGAAATAGTGCTTTTTGCTTCCTCAATATCTTGTTCTGTCCATTTCCCATTAACAAAAACCCATTCTTTGCCCTCCATTATGCCGCTTACAAAAGCGTCTGGAGCACTAGGATCAGCTACAATATCTGCCGCTGTGGCAAGCATAAAGTCCCCTTGGACTTCATTAATGCCGTTTCTCTCTTTGAGACTACCTAAACCACGTGAACTAACACCTAGTTGAGCACCCTCGCTAATGAGTTCTTTAACAATACGGCCCATTGGTGTATCCATAATTTTGGCTTTACCAATCCAGTTGTTACCGTCTTCCTTAAGAGATGTTATCATATGTGAGACTCTATCTAAATTAACTGTTGGACCTTCAGGATGACCTAATTCTCCATATGCTCTTTTAGTTTTTACGTTCTCATCTACATAACGCTGCACTTCTCGTTGCATTATCTCTTTAGGATATACACGACCGTTCTTGTTCTTTAAATCTGATTGTAAAAATACGCCTTCTATAAAAACGTTAGGCTTTTTAGGATCTTTACTCTCTTCAGTTAAGTATGTAATACTTTCGTTAAATTCTTTTATTAATCTCATTATCCTAAACTTCCTCCGTCATATACGTCTCCACTATCATTAGTGTCTAGTGGCGCGTTTTGGTGTTGTTGGCTACCATATCCAGATATTTTAGCACAATCTACAATGACAGTTCCACCGGCTCCCCCCGCTATAACTACCTCTATGTCTGATGTGTTTTCTGAATTGTCTGAATAACCATACATGTCTATATTGCCGCTTTCCATTAGTTCATAAAGCACAACGGAGTTACGTTGCACCTTTGCACTAGCACCGCTTGAAAGCGCCCATGTTAGTCCTTTTATGTTTACTGTTGGGGAGCTCTGCGTTTCGGACGATTTCTTTAGTGTTGAACTAATATCTATTGTTCCCGTCGCTGCAGTCCCCCTCACACTAACCACACCCTGGACTTGGGTCAGTTTTAATGTGTTTACTGTGACTGCCATTTGTTATTTCCTTTGTTAAAAATTAATATTTTTTAGCAGGCTTTTTAGCATGGTTACCATGTCCTGCTTCTGCTACGATTTCAACATCAGGGTCATTCACGTCAACTGTTTCTATACCGTGTTCAAACATAACTTTATACCAAGCGACTTTACCATCTACAGGTTCTGCGTGTTCACCAATAATAGGTGTTCCCTCTTTCCATTCCTTGTGGAATATCTTGCTTGCGCACATGTGAGAGTCACCATCTAATGAACCTTTAGCAACACCGTCGACTTTAGCTTCTTCAATGCCATGTCTTTCTCTGAATTCTCTAAGTGTTTTCATTGTTCTCCTCTTTGTCTACAGGTAGTCCTGTCTCCATATTTATATCAACTAGATTGTCTTCAAGTTTATCTCCGATTATTGGCTCATCTCCTGGAGTAAGACCCATTTTGTCAAACTCTTCGATGTCAGAACCATCGGTTCCTTCTATAGACTGTCTAAAGATATCTTTAGCAAGCTCTACCTTACGTTGGTCTAATGCTTCGGTTGCCCTACTGTGCATTAAATCGTTAAAATTATCTTGAACGTCTGATGCCTTACCAGCAATCATATTGTCCAACATACTGTTAGTAGAAGGTTCGTGAACCTCTACTTCAACTTCATTGTTCTCATTTTCTGCCATACTATTTATGCTCCGTTATCTGGGCCGGGTTCTGGAACTCCTTCGCCGGCTGGTCCTTCGGGTCCTTCAGGTGCTTCTTGTTGAACTGCACTCAATGGACTCCATTGATATTGTCTTTGATATTGAGGCTCACTTAACAATTCTGTTTCGATAGTCTCAATCTCTTCATCGGTAAGCATTAATACGTTTTTCTGTATATAACGCTTACTAAAAAATGTTCCTATGTAAGCTGCTAATCCATTTAATACTTCTACTCTACTTCTTAGAATCTCTTGTTCTTTAGATTCTGTGTAGTAAGCATCTGTAGCAAACTCAAACTCTAGATCGTCTTTAATAGCATCAAAGTCGTCTTCAGTTAAAACACCTTTTAGTAAGAGCTGTGTTCTTAAAAGATCACTTAACATAACTGAGAACTTCCTTCTTAACTTGATGATGAATTTTGTAAACTTCATCTCGTCTCGGTTTATCTCAGCTGCTCTACCAAAGTTTAATCCTGCCTGTTGTTCTAAACGTGATACTGGAACATTCAATGCTTGATACAATTTACGTTGAAAATATTCTACGTCTTCTATTTGCCCTAGGTTTTGACCTGCTGGCAATGTATCAATTTGTGTCCCTGTTCCGCCGTCCCTTCTAGGTAACCAGAAGTCTTCCAACATAGACATAAATTTCTTATCATCACGTATCTCTCCTGTATTAGCATCGTAAACAAGTTTATTTCTATACCTGTCCATGATGTCTTTTAGATATTGTTCTGCCTTCATCTTTGGCAAGTTACCAACATCTACATAAAAAATACGTCTTTCTGGAGCCCTTGTAATCCTATAAATGACTACTGCGTTCTCCATCATTCTTAATTGGTTAGCTGGCCTAATAGCCTTATGTAAATAAGATAAAGGTATGTTTTTATCTTGATCTACTAATCCGCTTGGACAATATGTAATAGCATCTTTTGTAATCTTCAAACCTTGTTGGTTTTCAGGTGCTACATATGCTCCAGGCTTTTGTGTTACACCTTTATCATTATAGATAAAGTATTCTTCAACACTCTTAACCATTTGAACTCCAGAAGGATTTTTCTCCTTCTTGACTTCTCGGACTTTCCTAATTTTACGAGGGTCGATATATCTAATATCTTTTATCCCTGCCTTAGGATTTTCAAGGTCTATAACCTTGTGGAAGTATAGTCGTCCATCTATATACCACCTACGGAAGTAGTCCTGGGCTCTGTCCTTAAAGTCCAGGATACTTTTAATTTCCTCGAATTCACTTAGGACTCTTTTCTTAACTGCTGACGATAATTGGACATTGTCAACATTAAGTTCTACCGGCGCTTCGTTTTCTAACTGTGCAACTGACTCATTAATAATGTCTTCAATTGCTGTGTCTACATCAGCCATCATGCCGATGTCACGATATCTTTTTATAAGTTCTGCCTCGGTTTGTGCGACACCTTCCAAATCCATGTAGGTGCCATAATAACCACCGGCTCTTATACTTTCTATCGCCGTATCTTCGGAGGGTGCTACAAACGATTTTTCATTTGTAGACTTATCCTTCCTCTTTATTTCAAATCCAAATAAATCCATAATTTCTACCTAACCATTCTGGTTAATTGGCTCACTTACGCTGTAAGTGATGCTGTTACTGAGCTTCTGCCTTCTCCACCAATGTAATCTTGGTATTGGAATGTAACTGTGTATTCTTCCAAAATGTCGTTCTGTGCATATTGTAATGCAATTTCTGACATGTTAATTGGAAAAGCACCTCTTAAAGTCCATTCACAAATTGGGTCATCGTTTCTGTTTAAGTGTTGAACGATGATTTCTGCTCCGTAATCTTCTAGTCTTAGTGCACCCTCATTGGAATCTTTTGCATTCATTGCATCTAACCATTCCTCAAATGCTGCACGCATTCCGAAATCGTTAGGATTAACGACTGTAATAGTCCATGGGTCAAAAATTCTTTCTCCTGCGAACTTAACTTCCCTACCTCTATACTGTATAATCGCTGGATTAACAGTTGAAGCTGGGGCAGCTGCACCCGTTACAAGTAAACTTGTATTAGAGTCTAGACCTAATCCTGAAGGACAGACGCTCGGCCAATTGATCTTTATTACGAATTGGTTGGGTCTTGCACCACCATCTCCTAGTTGTGCTCTAAATTGTGATATGTCTGGCATTTTATTCTCCTATATACCTATTTATAATTTACCCGCCAATTTCACTAAAGTTAATACCCGTTCTAGTAGCAATAAAGTTTAGTTGTATGAAATTAATAGACTTGGCTGGTTTTAGGAATATGTCAGCTACGAATTCGTTTCTGTCAATTACTTCTCCAGTGTTATTATTTTCGTTACAAATTACTTTAAAGTCATATAGTCCTCTACGTCCTTGAACGTCTCTGAGGAAAGGTGTTATTAACGATGTGAATTGTGACCTTGTAAATGCGTCGTTAAATTCAAATAATTGAAATTGAGCTGCTGTAGCAATTGCTTTTTCTACAACGTTAAACAGCCTTCTCACGTTAATTCTATTGAAAGCACTAGGTGCTGCTAACATAGTTTTGTCTCCCAACAATACAATTCCACTTCCTGCAGAATTAATTATTGGATTGACTTGTGCACTATATAAGTCATCTCTTTGTGCTTGTGTAGGATTATATGCTAGTTTAACAGCGTTTTTAATAATACCTCTGTTATAACCTGCTGGTGAGAACCAAGGATCATTGTTGTTATCTGTGATTACACATAACCCTGCAATGTCTCCGTTTAATGGAACCCATCTGTAGACATCATTGTATCTGTCATACATATACTTATAGTTACCGTCCATAAAGGAATAAGATGTTCCTGTTAGAGCGTTCCTATTAGCAATAGTGTCTGTTACCTCTGAGCCTGAGTTGTTTACAACACTAGCTTTCTGAGGTGATACAAATGCTACACAATCCTTACGGACTCTAGCAATATTGTCTTGGACCCATTTTTGGTCTGTTGTGCTAATTTCCCCTGTTATTAATAGACTTACGTCTATACTCTCTTTGTCTGCAAACAATGACCATCCTGTTTGAATGTCGCCACTGTCTGGAGCATCATCTACACCGCCTGAAAGCGAAACAGTTGATTCTGCTGCTGTAAAGCCTGATGTAAATGCTTGGTTTGCCTGGGCATTACCCCAAGTGCTGTCGCCTGCTGGATGGTCTGTCCAATAAATGTATTTAGATTGTGCATTAATCACATCTTTATAAAATATTGATTCGCCGTCTAAGCCTTTAGCGTCGGATGCTTTTGAAAGACCTTCATATCTTTCTAGGATTGTTCCTATTGTTCCTGTAAATAGTCCGTCCTCGTCAACTACTACTAAATGCAACTCGTCATTTGAGCCTAATTTAGCTTGAGTGTAAAGTGAAGTTAATGGAGCAAAGCTAAAGAAACTTTTATAACTCCAATCTGTTGCTAGAACTGCTGTTGCTGCTGCTCCAGAACCGCCTCCACCTGAGAATGAAATAGTAGGTGCTGATGTGTATCCATTACCTGGATTAGTAATTGTAACTGCTGATACAGCGTCGCCACTTATTGTAGCTGTTCCTGTAGCAGTAACTCCGCCAGCTGGTGGTGCACTAAAAGTTACAGTAGGTGCTGAAGTATAACTAGAGCCTCCTGCTGTTATAGTTACACTTGCTACTGAGTTAGTGTCGTAATTACTAGAATCCGCAAATGACACTTTAAGGGAGTTCCCCATAGCGCCTGGATACTTAGCTGCCCACATTCCATTTGAACCTTCACCTGAACCGTGGTTATTTACATAGTCGTCATCGTTTTTAATTAACGTTGCTGTTCCTGATGCTACAGCGTTTTTTGCTGTATCATCATCTAAAACTCTTACGACTTTTAAATTATTACCATAAGCCAAGAACGATGCTGCTGTTAGCCAGCCTGCCGCATTCGCTGTATTTGGCTCAAAGAACCTTTCTACAAGTAGGTTCTCAGAACTTATTGTTGTGATCTCGCCTGCCGGACCCCACTGGAAATCCCCGACAAATGCACCAATAGTTGATGCTACGCCTGGGACAACGCTAGTAAAATCCTTCTCAGTTACTAGAACACCTGGTGATAGCTGAAATGCCATGTTTTTCTCCTCGGTTTATATTATCTTATGAATGACACAAGTTTTTAATATCATCAATCATATTTATAAATGGCAGATATTAGACATGCCTTTTTGTATATACAGTTAAAATTTATTGTATATACACTACTCTGTTCGACTTCTAGGGGCTACTTGCCCTATCATTCTTTTCAATTTCTTTTGTAAGTTCTTAGGATTGTATGCGTCGTCTGTCAACCATAAGTCTCCGTCTATAACTTCTGCCTCTTCTTCTTGTCCATCTAATCTAATGAATGGTGTAAGATTAGTTTCTATATCTCCCATTTGTTGTTTATATAGTCCTTCTCTCGTATTGATATCTGTCATATCTTTAAAAAATTGTTGACTAGATAACCATCCAAATAATACTAAACACATAACCAAGTCATCATGATAACCCTCATCTGCTTGATATGTGTTGCCTTTTTCTGTAAATGTAGATATTTCATGTATTATATGTTCATCAAATACCAACATCTTTTGTTCTTCTAACAATGACTTGAATGCAAAACACCCTTGTCTTTTAACCTGTTTAGAAGTTGTAACTCCATGCTTTGTTGATTTACCAAAACCAGGACTTACATATTGTTTCTGTTGTTCGTTTACTGTGCTTAATATGTTTTCGTATTCTATTTCCTGATGTAATATCTCTACGACTTGTTGCCCTATGTCATTTACTTCTACCAATATAAAGGCATTATTGTAATCTTTGCCTACTTTACCTATTATATCTGGATATAACATAGGTGCTATTTTATTATCTCTGTATTTTGCTACTACTTTATATGGCATTTCTGTTATGTCTACTACGACAAAAGCAGAATAATCTCCCCCAATACCTCTAGATGTATCTACTGTTATAGCGTAATAGTGGTTTTCTTGAGGTGACTCGTATATATCTAATCCATTATTAGTAAACTCTGGGTCTTTTGTAGATAACCTTTGTATTGTTTGTGCGTTTATAAGTGTGTTCGTAGAACCTAAGAACTCACACATAACCTCCTGGTTAAACTTTACATCTCCTAATAATTGTTTTTGTTCTTCTAACCACTTATCATCTCTTCCTGGTATCTCATAATAAGGAATGAACATGTTTTCAAAACCATTTACTCCTTCTAAAGACTCATTCCAGAACTTCCAGAAGTGATTGTAACCTAGTGGTGTAGATGTAAGTAGAATTTTTGTTGTCTCACCAGCAGAAATCGTTGGATAAACAGAAGTAAAGAACTCATCTGCAACGTTATTAGGTATGATTGCTGCCTCATCAATGTATAGCCAGTTTACAGATTTACCCCTGATAGCTGCTGCTGTGGTTGCTGCTGTTAATACTTTACTATTGTTTTCTAGTTCTACGTCACCCTTGTTCCATGTCTTAACACCTTGTTGCATCCATATAGGTAAGTTTTCATACATTATTTGATATCTGTTTAAAACTTCTCTAGCAGCTGCTGACTTGTTAGCCATTATAGCTACAGTTTTATCCTCTTCAAATATAGTATAATGTAATATACAAGCCGCTGATGTTACTGTTTTACCCTGCTGCCTACCTTCCATTAACACCACACGTCTATTATTCATTATACAATCTACTTTTTTCTTCTGACAATCGTATAGTTTAAATGGTTGTAAGCCTGAGTCTAGTGTAATAATTTTAACATAGTTTTCTATAAAATATACAGGATCATTCTTACACTTAATATATTCTTCTATCTCTTCCTGTGAGAAATCGTGCTGATATGCTAATGGTTTAAGATTAGGATTGCCGTGATAACTATTTCCTTCAGCTTGGGTCATCTGGTGTTACGTCTATTGTTTTGTTTTGTTCGTCTTTAACTGCCTTTAATAGATCTTTTGTGCTACCTACAAATAGATTATTGGTTGTTTTAACTGTTCCTTTTGTTTGTTTATCCTGTGTTACTCTCTTATGTCTTTCATGAACATCAATCATATCTTTAGCAGTATCTTGTAAGTTTTTTATAAGAGCGCCAGCAACTTCATAAGCACGAGGCTGATCAGAGTTACGAGCAATGTGCATGATACCTTGTATGGCTTCATCATTGTATGCTTCTGCCTGTTTAAGAATTGATCTAGCATATTGTAAATCCTCTTCTTGTTGTTTTCTTAGTAAAGCCTCTTTATCTTCTTCTGACATATCAACTGCAGGTAACTGTCTTTCTTCCTGAGTCTTTTTTAGGTTTTCCTCTAGGGCTTTTGTTACTTCCTTTGTATTGAACTTTTTATCCAAGTCTTCAAAAGGATTCTTATTGTTCGAACGTTTCATCAAATTCCTCTAAGAACGTATATGCATCTGACGGTGTTGCCGTTGATGGATTGACACTAGCTTGATACCTAGCTCTATCATTTAACGTGCTTAAGGACATGGTAGGATCATTGTATATATCTGCAATTGCTTTCTTGATAACACCTTGATTTGCTACGTTGCTGTAAAAATTAAGTCTCATAGTAAAATTTAATGTCCATACTATACTTAATCTACTAGCAAACTCACCCTCATACTCGTCTTCATACATTACGTTATCTAATGTTATTTTTATATCTCTTTTTAAACCAAGTTCTGGCAGATCATTAATTGTTACATTAAAGTCTGGATTGAAGTATGGAATTATTTGTTCCACAGCTTGTAAACCGTCGTCTTGGTTTTTAGCAAACACATATAAAGCTAGGTTCATGTTATATGGTGTAGAATTAAATGCTACCCTAACTGTATTTGTATCGTCGCCTGTTCCAACGGCTTTATTCTTATTTATTATAGTTGTCTTTCTACTTGGGTCATATTGTATTCCTTGTATTTCAAATCCCATTCTAGGAAGTGTTATTGCTACTTCTCCCCTTGTAGTAGAGTCTGTAACTCTATTGATTCTTGTTAAGAACTTTTGTTTAGTAGCATAGGCTAAAGGGACTCTAATTGTTTGAGCCACTGCACCAGAACTATTTTTACGTTCAATATTAATATTATTGAATATAGTTCCAAAGGCAATAACTGCCTTTCTTATATGACTGTGATAAAATGACTTATCCTTAAACATTCTATGCCCCTATTTCTCCAAATGGATTTTTCTCACTAAAGTCTAATATACCTTCTAATGTAACTAAATTATCAAAGTCTGCGTTGTCTATAGGTTCTTGTGTAACAGAATAATCTTCTTTAATTATAGAACCATTTGTTTCGTTCAATATTAACGTTCCATCTTCTTGTAACATTTGATACTCTAACATGTCCTGAGAGTATTTTGTTTCCAGACTATCTATAGTTGTAATACCTGTATCCAAATCTTCTGAACTGTATTCAAACAATTCACAAACTAATCTGTAAACATAGATTTGATTGAGTTGATAAAAAGGATTTTGAAAGTCTACATATTTAATCTCGAATATAGATTTTGTCTTTTCAAAATATATTAGATCGCCTTCTGAAGGTCTTGTTGTTTGTGTAAATGTTCCACCGCTGGTTTGAACCATATCCTCCCAACGTCTTTTTGCCATTACAAAAGTTGCCTGGTCTCTAACTTCTAAACCAAACCTAGTAAATATATCTCCCTGTCCTTCATAACCATTTACATTATCCAAATACATTTCCACAGGATATGCTTGTGTGAACTTAGACAGTTCATCTTCGTCAAATATTGTGTCTTTGTTTACTAATGTTCTAGGCAGGTAGTAAGTATCATGACCGTAAATTTTTAAACTTTCAATGATAAGGTCTTCAACTAAACGTTGTTCGTTAGTTGTGCCTATGTTGTTGCCTGATTGGAAGTAAAAATTTGTAGCCATTTTACTATCCTATCATAAACTGTGGAGGCAGTTCGTATTTTTTCTGCATCTCTTCTTCTATTTGCTGTATCTCCTGAACTGCTTCGCCATATATCTGATCTCCATTTAATGTAACACCACCGGGCATTTGAATGCCTTGGAACTTTTTCAAATTCTCGCCCCATTGTCTTTTAATTAGAGCTGTTGCATATTTTTTAAGGAATAAATCATCATAAACTTCTGTATAAGTAGCTGGGTCTAATATAGCAAATGCCTCTGCTACAATAAAGTCTCCTACGTTGTAAGTCTTATCCCAATCTGTATCTATGTAAAGTCTATCTGTTTTTCTATTCCAACGTATCTGTCTTTCTCCAGCCAGGAGTTTTTCTAATGTTGTTAAATGGGATTGAACGACAGTATAGTAAACCATATCTGCTCCCATTAAGTTATACAAGTCGTTCATTCTAAACTGATACATTAAATCAAATAGTTGTCCGTCTCTTGTATTGTTTGTTGCTGCACCTCCAAAGTTAAATACTCTGGTTATACCTAATATATTATTGCTAACAGGAATGTAACCTTTCTCTATGTCGCCTTGTTCATAGTGGTTTGTTGCATGTAATGTTCCTGTTGTTCCTGATTCAGAACCTGTTATTTGTTCACTTGCTTGGAATGTTCCTGTTTTAACTTGTTCTATTGTAATAAACTGTCCTGATACAGAGTCTACAAAGGCTGTGGCTCCTGATGTAGCACCTGTAATAGTTTCTCCCTTTACAAAACTCTCTGCAATATTAGTTGTAAGTTTTAATTTAGAACCAGTGACTTCGTGTTTTACATAAGTTTTTTCTGTGCCATCAAAGTGATATTCATTCCAAAACTGCAAGGCATCGTCTACTCTATCAGAGACTTGCTGTTCGTCCACGTTAATTTCTATAACGGGAGCTCCTAATCTCCTTAAACAATATTCTTGTAAATCTGTTCTACTAGCTAATGCCATTGTTACCCCTAGTTAAGTTTAGTTCCTGCTGCATTATATATTGCTGTTCCTGTAATAGTTGCAGTTGAACCTTCGCCTTGTGTATGAGAAATTGTAATACCATCTCCACCACTAACTTGCGCCATATAGTTTCCTGTTGTTTGTGTTCCTAATGCCACTGCATTATCTGCAATTTGATCTGAACCTACTGCGTCATCTGCTATCATTGATTGTTCTACTGCGTCCGATGCAATAGTAAGAGCTGTTGCCACGTTAGCACTTCCGTCTACTGAACCTGACCCTGTTACATCTCCTGTAAATGATAATGTTCTAGCAGTTGTCCATTTAGCTGCTGAACCTGTTGTGTTTTGGTTAAGTGTTCCTACTACTAAATCTATTGTTCCGTCTGCATCTTGATAAGTAGCTGTAATACCTGTTTCAGTATTACTACTAAACATAGCACCTACTATGTCTTGAATTTCTTCGTCTGTCTGATCTGCTGTAGCTCCTGATTCTATACCATCTAGTTTACTACCATCTGTTGCTACATCTCTACCATCTACTGTTCCGCCTACAGTAATATTACCTGTAGTTGAAAGTGAAGCTGCATCTACTGCTGATACATTTAAATTAGCTCTAGTAAATGATAAATCGCCTGTGCTTGCACCTGTAAATGAACCTGTTCCTATTGCAATTGCATCTGCACTTTCGTCCCAACCTATGAATACATTGTCTGAACTTCCTCTTTCAAAAACAAGACCCATATCATTTGCTGGTGTTCCTGTTGTTCCGTTTCCTAACTCAATCAATCTATCTGTTATTGTTGAGTTTGTTGTATCTAAGGTTGTAGTTGTTCCATTTACATCTAAGTTTCCTGTAATAGTTACATTACCTGTTGCTGCTACATCTGCAAATGTAACATTACTTGATGTTGCTACTGCTTGTCCAATACTAATTGCACCACCTGAGTATGTAACACCTGTGCCTGCGCTTAAATGTGCTCTAACTTCTGCTGCACTTGGACCTGTGTATGTAATAACTCCTGTAGAACTATTGTAAGCAAGAGAACCATCTCCGCCTGAATCTGTTACACTAATAGAGCCTCTTGCATCAGAGTCTGCGTATTGTGTTATTGAACTTGATAAAGTTGTTCCTGATATAGCTAGTCCTGAGCCTATATCTAAAAATGCTGTTGCTCCAGCACTATCGTCCCAGAATACTATCTGGTCATCATTTGGATCTGATAAACTTTCTAATCCTAAATGACTTAAATTTAAAGTTGCGCTACCACTTGTTGCACCGCCTGATAATCCTGTTCCTGCTACGACTGCTGTAATATCTCCTGATGTTATCTCAGAAAATTTTGCTATTCTAATACCGCCAGCAGTGGAGCCATCATGAACTCTTAATGTATCTAAGGTAGTATCAACAGTTACCTCACCAGCCGCTCCTGTAAAGGAGTTATGCTGTGTAGTTGTGCCTCTTCTCCATTGAACCTGTGTTGGCATTATTGTCTCCTAATTAAATTTATCATTAACTTAGCGCTCCATGGTCTTCTGTTGCAAGTCTGAACTTAATAGATGGCGTCGCCGCTGTATGATCGCCTAAACAATCATAGTTCACGAATAGTTGTTGGCCAAATGCGTCTTGTGTATTATCTGCCACAGACCCAAAGTCAGCATTAGAGGAGCCAGGGTAAATCAAACTCTGATCAAACTCTCCAAACTGTGCAAGTGTTATGATTTGACTACTAGAATTTCTAATGTAAATCTTTTTGTCTGCAGTATTTACTGCTATCTCACCTGCTACTAGATCTGATGTTGTAGGAGCACTCCCACTTGTTTCAGATCTTTTTGGCTTTATAACTGTTGCCATCTATTATCCTTCTTTTTTAGGCTCTTCTTTCTTAGGCTGTTTTTTCTCAGCCTCTTCTTGTTCGATGATACCTAATCTTGTTTTTAACAGAATGTTCTCCATTTGTAATTCTTGAACCTTCTGTGCCAAGTTGTTTATATAACCATTAATTAATTTTTCATCCATTTCAATATCCTTTAATATTATTTATTAGTATGTTCCTCCGTCGATGGAACCAAATTCAGGAGTTCCGCCTGAGCCTGCTTGTAGGATTTGTCCTTCTGTGCCTGCTGCTGTAACTTGTAAAGCTCCTGTGCCGTTACCATAGATAATACCTTTACTTGTAAATGAACCTGCGCCTGTTCCACCATCTGCAACTACTAGATCTGTTATGCCTGTAATTGATCCGCCTGTAATAGTAGCACTAGAAGATTCTATGTTTGCTACCAATGTGCCAACAGTATAACCTGTGCCACCTGTATTTACAGTAGTTGTTGGAGCTGCTTGTAAGTCTTTAAATAACTTCCATTTACCTGAGTCTGAGGCATCTCTAAAGAAACCTGAGTATAAGTCTTGTGAACCTGAAGTATCATATAAGCCGTAAAGACCAATATCAACTGCGTCTGCGCCGTTGTTGCCTGATGCTAATATAATAAGTGGGTCTGCAACACTTAAAGTTGTAGAGTCAACAGTAGTTGTTGTCCCATTAACTGTTAGATTACCTGAAATAGTTACGTTACTAGGTAATCCTATGTTTATTTTGTTGTCAGAAACAGTTGTTTCAATTTCGTTGGCTGTTCCTTCGAAAGTTAAAGTGTCTGTTCCTACTGTAACAGTATCATTAGAACCACTATCTGCTGCAATGGTTAATGATGAACTGATACTTGCTGTTGAAGCTGCTGTAATACGTCCTTGTGCGTCTACAGTTAAAACAGGAATAGCAGTAGAGCCACCATATGACCCTGCTGAAACTGCTGTATCGTCTAGGTCAATAGATAATCCATTGCCTGATGCAGTTGTTGTAATACCTGTATCACCTGTAATAGCCAAAGTTTCTGCTTGTTCAATAACTCCTGAGCCTGAATCTCCACTAAAGTCTAAGTCAAACGAAGCTGCTGCTGTAGCATCAACATAAGCCTTAACTGATTGTTGTGAAGGAACTTTAGTAGCACTATTACTTGCCATATTATCTTCATCTACAAATACACCTGAAGATGAGAATGTAGATTCATCTAATAATTTGTGCCAAGCACTAGCATGACTAAAGTATGCTCTACCTGTTCCATGAACGTGTGCAAACATACCGTGATATGTAGAGGCACTAGGTAAATCTCCTTCGGCAGAATACATGTTGCCGTATAGAATTTTACCAACAATTATGTCTCCGTTAGAATCTCTTTTTACGAGTTTGCTAGCAGTGTTTGCGTTGGTTGCTCCATCAATAATGTCTGTATAATACTTACCACCAATCTTTTGTATAACTTCTGAAGACCCTGAGTCTATAGAAGAGATATAAAGTATGGCAGAAGCACCGTCACCGGATCTATCCTCAGCATACGCTAATTCGCCTTCAACCAAATCAGAAGCTGCTGGGGCTGCTGACCCTGTGCTTCTTTTAATCTGAATAGTTGTTGACATTATTTTCTCCTATTTAATGTTTTTAAAATGTTCCGCCATCTATAGCAGTCACATTAGCTGCAACATCACTAGCAGGTTTAGCCTGAAAGTTTCCAGATGTTGCATCATAAACTAAAGTATAACCATTTTGAACGCCGCTTGTATCTACTCCAGATAAATTTCCCAGAGTAGCGTTTGTAGCTATAGAAGATTGGGGAGTTGCACTTGTTACTACTCTTGCTGAACCTATACTTACTGAAATTTTAGGACTTGCGTTTGTAGATACCGTTGCCATTTATTCTCCTTATCTTGTAACTTCTGGTGTTACTGTTATTATACCTTCGACAATTCTAAGCGTTTCTGCAGGACTTGTTGCTGTGATCTCACAATCATATACAAATCTTCCTGCTTTTAACGCAGAGGTTTGTGTTGCAGTCAATGATAAAGTAATCTTACCCTCAGCATTTACCTTTGTTGAGGAAAAATCTACAGCTGTTGTTGCACCATAAGTCTTTCTTATCTGTGCTGCAACGCTATAGTTTGCTAAATCTTTTGCTGTGCCATCATCATTCGTAACGTTTAGATCCATACTGAACGTTGTTCCCTGATCAATAACTAGATTATTTATTGTTGCCATGACTGCTAATACTCTCTTTCTCTTATTTATAAATAAAAGGAGTTTAATATGAAAACGATTTTGACATTAAAGTATGGACACAAATATGACGCCGGTGATGTGAATTCAATCTACGAACATACAGAAGGCAAGTATAACTATGTTTGTGTAACAGACGACCCTAAAGGATTAGCAGGAGATATAGGTATTTTGAACCTAGAACATGAACCTGCTGGCAATATGGAAAAGTTAAAATTGTTTCAATTGAACGATTTAGGCACTATATTATACCTAGATTTAGATGTAAGAATACAAAAAGACATAGATCACTTGTTTAATTACTATCAAGGCAAGCCTGTTATATGTTATACTTGGTGGAAAGACAAGGGAGAACGTGAAATGAGTATAGATTTCTTTCCTTATCACGCACAATATCCTTTATCCAATTACAATTCTAGTGTAATACTGTGGGAAGACTGCACAGAAATATGGCGTAGATATAATCTAAATCAAGAGTTTTATAATGTTAAGTATCCTTATGGCGACGATACATTCTTGTGGCATGAAGGATTTACATTTCAACACTTTCCTGATTATGAGATATATTCTTATATGTTTGCAGGAAGAAAATATAGACCTGAATATACAATAGCACTTTTAAATGGACAAGACGAATACCCGGAGATAGAAAAAGAATATGATGAACTTTGTATGCATTAAGTGGGGCGACAAATATGAACCTCACTATGTAAATAATCTCTATAATATGGTTAAGAAAAACTATACGAAAAATTTTACGTTTACATGTTTTACAGATGAACCAGAAGGATTAGAATGTGATACAAAACCTATTCCAGATGTAGAACCTTTGCATCCTAAATATTGGTTTGGTAAAGAAGGTTGGTGTTGGGATAGAGCAAAATTTTTAGTATTCAATTCACATAATTGGTTAGGCTATGATGACAAATGGTGTTACTTTGATTTAGATGTAATAATACATGGTAATATAAATGACTTGTATGAACTAGCTTTGAAACCTAGACTAATATATTCTAAGTGGGACAATCCTAATAATATACATGATAGGTTGTTTATAGATATCAGAGGAACACAATTTAATTCTAGTATGATGTGTTGGAACAAAGATCAATGTGAGGAAATATTCTGGGAAGCAATACAAGAAGAGCAACAGATATTTAGAACATTTTATAAGGGCACAGATAATTATCATTTTTGGAGACGTAGAAAGTTCTGGACTAACATTCCACACGATTGGGCGTATAGTTTTAACAGAGGCAAGTCACATCCTGATGATTTAGAAACACATAAATATAGAGAAGAATGTAAAATTTGTTTGTTTAACGTAGACAATACGCCAAACAATAAAGGACAAATTAAAATTGATGAATTACAAAATGAAGAACTTTTGAGAATATGGCATGATAATCCTAGTAGCAAATCTGCTTGACAACAATTATAGTCAGACACAAGTCAATGCGTTATATACGCAGGCCAAGAAGCAAATAGAAGACCCTTTCGAGTTCTGGGTATTTACTACTGAAAAGGAATGTATGAATGAACAAAAGAACAAAGGATATTTAGACGATATATTGTTCCACGTTCCGAAGTATGGAGAGGATTGGATTGAAATAGATCTAATGGAGAAAACAAAGAAGGGCGACACTCTATTACTAATTACGCCTAACACTTTACTTAATAATATATCCGTCATAGAGACTTATAAGACCAACAAGAAGCATAGACTGTCAGACGGTAATCTTTGTTATTTAATTTTCCATAATAACAAAGTTGGCGAGCTATTAAAAGAATGGGAAGAAAGAGAAGATGAATTATTGTATGAATATGATGCTTTCCATAATTGGAATATGTTTCCAATATCCGATATGCCTTTCCTACAAGACTCTACATCTGAGTATCCAGAAAAATTAGAAGGCGATATTATTGCATTGCCTGATTGGTATGATGACTTTACAGAAGAACAAATAGATATAATGTATAATAAGGAAACAGACTTATATCCTTACTTACCTGAAAGAGTAGAAATATGTTTAACAAGAGAGGAAACAGAATATCAGGAAGAGGAGTTTCTAGATAAAGAATTAATAAAAGATACATTTAATTCTGAATATCTACTTAAAGCAAAAATGAAAAGAATTAAATTTGTTAATGATGTAGGAGACCCTATTTTAAATCCTGAACTTGTAGAAATATCTCATTACTTTATGTCCGATTGGGGCATAGGTGTAGACATGATAACTGAAGGCAATAAGCACGATATAATGTGGTGGAAAAATATAGGTGTTATGTTCGCAGATTCAGGCAACATAACTTTCAATATAAACACTGGTAATCCAGATAAAAGAATATTAGAACATGCTACGGCTCTAGTAGAAGTAGGTTGTAGAGTGTTTTGGAGTTATACACATACTAATCAACTAGACAACGATATACAACAAGCAAAGAAATTATGTAAACAATACAAGTTCTCAGGTTTTGTTTATGATAATAAAGTCCCAGAAGAGAAAACACCTAAGAAGAAAAAGGTGAAACAAGAACTTCCAGACTATAAACTAATCGAATTGGAGACTCTAGAAACGAGGAAACAAGACGACATATATAAAGAGAGAAAAATAAAATTTTACCCTCACGTTAAATGCGAAGGTAAAGTAAATAATCAATTTTATTTAGATGCAACGGGTAATGTGTTTCCTAGTAAACATATTGCAGTAACAGTTTGGGCTGCTTTCAATAGTCCAGAACATGTTACAAAAATTTTATATGATTGGGATAAAAACAATATAAATAATTTTTCCTTAGAAGATATTTTTAATAATGATTTTTATAAAGGATACTTCAACAATCTATTAAAGTTGAATCCAAAAATAATACACAATGAATTAGGTGGAATATGTTAAAAATAAATACAGGTATCGTGATAAAAGGCAAATTTGAAAAGCATGATACTTACATACAACAAATAAAAGAATCCAATTTTACTACACTAATCGTTGATGCGCCTATAGGTTCTGAATACGATACCAAGTGTATGGAGTTGGTCTCAAATTTAGCCTCAGAAGGATTTGCATATGGCGAAAAATATGTTATTGCAAGGGGCAGAGAATGAGAGTAAATATAGTCTGTAGTAAATGGGGAGATAGATATGGTCCACACTTTGTCAACCGTCTTAAAAATATGGCTCGTAGGCATACTGACCCTAAACATGATTTCCATTTTTACTGCTATACAGATGATGCCGAGGGGCTTGACGAGGACGTTAATGTTATACCATTTCCCGATATCGATACCATACATCCTAAGTATTGGTTCAGGACTGACGACTTTAAGTATGGCATGGCTAGATGTTGGGACAGACCTAAAACAATGGTCTTCAATACTCACAATTTTGCAGCAGATAAGCCGACGGGACGCTTTGTCTTCTTTGATCTGGACGTAATAATACAGAACAATATAGAGCCTTTACTGACCTACAATATGGAAAGACCAACTAAATTAAGAAGTTGGTGGCAAGACCCGCGCCCGATGAAAAGCAGAAGATTTAAATTAGCACATGGAGCATACACTAATGGCAGTTGCCAAGTATGGTCCGACGATCAAGCAGAATGTATATGGGAAGATGTTCTAAAACATAAAGAGAAGATTTGGTTTACATATACAGATGGAACAGATAATTATCATAGTTGGCGATGGGGTGATTTCGGAAAGAAACTCTGGGATCATTTCCCAGCAGATTATGCTTACTCCTACAATAGAGGTAGAAGCTGGGACGACGATGATTTAGAAACTGAAATATACAGAGAAACACCAATACTCTGTGTTTTCAATATAGACTTGTTACCGTTTGAAGACGCAACAAGAGGACAAGTTAAACAAGAACAATTGGTAGACCCGAGGTTATTAGCACATTGGCAATAAACGTTTATACAGTTAAGTGGGGCAGTAAATATTCTGCCAAACATGTAAACAAGATATTAGAATCTTGTAAGGAGTTTATGTCTGATGATTTTAACTTTTATTGTTTAACTGAAAATCCAAAAGGATTAGAGGAAGAAGTAAATGTCATTCCATTACCTAAGAATAATACCTTAGAGAAATGGTGGAACAAAATGTATCTATTTGATGATAATGTTGTAAGACAAAAAGGAGAAAATTTATTCTTTGACTTAGATATTATTATACAAAAGAACATAGATGATATTGTAAACTTTGACCCTGAAGATTGTTTATGTTTTGGCCAAACACATTGGCACGATTTAGAAACACAAGCAAAAGAAACAGAACATGTTCCTCATAGATATACAGATTTAAATTCTAGTATTCTAAGATGGAATGATAACTTAGATAAAGAGAACATAACTCTTTATTTTAAATCACACAAAGAAAAAATATTATGGTATTACAGAGGTATAGATAACTTCTTTATGCACAAAGGAGTAGCAAGAATAAAATACTTTCCTATAGGTTGGTTTTATTCTTATAACCAAGGTTATATCTATCCTCATGATGTAGAGAAACATGTCTTTAGACAGATACCATATGTTTGTTTATTTGATTCAATGGGAAGAAAAGAAGATGTTAAATTTTAATTTTTTAAATAATATGAGGCATTGGGGCGACGGACTTGCTAAGGTTGAGCATGAAATGAAACACAAGCACGACGACTTTAGACAAGCTCTAAATCCTAATACTATGGAAGCTGCTATATGGTTAGTAGAAGAATTACAAAAAGCCTTAAAAGAAAACTATATGAAAGAAGAACAATATAATATTCTTGTTCTTAATAGTTGGCTTGGTATTCCTCTCGTTCCTTTATTATGTGAGAATATATCTGTAGGTGAATTACACTTGGTAGATATAGATAACGAAGCTTTAGAACTATCTAAAGTATTCAATAAACATTATATAGCAGAAGAATATATCAAAGTTAATCATTGGAATCTAGATATTCCATTTGCCTTTGATGAATTAAATCAACTTAAGGTTGATATTGTAATAACTATGGGTGCTGAACAAATGTATCCATTAAAAGATCTTAAGACAGCTAATAAACATGCTATATTTGCTGTTCAAAATTCTAATGTAATAGAAGAGATGTATGGTATTAATTGTGTAGATAGTGAGAAAGCATTAATAGAAAATGCAGGACTAAAGAACACATATTATACAGGCAAACAGAAACAATTCTATTACGATTGGAATGGGAAGGTTTACTTTGATAGGTTTATGGCAATTGGCAACAAGTAGTAAATTAAGACGAGCCTTACACGAAGCAACTGTAGACACCATGATAGGTGCAATAATCATGTTCCCATTGAGTGTATTCATTATTAAGGCTTGCATAGACTACGCAGGCACCTCGGCTGAGATGGCTGCGTTTATAAATTTTATGGGTTTGACAGGTATTGCTATTGTAAGAAAAGCACTTGTAAGATTAAGATTTGAAAATAAGTATTCTAAAAATTAAGTTGCCACATTATAAATCCTGCAAATATATAAAGTGCAAGATATATAATAACCAAACCTACAAGTAACTTAAGCATAAACATTAAAAAGTTAGGCAAAAATTTTATTGCCATATATAATAATGCTATTAGTCCAATGATTTCAAGCATGCTATTTCCTCTAAATGTTCTTCTACTTCTTCCCATAGTAAGTGGCCTTTAACATCATCATGCCAACCTAATTCAGATTGGCCAATGAATTCTTTGCTACTATCCATAGGAGCAATTTCCCATTTATTTAGTTGATCACGACCTTTGTATGGGCCTCCATAAGAACCGTCATGGCATATTACACTCATGCGATAACCATTCTTAAATTTATATAACTTCTGAATACCATTATGAAATGGCTTCTGAGTCATTGTCATTTGCATTACTTTCATTAGAAGTTTCCTGGTTCTACCTGTAAAGTTTTAATTCCAATACTTCTCCACATGTCAACGATTTGATTTCTATCGTCTAATGCAAAGTCAATATTGTATCCTAAGATCGAGATATTAGCATTGTAGATATCTCTCTTAACTTCAAAGTCTGGTCTGTAATCATCACCTGCTCTCATAAAAATATGATCGTATGGCACGTCATGCTTATCTAACCATTCCCTAGTAAGTTCGTAAACATCAACACCTTTTCTACTATCAGGTCTACCTGAAGTAATTAAGATCTTGTAACCAACAGTTGAGTATAACCTAACCATATTAATAATATGATGATCAGGTCTATCTTCACCAACCAAATGGTATTCATGATGTCCTCTAGTTTGATTTCCATCCACATCAAAGTGATGTGCTAAAGTTCCATCAATGTCTACAATTAAAGCGTCGTTCATTATGCTGCCTCGATTTTTGCTAATCTTTCTTGTCTGTAATCCAGGGCACCTTCACCTAAGTAAATGTTGCCGTCTGTGTGTCTGAACAAAGTGCTAAGACTTTTGTCTTGGTCTTTGTTCTTTTGTATTAGTGAAAACTCTGCTTGTTCCAAAGTTATAGCACCAATTTGAACGAAGTCCAATAACATGTCTGCGAATGGAACTTCTCCGTTTGATCTCCATACTGTAAGACCATCTACTTGAGCTGTGTCTTGAAATCTCATTTCAATACTCTTATCCCAAATATTACCATTAGGGTCTGCTCTAAGTTGATCTGTAAAAAGAACTTCACCTGTAAAAGTTTTGTTCTCATCATGGATTGATGCCATTCCGTAACGTTGTTTTGTTACTGTTTCGCCTGCTATTTTTACTTCGTTATCTAGTATCATAATTTTTAGTCCTCACTTTTTTAAATTATGTGTATATTATGCAGTCTGGCGAACCAATTGTCAACCCTTTTTTTGAAATCTTTTGAATCTTTTGCCCTTATAGAACAAGGACTTAGGAGAGATGTTCGGCAGATTCGCCTGAAATATCTTCAACCATGTTGCGCCAAATGTCCAAATGAGGCACTACAAAGCCAAATGTGAGCCTAGGTTCATATGTTCCTGCACAATGATAGTAGACTTTTTCTGGCTCTCTGCCCCTACCATAATAACCTACTTTACAACACCAACCACCTGGGTCTTGCATATGAACTACTTCATTAACAGATCTATCAGTATTAGGTTTTCTATACTTAAAAAATCCATCACCGTTTTCTGTGTATGATAATAGTATATTGTAACCATGCGCGTTCCAATTATTATGCCAACCCATAAAACCACCTTGAGGATAGTAAACATGAACTGCTTGAAATGCTGCTCCTGTAAATGTTATTAACTTATCTGATATTTCTTCGTAAGGTTCCATAAACGGGTCTTCATGTTTTCTCATATTCAAATCATAAGCAAAAGTAACTTCAGGATAACCTTCATGTTCTCCATCTTTATCTACTATTTCTTTTAGATACTCAGGAGCACAATAATATTCTAAGTCAAATTGTTTAGGATAATTAGGGTGATCGTATGCTAGTTTGTCTAAAGGTTTAAGATCTTGTTTGAAAAACCAATCAGAGTAGGGAGTTAATATATCTAGTAGTTCTTGTGATATTTCGGTTTTAATCATAGTATATTTTGTAACATGATTGTAACATTAGACACCATGCCCTTATATATATTATATATAAAATTTTTAAGAGGTTACAGATGAAAAAGGTATGGAAAGACTTTCATAAGATGATGAAATCTGGTAGACTCCATAAAGTCTGTAAAGCAGCTGGAGTCTCTAATCAAGATTGATTCTTACTATGAATCTCAAATTCGGGAATCGTGTAATGATACATTACACGTTCCTGGTCACCAAGTTCTTCCTCTTGATACCCATTAACAAAGTTCCATCTACAATGCAAATCCTCAGCCCACTTTACTCCGTGGTCTGAATAATTAAGTAATTTCCACATAGTAAAAGTATCCCACTTTCTTACAGAGTCAGGATAGTTTCCTATATCATTTTTTCCATCTTGTTGATATAAAAATTCTCCATACCAACTATTCATTAATTTTAATGTTTGCTTATTGTTTCTGTATAAGAACATACCACAATGAGCTGTCATTTCTTCTGTGTTTGTTAGTTTAGTAATCTTAGCATTGTAAGGTCTTATTTTTGTAAATATTAGATCTTTATCTTTAGGAAGTTGTTTGAATATATCTTTTACATCTTCGTGTTCACAAACCATGTCAGCATCTAAATAACAAGTTATGCCTTTGTATGGTGTTTGTGCTAATGCCCATAGTTTAGCTCTTATATGATCTGGGACTTCCCATGTTACAATCCAATCTGCATGGTTCCAATCAGTAGGTTTTACCCACTCTTCTTTAGAACAATAAACAGTTACATGGGCGTCAGGGTCAAATAGTTTTATAGACTCTGCACATTCTATTGCTTTTCTATAAAATATTTCGTAAACAGAACCTACTAATAGGAATCCGTTTTTAGGAAATGTTATGTCTATGTCTGGATGACCTGCCCAATCAGGTCTACTTGATTTTTCCTTCGTCACGCAAGTTCTCCATCAATAATATAGTTGTATAGGCACCTACTTCCATAGGTGTTTTTGCTTTACGAATTAGTCTTTTTAATTCTGTGTTTTTAGATTCTTTAACTGCTGATATTTCAAACGACTCTAATTTAGAATTGAATAACATTTCTTGTCTGGCTCTTGCCTTCTGACTTTCAAGTCTTTGGTTACGTTTCTTAATATTCTCATCTCTTCGTTTGATACCATCTGCTGTATTCTTATCTAATTCTTCTTCACCAAACTCTTCCATGATTCTAAGATAATCTGGATTTTTACCATCTTGATCTTGTATAGATGCTGTTGCTCTTGTGCCATTAGGATACTCTATCGTAGCCATAATATGTTTAGCATCCTTATTAGACCAATAAGGAAATACAAATTTATATTTTTGTTTGGGTTCTTCTTGTGCTGGTGTAACGTCTAGATCAAGTTTTTTCGCCTTTGCCATATTGTCTCCATAATGTAAATTTATTTATACTGCTTGTTAGGCAGTTCTTAACCACAGTTTTACCGAAGAAACATCTTCTTCAGAAGTTAATATTGTATCTCCTGCGTATGTTCCTGAGTAGTAACCTGTGTATGTTCCGGAATATGTTCCTGCGTATGATGAAGTTCCTGTGTAGTAACCTGTGTAACTACCTGAGTAAGCTCCAGAATATGTGCCTGAATAGTTTTTAGCTCCTGTGTAATATCCTGTATAAGTGCCAGTATAAGTTCCTGCGTATGTGCCTGAGAAGAAGCCTCCGGAATAACCTGAGAAGAATCTTTGGTAACCGCCCGTGTAATTGCCAGTGTAATTACCTGTATAACTTCCTGCGTATGCCGAAGTTCCTGTATATGCTCCTGTATAACTCCCTGTGTAACTGCCTGAATATGCTCCTGCATAAACTTTAGCTCCTGTATAACCACCTGTATATGTGCCTGAGTATGAGCCTGCATAAGCTCCTGTATAGTTTTGAGAACCTACTTCTTGTCTTGTGTCCTTAAACTCATCTCCCATCTGTGTCCATGTTCCTGTTTCAGAAGGAGCTCCAGTTTGTAATTTGTAAGTTCCAACACCTTGTGTTGTTGCAAAGTTTTCTACAATTCTATTTCTAAAGTTAGGAACTATTTGTTCCATTTCAGCAACACTCATTTCTTTTATACCGTTAGAGCCTTCTACTTTGCAGGGCTTGTAGTTGTCTACGGCAGAACTTGTAGCTGCTGTCTTTTGCCAAATATATTTTGTATCTTCTGTTTCGTCTACCTGTGTATCAACTAATGTATATCTAGCAGTCCATGTGCCTCCACTTGGTGCACTTGTAGATAAATGATATTGTCCTACAGTATAGTTTCCTAAACCTACCATATCTGCTATTACTTTATCAATAATATCTGTATCAAGTTCTGCATCTGTAAATTCGTTTATACCAACATTACCTGAGGTTTCGTAACCTACCATTCTGTTAGTAATACTTTCTGATGCTGCTGCTGTTACTTGTTTAGCTGTGTAAACGTTGACATTGGAAGTTGCACCGTCTGTTGGGTGAGTTCCAATTGCGTCGTCTCTTTTTGTGTCTGTTATTGAACCAATCGTAGTTCCTGCACCGGAGCCATCAGTAGTAACATTCAGTTCTGCTGTTCCTGACCCGTTAGTGTTATCTGCAAAATCTTTTGTAATGATTGCTGATATATACTGTTCTATTTCGCTATCCGTCATCTCCTGCAAACCTTGAAAGTTTGAAGAGCTAACCGGGTATGCCGATGCTTTTATACGAAGTGGTCTCATTTTTAATTTACTCTAGTTCCGCTACTATTATAAATGATAACAGGACTTGTCCTATTCCATTTAGTTGCACTTACGCCTACCAGTCTTAGAGAATGTCCAGCTCCTAAACTAACTGCTGTGTTAGCTCCTTCGCCGTCTATTTGTTCTCCTGATGCTGGGTAAACCTTAATACTTACCGATGTGTCATTTAATACGCATGCTTCTAATCCTGTAGAAGTGTCTGGTAATTTTACGCCTTGGTTTGCTGTGCCGCTTGTAACAATGTTGTAAGACTTTGTAAGTGCTGTAGCACCTGCTTGATCTGAACCTGCTGCTGCAACCGATGCACTTGTAGACAGTATTGAACCTCCGCCAACTGTTAATGTTGAAGTGGTTGTAACTGTTGCAAATGATGGGCTATCTCCTGACTCATATTTGGCAGTATTAAGAGACGTAAAGTTGCCGTCTACCTCGTTATTGGTAAGCGGACTACCTTTCGATGATCTTAAAGTTAGTGATGCCATTTAATTTTCCCTGCTTAGTTAATTTAATTTATTTACAATTACATCCAAAACGGTTCTCATTTCTTTTATTTCGGATTTTAAAGTATTTATATCATTTTCATACTCTAGGACCTTCTGCATTTGAATTCTTTTTAATTTATATGCAGCTAGTCCATCCTTATTAGTAGAAAGAATCGCTTTCGATGTCTTATCTCTCACAAAATTACGCTCGCCTTCAATATTAATAATATCTTTGTCTTGCTTAATCGTCATAATTTATACCTGCAACGCTATAGCCCTAACGTCTTTAAACTTAGGACAGTCTACCGTTGTTGAACTTAACGGCACAATCTTAACAGCATACACCTTGAAACCTCTAAAGGTTGTTGTTGTAGGTGATGCTGCTGTTGCCGTTGCCGAACTACCGTCACCTGTTATAGTAACAGTAGGTGTAGAAGTATATCCTCTACCTGGGTCAGTTACAGTTATTGCTGAAATACTACCACTACTTATAGTGGCTTTTGCTTTAGCACCGTAACCGCCTCCGCCAGTAATATTTACTACTGCAGAACCATAACCTGATCCTGCACCTGTAACAGATATACTAGGTATTCCTGTTACATCATATTCGAATATATCACTGTTTGAACTCTGTGTTCCCCAACCATTTGATTTTGCTGGAATTTTGAAACTATATTCTGCAAAACTCTCAGGAGAATTTTCTGCTGGAGTTTTGTCTGCTACCATTTCTTGCCAACTTATATCCTCCTGGAAATCTCCAGGGTCTGCTGCATTTAATAATTTAGCATAGACTTTAATAGATGCATTGGTTGGTATCTGTGCATCTAAGAATACTTGTAAATCTTCTGCGTCCTGTCCTTCTTCTAGGACTACACGTCTTGTTATATATTTAGAACTTGCATTACCACCATTTCTTCCTGCCTCTCCTGTAGAGTCGTTGTTAAGATTATTAAATATACCTAACAAGTCTGATTGTTCTAAATCAATGTATGGTGATACGTTATCATTGAATGCTTGGAATGTTAATTTTACTCTACCTGTGTTAGTAGAAGAATAACTAGCAACCTCATTGGCTCTACTGTATATTGTTTTCTCTACTTTCATTGGGTGTGTAGTTTCAAAATCTACTTCTTGGAAACTTGTTGTATTGGCTGAACCTGCTCCTGTTGTTGTAAGAGCTAATTCTGCTTTTGCCTGTGTTCCATTACCTGGTTTTAATAGACCAATATTAACTGCCATCTCATCAATAATTTTATCTCTAAATGATGATATTGTTGCATATCCTTCGTCAGTTCCAATGATCATTCCAGTAGTAAATCCACCAGATATAGTTGTTATTGTAGCATAGTTGTTTAATGAATTCCAAGTGTTTACTCTTCCTCTTGTTAATGAAACTGTTCCTGTTGCCTGTGTTCCTGAACCTGCTGATATTGTTATTGTAGGTGCACTTGTATAACCTGAACCTGGGTTGGTAACTGTTAGTGCTGATATATTATCTCCTGATACCGTTGCTGATATTGCTAAACCTGTTCCTCCGCCACCGGATACTGATACTGTAGGAGAAGTTCCTGAATAACCTGTTCCAGCATTTGTAATAGAAGTTGTAAATCCATTTGCTATTTTACCAGGACTAAACTTTTTAGCTGCCATTGACCAACTAGACTCTGTAAAGTTGACCCAATCTATTGGCTCGTTTACTAATGTTCCTGAGAATGCTGTTCCCTTCTTAAATCTACATCTCCTTACCACGTGCATAATATCTTTGTTCTGATGTGGTGACCAGGATCTATCGTTAGCAGATGTAAACATCATACCTGCATGAGGTTGTTTTGTAATTCTTTCTGTTGTTCCTTGTTGATTCTCGCCTAGTTCTGCTATCCAAATATTATAACCATCATCATCATTTTCTGGTTTAGGAACAAAGCAATATTCTGTATTGTTTCTTAAATATACAGGATTTCTAAATTTAAATGATGTTGGAACGAATGTAGTTGAACCACCACTTTCTGTAGATGTATTAATTTCTGAAGGCTGTAAATATTTACTACCGTCAGGGACAATTCTAGGTCCTGGTATTCCATTAATTACTTCTCTAATCTGCATTGTAACACCATTGCTACCTGAAGCTGGTTTAGTTTTAAAATATAGTAAGATATCACTTACATACATACCACCATCCATACCTTCTACTTTAAATGTTTGTGCTAATGGGTCTCCAAAGAACGGAGAAAAGTTTAAATTTGTGAAATCTATTACAGGCCATTCAACACCAAAGGCAAAATCTACAGCGTTTACTGCTGTTGCCGGAGCTGGGTCAGGCTGTCTAGTTTCTGCTGCTGGTGTAGTTTCTGCAGGAGGTTGTGGTCCAGGAGCTCCTGTTTCTCCTGTAGGGCCTGCCGGTCCTGTGTTTCCTACTGGTCCTGTTGGTCCTGTTTGTCCAACAGGTCCTGGAGAACCTACTGGTCCAGGAGGACCTACAATTTCTATAGTCTCTTGTATAATTACAGGAGCTGGAGGAGGTGGCATAGGTGTTCCTTGCCCTATAGAAATGTTTGTAGAAACGTCTGTTACTACTCTACTATCTGAATGTTGCGTAGCATTTACTGTTGCTGTTTTTAATGATATTATTGTGTCTTGTGTTTTTTGTCTTAATCCTGCAGATTCGTAATTTGCTACAGCTGATGTTGTAGCTTGTTTGTCATTATTGGATACATCATCTGTTAATTTAAATACCTTAACACCTGTTCTAAATTGTCCTTCAGGTATTAAGAATGTTCCTTTAATATGTCCTGAGGAATCTGTTGTAAGTGCACCTCCTAATGAACCACCATCAGGTGTAACATGATCTGATACATCTTCTCCGTCAAAGAAAGGATAAACTCTTGTGTCTGGTTTCATTCTTATTGATGCGAAACCAACATTTATAGATCTCATAAACGGAGCAAAGGATACATCTACTACTTTTTCACCCAACGATTGTTCTTCTCTGTTGGCACTAATATCCAAGCTAGTTCCTTGTCGGGTTTGCGCTTGTTCTGTTGTAACTGTCGTAAATAATGAATTATTACTTGTTCCTGAGCCTGTGTTTCCTCTACCAAATGTATTTAATTCTTGTGTAACTGTAGAAACAACATTTGCTGCTCCTGTGTCTTCCCATGAACCCCATTGTGTTCCCCAAGCATTTGCCATGTTTTCCCATGCGTCATAGTTACCATCAAAGTTTTTAGTAACTGCTGGTTGAACATCTGTAGCTACAAAGTTATCTACATCTGGTGCTAAAGTTAAATCTCCAAAGTAATGGAATGTTAATTCTTTAACTAGGTTTTCTGTTTGTGATGCTTTACCTTGAACAGAGTAAGGGACTACTTCATAAGGTAGTGTAATTGCTGAACCTGTTTTAACAAGTTTTGTTAGTTCTGAAGGATTACCTATGTCTGTATGTTGTTTTAATGAAATATTTTCTAAGTCAAAGAAAGGCCTAGCATGTTTCTTTTTAGGGTCAATAGATATCTTATAGTCTGGGTCTAATACTGCTCCAACATTATGTCCTGTCATTGGGTCAACTAAGATACCATTTTTAAATCTGTCTGCTCCGCTAGAGTTTACGATTGTTTGTTCTTTTGCAAATGTTTCTAATAAATTAAGTGATGCGTAATACTCTAAGTTTTTAATTCTGTTTTCTAATACACCAATATCTCTCATTGTAAAACGTTTGAAAGATAACTGTTGAACTGATATTGCGTAATCTGGTCTGCCTACTTCCCTAGCTCTATCTGCTGATAAACAAGGATAAGGAGGCAAGTTTACAGTTGCCAATGTCATACATTTTTCTGGTTCTACAGGTAATATAGGATTATCTGCGTAAGGTCCTTCTACTTGTCTAATATTACCATCAAAGTCTATTATAACTCTTAAACGTTTACCTTGATATCTTATGTAATCAGTTGTAAATGTTTTTACAGGGACAGGATTTGTAAGTCCATTACCTGGTCTGTCTATTTCTTCATTTATATCTGGATTTACTGTTGCTGCTGCCAACGTTGATGCTGAGGCAGCTGTGTCTAAAGCTCTAGGTCTAAAGTCTACAGTATCTCTTAGATCAAAGTCTCCATGTTTTTCTGATCTATATACTGGTATTTCTTCTGTTCTTATTGTAGCAGATGCAGGACTTGCGCTGTCATCTACTGGATAACTATCTACAATATTGAAAGTTGCTTCTGTTATTGTTTGTGTAAAGTAAGAAACAGTTACTACAAGATATCTATTTGTTGAAAGATCTAATGTAGAAGTTGATTTTTTAATAATTTTAGCATGTCCTACTAAATTATCTGATTGACCATTATCAAATCTAAAATCATTTGTGTAATCTACTTGTCCTGTAGAATAGTCTGAATTAGAACCTGCTGTAACAGATACTAATTTAAATCCATCTGAAACACCTAATGAGTATTCTCCGCTTGTTCCTGCTGGGTGTGTTCCTGTGTCTAATTTTACTTTTTTGTTTTCTGCTAATGCTTTTGCTACTGGTGCTGCGTCTGTTTTTAAGACGTTAGCATATATTCTAACATCTGCACTACCTGCACCTACTGTAATACCTCCACCTGATAGTGTTATTGTCATGGACTGTGCACCAGATAGTGTAACTGCTGCTGCGTCTAAATCTATTAGGTCTCCTGCTGCAACTGTATTTGTGTTACCATCTACAAAACCTCCTTTAGATACCATAACAATATTAGCAAGTTTAATTGTATCTGTTAGTTGCGTGCCTGAAGTATCATAGGGGAATGTTTCATCTCCTGATAATGTTATTGTAATAGCACCTGTTCCTGCTGTTAATGAACCATTAAATTCTTTCTGATATTGGAAAGTGTGATCGTATGTGCTACCTGTGTCTGCTTTTAATGTTTTTATATTGCTATTAGGTAAAGCAAATAACATTTTATTAGCAGACGCTTCTTTTATCTCAGACTTACTGCTTACTAATACTGTATCTGCTGTTCCATCTATAATACCATTTTCAAATCTAATACCTTTAATACTTTCTGAATTACCTGCTGTTAGTTGTATATCATACAAATAAAGTCTGTAAACAGCTGCTGTTCCCATAATACCTGAACCTGCTGTTCCACTTTGATATACTAAATGTCTTGCCTTTGCTGTTCCTATTTTATTGCCTTGTGCAACTGCATTGTTGTTTTGTGCTGCATCGTATAGGTCTATCGTTCCGCCACCATCAATATCATACAATCCTCTTATTTTTGTAATCTCTAAATAATTTCCAAAGGAAGTTGATACAGGAACACCTTCTAAAGTTTCTGTTCCTTCTGGTTTTCTAATAATTGTATAGTGTGTTGTTCCTAATGTTCTTTTAAATCCGCCTACATAAGCTAAACCAGGAGCTGTTCCTATTGCTAAACCATCTCTATTACCACCTTGTGCTGTTGTATAAAGACCGTTATTTGTTCCACTATTAAAATGTTCTCTAACACCTACAGTCATACCTTGAACAACATAGTTGCCTGATTCGTCGTATGTTCTTGATGCTAGTATTTCTCCTAGTCCTGCTAAAGGATTATCTTTTACTCTGTTTCTTACAATACCACCATCTTTAACTTCATAATATAAGTAAAAGTTTTCAGGTATAGTATCTGCTGCGTCTAATGAAACTAATGATACTTGGTATTTAAGCCTATCTGCTCCAGGTGCATTAAAGTTAAATGAACCTTGTGCAGGGTCAAGTAAAGATGTATCATTTGCTGAGGTTGCTGCTGATTCTGTTACAACAAAACCTATTTTTCTAGCATGTATTCTAGACCATCTATCTTGTAAAACAGATATTTTGTTTGTTCTTATAAATGCTCCTCGAGCATAAATTAATCCAGGCTCTAATATAACATCACTTGTTATACCATAGTGTCCTTGTGCTGTTCCTGCTGTATTGTTTGCTGCTACTACAAAGGTATCTCCATTTCTACCTGCGTCTGTAGATGTAACTGTTAATGTTTCTCCACCTTGAAAATAACTATATGTAGTTGAAGAATTTTGATATGCGCCGTAAAGTTGTTTTGTTGCAGGTGCTGCTGCTTCTGTTCCTGTTTCAACATTTGAAATTTTCATCTTTAGACCTGATACAGAACCTGTTACTGTATCGCCTACATAATTTGTTAATGTAGTATTGTCTACTGAAGATGCTGGACTAGAGGCATCTGTGTCTAAAATCTTTATCCAATCTCTTGTTATTAAGTGTTCTGCACATCCTGTTACTACTGCTCCTTCTTGTAATACAAAACTAAATCCTTTTTCTACCTGATTTTGTAAAAGAGTCTGTAGCTGCGTAAGTTCTCTAGCCTGAACCGCTACGCCTGGTTTAAATAAGACACGATGATAATCAGCACTAGCGCTAAAATCGTCGTAGTATGGTGATGCGTTTAAATTTAATGCCATTTGTTAAAACCTAATCAATGCCTTTACTTGTTCTACTTGGTCTACCGATCTTGTAACAGGAGATCTATTATCCAAATAAACTATTTCTCCTGTAGCATTATCGACTTCTGGACTCGTAACACTATTTATACTCAAACTCGTAATGTTTTGAGTAGTATTTGTTAATGTTGATGAATTAGTTATCAACGGAATCTCTGCCGTAACGTAGATGTTATTATTATCTGAATCTATTTGTATAACTTGGAAACTTCCTCCGTCATTACTTGTTATTAGATCGTCTACCGCGTAATTACTTGTTTGTCCTGATGCCACATTTATTATATGACATGCTGTTCCTGTGTTCGTTGTAAATACAGCAGGTGTTCCTGCTGTGTCATACATGTTTTTAATTAGTGCAATCTGTCTAAAGTCGTTGCCTAATATTAAATCTCTGTTATCGTTATCTGAAAACGATACTGTTAGTCCTAAATTGTGTGCAAACAATTCTCTGGTTGCATTTGAACCATGTCCTCCTTGTGGACTTACAATTGCTCTTGCTGCTGCGTTTGTTCCTGGTGCTGCTGTGTTTGTGATGTTAATAGTTGCATAAGAATACCCTGAGCCAGGGTTCGTAACTTTTATATCTGTAAGAGCTCCTGTTGCAGTATTTACATATGCACTTGCTTCTGCTCCTGTGCCATCTCCTACTATACTTATGTTGACATCTCCTTCTATATAATCTTGTCCTGCGTTTGTAATAACTATTCTATCCAATGTGCCACTTACAGACGCTCCTTCTACAGCACTTTGTAATGCTGGTAAACTATCTGCGTCTCCTAAATTAGCTTTGGCAGTTGCATTTGAACCGCCTCCTCCGACAAATGTTATAAATGCAAAACTGTAACCTGAGCCTGATGTATTAATTGTAACACCTGTTACTGCTCCACTACCTACTGTTGCAGTAGCAGTAGCTCCTGTTCCATCTCCTGCAATAACAACGGTAGGAACAGAGGTATAACCTGTCCCACCAGCTGTAATTGAGACGCTATCTAATTCTCCTGTAACATCGTGTGTTGGATTTCCTGTAAGTTTCCTTACAGGAATAAAATCTGCGTCTAAAAATTTGTTTTGATCTGAGGCAGATACTTGGAACATAAATTTCCAATTATACCCATCTGCCAATTCAAAGACTGAAGTCCCTGTGCTAGTTGGTTTATTTTGAGAAGTAGCATTTGAATTATTAGACATACATTTATATACCTTAAATTCATCTGTCATTACATAAAAGTTAGAATCTGCTAATGTAGTAGCTTGAGAATATGATTGGTTATCAGAATCATATGAATCATCATATTCATCATATACTGTTCCTTGTGCCCAATCTACTCTTCTTGCTAACATACATATATCTGCAGAGTCGATTCTTTGTGTAAACATCATGCTTCTTCTAAACTTTGATACATAAGAATCAGAGTCAATAGGAGACTCGGGCACGGTATCATCATCCCATGATGTTGTCCTGCCTACTGCAAAATGAAAATAGTCGTTATTATTTCTAATATCTCTTAGAAATGAACGAGCTAATTCTACTCTACCAAGTCTCCTTAAAACTAGCGCCATTAAACTATCCTATTAAGAAATAGTTACTGTCCAAGTAATTGTCATTGAATCACTTGCACCTTTGTTTACGACTGAAAAAACTGTTCTACAAAGTAGAGTTCCACTTGATGCTGCATTTAAAATACCAGCCTCTGTGATAGCTCCTGTTCCTGTGCCTGCTGCAAATGATGCAACATAAGCAACAGCGTTACTTGTAACTGTTGTAGATGTTAATGCTACACGAGCTGCCTCTGTGCCTAGAGCAGTATTACCAGCAGCTGCTGCTGATGAACCTGTTCCTATTGCCATGTGAGACATAGCTGTAGCAGATGCGTCTTTCATACGAGATGCAATATAAGCAAGTCCGGTGTCAACAACCAAGTTTTTAACTTCTTCACGTTGTTTTAATTTACCGTCCTTATCTTTGACTTCAATAGTGAGCTTACCTAAAGCTCTTGTTTCATCGTTCTTAAACATTTTTGTCTCCTATTATGTTTATGTGAATGTCCAACCTGTTCCTACATAGTCCTCGCTACAATATAGCGGGTCCCAGTAATCTTGCATTGAACCAACACCTGAATCGTCTGTTGTTCCTGAGGAACTTGCTGCTTTAGCCAACGATTTTACTGCTGATTCTGTTGCAGTTTCGGTTTCTGTTATTCCCTTATCTGTATTTATACTGTTTATAGAATCCGTTGCTGATTTTGAGTCCCCTTTTGTTAAAGAATTCGCCTTTGCAACATTTTCTGATACTGTTGCACTATTAGATAGTGTCTTACTATATGCTATTGCCGGACTATCTGTGTTCGACGTAGCATTTGATAATGTTTTGCTAATTGCTATAGCATGTGATTCAGTGGCATTTGCAGTATCTGTATAAGCTACACTCATTGCTAATACTACTAAACTAGAAGTAGCATTACCTGTTGTAGAGAATGTCCTATTAAATGTTGTTGCCACATGTGCAACTTCACTTACTGATACTGAGGTGTTAGGGTCACTAATACCTAATATTCTTTCTATTTGTATAGACTCTGTTGCCGTTGCTGAACCTAAACTTGTTCCTACATAATACAAGAAGTTACCTTCACCATCTGTATCGTTGGTGTAAGAACTTGCTCCTGTTGCTGGTGTCCAATATTGGTTGACAAATCCATCATTAAATTGTTTGAAGAAGTGACTTGCCAATGCCTCATTTGCTACTGCTGTTTCTGTAGGTGTTCTAAAGAAGCTAATATCTATATCATCCTCAGTTATTGAGTCTGTAGCTGTAAGAGCTTCTAAGAATGGTTTGGAAATGTGTTTTATAAACTGTTCATCTCCAATGTTGTAGTTATCTGCTGATACTCCATCAGAGTCATCATTCCAATAACCAACCTCACAATAAGGAACTGAACCTTGATCTGTGGCAAGCACAGATTCTGTATGGGTGCCTTGTGTAAATGCAATACCATGACTTTCTGTTGCTGTTCCTGTATCTGTAAGTATTTTAACAAAATCAATCTTAAATGTTTGTGATGTAATTGCTTCATCATTTGAATCAAATACGTAGAAAGTGTAACCTGTGGATTCTATTCGGAATGCAGGTCTAAAATCTACTTCACTTCTTATTAATAAATCTCCAAATACTTCCATACCTGCAGGGTGAACAGTATCTCTTATTGCTCTGTTCCATGTAGGTTGTTGTATTGAAGATTTGACAACATAAGAATAAGATTGAAATCTTTTGTTGTCTTGAATTACGTTTACGTCTGATAACTTACCTCTATCATCTTTGAATTTACCTTCGTATTCAAACAAGTAACCGGTAGTCATTGTAACTGTTATTGTTTCTCCTGTAGGAGATAACAAAGTTATATCTGCTGTTTCATTTAAAAATGTAGAACCTGGATTGATAACTGTAAAGCCGTCAGGTAAACCTGCTGTTGTTACAGATGTTACTCTTACATAAGCATCGTTGGCTCCACCTTTAAATGTATAGTCATCAGATTTGTTAGGGTGTTGAAAGAAGTATCCACCTCCGGAGCCATTAGTTCCATCTCCTATTGTGGCATATCCTCTACCATCATCTCCTGTTTCGTTTATTAAATAAACTTGATTTACTTTAAATCCAGCATCTGCTGCTGAACCTGAGTAAGATTTAAATGTTACACCTGTTAATACTCTAACAAGGTAACCATAAATATCGTCTTGTGTATTAGATGCTCCGTCATCAACAACATATGATCTGACATCATCAGTATCAAATTCTATTGATGCTCCTGTATATCCTGAGCCTCCTGTATCAACATTTATAGCAGTTATTTGTCCATTTGCTACTGTTGCTGTTGCTGTTGCGCCTGTTCCGTCTCCGCCTACTTTAATTTTAGGAACAGCGTTATATCCTGAACCACCACTTGTAACTGTAATTGCTGTAACTGCTCCGCCTGAAATAGTGGCCGTTGCCCCTGCTCCTGCTCCAGGACCTGATACATCTGTTACTACTTCATCAAAATCTAAGATTAACTCAAAACGTTGTAAGGTCAATCCATTTGTTTGATATGAATTCTTTTCTACTCTTGCTACTGTAGCATTGTGTTGTTTTAGAATCGTTATAGAACCTGTTGTTTCGTGATAACGAATATCAATCTTTTTACCTTCTAAATCTAAAGGTTCTTTAGAACCTCCATGTTCTGCTTCTTGTAATTTTACTGCACGTTCTTTAGAATATACAGCATCAGAAGGTCTTAATACATATTTACTAGGATATGTAACCTCAACATTCTCATTGAACATAATTCTAAAGAATGCTTGTATTGACTCTCTACTTCCTTTTGCTTCGTAGAAGTCTTTTGCTCTTTTGTAAAAGAATTGTTTATCTAATGATATACTCTTAGGAAAGTCTCCTACTAGAGCCCCTCTCCATTTATCTAAGAAGTTTGTAGACGCTGCATCTATATCATTAGTATAGTTTAATATTTCATCACCCTGTTTGGACTCTTGGTCCATAAATTCATAATATTTTTTCAGGAATGTTACGAATACAGGATATGTATTTCTAATATAATCTGGAACTTGTTCTTCTATTTGAAATGCAGTATTTCTTTTTTCGTATTGTATTTGTCCTTGTGCTGAGTCTAATACTGCTGTTGCTGTTGCAGTTGTTGTAATTGTATCATCTGCGTGAGGTGTTATTGTAACTGTTGGTGTAGATGTATATCCCGAACCTATATTAGTAACGTTTATAGCAGTTATTGCACCACTAAAAACAGTTGCTTCTGCTGTTGCACCTGTTCCACCACCGCCTGTAATAGTAATTGTAGGAACATTATTATACCCTACTCCTCCGGCAGTTATAGTTATAGATGAAACATATCTATAAAATGATGGGATATAATCCGACACTAAATCTCCTCTACTTCAGGAGTTGCATTAATAACAAGACCAGCATTTGTATTAATTGTAGAATTAACTACACTATCGTCTATTGTTAAAACTGTATTTCTACTAGGTTTAGCAACGACTGCTGCTATAGAAGTATCAGAAGTTCTAACTAATGCTTGTGTTGTAATGTCTTTGTTATCATTTTGCAGTCCAGCTCCTATTCTTAAAGTTGTTTCTGTTCCTGCCAATGCGTTAATTGTTATTGCTGGCAGTTGTATTGTTCCTGAATCGTAGTCTATTGTTCCTACTTCTGCGATAATTGTTCCGTCTGTTTTAATGGCATTTATAACACCTGTTCCACTATATTTAGGAGCTACTACTGATGCCGCTGGTTTATCTTTTAACTGAACTTGTTGTGTAACGTTAGAAGATGTTATATCAAAGAATGTAGAAGTAACTTCTCCTGGCATAAGTCTTTGATTAAATTTAACTGTATAATTTTTAGGTTTTGCTAAATCAGGTTTTATTCTTTTTTGTAATTTAGAATTAATATTAACAGATATAATAGAATCTGATGAAGATTTAATTAGATCATGTAATTTAGTATTGTAAAAACTTTTATTAAGTTTATTTAATTCTCTATCAAAATATTCATTTACTGATACTTTAGCTGCTGCTTCTATTTGTCCTTTAGCAAATGTTGTAAGTTTAGGATTGTATGTTACACCAATGTCTAAAGAAATATATGTAAACTCTGGGTCAACAAATTCAGGTGTAATTGCTACAGGTGTCTTAGGTTCTATAACCTGTGTTTTAATATTGTCTTTGTCTGCCTCTGTAATAATTGTTCCTAATACAGGATTGAGAGATATAAACACTTTACCATATATAGGTGGGTCATTCTTTTCTCCTCCCCATACAGAAACAGATTGTATATTACTATTACTTGCTAATATAAGTGATTCGTAATCTGAAGATGTAACTGCTCTATCTTTTGTAGCATTAAATTTAGGTGCATTGTGTCTTATCTCATCTATAGATTCTTGTATGCTACCTGAAACAGACTTTGTATGTGTTCCTATATTTACTATTTCTCCACTTCCTAATAATGTGCTTGACAATGCAAATGTAAGAGCATTGTTAGCTCTTGTTCCTTTTGTTGCTAAGTAATCTACAATAATAATATTACCATTGCTTAATTTTTGTCCTATAACACCATCACCAAATCTTATTTGAAATAATCCATCTGCTCCTTCCTCTACGAAGTAAACTTTAGAATCATTTTTAACTTTTAAGAAAGTAGATTCTTTATTGTATGTTGCTTGTGTTAAATCTATTGAAGAGTTTTGAACTCTTACTCTTAATGTTGTAGTATCTACATCTTTGTTAGGTATTACATAAGGGCCTATTTCTGCTCCTGTATTTACAACAAAACTATTTTCTACTCTTGTTCCTTCTTTTATTGTAAGTCCTGGAAAAACAAATTGTGTCTGTATAGCAGAATCTGCTGTTTGTCCTATATATTGTCCGTAAGTTAATCCTGAACTTAGAACTGCGTAAGCTCCAGATTGTGTAGTTGTTCCTAAATTTTCTTGTGCTTCTTTTTTGCCAGTATTGGGCATATAAAATGTTACGCCATTATATTCTGAGAATGTATAAGATGTAACTCCTTGTCCGCCTGTTTCTGCTGCTAGTGCTGCTGCCTCTGTTAGATATATAGGACAATAAAATCCTTTACCTAATGTTGCATGTGTTCCATATAAAAAGTAAGGACCTGCTCCGCCTGCTGTTGTTGCACTTGTAGATACAGATTCGTTAGGATAAAATTTATATGTTGTTCCATCTACTGTTGCTGAAAAAGCAGTGCCTCTATCTAATTGCATTGTAGTAGATGTATAACTTGAAGGAGGTGTAACTACTAAATTTACTTTTGCTTGTGCTGCCCTCATACTCCTAGGTGTATAACCTAGTGCTTTTGCTATTGAAACTACTGATTCTCTTTTAATTGCTGTATCAATAAAGTTTTCATTACCTAACATATGAGCCATCATACCATTGTAATGTGTATTATATGCTAGTATATCTATCAATACTGCTAGACCAGAGCCTTCAAAGTCATAATCAGAAAATTCTGTTTGACTGTTTAAAAATGTTTTAAGATTTTGTTTTATATTATCAAAATCTAATTCTGTTACGTTTAATTGTGCCATCTATCTTAACCTCTTTAGAGCCACTTCTAATTCTTGTGGTTCATTTATTCCTATAACATGGAAAAATATTGTTACTTCGTATTGGTGGCCGTCAATATCTGCATAACAAAGAATATCATTGACTTGACACCTAGGCTCATAAGTATTGAGAACATCTAATATCCTTGCTTTTAAAGATTGTTCTATACCTGGATACGCATTTTCAAATAATAAACCATGTATCTGACTTCCTATCTCAGGATGAAAAGGTCTTTCTCCAGGTTGTGTAAGTATTAAATTTTTTATACTTTGTTTTACAGCATTTACATCTAATTTAGCATTAAGATCTTTTGAGAAGGCATTGACGCCAAATGCTAAGTCAATGTCCTTATATACTCTACTTCTTTTGATACTTTGAGTTGCCATAATAGTATTTATACTAGAAATCGAATTCTGGTAATTGTAAATTTAAAAATTCTTCTGCTTGTTTCTTAGATCTTACAGAAGTTTTGAGTGCAATCTTTCCTGTTCTAACATCTGGTATTTTTCCATACTTAACTAATGCTACAGGGTCTATATCAGGAAATGAAATAGGTGTTCCTTTTACAACAACATCCACTCCTTGCTTTTCTGTATTAGGTATAAGTTTACAAATTTTATCTAAATCTAATGCACCACTTCTTAATGCGTTGGCAACATCATCTAAGTCTTTAAAATCTCCTAAACCTACGTTGCCCCATTTATCTTTTAGCCTACGAATTTCTTGTTCGTATAAAGGTTTAGCAACAATACCTAATAATAGTAATTTACCTATCTCACTTATATCCTCATGTAAAGTTCTGTCTGCGATGTCTCCTATTTTTGTTAGTGCCTCAGGTATAGCGTCAGTTAATTTACCCATGACACCATTAACAGCATCTCCTGCCTGATTTTTCAAATCATTTAATTTTCCTAACGGAGATTCTGTTATCAATGAATCTATTTTATCATCTAAGGCATCTACTTGATCTGCTAGTGCTCTTAACTTTTCACTTGGTCCACAGCTCATATTATCCTCCTGCGTTTACATTAGGTGAACCTTCAGCAGATGAGTTTGCTACCCAACTACCATGACCACCTGTTGCATCTCCTACTCTGTGTATAGGCTTGCCATTTACGAATACAGTTCCTGAACCTGCAGTTGCAGGGTCTCCACAAGATGTAGAATCTTGATTAGCTCTTATAACTGCCTGTCCATTTGCATTTACATTTGGTGAACCGCCTACATAAGCAGTTTGATGAAATGGATTAGGTGTTGGACTTGCATGTCCTACGTGTTTATCTCCTACTCTTGTTACTGCTGGCATATCTACTCCTAGTTTAAATCTATTTGTGAGGCATCAATATCTAAGTTACCTGTTATATCGTTATCTACATTACCACCAACAGTTTTTGTTTGGTTAGTAGCAACCTCGATTGTTTGATTTGCCTCTGTTTTAAATTTTTGATCTCCTGCTGAACCAAATTCACTTTTGCCTGCTGCACCAAACATTAGATCTCCTCCTGTAACTTCTACAATATTACCTACGGATTGTCTGAATGTTGATTTATCTACAGTTGTTGTATGTTTACCAAATGATTCTGTAACTGATTCAACTACTGTTTCTCTTTTCTTCTTGGCTACTTGTTCTGTTTGATTACCTACTATTGTTTGGTTATCATCTAATGCTACACGAGTTGTTCTATTTCCTTTTATAGAAGTTCCTTGATCAGTAACTACAGATTTAATATCACTACCTTGTATTTTAGTAATTCTATCTCCGTGTATTGTTTGGAATAAGTCGCCTTCTATTTCCTCGTATTTGTCTCCTTGGACTAACATTTTACAATCGCCTACGATAGTAACGTTGCAATTTCCTCTTATAAGAACATTTTTATCTTTAGTAATAATTTCATAATCATCACCTATAATTTTTTCTACTTTTGTTCCGTCATGATGTATTTCTTTATGTGTTCCTGAAGGATGATATTCGTGATATCTTTTATTGCCTTCTGTGTTATCTGTTTCAAATACAAAGCCTGCTCTTGTTTCTTTTACTGTATTGAAAGGATATAATGAAGTATAATCTTCCATATTTCCTTTTTTACTTGGGTCTCCATCTCCTCCGTCAATCATATCCTGACGAGGATTAAAATATTTTGCCTCGTCTTTAGATTTACCTCTAGGGTGTGGCTCGTCCCATTCTACAGGCTCGTATGCTTTGCCTCCTTTATCATCTAATAAACCATCTCCTTCTACTGAAGGTGCTGTAGCTGTTCTTATTTTTTCTTCTCTTATCTCTCTTCTGTTTATTAGTGAATAATGTTCTTCTGCGTGTTCGTTTCTGGCAAGTCTAGAAGTATCTGGTTCTCCTACTCCTGCAAATCCTTCTTCGTGTCCTTCTCCCTCTACTGTTCCTTTAATTTTTCCATCTGAGGCTCTAGGAAATTTTCCTGTAGGGTCTGTAAATCCTCGTCTTAAATTATCTGGATTTGTTGTTCCTGTAGGTTGTCCGTCCTCAACATGGGACATAGGATTACCTGCTACTGTTCCTAAGATCATTGGTATTTGTCCTTCATCACCATCTGCAAAGAAACCTATAACAGTAGAACCTTGCACTAATTGATGATTTTCCATTATACCATTCATTGCTGCACTTGTAACAGAATTAATTGGAATAGCATAAGGTAAATGTTTTACAGGTAAAGTTTCTCTATTAGCTGTATGATAACCTGTAATTCTAACTTTGACTCTACCAGCCATTGCTATATCATTGTTGTCTTCTACAACACCTAACCACCAAATAAAATCTGGTATATTTAATTTTCCATAGTTTTTTGCTTTCATTATATCTCCACCACGTCGTCTTTTCCGCCTGTGCCTTCTGCTAATCCATTTTTACATATTTCAACAATCATTTTATAATCTAGAGGACTTACTGTATGTCTTATTGCTGTAATAATAAAGTTTCCTGATATAACAGGGTCTACTACATCATCATAGGTCATATCAGGTGCCTTATCTCCTGCTCTAGGATATGCTAACTTAATTAATCTGCCTACTTCTATATCTGTTCTACCTGGAACAATAATTTCAAATTTATTATCATTAAAAGAATTAAAATAATTTTGTCTTAGTAATGATGACTCTGCAATATTAGCATTTGCCTTTTCTCCTTTTGCTCCTTCTGCTAGTCCTCCCTGTTGTCCAGGAGATTGTAACATATTTAAATATTTTATATTTAACATAGAATAAGGATTTCTTTGAATACCTTGAGGTATAGGAACACCTTCTTCTGTATGAACAAATGAATCAAACTGATTTCTAGAATCTACAATATATTCTCCTTGTTCTTTAGAAAACATATCATAAGCCATTACTGCAGATGCAAAGTAACCACTGTCTTGTCCGTCTAATATATCTATAGTCCTAGGAACTCTTATTTCTTCTATTTTAGAAAATGATTTAGGCAATCCTGCCCCAACATAAGTATCGCCTGTATCTCTATGATTCATATCCATACCTGCTTGTTCATAGAGATAATGTTCAAACAAACCATTATCTAATTGTGTTTGAATCATGTTTTGTATAGATGTAAAATAAAAACTTTTATTACTTTCAAAGAAAACGAAATCTGCTCCCCTGTGTTTGTTACCATTTGCTTTTTTGGATATGTATTGTAAATTTTGAAAAGGTGTCCAAAAATTAGAAACGTATTGAATTCTAGAACTGTGAGGTGTATCTCCTATTACAAGATTAGATAAATCTTTTTTCTCATCTATTCTTCTATATTCTACACAATGATCTTCCCATATCTTTTGTGCTATCATATCTGTTGTAGCAGAACTGTCATAACCATATGCTTGTGAAATACTTCTTTGTTGATCACTAACAGCTTCTATAGAACAGAACTTTAATGTGTAATAAGACTCTCTGTCATTATTAAGTATTCTATTTTCTATTGCATATATTTGAAAAGATTTGTTTATTACATTAGCAGGAACATCTTCTAATGTTTTAGATCTTAATTTAATATTAAGTATTTCTCCTCCTCTAATGTTTGCTGTATTGATCATATCATTAGCATCTGTTACAGATATTTCACCAAACATAGCAGGCGACCACATGTCCTCACGAATTATTAAATCTATATAAAAGTTTACAAAGTCGTAAATATCTCCATTCTGAGTCATTAACAATAACTCATCTATAGAAACATCTCCTGGTTTAAGTATTTTTTCTTCTAGACCAAACATCTCATATTATTTCACTAACTTTTTATATTGTTGTATTATATCACTTAGAAATCTTTTATCTAATAAAAATATTTGTCGTTTATTATCATTTACATCTTCTTCGTATTGTAAATTAGTAACTGCTTGATAATCTCCGCTAGCTACTTTAGCTGCGTCCCAATCAACAATAGTTTCAGTATCTTTAATTACATAATGATGGATATCAGATATATTGTTTTCTCCGTATTTGTCTTTAGCATATCTAATAACATTTTCTGTAGACAAAGGCCATTCTCTTTTTACATCTACAATATCATTAGCTAATAAAACTACCCAATGATAGTTTGAATTACCATAGTATGCATGTGCTACACTTTCAGGTGTTTCTCCATCATTTAGATATGTGTCTACTAAGGTATTTCTATTTTTAAAAAATCTATCTAATTGAACTCTACGAAATATATCAGGGACAGTTGTAAATATTTGATTTTTATCTTTGTCCTTATAAGAATATATGAGTTTTGGTAGTGCTTTAAAATACATATTAGAAACCTTGTTCTATCCTCTTCGCCGTTAGTGTTTCTAGTTCTGCGAAGTTTAATTCCATTGTTATTTCTGATGGCATACCTTCAGAATTTTGGAAAGTGTTAAACAAACCATCAGGACCATGAACGACTTTCATACCTTCTAATACACAAGAAGATATTTTAGGCATATTTTCATTAGTTACAACCTCGCCTGAGCTATCTAGTGTTTCAAATACTATTGAAAATTCTGATGGATAAATTAAAAATTGATCTAAGTCTGAATTAGTAGGGTGCATGTGATATTTAAACAGTTGTATAATTTTCATTACCTGTTCTTGTTCTGCTGTATTCCTAGGAGAGAAAGTATAACTAAATGAAAACTTTCTAAATCCCATACTTTTAAATAATTGTTCTTTAAATGGATTGGCAACCTTTTTACTTGATGCCTCTATTGCTGCGTTGAAATCTGCATTAACACCTGCTGCTTTAGGAACGTTTGCCACTGCACCTGCTACTCCTCTTGCAACAGTTTCTGCACCTTCTCCTGATAAAAAGTCTGTTACTCCTCCTCTACCTGTAGTTAGAAGTCCTGCAAGTCCTAATTCTGCTTGATCGTAATTGGCTTGATATTGTGTAATAACAGATTGAGGAACATATAACATAATTTCATCTGCCAATCTAACAGTTGTTATTGTTTTAGAAGCTCCTATTGCTTTACCTCCAAAATAACCTGCTCCAGTAGATACCACTGTTGTAGCGACTTTACCAAAATTTGTTGCATCCTTTAATATTGTTCCTGATTTTATAGCAGTTGCTGTAGATAAGCCTGTTGCTAAAGCTGCTGTGTTTGACATAACTTGTCCATATTGTTCTGCCTTAGCTCTATTTTCTTTTGTATAAGCTGCTTGATATTCATCTTGATCAGGTAATTGTCCTGCCTGTCCTTGTGATATTGCTGCTGCTGAATTACTTCTAGCGTTTATATAAAAGTGTATTCCATTAGGTTGACTTGCAGAAAACAATTCTTGAGGATACATACGAGGTCCAGGAACACCTGCTGCTCCAAAACCTCCTGATTCTTTTCTATCTTGTCTTTGTTGTTCTACTTGACTTGCAAATGTTTTCTTTCTAGCCTTTGCTGCTTCCTTTTGTTTTATTTCAAGTTTCCTATACTCACGGTTACCTTCCCTACGCCCTGCACGGGTGTCTGGATAATCTTTCATAAAATCGTCTTTATCTGGAAGATACAGCATTAGTATAAATACTCCTAGTTAATCTTTTTATTATTTATATGGTTTATGCTAAAGAAATCTACAAAGGAAGGTTTATTCCTAGAAATCCTTTAAAATATTTAGGTGATTTACAGAACATTACCTATCGTTCTAGTTATGAACTAAAGTTTATGAATTGGGCTGATATGAATGACTCTGTAACAGGTTGGGTATCAGAAGAAGTTAAGATACCTTATCGTAATCCATTAGATAACAAAGTTCATAGATATATGGTTGACTTTTATATAGAAGTAGATAATAAGAAACGTTATCTAGTAGAGGTAAAACCAGAACGTTTTACAAAACCTCCTAATACACAAAAACGTAAAACAAAAAGATATCTACAAGAGGTTGCACAATACGGAGTAAACGAAGCCAAATGGAAGTCTGCAAGAGACTTTTGTAAAAAACAGAATATGGAATTTATGATTATTACCGAGAAGGACTTGGGCATTTAGTTATAAATACTTACATGGCGGATAAGACACCATTTACAGAAATAAGAATTAGAGCAGGAGATACTGATAGATCTGCAACTTGGTATATGCGACAAGTTCAAAACTATGCCAGACATCTAACTAATCCTAATGAGTTATATCAATCAGACTTAGGAAAGTTTGTAACAAAGTTAGAAGTAGGCAGAATGTATTTGTTTGAATATGACCCTAAATGGAAAAAAGATTTAGCATATTATGATAACTTCCCTCTAATTATTATGGTAGATGCTTTGCCTAACGGTTTTAGTGGTATTAACTTACATTACTTGCCTCCTATGGTAAGAGCTAGATTGTTAGATAAACTTTTACCTTCTGGAGAAATACAGTCTGATACAGAATTAAAATCTGCTTGGAACAGTATAAGAAACTTTACTAGGTTCCCAGAATTAAGAAACTCTGTTAAAAAATACTTATCAGCACAGGCAGGTAGAATGTATGAAGTTCAACCACAAAATTGGAAGTCAGCTATATTCTTACCTGTTCAACAATTTAAAGGTGGCGTAGGACCACAAGAAATATATAGAGAGTCAACAGAAAGACCTGAAAGAAAAAGAAGACAAACAATATCAGGAGTAATAGGAAGGTAACATGGCAATAGATTTTGAAGGAGGAGATTACGCAAACGGAAAAGATGCTGCAACAATACTACAACCCCAAGCATCAAATCCAGGCAATCCTGTTGGAAGTTTTGCACCTGGCTTTATAAACAAAGTCAGGAAAATGAGTTTTGCTTTTACAGAAAGATTTGAAGCACATATTCAGTTTCCTGGCAGTCTTGATTTATCTAACATATCTGATGGAACAGCACAATATTTAAGAACAACACAAGATGCAATGCTAGAAACTTCTATACTTTGTGAGGAAGTTCAAATACCAGGTATGACATTAGCAAACAAAGAATTACAATTAGGAAACTGGACCTTTTACAGAAATACAAACATGGGTTTCCTAGGAAACGAAATAAACATTACATTTTATTCAGATGCTGATTGGAATCTGAGATATGTGTTTGAAGCATGGATGGGCCATTGTGTGGACCCAACATCAAAACAACCTGCTTATGCTAATGATCAACATGGGCAGATATTAATAAATCAATTAGATAAACAGAACAAGATATGTGGACAATGGCAGTTGATGGAGTGCACGCCTAAAGTTCTCAACCTTGTTCCTTTATCAATGGGAGCAGTATCCATTGCAAGGACTACATTAATTGTATCCAGTGGTTACTGGAAATCTAGAGCTATAGACGTAGATCTAAATAAGCTCAATACATCTATATTATAGGAGAAATATAATGGCACTACCAAAAATAGAAACTCCAGTATTAAGAGGAAAGATAGCTTCTACAGGAGAGGACGTTCGTTTTAGACCGTTCAAAGTAAAAGAAGAAAAAATTCTTATGCTGGCAACCGAAGGTAATGACTTTGGAGAGATGGTTGATGCTTGCGCACAGATAGTTAATAACTGTGTAATAGCAGAAGACTTCGATGCTTATGAAATACCAATGTTTGATTTGCAAGATATGTTCTTACAAATTAGAAAGCAATCTCAAGGAGCACAAGCAGACTTTAGATTGATATGTGGAAATCAAGACTGTAAAAAGTCTATAAACTACACTATGGAATTAGACGATTTTAAAGTTGTAGGTTTAGAAGATAAACCTGAAGACTTTATTAAAGTGTCTGATAGTATGGGTATAAAATTAAAATACCCTACAGCTAAATTAGGAAAGTTAGTAGAAAAACTTGACGATACGCAGCTTGTAGCTAAATGTATAGATTATGTTGTTGATGGGGAAGAAACATTTAGTTTAGAAGACGAGACAGAGGAAAACATAACTCAGTTCGTAGACGATCTTCCAATGGATACATTTAATGAAGTAAGGGACTTCTTTGCTAGTATGCCTCAATTAAGACATAAAGTAGAATTTACTTGCACTGATTGTGGCAGAGAAAATGTAGTCGACATAAATGGATACGAACATTTTTTCGGCTAATCCTTTCTCAGGAAAGTCTTGAAAATTTTTACAAGACTAATTTCCTGTTAATGCAAGAACATCATTATTCCTTAACGGAACTGGAAGAAATGATGCCATGGGAAAGGGGAGTTTATGTTTCGATGTTAATAGAACATTTGGATAAGAAAGCTAAGAAGGAAAAACAAAGAAGAGAGACACAAAATTGGTAAGGAAAATAAATGGCTGACTTTACACCAAAAGATTTAGACAAGTTAATAGAGAG
>VTLG01012701.1_pt1 | contig 88635 bp, 157 predicted proteins | sample 4694571 | NCBI WGS metagenome assembly VTLG01 (sample SAMN12604809, study PRJNA352737) | marine metagenome | biome: ENVO:00000447; feature: ENVO:00000209|ENVO:00000569|ENVO:01000036; material: ENVO:00002151; isolation source: viral sequences binned using virsorter ...
CTATTAGTACTGCTGAAATAGCAACAGATAGTATTACTGCGCTTCTAATAGCGGCAGACCAAATTACTTCTTCAGAGATAGCAGCGAATAGTATAACAGCAGCAGCAGTTGTAGCTGGAACTATAACTAATGCAGAAATCGCAGGTAATACTATTAATAGTGCTGTAATCCAGGCTGGAGCAGTTGGCTCTCCACAAATTGGAGCAAATGCAATAACATCAGCTAAGATAGCAGCAAATGCTGTAGAATTAGCAGAAATAAAATCAGGAGCTGTAGGCACGGCTTCAATAGCAGCGAATGCTATTAACTCAGCAAAAATTGCAGGAAATGCAATAGGTACGGCAGAGATTGCGGCTAATAATATTACAGCAGCTTCTATTAGTTCAACAAGTAGTTTAAATGTAACAATAAGTGCAGGAGCAGCTGGAGGTTGGACAATAAACTCAACCCAGATTAAAGATTCTGCAAGTAAAGTAATAATTGATTCAGCAAACCAGAGGATATTAATAGCAGACTAATGGTAGATAGAGTTTTAATATCAACAACAGGAGCAAAAGTTTCTAAACCAGGAGCTAATGTATCTACTTGTAGTAATAAAGATTTATTATTTAATAGTGCAAGATATAGGTCAGGTATGATATATGCAGGGGGTCAAGGATTAAGTATTAGTAGTTCTGGAAGTAATTTTCTAACTACAAATAGTAAATCTTCTTTAGGATATATACCTTTAGTTGTGAGTACTGAGAAAAATATGGGAGCACGAGAGTGGTCTGATGCAGAGGAAGAATTTTGGATTTCTCATATAAATATGTTTGAAACAACAACAAGTACTTATACACCTGTTCATGGAGATTTTGATTTTCCTTCAGAAGGAAGTAGTTATTCAGGAAGTTCTCCTTTTGGTACGAAAACTTATTATGGTTGGAGTTCTAGGCGTTCAATGACTAATTTCATTGTAGCAGGAAGAAATTATGAAGATTTAGCAACAACAAGCGAACAAAATACTAATTGTAATTACTATGTATTAAGAATACCTTGTGCATTTGGTTATATGAATAGTACTTATTTTGGATAATTATGGCAGATAGAATTTTAATAGGAAAAAATGTTAACAGTAATCATGGACACTCTGGAGCATCACCTGGTTACGGTATTTATATATCAAAACCTAGTAAGAATGTTTTATCTTGTACTGCTGACGAATTAATACTAAACACAGACGATGGAGCCTCAGGAGCTGCTTATTTAGATAAAGGTCTATTTTATTTGCAGACTGTGGCAAGTACATCAGATAGTACAGTTTCTGCATCCATTAGCTCTGGAGCTAGTGCTAACTTTACAATAGCAGATGCAGGATATGGATTCGGAATAACAGCATTTAGCAGTTATTTTTCAGGGGCATATAGTAGTGGAGGTACAGGAGGGACTGGTTATGGTATAACTCTAAATTCAACTTCAAGTACTACAATTAATATAACAAACAATGGGGGTAGCACTCAAACTTTTACAATGGCAGCCATGCCTGTATTTAGTAGTAGTGCATTATTTTAATGGCTAATAGAGTAGTAATAGGGAAAAGAGGCTCAGACTATGGAATGTTTGTATCTCAAGATGGAGTAGATGTAACAGATACTACAAGTACTACTCCTTTAGCTTTTGATTCAAGAGCAAGTACTGGATTAAGCGTGCACTCTTATGGACAAACTATAATAGTTCCAGAAGATGCAGGAACACATACATATAATGGAACAAGTTATTCTGACGATAATGTTGTTATTACTCATAATCTAGGATATGTCCCAGCTTTTGCAATAAGATGGTGTACTGATGAGGAAATTTCAAGTGGAGTAGCTACAAAAGTATGGACTCCTGGTTATTGGGGTAAATTTGAACAAATAGATGAAGGAGAAGAGGAAGAAGAAAACTTAACTGAAATGGAAACAGTGCAAGGATTATCTTATACTTGCAATACAACAGCTTTAAAAATTAGGAGTGAAACATATTTTAATGCTAATGATTCGGTATCAGATGGTAATGAATCTGATGGTTCAGCAGGTATGTCTCCTTATTATTTATCGTATGTAATTTTTGATTGTGAAACTTTTACAGGAGGAGAAAGCCTATGACAACATGGCACATATTTTACACTAATTCAACTAAAGAGATTAGTTGGGTAACAAATGCAGAAATAACAAATGCAATCAAAACCGAACAAGCAAACGCGGGTTTCTCATACTTATCGAAAGATAGAGATGAATTACCCTCTCAAAGTGACTTTTATGTAAACTCAGATGGTACAGATATAGTCGAAAAAAGTGTGTTTAATTACAGTTTTGATACAACAACCCCTGCATTAGAGGGCGTTGTAACAGTCACAGGATTACCTGCGGGTACTCAAGTATTCGTAGACGGGACAAGTGCGGGAACAATGAGTGATACATCACTAACACTCACTGCTACCGAGCCCGGTGACTATAAAATTTTATTTTCAAAAAGTGATTACAAAAAGGATAGTGGAAAAACTATCAAAGTTAAGAGGTATGGAGAATGAATATAAATTTAACTAAATCTGGAGCAACAGCTTCAACAAAGAGAGATAAATACTATACCTTATTACGACATCAACTTGACTTGCTATATCATGACATTGACTCTGGCAAGTTGGGAGCAGATGCAAAGACAGGCGGTTTTTACCTAGCAAGGAAGGCCGTAAAGGATAAATATCCTAAATCTTAGGGTCAAAATAAAACAAGTCAAAAATAGTTCTTGACATCACCTTAAGATTTTGATATAATTTAGCATATAGGAGTATAAATTTATGGCAGCAGGGAAATATGATATTGTAATCGATCAGGGTTCTGATTTCTCATTACAAATCCAAATAGCGCAGGACGGGTCTAATGTAAATCTCGTTAACCAATCTGCGTCCGCACAATTGCGCCCTTCTCCCACATCAAATACTCTTACGGCAACATTTACTTGTTCTACAGTTGACCAAGCCAATGGAGTACTAAAAATGTACTTAGGCTACGGATTAACTAGAAATGTAGCAGCAGGTAAATATTATTATGATTTAGAATTGCACAATACTAGTGCGAATACAACCACTAGATTAATTGAAGGCATAGCACGAGTTACACCAGAGGTTACAAGATAAATGGCACTTACCCTAACACTTACTCCTAATACAACAGCTATCAATGCGACGAGTAATTCAACTACTCTTACAATATCATCAGCAGTCGCTGGTTCCGCAACAGATGCTCAGGGTATAACATTTAATAATCCTGTAGGAACTCTATCAGGTCAAACTCATGTGCAGGGAGCATTAAACTTCCTTGCCAATCAATTCTTCGTGCAAACATCAGCGCCAACTTCAAGTACAACTGGACTTTCAGAAGGCGATTTATTTTACGATACTGATGACAATCAGTTAAAGATTTACCGTGAAACATCAACGGGAACATTTGAATTTGTCCCTATAATGATAGGTAACGATTCAGCGGACTCGGACACGGTAGACGCAGGGAGCTTTTAGCTCGTATAGGAAACAATCATGGCACAAACCATTAAAATTAAAAGAAGTAGCAGTACCGCCGCTCCAACTTCGTTAAGTGCTGGTGAATTAGCTTATTCATCTAGTTCTAAGAAGCTCTTTGTAGGACACCCTAGTTCAGCAGCAGTAACAACAATCGGCGGTGATTTGTATGTTGAAATGCTCGACCATACAGCGGGTACTCTTACAGCGAGTTCAGCCATTGTAGTAGATTCTAACAGCAAGATTGACTATTTGAAATCTGGTAACATTGTAGTTACTGGTTCTTCAGACACAATATCTACTGGTAGTGGCGCATTAACAATAGCCCCTTCAGGTAATTTAATAATTACACATGGTGGTACAATTGATATTGATGCACAAGCAAACATACTGGCAATCAAAGATAATGAAGCAGCCGCTTTAGATATTAAAGAAGGTACTACTTCATACATGAAATTTATCACTACCAATAGTAGTGAAGAAATCGAAATCAGCAAAGATTTAGACATTAACGCAGCAATAGATGTTTCAGGAGCCGCAACACTTGGCTCAGCAGCAGTTACAGGAAACTTAACTATAAACACTAATAAGTTTACAGTTACAAGTGGAGAAGGTAATACAGCAATCGCTGGTACTTTAGATGTAACAAATGCCGCAACTTTCTCATCTGGTGTAGAAATTGATGGAGCTTTACAAGCTGATGGAGCAGTAACACTTGGTAATGCATCAGGAGATGCTATTACAGTAACAGGTACAGCAACATTCGCACAGTCAGCAGACTTTGATGGCGGATTAACAGTTGCAGGCTCACAAACAGTTAATATGGGTGGAAACAGAGTTACTAATATTGGAACTCCTACCCAAACAACAGACGCAACAACCAAAGCATATGTAGATAGCGTTAAACAAGCCCTTGACATTAAAGATTCAGTAAGAGTAGCTACAGCAGCTGCTATTTCAGGCTCTTATAATAATGGTTCAAGTGGTGTTGGAGCAACACTAACATATGATGCAAATGGAGCCATCTCTGTAGATGGAGTAACTCTAGTTGCAGACGACAGAGTTCTTGTCAAGAATCAAAGTACAGGCGCACAAAACGGTATTTATTATGTAAGTACTGTTGGTGATGGCAGTAATCCAGCTGTCCTTACTAGGTCAGTAGACGCAGACGCAGCTACCGAAGTAACAGGCGGAATGTTTACCTTTGCAGAAGAAGGTAGTACGAATGCAGACAATGGTTATGTATTAACTAATGTAACTGGTTCTGCCACAATAGGTACAACTGCCCTAACATTTACTCAGTTCTCAGGAGCTGGTCAGATTACAGCAGGAAACGGTCTTGCTAAATCAGGAAATACACTTTCTGTAAATGTAGATGATGCAAGTATTGAAATTAACTCAGATACTCTAAGATTAAAAGGAGTAACCTCAGTACCTGAAGGTGTAGTATTATACGGAGCGAATGGTGGAGGTTCTTTTGCCTCTCTTTCAATAGGCTCGTATGACTCTACTAATTCCGTAGGACAAGTACTTCAAGTTGGAAACAATGGAACAATAGCATGGAGCAACACATTAGACGGAGGAACCTTCTAATATGGCACATGTGATTAAACCCAAAAGGTCAGAAACAGGCTCGGCAGCCCCGGGCACTTCTGATTTAGAAACACACGAAATTGCGATGAATGTCGCAGACGGAAAAATATTTACAAAAGCCGCAAATGGCTCAATAGTGACCATCGCCCAAAAAGGTATATCCGAGGGCGATGCACTAGCATTTGCAATAGCATTAGGATAAGATTATGGCATCAGCATTTAAAACAGTAACTAGTGCAAGTATAGGAACAACATCAACAGCTGTTTATACTTGCCCTTCTAGTACGACTTCCACTATAATTGGGTTATACCTTTGTAACCAATCAGGTGGAGATATAGAAGCAAATGTGTTCTTTTATGATGCGAGTGCAACTGCGGATATAAATTTATTAGCATCGACAGAAATACCAGACGCTTCTACACTAGCCCCAATAGGTGGCGACGCAAAGGTAGTATTAGAAGCTGGGGATATAATAAAGGTTCAGAGCAATGTAGCAAGCTCGATAGATGTAGTTCTATCGTATTTGGAGCAGACATAAAATGCCATTAATAGGTAAGGTTTTAATTGAACAACAGGCTCTCGCTGCTAACTCAGTTTCAGCTGCTAAAATAGTTGCAAATGGGGTAGCATCGTCAGAGATAGCTGCTAATGCAGTTACAGCTGCCGAAATAGCTACTAATGCCGTTGGAGCTGCGGAACTTCAAGCTGCCGCAGTAACATCAGTAGCAGATAATGCTATTACAGCAGCAAAGATAGCTGAAAATTCAGTAGACTCTAGTGAACTTGTTACAGGCTCAATCGATACTATACATTTATCAACCGGAGCAGTTACAAGTGCAAAGATAGCTGCTAATGCAGTTACTTCCACAGAACTAGCTGCTAATTCAGTAGCATCAGCAGAAATAGCCGCCAACGCAGTTGGTAGTTCAGAAATCGCAGAAAACTCTATTACAGCTTCAGAAATAGCACAGAATGTAATAGGGGTAGCGCACATAGCAGACGGCTTAATAACAACAACACAAATAGCCGCAAACACAATAGCAACAGGAAATATAGCAGATAATGCTGTTGATGGAACAAAAATAGCCCAGAACAGTATTTTAACTAGACATATAGATGATTCGCAAGTTACAGCAGACCAATTAGCAAGTGACGCAGTAACAACCGCAAAGATAGCGGATAACGCATTATCAGTTGCAAAAATACCAGATGGTTTAATTACTACTACACAGATAGCAGCTAATACCATCGCAACAGGGAATATTGCGGATAACGCAGTAGACGGAACAAAAATTGCTCAAAACAGCATTTTAACAAAACATATTGATGACGCCCAAGTAGACGCTGCTCAACTAGCAGCTAACGCAGTTACATCAGCAAAGATAGCTGCAAATTCAGTAGATTCAAGCGAAATAGCAGCAAACGCAGTAACAGCTACACAAGTAGCAGCTAATGCGATATCTACTGCTGAACTTAAATCAGACGCATTGGGTGGACAAACATTCACAGGTAATGTAACATTATCTGGAAACTTAACAGTTAACGGTACAACGACAACTGTTAGTTCAACAACAACAACAATTGCTGACCCTCTTATAGAGTTAGCAACAGGAACTTCAGGGTCTCCTTCTAATGATACAGGTATTGTTATGGAGAGAGGAAGTTCTGATAATGCCTTCATGGGTTGGGACGAAAGTGCAGACAAATTTATAGTAGGTACAGGTAGTTTCACAGGAGCATCGACAGGCGACTTAACAATTACAACAGGAACATTAGTGGCAAATATCGAAGGAGATGTTACTGGTGACCTTACAGGAACAGCAAGTGCAATAGCAAATAATACTGTAAACGCAAGTAAAATTGTAGCAGCAAGTGTTACAACTGCTGAGATAGCAGCAAATACAATTGCTACAGGAAATATAGCAGACAACGCAGTAGACGCTACTAAAATTGCACAAAATAGTATTTTAACAAGACATATTGATGATGACCAAGTTACATCAGACCATCTGGCAGATGATTCTGTTGGAAGTGCTCACATAGCAGATAACGCAATTAATAGTGTAGCATTTATAACAAGTGGTCTAATTACAGCAGACTTATTAGCAGCAAACTCAGTAGGGGCTTCTGAAATAGCACAAAATGTTATTACAGTAGTACACTTAGCTGATTCAGCCGTAGAGACTGATAAGATTAATGATGACGCTGTAACTAATGCAAAAATGGGAGCAAACGCTATTGGCTCAGCAGAGATAGCTGCCAATGCCGTTGGTTCATCTGAAATAGCTGCAAACTCAATAGATAGTGCCGAATTAGTGACAGGTAGTATTGATACTATCCATATTGGAGCAAACCAAGTTACTAATGCTAAAATAGCTTCTAATGCTGTTATTGCAGAAACTATAGCAGCTAATGCGGTAAGTGCAAGTGAACTTAAATCAGATGCTTTATCAGGACAAACACTTACTGGTAATGTTACCTTCTCAGGTAATGTTGATTTAGGAGATGGCACGAGTGATGAAGTAAATGTAGCAGGTTTATTAGGTATTCAAGACAGTACTCCACCTCAAAAATTTCATATTGATGAAGTAGCAGGTATGGATGTAGGAACAGGAAGTTCTAGTGCAACTACTCAATTTGCTCTTGATTCATTCAGTGCAAGTGCTTTTAGAACAGCTAAATATATAGTACAAATTGTTAATTCAACAGATAGTGATTATCAAGCAATTGAAATATTCTTGTTCCATGATGGCTCGACAGTTTATTTAACGCAGTATGCTTCAATATTTGATAATGGAGCACAGGCAACTTTTGATGCCGACATAAATAGTGGTAATGTAAGATTACTATGTACACCAGCAAGTGGTGATACAATGGCTTATAAATTTATAAGAACAACGATAGAGGTTTAAAAATGGGAACTAAATTAGATTTTAATATTGAAGACGCAGGATTAAAGATTGACGGAACTGATACTATTGACTCTAGCAGAAACTTTGAGGGAGCGGTAGCAACAGACAAGGTTACTAGTGGTACTATGGCATCATCAAGATTACCTTGGACTATTACTACAACCGCACCGACTGGAGTTGGTTCAACTTCCAGTGGACATGTATGGTTTGTATATTCGAGTTAATAAATGGCAATATATGTTAATGATAGTGGAACACTTCGTCAACTTAGTTACCTTGCAGTCAATGACTCAGGGACACTCAGACGAGTTAATGAAGTCTATGTAAATGATGGAGGCTCTATAGCAGGGCCTTTCACTATTACGCATTCAACTACTAGGACTACCGCTACATCAACATCTACTATTTCAGGTGTTCATACAACTACCTTTAATACTACAACCACTTTTGAAACGGATAAAAATACCACAACAACTTTTGATACAAGTCATTCGACAACATATGAAACATCAAAAGCTACTTCTACTTCAAGAACAACTACTGTTTCAACAACAACAACCTTTACAACAACACAAGGTACAACGACTGCGTTTACAACTACAACAACATTTAATACAACTCAGTCAACAACAACTTCTTGGAATACAACAACTGCGTACACAACAACTTATGATACAACTATAAGTACTACAAGAAATACTTCATTTGCAACTACAACTGCATATGAAGATACCACAACTTTCGAAACAACAACTTCGTACACCGATAATACAAGTTTTAGTACTACAAGAAATACTAATACATCTAGAGGAACAAATACATCAAGAAGTACAGGATTTACTAACTCAACAAGTTACGATAGTAATACGACAACTGCGTACACAGACAGTACAGGATTTACTAATTCTACAGGTTTTAATACTTCAACCAGTAGAAATACCAATACAAGTAGAAACACAAATACCTCTTGGAACACAAGTAGAAACACAAATACCTCTTGGAACACAAGTAGAAACACAAGTTATAATACAAGTAGAAATACAAACACTTCTTGGAATACAAGTAGAAGTACAAACACTTCTTGGAACACTAATACTACTACTTCTTATGATACTGTATTAAGTTTTGACCTTGAACTAGGAACACTAGATAGAGGCACAAGTAGAAGTACGAATACCTCTACTTCAGGAACTAATAATACTTCTTACGGTACATCAGGTACTAATAGTACATCTTACGGAACAAGTAGAAGTACATCTTATGGTACATCAGGTACTAATAGTACATCGTTTGGTACTTCAGGAACTAACTCAACAGGCTTTACTAATTCAACAAGTTATGGGTCAAGTACCAGTAGGAACACAAATACTTCTAGAAATACTAATACGAGTAGAAGTACAAACACTTCTACTTCAAGGAACACAAATACAAGTAGAACTACTGCATACACTGATAATACAGCGTTTACTAATTCTACAAGTTATGATACTACACAAAGTACAAATACTGCAAGAACTACTAATACTGCGCAGACAACTAATACAAGTAGAAGTACGAATACTTCTCAGTCAACTGCGTATGAAACTTCTTATGAAACTTCAAAAGCTTCATCAAGAAGTACAGGAACAAGTCAAAGTACAACAACTACTTTTGAAACAAGTCAATCGACGGCATCAAGTAGAAGTACTACTACGACTTTCGAAACAGGTCAGTCAACTAATACTAGTCAATCAACTTCGTATGATACTACTACGACTTTTGAAACGACTAAGACAACTGAATATGCGACAGATAAAACAACTACTACGACATTTAATACAACTCAGTCAACAGCAACTAGTAAAACAACTGACCATTTAACAACAACAACTTTCAATACAACAACAACAGTGTATGAAAGAACAACCGCCTCATCACAGGGAACTCTATTCGATACAGAAGTGTCAAGCGCCGACCAGTATGGATTCTCGTATTGGGACGGTTCAGCATGGAGTGAAACTAGCTAATGGCGATAAAACAAGAAACAAAAATAGATGCAGGTTATGTTAATAGAAAAATGGAAAGCATGATGTCTGCTATCTTCGATACAATCGGAGAGAACGAGGAAAGAATTAGAAATTTAGAAAAACAAATCTACGAGATAAAGAATGGAAAAAGCAATACATCTTCCCAAGAAGGAAGTTAAAAAGTTTAAACCAAATAATAAGTTAGACGCGTTAAGTATAAATGAAGAATTAGGAGATATTCCAACTCATTTTATGAAGTCGGGGTCTACTTTTAGACCTAAGGAACAATTAAAAGGACTGAATGAGTTTAAAAGGAGATTAATTCCTAAATATGCAAGTAATGGTGTAGAATTTGAGTATGACCTTTGGTTTAATACCAATGAGATAAATACAATACGAAGATTCCTATACACAGACTTTCTAGGAAAGGGAATATATACTAGAGTTAATTCTGTAAAAATAAATACTAGATTATTTCAATCAATTGTTGATTCAAATATAAAGATAGACGAAGAAAGAATTGAAAAAATAAGACAGAATTTAGAAGATAAATATACTTTACAATGGAATACAGAGTTTTATGATAAAGTTATTTTTCTTCCAGGAAGCAACCTATTATGTAAGAAAGGCCCAGATTCAACAGTTATTGATTTTGGGAGAATGAAAAAACTAATAGATGCTGGCTATGTAATTAAGCCTCACCCTATAACTGCTCATCTTTGGATGGCAGTGCTTCGAAAAGAATTTGGGGCAGAGAATGTTTTAAATAAGAAAGAAGGTGGCTTCGAGTTATTATTGAATTGTAAAGAAATGGCTTGTGCCCCTAATAGTGAAATGGGCTTAATTGCGTTATTGATGGGTAAAAAACTAAGTTTAGTTAGTTATCCTAAATCAAGACGAGAAAAAAGTTTATTGACATATGAAAGTTTTTATGATACAATATCCAATAGAAAATCATATGACGCATTATGCAGAATCTTTTCTGCTAAAAACTCAGGCATAATATTCAGTTTTGATGATGATGCCGAAGAAAGGCTACAACGATTTGTAGATAATTTTTGGAATTTTACTTTAAGAGAATGATAGAACTAGTACACAATTATAAAAAAGTATGGAGTATGTATACTCTAGCATCGCTATTGGATAAAACAGCTAGTAGTGGTAAAGATGATATAAGACTTCATTTGTATGTCCATGAAGACGACTGGGACGAAGCGCCTAGAGAATGGATATTAGATAATTTTCCAAATGTAAAAATCTATCAATCTTTCTGGAGAACTGATAATTTAGCTAAAACAATATGTCATTTAAAAAGCTATTACACAGGTAAAGATAAACAATTAAATAAAAGAATTATTTATTTCGGCGGTAATAGAATAATGTTAGGTGACCCTTCTAAAAATATGCCACCTGCAGATTTCTTTAAAGGTTCCGTTTCTTTCTTATCAAGAAAAGCGGTATTTCATGACCACCCAACTTTCAAACATTATTATAATACTTTAGGTCTTTGGAGTGAACAACGAGTTGAAGAAATAGACCCAGAGATAGTTATATTAAATTGGGATAAATTAAAGAAATTTTCTAATGATGAACTTTTCTGTTATGAACAAAGAAATAACCTAAAACCAGGTTGGGATAATCTTCATGAAGTTGATAAAGATATTTTCATGGCTTCAGATAGAATATTCCTTCATAATCTTATGAGATATGCACATCAATATATGCCTAGATATATGAACGGTAAAAATGATTTGTTAATCCAACTAGATTCTATTGGACCAAAAGACTGTATAAATTATAATGCTATGTTAAGAAAGTCATGGACATTAAATATTCAACATAAATGGTTGGGTAGAGAATACTATGACTGTCCTACTGGAGTTCAATTAGCATTACCTTGGGATAGCTATAGCTCACTAATTAGCAAAATTCCTCTGAACTTTAGAGATGCAAGAATGAATGAATTAATTTTACTTAAATCTGAAAAACAAAAAAGAACTTCAAGAGAACTAATAAAAGTCGGATTTAAACTAGGTAAGCTCTAGAAATTCGTCTTTTAAATCCGAAATAACCACCCACTTTAACAATTCCTGATTAGCCCATTCTTGGACTATAACTTTTTCATTTTCATTATGTGGATTTGCCTTTATAGAATTTATAGGCATATGCCAACTTGCGGGATAATCTTCCCCTGTCTGTATAGGTAGACGCTTTGAAAAGAAGTCAAAACCAATTAAAGTAATACTCTGACAATTACATTTCTTGAGGAAAAACAAAATTCCTAAGAATCCTGCTGAAGGGCGACTTCCGTTTGTCTTATTATTTTCAGCGCCAACATAACTAAAAACTTCTTTTAGTTCTTCATCAGAAAACATTACGATATGTTCAAAAGGAATATCTGGTTCTTTTGGTTTAGTATCAAGATGAATCCTACAACGGTTAAATAGTTTTAAAGTTTTTTCAAAGAATATATGATTTTTCATTCTTAACCAACCTGTCACCCAAATATCCGTATATTGACCTATTGCCTGTTTGTTTGATGAGTCGGGAACTCCTCGCCCAAAACGGACAACCGTGTCAAAACTGTCTATCCAGCTTCCATAATTGTGTTGTAGTAATTCGACAGAATTGCCGACTAGGATAAGATTTTGGCCTTCAGTAAGTTGTCGTAGATTTTTTTCCATTCGTAAGAGTATAGTACATGATTTTCAATACCTTGCCACGGTCCACCATCAGTAAAGTGAACTGCTCTGGCTCTAGTTCCAAAATCATAATAATTAATTAGTGCATTATAAATAGCAGGTATATCTCCAATATGGGTTGCCCATTCTATTCCATGTAAATAACTAGCACTAGCTGTATTAACCACTTCTGGAGTTAGTTTAGTACATCTCGAATTATCAAAATACATTAGAGATGACCAATATTTCTTTGGATAAGGCTTATTAACTTTATCATGCATTTTAACATATTGTTCAATTCCGAAAACGGGGTGTTTTACAACTTGAACACAAGCATACTCTTTATAGTCAAGTAGAGTATCTGGGTCTGTTCTCCACAAAAAGTCTCCATCACAAAATAGAGCAAATCCTTCATAATTACAAAGGTAGGGGACAAGAAAGCGAGTAAAAGCAAACTCTGTGCTTTCCCCCTCATACTTTCTTGTATAAATCCCTTGCTCTTCTAAATCTTCCTTTACTAAAGGAATGATTTCGTGCTTGTCATTAAATCTAAGTATTGATTCTCTGCAGACACCATAGGCTTCAGGAAACTCACTCTCGTAACCTACAAATATCTTCATTTATCTTTTAACTGTGAACCTAAATCGTTTATATATGCCTGCCTAGCTGTCTTTGCGATAGCTATTTGATTAGAATAGTCTTCTATTTTTGCGTCACATATGTGAATAGTATTAACGATTGCTTGTTGGTCTTCAGTTAGATTATCATAATCATACTCAGTTCCGTCTATAGTAACCTTGCTCATTTAAATATATCCTGCCAATTTCCTTGTGTACTAGCCTTAGCATACTCGGTAGCACGGTTTTCAAAAAAGTTGGTATGCTCAACTGCGTTTATTTGCATGTCAATCCAAGGTAACGGGTTTTCCGTACTTTTGAAAATAGCTTTCATTCCAAGACCGAGTAATCTTCTGTCGGCAATATATCGGATATATTCCTTTACTTCCCGCGCAGTAAGGTCTGGTACTGAAACTTTATCAAAACAAACATCAATAAATTTATCTTCTAATTCTACCGTTCTTTCGGCAGCACAGTAGATTTCATACTTAAGTTTGTCATTCCAAACATCTGGATTTTCTGCAATAAATGTTCTGAAAAGCTGAGACAATCCTTCTACATGTAAGGACTCATCTCTGATACTCCATGTAACAATCTGCCCCATGCCTTTCATTAAGTTATGTCTAGGGTAATTAAGAAGTATTGCAAAACTACTAAATAGTTGTACTCCTTCAGTCATACCGCTATATACAGCCATAGTCTTTGCCATTTCAGCTGGAGTACTCATATTAAAGTCAGTTAAATACTCATGCTTTTCTGCCATAGCTTGTATATCGAAAAACTCTTGGTACATATCATCAGATTTACCGAGAGTTTCTAATAGAAGGGAATATGCTTCTTGGTGTACTGCTTCCATAGCAGCAAACGCAACTAACATCATTCTTACTTCTGGTTGTTTAAATGTAGGTAAGTAGTGGTGGGCATATCCTCCACACACATCTACATCTGCCTGAGTAAAAAACTTAAATATATTATCTAATAATAGTCTTTCTTCAGGACTTAATTTTTGGTTATAATCTTTTATATCATCTTGTAAGGGTACTTCTTCAGGTAACCAATGCATTTGTTGTTGTTTTTTATAATTTTCAAATGCCCAAGGATATTCAAAAGGTTTATAATATTCTCTTTCTTTTAATAAACTCATTTATCCCTCGCAACTTAAACAATCTTGTTGTTCAAATATTATTTCTCTTTTAGCTTGTGAAGTAACATTATCAGCTCTACTGATTGCTTCACTTCTTAAGTAGTAAAGTGTTTTTAAATTTTTTGCCCAAGCTAACATATGGGCATTATGTAAATCGCCCTTATTCACATCAGGTGGGAAGAATAAATTTAAACTTTGAGACTGACAAATATATTCTTGTCTATCTGCAGCATGTTCTACTAGCCATGCTTGATTAAGTTCAACAGCAGTTTTAAAGACTTCTTTTTCATCATCTGTTAATATATCAAGATGTTGTACACTTCCTTTATTTGCTACAATAGTTTTCCATGTATTTTCATAAACTGCTGAATGTCCAATTTTTGTTAATAAAAGTCTATCCAAAAATTTATTTTTAACTAAATTTGAACCTGACTTTGTTTTTTGTGTATATGCATTTGCTCTATATGGCTCAATACTTGGACTTGTATTTCCACATATAATACTAGAACTTGCATTAGGAGCTATTGCCAATAAATGAGCATTTCTTACTGTGCAAGAATCATCATCTGGACAAGCCCCTCTTTCTACTGCTAGTTGTCTAGTTGTTTCTACTGCTTTTTCTTTAATCAGTTTAAACATCTTTTGGTTTGTTGCTTGTGCAAGTAACCCTTCAAAAGGAATCATATTCTTTTGTAAATATGCGTGGAATCCCATAGCTCCAAGTCCAATGCTTCTCTCCCGGAAAGCACTAAACTTGGCTTTTTCTAATTGATTCGGGGCACTTTTGATGAAAGCCTCTAATACATTATCTAACATTCTTATTAAATCTGGGATAAAAGAAGGGTGGTCCTTCCACTTATCAAAGTACTCCAGATTCACACTAGATAAACAACATACTGCTGTTCTTTCTTCATCTGTTGCAAGTGTAATCTCACTACATAAATTACTGTGGTTTACTTTTAAGCCTTTACTTTTTTGAAACTCAGGTAATTCGGCATTAACTGCGTCCTCAAACATTATATAAGGTTCTCCGGTTTCCATTCTATTTTGTAGAATTTTAACCCAAAGAGCTCTTGCGCTTACACTTCGTTTGACTTGTCCCGTGTGAGGATCGACAAGATCAAAACTATCATCATAATCGCTATATTTAGTTGCGGAATGAATGAGTTCCATAAAAGCATCTGGCACCACCACAGCATGATGTACATTGAGGCACTTGCGATTAGCGTCCCCACCAGTAGGCTTACGGACATCTAAAAACTCCTCTATTTCTGGGTGGCTCATGTGCAAATAAGCAGCATAGCTTCCTCTACGGGTTACCCCCTGAGAAAAAGCGAGCATTTCTGCGTCAACTACTTTTACAAAGGGAATTACTCCAGTACTCTCCGAGCCTTTAGAGGTCTTAGTTCCTTGTGAACGAACATCACTCCATGTTCCGCCTATACCACCACCAAAAGATGATAGATATGCGTTTTCTGTATAATGGTCGGTAATCCCTTCTCTGCTATCGTCTACATAATTTAAAAAACAACTAATAGGTAGACCTCTACTAGTTCCTCCATTTGATAAAACTGGTGTTGCAAACATAAACCATAGATTACTAACATAATCATATAATCTCTGTGCATGAGCTTCGTCATCTGCAAATGTTTCTGCAGCACGAGCAAACGCTTCTTGTGGTGATTCTTCACCGGGTATCATATATCTATCTTTTAGAGTTGCTATTGCAAATTCATCTAAAAGTTCATCTTTACTGTAATCTATCTTCACTGACATAATTTTCTACTAATCCTATTATTTCCTGTCCATGTCCAAGCACGGCAGCCTCTGTATCAAATGTTAAATCCATAAGTTTGATTCCTAACTCAAGATTATCACTTCCAAACTCATTTAAGTTTTGAATGAACTTATACTTTCCGTCAAGAGGCAAACTCGCCATAATATCAAATACATCTCCGTACTGATGTATTAGTTGAGTAGCACGCTTTGGTCCAATGCCTGTTACTCCGGGAACATTATCTCCCTTATCCCCTGTTAAACACTTATAAGTTAAAAAGTATTCAGGTTCAAATTCGTAATGCTCGTCCCAATTTCCTAATGTAGTTTCTTTTCTAGTTACTGTAGAAAACCTACTTACATTTTCATCTATGAGTAAATCCCAGTCTTTATCTGATGATATTAACCAGATATTATTTAATCCAAGATTCTCTCGATTTTTAACTATAAGAGCAGCTATATCATCAGCTTCAACACCCTTATATTTAAGCGTAAGGTAACCCTTCTCCTTCAAAGCAGTCATGCAGTTAGTAAATTCTCCTAGAAAATTTAAAAACTCTTGTTCTTCTTCGGGAGTTTGGTCTTTATACCTTTCGGCTCTATTTGCTTTGTATTGCGGGTCTAGTTCTTTACGGTAATCACTACCGCCATCTCCCAATATTACTATTTCTCCGCAATCATATGATTTTGCTAGACTCTGAACTGTTCTAACATATTCACCTTTAAAAAACTCTTTTTTCTGATGTTTCCATCTAAACGCCAAGTTGAGTCCATCAACTATCAATAAGTTCCCATTCGGGATTGACTCTCCAAGGCTCGTAAACTTTATCGCCATTTGTAAATTCTATCTCCTGTGTTTCTAGAAATTTTTCAGCAAAAGTTACATAACAACCTAACCAGTTAATATACATATGTTTTTTGTAAAGTGGCTTTCTTGTCGTTGCCACATACCATTGAGAATGATTTTCTTTAAAAATCAACAATGGTTCTTGTTTCATTTGTTCTGCTTGTTTACACAGTTTAGACCACCAATTTACAAAAGTATTACTTCTTTGTGTAAATATTTTATGATTAAATGCCATATCTTTATAAAACTTAACTTCTATTGTAAATAAGTTATGTTTATGTGGTACATATAAATCACCTTTTATCTTGCCAGACCCAGAACCTGGTGTCTGTATAAAATTTAAACCTGTATATCTGTGTAACATTGATGCGGCTCTTAACTCTGCATCGTGTCCTTTTCTTCTCGAATTAACCATCAAGTGTACTTATGTTTTCTTCCTTAATTATTTCTATTTTATCTAATAGAGGGTGTGTCCAACCATGTGATACCATATAGGTATTTAAGTTTTCTTCTTTTAATAAAACCTCTACAACCTTTTCTTTACCAACTTCGTCTAAGGCTTGGTTTACCTCGTCTAAAAATAAGACATTTATTTGACTCCTACTAATAGAAGTCATAAGTTTTCGTATTGCAACTAATGTCGCAATATTAACTCTCGCTAGTTCTCCACTAGATAATGCTAATATATCGATAACTTTACCGTTATCTGTTACATCTACATTGAGTTTATCATTCTCCACCACAAAATTGATAGAGAATCGTCCATCGCTAAATTCTGCCAAATATTCATTTGTTAATATCTCTAATTCTTTGACGAGAGATTCGATTTTGTATGCAAGAAGCCCATTTGTTGAGAACGCTTTTTTAAGCGTCTCAAGTATCGCCAATTTGTCCTCTGAACTCTCAAGTTTAAATTCGAGATTATCAAGTTCTCTCTGAAACTCATCAGTTTGCTCACCGATGATACCAATTCTGGTGTTGTGTCTTTCCCTTCTTTCATTCTCGTCTATTACTTCTTGAAGAGTCTCTCTAGCAGAGGTAATCTTTTCACGAAGCTCCATAATCCTTTTTTTGATTCGTTTTCCATCGATTGCTTCAGTTGGGAGTTCGGGGTCAATAGACCTGAAGAGGTTTTCCCAATCTGCGATTTCTTGCTTTGCTTTCCTATTAGCCTCGTTGTTTGCCTGTGCATCTTCTAATTTTTTCCTATCTTTCTCAGAAAATCTTTCACAACTTTCTGCTCTTTCTGTATGTTCTTCTATCTGTGTTTTTACAAAAGAAACTTCTATCTCTGAATTACAAGTAGGACAAACATGGTTTTCTGTTTCTAGTAAGTCCTGATACTTTTGAATCATTTTTTCTTCATGCATTTTCTCAGACTTCCAGCTTCCTAGCGCTGTGAGATACATGGCAGTATCAATTTTCTCTGGGTTAGCTGATAAAGACTGTTTTGCCTTATCAAGGTCTATGAGATGTAACTGCTCTTTCAGAGATTCATTCAGATTTATTTTTTTATTCTTTTCGGAGATATTTTCAAATTCTAATTGTAAGGAACGCAAACTTTCTTCGTCTTTTTCCGAAATTTTTGGTAAATCCATTTTTTCAAGTAGAGTTATACTCTCAAGTTTGTTGTCTGTTAACCATTTCTCAATGGTCGCTATTTTTGCATTCCCTGCTGTAATATCATTTGAAGCAATTCGTACTGCTTCTTTGAAAGTCTCAAAATAAGACACATATTCGTCTAATTTTAAGAGGTCAATTAAGAACTTTTTACGGTTAGTATCCGTAGCAGTCAAAAACTGCAACGATGCGTTTGTATTCTGATATACTAACTGTGAAAAAGTTTTAAAATCAATACCAAGTATTTCATTTAAAGTTTTATATGTATTTGACGCAGTGTGTGAACTTATATCTTCACCATTTTTCGTCAATTTACATTTTAATGTAGCCCTTCTGTTTACCGTTATTGAATAAACATCAGAATCCACGGTAAACTCAAGAGTAATATTGTAACCACTATTGACGTACCTGTTTGCGATATCTGCTTTCTTAACATTCTTACTATTTTTATTAAATAAAACTTCCTCTAATATCAAAGGAATAGAGGATTTTCCCACTCCGTTTGTACCAACTAATTGTGTAAGTGTAGACTTTGCTAAGTCTATCTCATTGCCTTCTCCATATGAGAAACAATTATCCCACTTCAGCTTCTGAAGAATAATCATTAAAAACTCCTACTATATTTCTTATTTTCTCGTCATCTAACTTAAGTATTTCTTGTAAATATAATATTAATTCTTCAGAAATACTCATATCGTTATGCAACTTTAAGGTTGCTTCTATTTCTCGTCTTACGACTTTTTTATCAAGTAAATCTGAATTTTTCACTTTTGCCAAGTCCTGAACATCTCCCTCAATCTCATAAATTGTATGGTCAAATTCAGTTTGCACCATTTCATCGGGACTTTCAACAGTCTTACGAATTAGTTGAGGTAATTTAAACTTGTGCCATGTCCAGTCGAAGTTTTCATTAATAGTTAAATAACCCGTTTGGACCTGGTTTCTGTGAAAAGATGTCGTCATAGGACTTCCTGGATACACAATATTTCGTTGAGTATTCTCGTGAGCATGTAAGTCTCCAGCAAATACAGTTTCAAACTTATCAAATCTTTCCAAATCTACTTCTGGTACTACATGTGGTGGTATTTCTCCACGAACATGAGTAAATAAATGCTTTGCATTTATACTTTCTATACTATTCTTTTTATGCAAATCTGCATAGGGAAGAATCGCCCAATCGTCCTCGTAGTAAGTTTCATCTATTACTTCTACTAGAGGATTAATTTCGCTTGTTACCCTTTTTAAATTTGTAAAAAATGTAAAATTCTTTTTAGTCGCCTCATGGTTTCCATCAAAAATTACTGTTCTAATTTTACAATTTTTTACAAAGTCAAAGTAGAGTGTTAACTCGTCCATAGAGGGAACTCGGTCAAACAAGTCCCCACCTATGATATGCAAGTCACAGCTGTGCTCGTCAATTGCTTTATGAATTTGTTCAAAAAACATTTTATAACGAGTACAAGCCCACGGTATAGGAACATTTTTTTGCCCTAATTTAATGTGCCAGTCAGCTGTGAATAGAATCATGCTACGAAGTCTTCTCCTGGTTGCCAATCACAACCTGTAAGACCACCAGCTTGTAAAGCTTCTAGTGTTCTGAGAATCTCTTGTGCATTTCTTCCTGTATCTAGTGCATTAACAGATACATGTTGTATGATGTTATTTTCATCAACTATAAAAGTTGCTCTAAGGCAAACTCCTTCATCTTCTTCAATTATTCCTAATTCTGAAGATAAACCAAGTCCACAATCTGCAACTAGAGGGTGTGAGATGTTTCTAATCATTCCATTAACTTCTTTCCAAGCAGCTTTACAGAATTCATTGTCCCCACTGAAACCCATGACTTCAACCGAGTCACTAGACATCATATCCATCGCTGCGATTTCAGTCGGACAAATAAATGTAAAATCTTTTGGATAAAAGTAATATACTTTCCAACCGTCTGTGTCATCTCTAGTGAAAAGATTCATTTCATTCTCACTATCAACTCCGTTTAATTCAAAGTACGGAAACTCTTCTCCAACTCCAATCATGATACATCAAACTCCTCGTCAATATCCTCGCTAACTTCGTCAGCTTGGTTATTGATTCTTCTTAAAAGCTCTAGCTGTGCATCAGCAGTTGGTCTTGCAAGAACATCGTCCATTGACTTAAGGTCACCGACTAATTCTTTTTCCCAATCTTCCAACTCTCTTGGTTTGCATTTTAGAACTTGTAATTGATATTCAACATTAAATACCTGAGGTCCAGTTTTCTTTCTTTTAAAATGAATGTCATAACCAGTAACCGGGTCAGTAGGGTCACCAAGGTCTTCCATGGCAACTACTATTTGGTCAAAAAGTTTTCTTTTCAAGTTAAGAACTTTGATTGCTTTATCAGAGTAATCAATGCATTGAATAGCATATGCCCAACCACATTTAAGGTCAGGGTAAAAGTCTCGAACATGGTCATGCTCGACATTATTAAAGGTTTCGGAGTTTCTATCAAAAGATAAACATTCCATAGGAATATTTTTTCCGTTCTCACCTTTAATCCAATAAACATATCTTGGTAAAAGGTCACCAACCATTCTTAGATGATGGTCTTCTCTATTAGAGAAGTTATATGTTTCAATTTTATTTTTTTGGGCAGAGCCCTTAGTTGTATTAAAGCCTATAGCCATAATTTTTCTCCTAAATTGTCTCCTCGAACATAAAGTGAATCCTATTGTTCTTTATTTCGAGCAGTCTGTTTTTATTAATCGTATCTTCTGATATGGGACACATCAGAAGGTCTAATGTGGTGTCTTTAGTTTGCAGAAATTCAGCGTAGTTGCGAAATGATGCGACACCTGCATACTCAGCAACCTCTTTATCGCTGAAACTGCGTCCAATGTTAAGTAGTTCCTTAGGATTCAGAAGAAACGACCTACCACCGTAATTGTGTTCATAAAATTTGAACACTTTATCTTTATAATTTTTAGGGTATAGTTTATAAGTAATTATTCTCAATATCGTGATAATATCCCCGACATTGCCGTTGCTTACTTGTACTATCTTATTCCAATTATATTGTAACATATATTATAACAAAATTTTAAACTGTTGTCAAGAACTATTTTTCTGAGGATTTGTGTCCTGAAAATTTCTCGGCATCTTCAGGGTCTATGGTAGCGTGTACATCTGCTAGTGCCATATCTATCAACTTCCCTTGAAAAAAGTATGTTCCACAATGCATTAACTCTATCATAGGTAAAGTCCATATATCAATTCCTAGTTTTTGTGCATTTTGACAAAACATATAATCTTCACTTAAATATCTATTTTGCTCATTTATAATTGTATCAAAATAAGCATAGATTTTTTCTCCATCTTGAAACTCTCCTTCTCTTACATGGTCTGGAGTATATAATAATTCTGGGTGTGCTTCTCCATATTTTTCAAAAACACTTCTTTCAATTAACATAAATCCTGTACCAGCTTCTTTTACTCTGCAAGGTTCAAAGATAGGAGCTTTACCATCAGGGTATTGTGTTGGGTCTGGATTAAATACCATATCTCCTGCTATCTTTTCTAAATGCCAAGGCTCTTCATCATATCTTCCCGACTTAGCTGCATGTAAAACCTTTTCCCATGCTATAGTTTTCTTTGGATATAGTCCAGTCATAATTTTATATTTTTCTGGGTCTTCTGCGACTAAATGTAACATATACATTAAGTCCATAGCTCTCCATACTACATCACTGTCTATAAATAATAAATGTGTAGCTTTTGATTTTAAGAAATTCGCTGCACAATAATTTCTCGCTCTTGTTACTAATGATTCATTGAATAAATAATAGATTTCTGATTTTATTCCATATTGCATACATACACTAAGTGTGTCCATTAAGGACTTAGTATATAAGCCAAAACATTGACCACCATACATTGGTGTAGCAATATAAATACTCATTTCTCTCATTTTTTCAAGATTCAATGTAATTTCTTTTTGTTGCGCTCCTGTTCCTGCGAGTTGTTCAGAAGACGGTTGAGTTTGTCCACTCATAATATTTTTACCTCATAATCTTGTTTTATATAATAACCCATTCTTGCATTTGCTTGTCGGGTTGCTGTTTTACCTTTAAGGTGGATATCTACAACCACAGGTTGTTTCTTTCCTTCCTTTTCCCTAATTACACGACCAATTAGCTGTGTTAATAAAGGTTCATTATTAACTGGTGTACCTAGTACTAAACAACTTAAGTCGTTAAGAGATATTCCTTCTGAGAAAATAGATTGTGTCCCAAATAAAATATCTTTATTAAACTTTATTTTTTTCATCTCATTTTCTCTCTGAGCAAAGTCCATATCTCCTGTTATTGATACTGCGTTATCTCCGACTAATTCTGCACATAATTTTAGAAAATGTACTCTGTCTGAAACAACCAATACCTTGTGTCCTTCAGCAGCATATTTAGCTGCTATCATACTTACACTATGAATATACTCTGAATCATAGGTAAGGTGATTGATTCTTTCTGCCCAAGGGGTGTAAGAACCATCTAAAAATCGTATATCTGATTTTATAACATCTACTCTAGGAGTCATATAATTTTCTTTAGGCGGTCGTAGCACATTATGTCCAAAATAATCTCTAAAGACTACATGCCTTCCGTCCTTTCTTTCTAGAGTTCCTGTCAATCCTATCTTATAACGAGTGGGCATTTCATCTACAATTCGTGTAAAAGTTGGACTACTAACATGATGCATTTCGTCCAAAATCAATGTCCCGAATTCTTCTTTAATGTCGTCCATTCGTCTGTATAATGTTTGGATATTCCCGCAGACGATAGGAGCATCAATATTGAACATTCCACTACCGATTCTGCCACTTGTAATTCCAAATGATTTTTGTACTTCTTTTTCCCACTGATTTCTTAAGTTAGTAGTGTGGGTTACTACTAATGTTTTATGACCAAGCTTTTTAGCTATAGCCAAAGCTGTTATTGTCTTTCCCCAACTTACCCAAGCGTTAATTATACTATTATCATACACTTCGTCATGTACCTTCTGCTGGGAAGGTCGTAAATCATACTTAAAGTCGGGAAAGTCAATTTCATTTTCCACTCGTTTGTCTACTATCTCATACTCGGGTGGGATTAAATCTTCTCTTCCCATAGGTATGGAAATCAAACCATCTCTAACAAATCGTATTGTTTTAAATACGATAGGCGGGTCTTGTGGCATACGAGGAGGTAATGTATATGTAAGTTCTCTCTCGATATTATTATGGAGAGTTTTATCTACACTCATATAGATTCTGTTCTTTAATACTGCCTTCATAATGCCTTTAAATAGCTTAAATCTTCTTTTCGCCATCTCTTTTCAGACGGCGGGTGGTTATTATCCCACGGACTAGACCAACCAACTTTATTCTTTCTATTCCTTACATGGGCAGGTAACATATCTCCTAAAACTTTCCTTAGAATATATTTATAACTGCCTGGTCTATACTCTTTGTGTTGTATAAACTTCGTTTTACCACTAATTTGATAAATCCATCTTGCAAAATTCTGTCCTAAATAAACAGGTCTGGATTCCATTCCAAACATTCCACAAGTCTGGTCAGTTGCTAGAATATTTTGTTCTGAGGTATGAAGTAAATCAAAAAACAAACCGTTATTAAACATATCATCTTTATTAAATACTCCATCAGGAAACCACGGCTCTTTTTTAGCCCTTTCAACAGTTTCCTCATCATACCCTTTTATAAATCTTTTTTCGTGATGATAGTATCCTGTAAAATACTCATCAGCACTATCCCCTGTTAATACTACTTTACAGCCATCAGCTGCAGCCGCCTGACATAATTTATATCTAGGGGCTTGTCTATTTCTATCAACCCATGGAAAGTGTGTATGTCCTATCCATTCTCTACTTAGATTTGCTACTTCATCTTTCTTTAGCTCTACTACTTTATAGGGAACTCCCCATTCTTTACAAGTCTTTATAGCCATATCAGCTTCCGTAGCAAACATTTTATGAGTTATATGGTCTCCTAAAACTTTTTCATATCCACAAATATAAACAGTTAAATCTAATCCCATATCTTTTACTGCTGAAAGAGCAAAAGTACTGTCTAATCCTCCACTTAAAAACAATGCTGTTTTCTGTCTATTAAATGCAATTTTTTGTATAGAATCTACTAGTTTTTCTCTTAATACTTTTTCATTTAATTTTTTAGATTTAATTTGGAAGTAGTCCCATAAATTCTTATATCTTAATGTTCTTTTCTTTAAGTCAACTATTATAACTTCTCCTGGAGCTACCTTTTTAATATATTTCCAAGGGGTCTTTCTTCCACACCATAAAGGATTAAATTCAAATTCCCAATCTAATTTATGATTTCTTTCTTTATTTATAAAACTTCTTAAACTAGTAGATACTGTTATTTCTTTTCCTTTAGTGTATACCCAGCAAGGCTTTGCTCCGAAATGGTCTCGAGCAATCATTAAAGTTTGTTCTTTAGGATTATAATGTACAAAACTTCCATGCCAATTTGTATACTCTATAAATTTTGTACCATACGCGTCAATTCCATTCGCAAGGAATACGGTATCATTAGGGTTTGTCGTGTCATACATTTCCCCATTAAATACTAATACATTTCCTCTTTTTGTTTTATAAGGTTGTAGTTGTGTTTCACCACTAATATCAAGTAGTGCGTGTCCCATAGATACATTACCATCAGACCAAAACTGTTGTGCGTCAGGTCCGCGATGCTTTTGACGATAAAGCATTTCTTTAATATCTTTATCGCTATTTGTAACTACAAATCCGCACACTACTTCGTTTCCCTACTAGATTCTAATTGTCTAATAATAGGGCTTTCGATATTAAATGATTCTATTGCACACCATTCAATATTCATTCTAAACCATTGCTCGTCTGACAACTTATTTAGAATCTCAGCAAACATTATTTGGTCCCATTCAGTTGGGTTATTTTGGCAATGTCTCAGCCAACCTTTAATAATTGCTATTGTTATATCATTGTATGGTATAAATATAGAGCCAGATAATACTTCCCATTTTGGTGGGTTTATCTTTTCACAACAAACGCCAATTCTTTCTTCGTTTTCAAACTGTGACCAATCTGGGTCTCTTGCAAACTCTGCGTCTACATCAACATAGAATAAGTCTTGTTCAAATTCTTCCATCATAGATAAGATAAATTCTGGTTTTATTCCACAATTTTCTTCCCAAGAGCCTCTATCTTCATATGCTCTTAACTCTAATTGGATATCCTTATCCAAACATGAATCTTCTAGCCTTTTACTAATTGATTCATATTCAGGAGTGTAAAATCCTATCACTAACATTTTTCTAATACCTTCCAATTTATAATTGTGTCCATTTGTATATCTTCCCATCTTGCAAACTCTAAATCATAACAAAGTAATTTGTCTCCTTCAAAGTTTTTTATATGATTAGGTATCTTCATGAACTTTTCGTTTAAAGTGAACTCTCTAATTTTTTCTTCTCCACTTTTTAAACTTCTAAACTTAATTAGAACTATCCCATCTTTCAGGGATTCTTTTAAATCTTTCATACTTTTTCCCAAACTTTTTCATGCATATAATATGCAATCGTTTTTAGTGCGAAATCCGCACTCATTATTATTCCAGCTAATTCTAGCTGTTGCGTATAAACATACGCTACTACAAATGTAATAAGTGTACCTAATATACGATAACTTATTGTTTTTGCTAATCTTTTACTTCTTAATACTTTCGCCATGTGTCTTTCTTCCTCTCTTCACAATACTCCCATATTCTATAAGGGATATCATCTTTGTATAGAACACCAGCCCAAGTACATTCTACGGGTGGTGGACTACTCTCTACGAAAGGGTAAGGACAATCCTTTAACCAAACTACTGTAGCAATATCTTTTTTAACCCTTCGCAATATTTTATGATATATTAATTTTCCAGTTTTGGATTTTTCATTATACACTAAATTACCAAGATTGTCAATGAAATTTTTTCCACGATGCTTAAGCATATCGATTTCATTATCAATCATATATCGCAAAGGATACAAACTTTTCATAGGTGTTTGTAATCTCCGTTCCCCAAGTGTTTTTCCTTTCATATTCTTATCATCTAACACTTGGTCTTCAATCCACAAGATACCATCAATCTCCTCCACATTATCTGTGTGGATTACGAAAATCGGGTAATAAATTTCTTGCATGTTTCTAAATAATCTTGTTCAAATACAGATATTTTAAATAATATCCGTTCCTTGTTTATATTTTCTACTTTGTGCTCAGCTGAAGTATTGATAATTGCAGATTTATAGACATAAGGTCTATCATTTTTGTATTGAATACATGCTTCATTATCATTCAATATCCAGTTAAATGCACACTTAGTTCCCCAGTCGGTATGCCAATCTAATATAGTATTAGGGGCAATATATACAAACTTCATGTTGTATTTTCCTTTTATATCTAGTCCGTATTTACTAACTAGATATTTTAAACTTTCATCTTTATAGTGGGAATAAGTATATCCCTCTATTCTTTCTTCTTTTCTTCCATGATGATAAAATTGTTTTCTTTCAGCTTTATAAGCTTTATCTAATAAGTACTCATAATCTAAATCATAATTAATCCGAAGTAGATTTTTTGGTATGTTTTCTAATTTTGGTAGCACTTATTTCCTCTATTTCTTTATCAAAATGTTCTTGTTCTATTTTATATCCTACATCTCTACCGTAGGTAATGTTTACAATATTAGGCACTACTTCTATATCTACTAGTCCTGCATAAGAAACTAATTCATGTCTAATATGTTGCTGTACTTCAAATGGAGTATAAGGGTTGTCTCCTACATCAAAAGGGACATCTCTTATTTGTAAATTTACTTGTCCTGTTTTCTCTAAAGCTCTTTTAAATAAAGCTAAATGTCCATCATGCCAAGGTTGAAACCTTCCTAACATTTGTACTGTAGGTTTTGTTCGGTCAAATAATCTATGTCCAATAGTCCATGCCATATCTATCCAATCAAATTGGTCTCTATCCCAGCCTACATCATAATCATACTCAGAATACTTAGGCCATTCAAACATTTTATTTGTATCTTCATATTTAGAAGTTGTAACATGATTCATAAATATAACTAAATCTGCCTCCATCTGTTCTCTAGCAGATTTAAATGGACATATAAAATCAATTAAAGCTACTTTTCCTGCATCATCTACTGCATTCGCTTTATTTAACATTCTTCTAAACTGTCTCCAGCGTCCTGGTTCTGAGAAATCCCAATCATCTGCTTCTTTTCGCATTTGGTCGCCATTAATATGTACAGCTCTATCGCCAAATGCTTTAGCTATTCTTTCACAAGCATAACTTTTTCCGCTTCCAGGTAGTCCAAATACTAATACTTTCATCTTGCTTTCCTATTTTTTATTATATCGCAATATTCTTTGTCTATTTCATATGCGATTGAATCATACCCTAAACTTTCTGCAACAACATTAGTTGTTCCTGAACCTGCAAAAACATCAATAATTAAATCTCCTTCCTCTGCTGTTGTTTTAATAATTCTACTAATTACTTCTTCAGGTATTTGACAAGGGTGTTCTGTTTTTTCTTTACTATTTCCTTTTACTTGATTTATTTCCCACCAATCATATATTCTAGCTCCTGTACTACCTGCTGAAAGTCGTTTTTGAACTCTTTTATCTTTTAAGTTTTTATATGGTTGTGTTACCTTTGTTAAATCAGGCTTACACCCCCACCAACTAATTAGTCTACTTTGCTTTTGTGTATTACTATTGTAAACCCAACATACTATGTCTTGGCATACTCTCTTTATAGCTTTAGGCAATAAATTAATTGTTTCTTCAGGATAATGAATAATAACACAAGGTGTTGGGATTTTTGATAATAAAGATATATAATCTTTTTGATTCATTTTATCTTTATAATTATTATAATGATACCCTTGATTATAAGGAGGGTCAGTAATTACTAAACCTTTTGGTATATCACAATCCCTAAAATCTTTATTTATTATTTTCAATCTTATTTCTCAATCCACTACTAGAAAATGAGTGTTTTCTGCTAGTATAATAAATTTCTATATGTTTTAAATCTCTACCTGTAAAAGCTTTTTTCTTGTATTCTTCTCCAATAAATCTTATATCCATTGGTACTGCTTCCAACAAATCTTCTAAACTTTCTTCCGTGTCATACGGGATAATTTCATCTACTACTGATATTGCTCTTAATTGAACATATCGTTCAAATACTGACTGAACAGGCTTATTTTTATTAGGTCTGTCCATACTTGGGTCAGTTTGTAGTCCTACGATTAACTTGTCGCAATTTCTTTTACATTCTTCTAGCATAACTATATGTCCGCCATGAAGAAGGTCAAATGCGCCGCAAGTAAAACCTACTATATTACTCATTAAAAAGCCCACTAAATTCTGTATAGCCTCCGATACATTTCCCATCAATAAATATCTGTGGGAATGTCCGTGCATTCTTATTTAATTCTAATAAATCATGTAAATCAAAATCTCTACCTAATTTTTTATACTCATAAGTGTGTTCTGATTCTTGAATTATTTGCTGTGCCATATGAACTGCTCTATCACAATAGGGGCAGTGATCTTTTCCGTAAATTACTATTTCCATTTTACTCCTTAAATTTGTCTGCGTCTTGTCTTAAATCATTAACCATTACCCAATTATCACGACCGTGGTCGTCTACATAATGTTTAATATATCTAAAACCTACTCGTTGCACTAATTTATCTGCAACTTCTTTATTTAACATCTCATGCATAGTGTAAGGCTCTCCAGTCATTTTTATAGCAACTCTTCTAGACATTTCGTCACAATACTCTAAATCTATATAACCTTTTAACCATGCTTGTCTTCTCCAAGCGGGATATTTATATTCTTTTCCATCGTCGCCTGTAAAAACTTTTCTAGTACACAACTGATGTTGCCCTACCATTAATTGTGGGTCTACTCCAATAACTGGGTCATAAAACATTAAGTACCAACCACATTGGTCGTAATATTGTTCTAAATCTTGATAGCAAGTTTCATCTCTTACTATAAACCCTTCGATTCTCAACTGTATAATTCTATATAATTCTTCTTTTGTTAGCTCGTCCCACGGCTTACTTACGCAAATTAGCGACATATTCTTCTCCTTCTTGTACTCTCTTTAATGCTCTTTTCGCAGTATTGAAAGCTGCTGTATATTCTATACATTTATCACACTTTCCACATGGATATAATTGGTTTGCTCCACCTTCTCCCATTTTTACTTTTCTTTTTGGGTAGTGGCAAGTCCAAGTCATATTAATTAATTCTGGGCATTCTAACATTAACATTCCTATAATTTCTGCTTTTGTTAAACACTCAAATGGAAATACCCATTGTGGAAGATTCTTTAATACCTTCCATTTCATTGCAGCTAATTCATATTGTCCACCCCATCTAGCGGCTAATAGTCTTAACATATATCGTGTTTGCACTCTCTGTTGTAAACTATCTTCGGCATTAGTTCCAGTAAATAACCATTTTATATCCCATTGGGGATTTCCTAAAATAAGTCTAACAGTTACATCAGCTCCACCTGCATCGGAAATATTAAACTTTCCTGGGTGTGCTAATGGTTCATTATGTTTTGCTATATGAATAGGAACATTAAAAAAGTCTGCTTGTTTCTTTGCTGCTTCAATCATTTTCTGTACAGGGGGTGTATTTGATTGTTGAATAGTTACTACTGCAGGATTATATCCTTTACTTACTGCATAGGCAAGTGCCGCAGCACTCTCTATTCCACCGCCACTATATACTAAACTGTTTACTGTAGCCGAACTGTCTAAAATCTTTTTCATAAAACTTATATATTAAATCTAAAATCTCTTGATTCCAAGTTATTTTATATTCCTGATTGGAAACATTCATTTTTGTTTCTTCTTTTTCCAATCTTTTCCAAATTGTCTTTTCTTCTAATTTATGTATTTCTACATCTTCTCTGACCCAATGCCATTGTGGTTTAAATAATAAACTACCATCAAATTGAGGACTATATGCTATATAATTTATATAAATATTAGGTTTATCTAATGCAATAGCCCATTCTCCATGACTTATACCATCAATAGCTCTTGGAGCCCATTGTTCAAATTCTGTTGTTACCAAGTCCATACTTCTTAAATGTTTCCACGCACTAGCAAATCTAGTGTATGGGTTTCGGACTTGACTTATGTAATCATAACCCCTTAATGTAAATGCATACTGGTCGTAAGTAGCATGCATATTATGTACTACTTGTATATCTTTGTTTCTTCCAACATATCTTTCGTGAAGAAACTGCATACCCCCATGCCATGTTTTATATACATGGTCTTTATTTTTATCTTTAAATGCTTTGCCATGGTCATCATAGTTTTTTACAGAAGTAATACTACTTCCACCACATTTTGGAATGTGTATAAATACTAACTGTTTATCATGCCAAATCATATAGCTTTTCAAATTTCCCTAAAGAGTAATCACCAGCTATATCAAAATCACAACCTACTGGGGCATCTGGTATTGATAACCCTCTATCTGCTTGTACAAATTCTTGTAATTTTTTGCAATATAAATCTATTTCATTTTCAGGAACTTCTGCAAGTATAGAGTCATGAACTAGTCCGAATATTCTCGCCTTCATTCCAGTTTTCCGAATATATTTTTGCATATCGATTCCGCCAAGTAAATTAATATCACTTGCTACTGATTGTACTAGAGCATTTACACCACTTCTAACTTCATGTGATGCAATTCCTTTGTCTTTTGAAAATACATTTGGTAATCTTCTCTTTCTTCCAAAATGTGTATAAATAAATCCGTTTGCTTGTATAAACTTCTGCGTATTATTGAGCCATTGCTTAAGTTTTGGAAACGCTTGGAAGTAATCATCAATAGTATGTTTAGCTTCTGCAGGACTGAACTCCTTGCCGCTATCTTTACTTACTTGCCAACTAATTTTAGCTGGTCCTGCTCCGTACATTATTCCAAATGTTACAGCTTTCGCTTGTTGTCTTTTATCGCTATAGAACTCAGCGACATCGTCGACCTCACATGGCAGTCGAAATACTTGTTTCGCAATCGTACTGTGGAAGTTTCCTCCATCTTTGAAAACTTTTTGCAGATTTTTGTCATCTGCTAAGACGGCTGCACAATAAACTTCTGCAGTCGTTAAGTCCATTGCAACTATTTTATTTCCTTCTCTCGCCTTGATACAACCTTTCACAGTAGGGTTGTCACGAGGAAGTTGTTGCATGTTTAATTTTCCACTGGAGGATAGTCGCCCTGAAGTTGTTCCGTGAAGATTGAAGTTTGTTCGCAACCGTGAATCCATATCCAATCCAGGAATTATTTTATCAAGGTAAGTGTTCTTTATTTTCACCTTTTGTCGAATTTCTAAAATATGCTTCGGTACTTCATGTTTTTCTGCAAGTTGCCCAAGAACTTCCGCGTCTGTGCTGTCAGCTCCTGTACCCGTTTTCTTACCCGTTGGGGTCAGACCTATATAATCAAATAAAAGACTTCGTAATTGAACTGTTGAGTTCGGATTAAAGTCTTTTCCTTGTGCTTTTTCAAATACTGCTACCTCTGGAAAATCATATAATTTTGCAACTGCGGTATCAATATCTTCTTGCATTCTTTTCTGTGCAAACTCTAGGCGAGTCCTGTCGAAAGGCACACCGTTGCTTTCTACATCTTTTAGAAATCTTACTCCTTCTACGAGCAAATTCTTATATACCCATGTAAGTTTCTCATTCTTCTGTAAAGCATTTTCAAACTTTTGGAATAGCAAAAAGGTGACAACTGCGTCCATTGCCGCATAGTCTTTCATTATTTCAAAAGGTATCAAATCATAACTGAAACTTGCTTTCAGTATTCCATTTTTCTTTAAATATGCCTGTACCCAATCATCTAATGCTCTTTCATAATCACCATATTCTGTGTGCTTAATAGCAAGTGTTTTCAATCCATGTGTGCCTGGGTTTTCATCAAACATATAATGCATTAACATTGTATCTTCGAAATTTGGAAACTCAAAATTAAAGTGATATTCAAACCATTGTAAATCGAACTTTGAATTATGAAAAACTACTCTCTTTTCATTGAATAGTTTTTGCATCATTTGTTCAACATCTTCGTCTATAACATCACAATCTACATAAACACCGTGTTCGGGTTCATAAGACATTGAGAATCCTAGCATATGTCCATCTCTACAATATAATGAAGAAGTCTCTGAGTCGAGTGCTATGAAGTCATAATCTTTGCAGTATATTGCCTCTGCAAGAAACTTCATAACTTCATCTTTGTCTTGTATTCCATAACACTTATCTTCGCCTAACTTAACTTGTTTCAGTTCTCCACTAATATATCCCGTAATTGAAGTTACTGCTTCGTCGAAGCTTTTCTTTGCTTCTGGTCTGAACTTTATCATAGCAGGATTGATTAAAGCTAAAAACTTTTCATCAATTATTTTTCCATTGTACTCTGTTACTGATGTCTTTCTTGTGAAAAATTTAAAAGGCTCAGAACCTACAAGTATGAGCCAATCATACGAGTCAACATCTATTTCAATATCAACATCTCTTTTTAAAATTTTTCTTTTAGAACTATCACTACATAAAGCGAATCTATCAAACTCGAAATCAAAATGTCTTTCAAAGTTTGTACTGCTTGGTGTTGTTTCTACTAATGCTATCTTCATATTTTCCTCTAATCTGCGTTTAATTGCATTTGTTCATCATATTCAGCAAGGGCTTCTCTAGCACTTCTATTTGCTGAATCTTTTTGTTGTTTAGTTGGCAAAGGAACAAAATGTATTCCTGACGCCCATTTGAAAGCATGTTTTGTCCAAATGAACCATGCATACTCTGTTGCATCAGTACCGCTTCCTGTAAAACTTGGTCTGTTTGATAATATATGTATTCCTGTTGGTGTGTGCTGTTTCCAGAACTCATGTCTTTTTATTGTTCCTAAAAAGTTCAATCTAAGCAACATAATACAAGTATTACATCTAGGTATAGAATGTTCTATAAACTCTTGTGCCATAGAAAAAGGTGGATTTGTAAGTATCAAATCTACATTCTCATTCCATTCAAAGAAGTCTGTTCCCTCAGTGATTTCTGTATGAGTAGTAGGTATTCCTTTATCAGTTAGAAATTTTACTATTCTTCCATCACCTGCTCCAGGTTCATGTGCTGAATTAAACAGCTTCCACGGTATCTCAAGATTTTCATAACACCAAGCTGGTGTTGGGTAAAAATCTGTGTGATTTAATCTATAATCCTTTGTCTGTCTGCTCATGCTCCCTCATTATATCCATTAAGTCATTCCACTTATAGAATGCTTTTGTAACATGGTCCCAATGCCAACCTTTGAACTTATGTTCTTCAGGCTTGTATTTTGACTCTACATATTTATGTGTTCTAACCATATAGTTTTTTCTTTAACCTCTCTATTTCATCTTTTGTTAAGTTGCCAGGGTCGATATTTTCTCTTAGATTTACTACTCTAGCACTTAGTTCTAGTTTCTCGGCAAGTCCTTTGGCAACTTCTCCAGCTTTTCTTCCTGCTTCATCGCCATCGAATAGTATATCTACTCCTTGCACTCCTTGTAATTTAAGTAAACTGAGCTTAACCCAATTTACCTGTTGTGTACCAAAACAGCACACTGTGTTCTTTAACCCCTTGTCCCAAAGATTGAGAGCATCAAATATACCCTCAACCAATATAACCCTATTCTGAATAGGTTTTACTTTTGCTGGAATGAATGGCATTTCTACCCCACTAGGATAGATATAGTACTTATTCATTCCCATATCATTTATTGTACGACCGATAAGAGCAATTGTCTTTCCTGTGATATCACGGATTGGGAAGATAATGCGGTTTTCGAATTTGGGTACATTCCAAGTAAACGCGTCCCATATACGCAAGGTTTCTTCGGATATATTACGAAAACCGCCACCTTTCCATTCTAGCCTATCTTTCGGGAGTTGTATGCCAATGGTTTCACTTTTAACTTTTTGTATCTTTTCTTTTATTCTATGCATTCTCACTTCTAATGGACTGCTAGGAGCCCCGAAGTGTGTGAATAGATTTCCTTTGAAACCACAGGAAAAACAATTAAATCTTCCGTCAATCTTGTCTACCCTCATAGAAGGGTTAGTATCATCATGTTCTGGATTTAGACACGATATTACCGCGTCTTGTCCACTAAGACGATATGTTATTCCTTTCTCTATTAGTAGTTCTTCAGCCGTCATATATTATATATTATAACAAATTTTTCCATTGTTGTCAAGAACTATTTTTCCTATTTCCATTAAAAACGCAAAAGAACTGCAAATAATCAGCGGTGTCGTTTAATACTCTATGATATTCGTTATCTTCAATTAAAATTATATCACCAGCTGATACATCAAATTCTTGTTCATCTATTATCATTTTACCACTACCGTGTGTAAAATAATAAACTTCTTCTTGTCCTTCATGACTATGTCCTTTTGTTTTTCTAAAAGGGTGTAGTAAGGTATTACTTACTACTAAGTTCTTTAATTTTGTGTTGTCTTTTACTAAGTAATTCTCATCATTTTTGACGATTACTCCATCGAATGTGTTTATATTTAACTTTACCATTTTTCTGGTGGTGTCCATGTTGGGTCATCATACCTAAACGGTTTAGACTCTTGTAGCTGCGCAGGTCTTCTGCCTTTGCCAATCCATTCATAGTGATGAATTGCTAGAAAAGGTACTACATTATTGGGCCACCCTATTATTTCTAAATCATCTCTAGGGTCTTCTTTCCAACAATGATTAAGTATTTCGCTTTCTTCATAAGCTACGAAATAATGTAATTTTCCCTCGTTATCTTTAGCATTTGCAAATACAAACATTTACCATTCTCCTTTATAAATTTCTGTCACAGTAGCACTTACTTCCATATAATGAGGGGATATTCTAATCAAGTGATATCCTCCCTCTGATTCTACTTTAATGGTATCGCCTTTAAACTCACCATTATTATAGAGATATTCTGCGGTGGCTACTGCTGCTGAACCGCAACTTAAAACTTTTCCTACTCCTTTTTCATGTGTTACAATTTTTGTTTTATTATGAAACACTTTACCGACTATTCTTGTCTGATTTATTTTAGGGTTATCGCCTAGTGCCATGCTATGTGAAACTTGATGTTTACACCCACAATCAATGTAAGTACCTGTATCTTTAGGTCTTTTTACTTCTAGCATCATATAATCTCTTGTCTTATATACTGATACTACTGGGCTTATCGGTTTAATATCATCGAAAAAATACTTAGCTGCCATTGTTCCATTAAAACAATTGTGAGCTTTGCTTCCATCTTTATTGATGAACTTCATTTCTCCACTCTCTTTAATTCTAACCCATTGGTCATAGTTAATTGACTTACTATGTTCCCATTCTTTAAAACTAAATTTGTCTCTTGATATAACAAGATTCTGCCCGTTTACATGGCATTTTATAAACTTCATTTCTATTCCTTTGGTATTTGTTTTTTATGTTTCCATTCTAGTTCGTCCCCAATTCTTTCAAATAATCGCATTTCTACTCCATCTGGGTCTGTTTCATTTTGGTAGTACATGGATTTCCAAATTAGCTCTGCCATTTGAAACCATACCGCTACTGCTTTATTTCTAAATTCTGTATCTCCCCAGAGATAATATAAAAGCCACCATTCTTTATCAAATTTACAAACTCTTATTTCCTGCTCCCAAAGGGCTGGTATCTCTTGCAGACATCTCAATCTCTGAGACCCTGCAATGGGATACCAGTTAGGCATGGTTAGTACGGGAGACTTTACCCCATGCTTTTCTAAACTCTCTTTTAATTTTTCATTTAAAGGTACTGACTCTATATTTTCTTGTACCTTTGGTTGACTTAATAACCAACCTATTTTTCTGACATACCATGTATGTCCTGGCAACGGAACTAATTCCGCTGTCTCTCGACTGACTCTATCATCTGCCATTAGTGTATCTCCTGTGGTGGATTGTACCTAAGCTCCATCTCTGCTTCGTATATATCCCTAAATTCTTCTAGTGTCGGCTCTTTTACAGGTATATTGTTATTTTCTCTTAATTCTGCAATATAAATACTGTATGCCGCTAATAATTGTTTTTCTGTGTATAATATCATAAATCGCTATAATCCTCCCCCGTTTTCATGGTCTCTTTTAATTCTGCTTTTTCATCGGGGTCTAATGCAGTATGTGGACCGATTTTTAATGTATCCCAATTCATTTCTGAAGTGAAACTCTCTGCCTTTCCATTTCTCATTTTATCGCACTTAAACTTAATACATTGTTCAGCGTCGCCCCAATGCTGTAAACTATACGCAGCATCAACAGCGTCAAGAATCCCTTTCGAGAACCTTGCTTCGCCTTTTTCATTAGTTTGGAAAGCTGAGAGAACAAGAACTTTGCTCTCTTGTGCGAGTGATTTGAGACCTTTTGATATCTCAATTTGCTCAGTCCAATCATATTGACCTGAGCGACCTGGGGCGTTGTGGCGTCTAACTTGGTTTAGGTAATCTACTATAACTAGCCCTAAATCTGGCAATTGCGCCTGTTTCTGTCTTACAACACTAATGATTTTAGCTAGTGTAAGAGCAGGGTCATAAAACACATCTATCTGTGGTTTATCGGCTAGTGGATTTCTTGTAAGTTCATAATGGAACCTGTCGAAATCTTTATGTTCCTTATAACTATCTAAGGATTCGTTACCCTCTTCAAAACGGTTTGCCCACCAACCCGCAACTTTCTCCCACTCCATTGGAGATAGGTTTCTAGTTTTAATGCGATTAGTAGGCACGCCTGTGGATAATGCACAAACTCTTTGTAGAATTTGTCTGGCGTCCATCTCAATAGTAAAATACAATACTGATTTATCTTTTGTATGAGCCGCCTCTGCTATGTTGCAGCATGTAAATGATTTACCGCCGCCTCGTTGTCCACCAACAACGACCAAGTCTTTGGGAGAGAATGTGTAGTCTAAATCGTACTCTTGATTTAGACCGAGTGGTAAAAACTTCTGCAAATCTTCTTCACTATCAAACAATTCAATAGATTCCATACTTTCGTTATCCTCAGCTGTTTCAACCCTATCTTCTACTTGCACAACAATCTCTTGTAGAAGGTCGATATTTTCTCTAGCATCAGATATTGCTACCTGATTTTCTACGAAGTCTTCGACTCTTTCTAGTATTTCAGATTGTGTGAATTGATTCTTAAGGTAGTCGAGGAGGATATACGCTGGTACATCTGTTTCAACTGTTTCGATAGCATACACCTTCTCCTGAAGTTCTCTAGAACGAACCTCTAGTTTTAAATCTTCAAATGAAGGTAAGTCATGATACTTATGCACATGCTTGTCGACTATTTTCCAGAGTTTTCGGTACTCACCTTCCGGGAAATAGTGCTGTTTTAATCCATTCCATGTTTGGAAATCTGCGTGTGAAAGTATTTGCTTAAGTAATGCACTCTCTAAAGTCAATAATCTCTCCCAAAACAAAAAGGCGAGAGACTAATTTAGTCTACTCGCCCAAAGTTTAAATCATTAACCGATTTCTTTTCTAGCAGCGCCATTGTAGTCAGCACATTGTAGACCTCTTCTGGTCAACATTGTTTTAACGCCTCTTACAGTTTTGCCAATTTCATCAGCAATTTCTTCAACAGTCATGTCGTCAATTTCAACACCTGCTAAAGGGTCAGCTTTGCTTGAACCTTTGGTTTCTTTTTGCTTAGGAATTGCGTTGATTTCACCTGCTCTAAGTAGAGAAAGTGCTTTTCCTCTGATTGAGTTAACGCTTCTTCCAAGTGCTTCAGCTATATCTTCGATGAAAGCGCCATCGTTAACTAGGTTAACAAATTGTGCTTCTTCATCTTCGTTGTAAGACTTAACTGTTTCAACTTTAGGAGCTGGTTTAACATGCTCTGTAAGTTGCATAGATAAGATTTTACCTTGAATAGATTTAGCTGAGAAATGTCCGCCTTCAAAGTTTTCAGCGATTTCTGCATAAGTGTAACCTCCAGAATTGTCAGTTACAAAGTTTGATAATGTAGCTTCTTGCTCGTCTGTGAAAGACTTAGTAGCTGATGCTGAAGCAAGCTCTACATCATAACCCATTTTTCTGAGTTTTGAACTAACACTTCTTACAGAAGTTTCTAGTTCTTCTGCTGCGTTAGCAACAGTTGCCTGTGAAACAGGGCTTTCGTCACCGACGAAGTTCTCCAATGCTGAAGTTCTTTCGTCTGTCCATTTTGGTAATGCCATTTTTTATTCCTCTAAAAATTTCTTTAAATTATTTATTATTATAACACCTCGGTCACGAGCTGTTTGTGTTTTGGCTGACTCAATTCCACTCTCATTTACTAAATAATTGCAGTCTTTAGTCAGACTATTCTTTACCACATAACCATATTTGTTTAATACTTTTTCTGCGAAGGCTTTTGTAGGGTAGTTTTTCAACTTACCTGTAATACAAACAACACCAGTGACCTCTTGTTTTTTAATAACTTTGTTTTTCCAATTGAAAGGTAGTGTGTCTTTGTAATTGTTCTGATAGTATTCATTAAATAGCCAGTTTATCAATGAAGCAGTAGCCTTTGGTCCGATTCCCGCTTCAGTACAACTTTTCTCGCTTATATCTTCAATGTCGGATATATTATTGCATAATTTTTGAGAAGCTGACCGACCAATAAGTGGTATTGAGAATGCGGGTAGTAAGTCTACTACTTTGGCATTCCTTGATTTCTGTATTTCGTTGAATAACTTCTCTGCCATTTTTAATGAACCTATTCTATCTTCAATATCTTCAACAGTTAGTTCATATAATTCGTGGTAGTCTTCGATTTGCAACTTATTAACAGTTGCTGGTCCAAGACCTTTTATTTTAAGAACCGAAGCAAATGATTCTAATTTCTTATTCCATTGAGCTGGACAATTAGGATTTCTGCAAAATAACTGCTCCTTCACTAATTCTAGCTCAGAACTACAAGCTGGGCAAGTAGTTGGAAATTCAATCTGTTTCAATTTCTTCTTCTCTCTTAAATATATAATATATTATATATAATTTTTAACCATTTGTCAAGAACTATTTCTTGATTCCTCACCAATAAAAGACTCATCAATTTTTGATTAGTCCTCATAGATGTGGGTATCTTCGATGTATTTATCTTTATTCCGTAAATGCCACCAAAGTGCTTTAATTTTTTTAATTAATTTTCTTATCCAATTCATATTTATAAATATCGTCTATTATTCGTTTTGCCATAATCCTATGACCTTCCTCCAAAGGGTGGTCTTTTGGTCCAAATGGCACCTTGTGTCTCTTGCACATATCATAAAATGCTTCTTCTTTCATATGGGGTAGTTCCCGCATATAATCATCTTTTGTCATATGTACTATGTCCCAATCTATATTAGCTCCTTCTCGTCTTGCTTCATCTAATCTATCTAGTATTCTTCCATACTGACCATCAGACATATTATAAAATAGATAAGGAATCTTCTGTGCTTCAAAAAAGTACTTCAAACTTATCATATAATGTAAAGTATAAATTAAATTATATGTTGCATATCTAATTTTAGTTGCATATCCATTTAATGCTTCCCACTCTGGTCTTTTTAAAGTGTGGTGGAAATATACTTCAGAGTCGGGACTGAGTTCTAAAGTATCATAATTCATTTTGTGTTCAAGCCACACAGCAGAACGCCATGTATCATCTCGTTTTCCTAAATATTCAAATCTATTTATACCTGACCATACTATTATAGCTAAACTAGGCTTCTTTCTTAGACAGTCATCTGTAGATACTCTCCAGATTCTATCATTACTTCCACCAATTTTTGAATTTCTATAAAACTTTTGGTCAAAATGTTCAGATACAATATTTACAAAAGAGTCTGATAAATCTTTAATTTCATGTGCCTGTACAAAACTACAACCATTCCAGTAAATCACGGTCTATATACTTTTCCTCTATCTGTTATTAGAAATCCGTTTAAATGGTCAAATTCATGTAGAACAACTCTAGCATCGAAATCTTTGAATTTTCTAGTTTTCTTTATTGTTTTATTATTCTCTACTGTAAAATATTCCATTACAATATAAGAAGGTCTTTTTATTCTTACATGAGTGTTTTCACAACTTAAACAAGCCTCATAATCTGTTTTTTCATAAGGGCTTCTTTGTTTAATTTTAGGATTGATAAATATTTCAACAGGGTCTCCTGCTAAAAATATTCTATAAGGTATTCCTATTTGTATCGCAGCAATACCTATGCCATTATTTTCCTTCATGGCTTCTTTCATTTTTTCAACTATTTCATCTAGTTCTTTAAATGTTCCATCAAATTCTTTTGAAGGTTGTCTTAATATTTTTTCATCTGTTGTAATCAAAATACTCTTACTCCTGTTTCTCTTTCAAATTCTTCTGCGTCTTCCCAATCGCTTACCATTGGTTTTCCTTTTATATTTAAACTTGTATTTAATAACATTGGAATACCTGTTCGCTCATAATATTCTTCTAGTATAGGTCTTAATATAGACTTATGACTAGGTTTTACAATTTGAACTCTTGCGCTGCCGTCGACATGCGTGACTGAGTCGTAATCGTGTTTCGCTTTCGCCGTGAATTGCATGTATTCGTTCGCATACCCTTCAAAGTAATCGTCATAATATTCCGAGAGGATTGCGGGCGCAAAAGGTCGGAACCTTTGCCGTCTTTTAATACGATTAACGGTGTCTTTACTATTGTGCCTAACATCAGCAAGCAAAGACCTGTTACCAAGAGCCCTTGGGCCAAATTCTTCTCTTCCATTACATACTCCTACTATTTTATTAAACAATAATTCTTCTACTATAGCTTTTGGATTTGCTTCTTCATTTCTACAATCCACTCCCAAAAAGCTATCATAATATTTTACTCTTTGTTTTGTATGAGCAAGTATGCAACCTAATGCACTTCCTGCGTCACCTGGACTTGGGAATATCCACATATTATCAAACATGGGTCTAATTTTGGAGTTAGCTACACAATTTAGAGCTACTCCACCTCCGTATACTAGATTACTTCCATATGCTCTTGCTTTGGTCATAATCTCTAATATTTCGAATTCTAACTGTGCTTGTGCACTTGCAGCAATATCCTCTATAGGGTGCCAAAACCATCTACTTAATGGTATGCCTTTATGATAGTTCCAATCAAAATTCAATGCTTCAGACATATCAATACAAGGTTCTCCATACGCTGCCATACCCATTGTAATATATTCATCTTCATTAGGCATTAATCCTATACGCTTCGTTATAGCACTATAAAATAAACCTAATGACCAAGGATACTTTCTATATGCAATCTTCCTACCATCTTTCCACATAGTAACAGTATCATATTCTCCAATAGCGTCTATTATAACACACACCGTATCTTTAGCAGTGTCCCATGGAGCTGTATACATTCCAGCTGCCATATGGCTTTCATGGTGTCCTACACTAATATCATAATCAAGTGCTGAAATTGGACTATCTCCCATTCCGAAATGCCTTCTTCTACTATTTTTTAATTCTGTATTTTCATAGAATATGGTAGTAGTATCTCTAGTGTGCCATTGTTGTTTTAAATCTTTAGGAACATACCTTTCACCTTTTACTTTAGTATACCTCTCAGCATGGGTCGCAAAAGTTATATGCCCGTCATCTACGACAGCTAAACCTGCGTCGTGAAATCCTTCACTTATTCCTACATACCTCACAGCTTAATCGCTAGAAGTAGAAAAATAGCTAACATTATCATATTTGCCATTAACATTAGTAATCCAAGTATCGTATGATACCAAATCCATCTTGTTTTATAGGCATTTTCAATTGTTAAATCTGCTGGGTCAGGAGCTCTTTCTACTTGTTGTTTTACAAGTTCTTCTTCTTCCTTACTCCCCCACAGTATGTGATACCATTTTTTCATGCTTTTTAGGGAATGCTTCTAATATTTTACTTGTCATTGTAAAGCACTCCGTATGTCCTCCAAATTTATGTTCTGTTTTATGTCTATCGTTTTGAAACTCTTTATGAAGTTTCTGTTCCCATAGCCATGCTTCATATATCGTTCCGCTCCAAGTCCTCTGTATTCTTACTTCGTACCCAGTGAAACCATATCCTCTTTTGACGACGCTGCGCCAATCTCGTCCTTTCGCGATTCCTACTTTTATAGTTTCTCGTTCCCATGTTGTTTTATTTACTAACACTATCCCATACAGGACGCCTTCTTTTTCTTTTTCTAAAGGGTGGTTATTAAAATATGTTTGGTTATATACTCCAATACTCATAAATCATTCATGAATTCTTTTATAGTGTCCCAATTATTACATTCTTTACATACCCAAATGTAATGTTCAGAACATTGTCCTCCAAATTCCCATTCAAATCCTACTTCTTCAATATCAAAATCTGCTGCATTGCAGATTTCACATTCTATATTTCCTAAAATAGTCATCTGAGTACTATAGCTCCAACCAAATATCCTGCAAAGAATAACATAGCAGCAAGTCCGGGATTGTATTTACAAAATTCCCATACTCCTTTCCAAAATTCTCTCCAATCATACATTAAAATAATTTTCCTTCTTGTTTCTTAAATATCGCTTTATTAGCTGTGTGTCTAGCATATTTGAACTCTAGACATTTGGTACATTTACCACATGGTATATACTCAAATCCTTTCTCAACTTTATACTCTCCACTACAACTCCAGACTAAATCTAATAATTCTGGTTTATCTTGATGAATCATTGAAATTATCTCTGATTTATACAAGTATTCAAAAGGAAATACATTTAGCGGAGCTTGTATTATATGTCTTGGTTTTACACCATGAACTTCTAATTGATGGCTCTGCCCTGCTGCTAAGGCTCTTAAGGGGTATCTTAATTGTAAACGCTGTCTAAAAGAATCATCAGCGTTTGCTCCCCATACGATATATTCAAAATTAATATCTTTATTTCCTTGAATAATCATGGCAATAGCAGACATTCCTTGTAATACAGAATACATATTTTCTTTAGTTTCTTGAGGTAGACTAGATTTATCATCAATTACTAACTCTACATTAAAGAAATCTGCTTGAAGTTGAGCGTAAGCCAGTTCTGGCTCTGCTTGTGTGATTGTATTTGGATTATATAGATGTAAACATAAAGGATTCCACCCCTTTCTTTTTGCATACCATAAAGCTGCAGCACAATCTAAGCCTCCGCTTAGTAAAACTAAACAGTTGACACTTCTATCTTCTATGCTGTTAGCCATTTTAATCTTTTCTTATCTCTATCGTCAAGTTCTCTATTACAAGTAGAGCATACTTTATTACATGCTCTATTTCCTTTTAAAAGATTTTGTTGTAATTCAACAAACTTCTCACTTTTCCAGACATCTAAAACATTGTCTGTTTTTATATTTCCAAAAATATCTGTATTTGTCCAATCATTACAGCATTTTTGTATTGTACCGTCCCAATGTATCCATATTTTAACTGAAGGTAATACACAAGGTGTATTTATTTGCGACTTGTCAGTTGCAGTACCTTCATACATTTCGGTACGATTCATAACTTGAACAACGGTTTCGCCCCATTCTTCAGGTTTTACATTTTGGTCCCAATATCTATGGTAGGCATTTGGGAAAAGTTCTTTTCTCTTTTCCATCATTTCTATACTATCATAGCTATTCAAGATTATTATATCAAATAATTCAAAATAGTACTTTCTTTCCCATAATTTGTAACCATTTGATATAATTCTTGTTTTATAAGTTTTAGTTGGGTGATTAAGAAGTTTTGCTAATGCTCCGAAATAGGGGTGTAAACTATTCTCACCCCTACCTGTGAAACATACTATGCCTTTGTAACCTTGTAAATCGATTACGAACTTCTTGAAAAGTTCAATAGACATATACTCCTTTTCATTAGGATATGAACTAGAGCGCGGACAATAGTTGCAGGTTTTATTACATAACCCACAAACATCTATATTAATCAGTCCTGGAGTCTTCATATACAAATATCCAATTTTTTCTTCCTGCAGGGTCTATATTAGTGCCTACTTCTTTACAACCTTGGTCTAAAAATATCTCTTTTCCATTTGGATTAGTTATTTCTAGCATCAAATTGCTACTGTGAAATTTATCTCTTGCCAATTTCTGACATTCTAAAAAATCTCTAGTAGAACACCCTCCCTTATACTCATCGAGCCATGCTTGTCTACGAGGAGTAGGATATGTGTAATGTTTACCGTCATCTCCAATAAAAGTTTTTGAATAACATAAGGAGATATAACCCACCATCTTATCAGGAGAAAATCCAACTTTACTATCATACCACATAATATGATATGCTAGTTTATCGTGTTTATCTTCCAAATCTTGATAGCAGGTTTTATTCCTTACTATAAAACCTTCGATTCTTAACTGTATAATTCTATACAGTTCATCTGTTGATAAGTCTTTATAATGTTTTATGTCAGAATATAGCATTTTGTACCTGAGTAAGTATCCCTGTTAATAGTATTGTGCATGCTACTGCGTTTAATATAATTAAAGCTCTATCTTCCCAAGCTAGTGATACATAAAGCCAACCAGCACAACCGATAAAAGATAATATTGTATCTGTTAAAGGAGAAAGTGCTGAGGCTCTAACGCTCATAGCTATGAGTAAAGTAATTGAAGCCGCCCACTTAACATACCAGTGGATTGGTTTTTTCTCTGTTTCTTTACTCATCTATTCTTCCGACTATTCTTGGTATTATTTCACCACTTCTGATTACTTCTACCATGCAACCTATTTCTAATCCCAACGCTTCAATATATCCTTTGTTATGAAGTGTTGCTCGTGAAACTGTAGCTTCTCCGATAATGCAAGGTTCTAGTATTGCAACTGGAGACACTGCTCCAGATTTTCCTACCTGCCATTCTACATCTAGTAGTTTGGTCACGACCCCTTTTTGCCGTATCTTCAAAGCGTATGCTCCACGAGGGTGATGTGATGTGTACCCTAAACTATTAAAATATTTGTTACTATCGAGTCTTATCACCGAACCATCGTTTGGAAACATGCTCCAATCGCTTTGAATAACAGTTTTGATTCCACTCATGTCTAGGAGTGCCATATCTTGATTCCAATAATCTTCTTGATTAGGTTGTAATCCATATGCTACAAATTGGAATCCGTGTTCTTTAACTCGGTTTCCAAATTCTTTGTTGTCCTTTAATCCTAATGAACCAGAAGCAAAGTTTCTTGCATTTGCTATTGTTTTAGGGCAAACTACTTCTCCAGTAATTTGTATCAGTTCTTTACTAACTGCTCCTTGAAGTGTGCCTTTAAGAGTTTCAGGTACTAAATACCTCATTTTCTCAGTTATATCTAACCCTTGCTTTCCATCTCCTCTTGTTAATGCTTGGTATAGTTCCCCATTAATATAAGTAACCGAGACAGCAGCGCCGTCTAGTTTAGCAGTCATTATATAAGGTTGGGTTTTGTCCCAATTAGGTTCTTTATCTTCGCCTACAAATACTTTTTGTAGGGAGTACATTGGGTAAGGGTGATTGAAACGCTGTTCGTCTAGACCGACTTGTTCGGTTCCGACTTCGTATTCAAAATGTGTGTTTTCTACTAACTTATCAAATACTTCGTCAGATATAAGAGGCTCTCCATTATAGTATGCCTCAATGCATTTCTTAATGTAAATTTCTAAATCTTCTGTATTCATATAAATATTATACAGAAATTTTGAGGAAATGTCAAGAATTATTTTTCGGGGTTATAAATATATCTTATCAATAACTTCTTTGAAATGAGTTTCAAGGACATCTTTGACTTCTGAAATTGATAAAATTTCTACCAATGCCTCAAATAGAGCTTTGGTATTATCAAAATCAATAGGTATGGCTACTCCTTCCTTTGTAGGCTTCCATTCCTCATCAAAATCTTGATAGTATTTTCTTAGGTGTAAATATTCTGTATCCCGAAAAGTATTTATCATAAGAAAAACTTTCTCATGTCTACCTTCATTAAAATGAATTTCTTTTTCGTATACAGCTGGTGAATTATGTAAGTCTATCATTTTTTAGTATTGCTGCCAAGGGAACTATCGAAGTAACATTCTCTGGTTGTAAAAGTCGATACGAGTCAGTATCCCAACAAAACAATAAGACTTGTCGTTGGTTGGGCTTAGCCCTGTTTCTCTTAGATTGAATGTACTTGTTATCAAAGTCAAGAGTACAAACATTATACTTTAGTCTGCGACTGTTTTGACTTCTATAAGTGATAATGGCGTCACCTGCATTATCCACACTTCTAATAAAGTCGTCCTTCTTCATGCGTTTCCTTGTGGTTAGTTAATGTTTACTACCTTTTCCACTATGGTTTCACTTCGTAAGGTCTTTCTTTTAGATGTAAAAAATCGTGGGAGGACATTAGTCCCCCCACATTTCAGGGGTAGTTAATCGTTTAGTTTCTGTATTAAACCAGCAAAATATAATGCTGCTTTACCAGTCAGTTTACTAATGATTGCTTCGTCGGGTTGCTCCCCCATGTCGCTAATCGCCGAAGTTAATTCTGCTTGTGCCCCTGCGACAGAAACTCTGCCACCGCCACCAGAACCATTAGAACTTGCTACTGGACTTTTCTTTACATAGACTCCTGCTCTTGTCAATATCATTCTGACACCGTTTGGACTCTCGTTTAACTCGTCAGCTATGGTTTTGACAATCTCCATACTATTTTCGGGAGTAACATCTTCTGCAGTATACATCTCTACTACTTGAGCTTTTGCTTCGTCTGTCCAAGCCACTTTTCTTCTCCTAATTTTACCAAATCGTGATTCGTATTCAGCTATTGATTGTGTACCTTTAAAGCCAGGACACCAACCAGTTGCTTCTAACATTTGTGTATAAAATCTATCACTCATTCGTTTATTTTTTAATATAGATATATTATACAAGAAGTCTAACCATTAGTCAAGAACTATTTTTTAAATCCTATAACCGTAGGTGTCTATATCATGCCGATATAGATGGAAAAGTTTAGTTTTTATTCTAATTGTTAACCACCTTTCCCAATCGTCAAAGATTCGTACACTTTCTAATATTGATGTATCTTTGGGGTGTAGGTTTAAAGAATCGAACTCGTTACGCCAATCTTCAAATCTTACTATGATATCACAATTTTTATATAAGAGTTTCTGTGGTATTGGAGCTTCCGTATCCAACCACTTTTCAAACCCTATGTAATTTAAACTATCAAAGTATAGACTTACTGCTCTTTCATAAGGATTTCTTACTATACCAATATGTCTATTATCTAAGGTTATTAATAAACTCTGACTCACGCTCTATCTCCCTTGCTAGTGCTTCACATTGGTCTAACTCCGTGACCAACGCTTGTGGGGTTAAACCTTTTAGATGTTTAACCTTATCCAATAAAGCACTTAGTTTAATTGAGCATTGGGCAGGTGTATGTTGTACTTTTTGTGCCATCACTAAAAATTTCTCTTTAAACTTGCTAGTTTGTCTTCAAGACTTGCTAACTTTTCTAATTCTCCATCAACTGTTTGAACAATATCAGGGTGTTCTGCTAAACCAACATGAGAGCCTAGTAACACATTTATATTGAGTTTATGTGCTTCTATTGCTCCTTCGTAAAATTTTATCATAGCTTTTACTATGTCATCTCTATAATTATTCATCTTCTTTTTTGAGTCCTGTGACTCCCTCTATATAACTTTTTATAAACCTTTCTCTTAGAATATCATCTAATATAACAGGTAATAGTATAGGAACAGCTACCAATGCTAGTCCCCCGAATATACCAAATCCGAACCATCTATATTTAACTGCTGTATGAGTAGGATAATGAATAGTCATTATTCTCATAGCAGGCAGATATAATCTTATTAAACTTAACACCCATGTAGATAACCACGCGGCTGCTAATATGTTAAACCAACTTAACTCCATATTTCTCCAAATGTCTTAAACTTCCTAAATCATAGGCTAGAGAAAATGAATAATATCCGCACTTGCTACCATCGAGATACGGGAAGTAACTTTTTTCAATTACGTCCTGTGGAACTGGGTCATATGTCCATATAGAATAACCTTTACTTCCATACTTATGCTCATAATGAGTAACAGGTTTCGTATAACCTGGCATGGAATCTTGGTATTCTGTCGTCAACTCTCGAAGTATTTTAGCAATCCCGTTGTCCCTTACAGACCACACGAGTTCACCATCTTCAAAACTATCGCTAACACATTCTTCGGGTAGCATAGCATACTTATGTTTATAGCATTTTGAGTGTTGTTCTTTAGAGAGTCTCTCTGGAATACCCACTCTTTGTATAACTGCCTTAACAAAAGCATTTGAACGATACAGGCTGGTAGCTATAGATGAGATGTTATCTCCGTCTATATACATCTGAAGTACTTCCGATATTTCATCGCTAGTAGCTCCAGTGCCTTTCTTTTGCTCTTTCCTTCTATTTTTGTACTCCCACAACTCCAAATGGTCGTCAATGATTCTCTGAAGTCTGGTCGTGTTATACCTTATATTCAGAATCTCACAGGCTTCCTTTTTAGTAATTGGGTCGTCCTGATTTAGTAAGTCTACTACTTTTTGGATATTAGTAGAGCTTAGCTTTTCGTATTCTTTTTGTCTTATTGACACTATTTACGCCTTATCTCAAACTTGTCTCGAAGTAGCCAAATAGGTGTCCATAATATTATTCCCCAAACTATAACATTGAACAAAAAATGTCCAATAGTAGCTGGTAAATTAAATAAAAATTCTATCATTTGTTTTCCTTAAAATAATTCGCCATCAAGTCCTATATGTTCTGTTCCATATAACATAACAGCGTAGTGTATAATCTTTAATAAATCGTCTGGATTTTGTCCATTCTTTTTGCCGTATCTTTGAGCGTACTTAATAATATTTCCTATACAGAAACCAGCACCATGTTGACTATCGAAAATGAACTCAGTTGCCTGAATATTTCCTGAAGCGTAATGTTGTTCGTATGTTTTATCTATATATTCTTTTATAAATTCTAATGCTTTATCTTCATTAAATTTGTAATCCATTATTTCTCCGTTGTAAAGAAGCATACTTGAACTAATCTCGCATCTTCTTTGGTTTCTCCAAAACTAGCATTGATGGGAGCATGCCAATAAGTGGCAGGATAAATTACACATCTGTTATAAATATTACCAACATATGTGTGAATCTCCCAATCTTTATTTGGTTTATCTAACCAATTTCCTTTAAATGTTGCCGTTCGGTCTATACTTAACTCTTTTGTTTTGTATATTTTCTTCGTTTTCTTACTACGGTATAATGCCGTTCCTGTATTTATATCTGCTTCAGGTTGTAGAAAACATACTGACGCCCATGCCTCACCATTTATTGTATTTGTTGTTTTCTCAAGATACCCACTACAATCATGGTGTATCCAATTTAAAAATTCTTTAACCCCTTTATATAATCCTATTGTAAATGCTGTATTACTATTCTTTGTAGGAAAATATATTATTCTTTTACCTATTGTGGATTCAAACCTATTCTTTATAAATATTCTATTGTCGTGTGAATAAGTCGAAAGTGTTCGGTCACCTGGAAAGAAAACTCTATCTCCTCTAACCCCTGGGTAGTAGAACATTTCTAATGCTTGTTCTCTTACTTCATCGGGATTGGGATAAAAATCATCTATTATATGAATCATTTTTCGAGTTCTTCAATAACATCAAGTCCACCCTCTATTTTAGCAAGGTATTCTTTTTTCTCTGCTAATCTAGCTTCTAGCATAGCAATTTCCTCACTATACTTTGTATGTTGTACTTTCAAGTTATTTTTTAGAACTCCTGTCTTTTCTATAACTGCAGGTTTCGGCTCCATAACTCCGAAAAATTCCTCAAATGATTTTTTATCTTCTTCCATATTCCTTCTGTAATTCTAGCCACGCTTCAAATGCTTCGTCGCCCATTTTCTTTCTTTTTTCCATTAACCAGTTATCATCTAGTCTACTTTCTTCGTCTTTGAACTTCTCTTGTCTTTTAGTTTTATCAACCATTTTGACACTATTTAGAATTTCTACTTCTTCTCCAGTAGACTTTTTATAAGTCATAACTTTTCTTAATCCACTATTTTCTAAATGCTGTAGGATTTTCGCATCTATTTCGTCTTGTGGAGTACCATCTGGTACTGTCAAAACTCCATTATTTGTTTTTACTTTTATAGCCATTATGCTGTTATTCTTCTTCTCGTCCAGGCTTCTTCAAGTCGCCACCAATCTGGTTTTCCTCGTCTTGTCCAGTTTGCAAAGGTAGCTTTGTCTTTATGATAGAAGTCTCTGTACGCTTGGACTGTATTATCCTGTTTGCACTCGTCTGGCATAGCTTGTGCAAATTGTGTAAGTCCACGCCGTGGTATGGCGATGTTGGGTAATTTTGCGATAACATCATGCAACGACTTATGAGATTTGCCCGTGTATCTGAATCCGTACTCTTTATTGAGTTCGTGTGCCAAATCGTAGAGCCATTCATAGTTATCGATACTCTCGCGTACCCATATGCTACAAGGGTGATTGTACATAGTAGGCAAATAAGGATAAGGACGGGGCTCATCTTGTTTGTGAACTCTAACCTTTTCCCATTCTTCTGTTGTAATTTTTCTCGGTACATCTCCTAAATATTTATTTATCCAATGAGCAGTGCACAATAGCTGTGCTGATTCTAATATCATTTTGATAATATGTTTATCGCAATGGTATTGTGCACACTTCTCTTTGTCCTCATCAAGTATGAATATATTCATCTAATCCAACATTTATAGTGAGAGCCTGTTTCAAACGGCTCATCACAAAATTCACACCATTCATTATCCTTATAATCATTACGATTATACTTAGTCTTGTCACGGTGAGCGCCACCTTTATTGAAACGCCTACCGAATTTTGCAACTGGATTTTTTCTTAATTTTTTCATAATATGTATATTATACACAAAGTTTCATCTGTTGTCAAGAACTATTTTTTAGCGTTTGTGTCATGCTCTTTAGCAGCTGAATTTACATATAGTCCAAACCATGCTGCTCCTGCTCCGACTAATATTGATATTAGCCCTGACTGTTCCATACTAGGTTCTGGTAGTTCCATAAACCACATAGCTGAATAGTAAACTAATACTATATAGACAGTTAAAAAGGCACGAGGCCAAATTCTCCATGCGTCTATAGTCCTTGCTAGATGAACCCACTTAACCCAAGGGTTAACAGTATCATTTGCTTTTAATTCAAATATCTCTTGTTTAAGGGCGTTATTTTCTTGTATCATTTCCATGAACTTGCTTAAATCAATCTCAACCTCATTTCTTGACATATCGCCACTAAATCTTTCATCTGCCATTGTATATCTCCTTTGGCTTCCAATCGTACCATTCTTTTCTTTTATAAGCCATCTTTTCCGATAACTCATGAAAATGAAAACTAATTGATATTCTTGGACTTAGAGTATCTACTCTATGATATTTTTTTGTTGGAATGTACAATAAATCTCCGTCATCTAACTCGAAACTTTCTTCTAAAGTACACTCGTGTGGTTTGCATTGTCCTCCATATTCATTATACATATACCATCTTATTTTTCCACTAACATGGAATAAGAAGTTATCTGTTGAATCGGCATGAATACCGAAGCATTTTGCATCTTTTTGATTACTACAATAGATGTTTGCTTGTCCTATTCCGTAATGCTTTTCAAATTCCTTACACTGATTCCACATAGTTTCGTTTAGAAACTCACTCAATGTAATTATAAAACTAGAACCACCTTGCCATAGTTCTAATAATTCTTCTCTTGTTTTTTGTATAGGAGATTTTTTCTTACACCACTTATTTCCATCAGGCATTACTACCTGTAGCTGTGGCGCTCTATCCCATACTCTATTTATTTTTATCTGGTTTAAATAGTTATCAAATTCTTCCCATGAAAAATGGTTTTTAAATACATTCTTTTTAGACTTGATAACAAAATGTTTCTTACCTTTGTATTCATCATGAAATCTCTCAAGTCCTATTGGAGCAATTAATTCCTCAAACTTCATGGGGGTTATTTATATTTGATACTATCTTGGCATAATCCCACCAAACTTCCATTAAATCTTGTCGCCAATGGGTAGCTTTTAAATGAGTATTATATCTAGGGTGCCAGGGTTGATAACTTAATCCTGTTAGATGTAATTGCCAAATATTTTTTAATTCTATCTGTTCTTTCTGCCAAAAATCTCCACTCTTATCTCTTGGTTCTATGTCTGGTCTTGCCCCATCAAATACATTCCACAACGCATTAAGAGGGTGTATTAAATCAGCTGATTTTTCTCTGTAAGGAGCTCCTAGCTTTTTAATGAAATGCCACTTATAAGCGTCACTATTTGCTTGACTCCAACATTGCATTTTATTTATACTATCCATAACAGGTTCTGCTTTTTCACAATCAATCAGCATTACACTATCACAATACCAACCTCGTTCTCGACCAGCTTTCTTTCCTGGTTTGCCATTGTCCATGAAGGCGTCCCAAACCATTCCAAAAGGTTTTCCTTTTAAGTCCACTTTATACAAGTCAGCAATATCTCTAAAGTTAATCATATCTACATCAGTATATAAAGCTCTTCCTTTAAAGTTTAACATTTCTGGTATAGCGTATCTTAAACAAGTAAAAGGCGTTCCCCAATACTTCTTATTCCATTTCGGAAACATACTAGGTCTTAGAAAGGTAATATCCAATTTAGCATTAGTATTTTTATATAAGCTATAAAGGTATATTTGTTCTGCAATAGTATCATTATCATCAGAAGTTCCTATAAATAGTTTAATCGTATCTGACATGAAGTAACCTCGTCTTGTTTTCTGTATGAACTCTAGCCCACCATAAATTTCCTGTGTATAAACCCTCTCCTTCAGATAACTCATGGGTACTTATATTATGAGTTTTAAAATTAAAGTTCCACGGCATATCTATCGAATGAAGTAAAGGATTCCAATGTTTTGCAATTAAATAATTTCCTGTTCCTTCTAATAAATAATGTGCCTGTTTTTGCTGTTTTGGAGTCATAAATGATTTCTCACTATGTTCTGATATTGTTATTTTAGTAGGAATTTCTCCATGTTCACTTGTTAATAAGCTAACTAATTCTTTACAATTATCATAAAAAGGTGGATATGTACATATATAATCTTCTATATCTCTTTTAATAAAAGTTCTCCATAATGGAATTGTGTGTGCAAAAGGATAATCTGTATCTCTCATATTGAGATTTATTGAAAATAGTTCTTTTGCTAAATTTTTATACTCATCTGGTACTTTTAATGTCATATTAGTATGGTTGCCCATCTCCTCGAAAAAATCCTACTATGATATCCCTTTTCCCTCTTTTCAGTGGTTTGGATTCATGTTCGTGTATGCTAGTGAATAAAGTTAGACTTCCCTTCTTTTTCATTGTTGGGAAACTATGTCTAAAATTTTCTCTAACTTCCATAAAATCGGGTAGAAAATTACTATCCATAAATGCGTCAGGGACAGTGTATGATTCTACTATCTCCAGCTCCCCTCCGTCATATTCACTTGGGTCACTCAGTTGTATACTTATACTTATCTTTCTGGCACTAGCGCCATAATAAATTTCTCGTAGACTAGGTCTAAAATCTCTATGAGGTCTAAAAAACATTCCCGGTTCATCATACCTTACCATATTTATTTCGTGTCTATGTCTTTCTGTATATAAGTGAAATTTATAAGTTTTATCATTGTATAGATTTACTGCTTTCAATAATCTATCATAGAAAGGGAACTCTATTCCACTTCTTTTTTTACACTTTCTTATTTTAGAATTATAACCCGACCATCTAGTTGCAGCAAGTTTCCATTCCATATCTTCATTTGCTTCGTATAGTAACTCTACTTCATCTTCTGATAAGAAGTCTGGTATATGTGCTATTATATCGTGGTCTTTATACTTGCTAACTTGCAACTTCATTTACTATTACTCCGTCTTGTAAGACTAATTGTAGGGCGTGTGCCCATTGTACATTTTCTACTAATAGACAGTCAATAGTATCGATTCCTAACTCTCTACATACTTCTAGCCGTTGATTGCCATTATATGCTAATAGTTCTCGATATTTGTTGAATTTTGTGGTATTTTTTACTTGCCGAACGGCTTCTAAATAGTTTCCGTACTTATTAGGCATAACTATTATTGGGTGTATTAAGCCATTTTCTTTGATATTGGCTTTTAATTCTTTATATTGTTTAGTCCCTCTCCTAACCTTCACATGACTACTAATCATATTGGTTAAAATCTGCATCGGAGCGACTGTATAATCAAGTATTCCCTTCTCAGTCATGAGATAACAAGTTTTAGGTTCTCTATCCTTCGCGTTTAAGTGTATCAACTTCCTCCTCTAGTTCGGTGATTCTTTTTACTAAATCTTTATAACCATCAAATTCACATAATCCGATTGCTGGGTGACTGTCTTGTTCTAGTTGATTAATTTTATCTTCTAGGTACTCACACCAATCTTCTAACTCCATAAATCTAGCATGAATATTAGGGTGTTTATCTAACCAATCAGAGTCTCGCTGCATACTTGACCGCAGCATTAATTTTTTTAATAGTTTAAACACTATTAACTAGATTAATCATCTGCTCCCATTCTTTTGTATATTGTTTTGGTATAGATAAATCAAAGACTACTCTAGGTTTACCAGCTCTATTTCTGTCTGATAACCATTCATCTCCTTCCATTGTTCCTACTAATACAGTCCAATCACTATTATATACAGAGTGTTGGTCTGGTACTTTTTTGTAAACTTTATCTGCTACATATCTAGTATGACCATCTCCACTATTGTGTATAAATCTTATAAACTTGCGTGGTTTATTTTTACTATTGTGCCATGAAGTCCAACCCCAATATGGAACTTGTGCTTCATAAGAATCCCAATACCAGCTTTGATTATCTGTGTATCTTTTAACTGAAGTTAAAAAAGCGTCTCTTGAATACTTAATCTCTCCTGTTACACTCCTATTAGAGTAGTCAACAGAGTTAGTTTCATCATAAACGCCATCATTTGCTGCTATTTTTGTTCTTAATTTAGCTAGAGTAACATCAGGTAATGGTGCTTGATTATAAGTAGCAGGAACTTTATATACTGCTTCTGCCATTTTATCTAGTCTTTTTATTATTTCTAAATTTCTTATTTTTAGTCCTTTAATCATTACTTTCTTTTTTAGGTGGCATAGTTACTGTTCTGTAATATACAACTACCTCTTTGAGTTCAACAATATACCTTTTTAATTCTTGCATATTGTATGCCATTAACTCATAGTCTGGGACACTCATAGCAAAAAATACTACTTGTCCTTGTTCTTTTTCTACTCTTGCTAGAAATTCATCTATGTTTTTATCACTAACTACAAACCAATAAGGTTCTTTTAAGTCGATTTCTCTAGGCATAATAGGTTGTGCTATTTGTCTATCTATCGGTTTTGCACTTATTTCTATCTGTTTAGTTGGTATCAGGCTGCAACTCGACAACATTATCGTCAAGCTCATCAATCCCAACAGAAATTTCTTCGATTCCATCGAATACCTCCTTGGTTGCTTTGTTAGCTCTTGGTTCAATTAAACCTGGCTTTGCAGCCGCTAACTTGGTTAAATTGTGTCTTTTAAATATATCAAGATAGCGATTCATTTCTTTCTGCGCTTCTTGACTCTTTTTCTGCAATGCCCCTAATTGTTCGGTTTGCAGGGTAAAATCGTTTTGCAATGTTTGTATTGCTTCTTCTTGTGTTGCTACTGCTGTTTCCAGCGCTGCGTTATTTGCTGTTAATACTTGATTTTCATTCCATAAATAGTAGCATAGAAATGATACTATTAACAACACGCCAATTAAAAACTGATTCATAATTGTTCAATCCTATAATTCAATCCGTCTGCTCCACGAATTTCCACAAGTTCTCCTTCCTCTGTTGTAAAAGATAGGAACTTGTCTTGTTTTTTATGAAACTTCTTAACTATGTATGATTGGTCATCTTGGTCTCCCCAAGTTTGGTTATAACTTACTGTTAATCTATAATAAGTTATAAACAAACTTTTGAACCATAGCCAAAAGTTTTTTAGTTTTTCTTTAAACTTATCCATTTATTAAGTTAAGAACATCTCTTGGAGTTTTAGCGTCAGTTACATCTTCGTCTTTTAACTCCACATTATGTGTTGACTCTAATTCTAAAATCCAATCAACTACATCTAATGAATCCCAACCTAATTCTTGAAAGGTTTTTGTTTCATCTTCTTGGTCAATTTCGAACTTACTGTGTTCAGACATTGTACCACTCCTTTTCTTCAAAGAGAAGAGCTTCTGCTTCCCTTCGCCTAATCAACCCATCTAACACTTGTCCACCAGCCTTGTTCCACCGTTTGATTTGGGCTGGTACTCCTGCGTAATCGCCAGAGTTTAGGACTTTCAACATTGTTGATGAGGTGAGGTTTCCATTACCTAGATTGAATACCCATGATGTTAGGGCGTCGAACTGATTTTGAGATAGTGGAACAGTAACAGCTGCGTTTACATAGTTTTCATACTCCTCTAGCTCAACCTCGAGCATATGCTCTGCGTGGTCTTCACTCCATTCATCTCCAGGCTGTACATCTTTAATGTGTCCATAACCTATTGTCCAAACACCTGCTGGACATTTATATGCCTTTAATCTTAGTCCTTCGAACTTTTTAATTAAAGACTTTCCTTCTTCACTTATTTTCATATTTCTCCTATTAAGTTGTAGGGCTACGATTCCGCGTAGTACGCGACACATAGCCCCACGAAACATCTCGATAGCCTTCTAAACAAGAGGCGCAACTGCGATAGTTGCTGTAACGAACAGTGCCACTAGAATGCACACCTCCATTACTGTTGTGAACTTTTCTTCTAAGTTCTTGTCCTGTTTCTCAATGCCATCTCGAACTATGTCTAAAAATCTATTCATTTTAGCTAATCTCCAATTTTCTCCTTGAAGCATCTGGAGTTCGAGATAAGTCTATCGTTAACATTCCTGCTTGTAGATTTACATTGTCTACTTGTAAGTCTGAGTTAAGAATAAATCTCCTCTCAAAGTTTTTTAAACTTAAACCCTGATGAACAAACTTCTGTCCATCTTCTAGTTTCTGTTCTTTTTTCCCTTTTATATGAAGTTCTTTCCTGTCGGCAATCACTTCTAATTCTGATTTATCCCAGCCCGGCACAGCGATTTCTATACTAAAACCGTTGTCACTTTTTTCGATTAAGTTATATCTAGGATAACTACTCTCCGTATAAGTCGGCATGAAGTCGTTATCTAATCCAAGCCAAAATTTAGTTAAGTCAATACTCATAATTTCTTTCCTCCAAATAATCTTTCCAGTATTACTTTCCCTACCCTTGCGGTGTAGAGCCTTATGAAAGTAGTTAATTCTACTTTCAAATAAATTATATCAAAATTTAACCTTTTTGTCAAGAACTATTTTTCACTATCGAACTCTATATAGCCTTCCTGCTCTAAATAGTCAATCGTGCCTCGTATTCCGTTGTGTCTGCCTTCTGTCCAACACAGCCCACAGGCTGCTACTGTTATTAATATGTATATTATATCAAATTCCGTCATTTTTATTTCCTTATTATTGTCTGGAGCGGAATATCAGAATCGAACTGATATCTACTGGTTGGAAGCCAGTCATAATCGCCTTTATACTAATTCCGCTTTGGTACTCCGTAGGAGAGTCGAACTCCTGTTGTCGAGATGAAAACCCGATGTCCTAACCACTAGACGAACGGAGCGTGGCGGTCTGTAAGGGAATCGAACCCTTCTCTCTGCCGTGACAGGGCAGTATACTTACCGATATACTAACAGACCTGAAAATTGGTGGAGCTGACTGGAGTCGAACCAGCGACCTCCTGCGTGCAAAGCAGATGCTCTCCCAACTGAGCTACAGCCCCCTATTATTATTCAATAGAATATTATAACCGATTTTTCAACTTAAGTCAAGAGAAATGTATAACCTAACTAAAAATAGTTCTTGACATCATTCGAAAATTTAGATATAATATACTTATGAAAACTTGGACAGACGAAGATAAAACATTTCTCAAAGAGCATTACAATATAATGCCAACGGAAGATATTATGAAATATCTGGACAGAAGTGCGTCTCAAATCTACTCACAGGTATCATATTTAAGAAAAAGAGGTTGGACTTTTCATACTCGGAGAGACATTTCTGTCGGACTACCTACATGGGATAATAACTGATATATGCCATCAGTAGAATGTAAAAATATGTCCTTCGAAAAAGCACTACGCATTTTCAAGAAAAAGGTTGAAAGAGCTGGTATTCGTGAAGAAGTACGAGAGCGTCAGCACTATACTAAACCAGCACGAAAAAGGTATGAACAGAAAAAATCTGCGCAACGCAGACGACAAATCGACAAATTAAAGGAAGAACAACGCAATCTAGCAAAGAAAAGAATGTTGAGAGCAATGCCTAGCTTCAAAGATAGACGCAACGAAACATAAACTTCCTCACAAATTGTTTATGGACATACCAATATATAAATTATTTTCATCATAAATGAACTTATAACTATCCTTCCCACCATTACCTAAGAAAAACAGTTCTTGCTTTCTGGTGAAAGTTGTGATATAATATTATCATAAATTAGATATACAGCAAATACAAACTACTAATTGCACTTTCCTTTCCTAAGCTGATGTTGAGAGCCGAATGAAGCGAAGCGGGAATGAGGCGAACATCTAATCTAGGAAAAATTAAAGTGCTGATTGTATAATCTAATCAACAAGATAAAGTCAAGCAATTCTGCTACTTCAATGACTTTAATAATTCACATTAATCACTAATTACTAAAAATTCGTTCATTATTCCCACAACTTGCGCCAATCCAAAATTTTTTAACCAATAAAAAAGGGACATTAAAGCCCCTAATTTACAATGATTTCCCCTAGTTTATTTAAATTCCATCGAATATACTACCACTAGATAAAGGTACATTTGGGTCTTGTAGCATTCTTACTCTTTGAACTGGTACTGTTTCTCTATGACCATCAGCGAATTTCAATCTAGCCTGCATACCCGTTGGGCTTTCGATAAGTCCTAACACTTCAGCATATAGACCATGCTTTTCCACTAGTTTATCATCTTTTGACAACTTACATATCCTTTTCTTAACCATTTTTAGCCTCCAGATGAGTTTGTAGAGCTTTTAAAGCCGTTTTTGGACTCTTTTCTAACCCTGATAACTCATCGACCCCGCAGGGACTTAGTAACTCAGCTATATTCATTACTAATTGAGCTTTTGTTACTGGTTTTTCGCCAGTTTTGGTGACATATTCAGTCTTTTTGTATACGCCTTCCCTACTTAACTTACCAATAATCGATTTTATACTCTTATTGAGTTCTTCTGCTAGATTTTCTACTGTTTCTCTAGTGGGTTCCGCAGTGTATCTAGCAACCATAATTCCCACTTGTTCTTCTGTATAATTTACTGCCACAGTAAATCCTCCCATTCTTTTATTAATTGTTTTACTTTGTAGGTTGAAACACCCCATTCTTCTGCTGCTACTTCAATAGCCTCATCATGTCCGTACTTCTCTTCCCACGCCCAGAATTGAGTTTCTTTTTCCATTAGTTTTTCATGCCATTTACTACTCATTTGTGTCTAACGCCTTTCCCATATCTGCCCAATATCTTTTCATGTCATCAATGACTTTCCATTTCTTTTTCTGCTGTCCTAGCCAGACTATACTATCGTCTTCCAACTGTCGTTTAATCCTTCCATCATTGTACATTATATCCATTACTCTACCTTCAGGCTCTCTATCGTCATACCAAACTCTAGTATCATTAGTATTAAAACAATGTATTTGTTTAACTCCGTCTTTGTACTTTTCGTAAGCAAGTTCTAATCTTCGTTTTTCTACTACTGCACTATGTTCCGTCATATAAGGTCACCCCACATTTTATCAAGTTGGATTTCAACTTCTTCCTGTAGAATTTCGTGATAAGATGTTCCATCTTCATCTTCATTCCACCAATCAAAATCTTCCTCACTAGCATCGAATCCATACTTCTCTTTTAGTATATCTAGGAGTTCGCCCCATTCCATTTCGTCATTGGACTCTATAGGCATACCTTGTTCAAAAGTAAACCTACTTACACCTATAAAACCATAGAATTCATCAGTATAACTATGTCTAATTACTACTGCATCGTCTGCTTTTCCTAACCATTCAACTAACTTATTAGTAAATGGTGTTACTGGACTCCACGCTGAGCATATATTTATAAAACCATCGTCTATATACTCAATATTAGCCCACTTTGCCCCTACATTATCAATTCCCCAGCTATACCAATTATCTTCTTCATAATCAGTGTAGAAAGGAAACTCATGACAACTCTCTAATTTTAATAGAGGCTTCCATAAAGTCGTCACTTTTTTACTCTCTGCTTGTTCTTCAATAGAGATAAGATTGTCTACATGATTAGCCATCAAATACCCCCATAAAAATCAAAGCGAGTAAACCAAACCCTACTGCTAAAAGAATAGCGTCTAGTTCATCATCTCTACGATAAGGTTCAAATATTGCTTTAAATATCTCCTTCATCTCTAATTTCACTCCTTACAACCTCGAAACCATTTGGGTATCTCTTTTCGAGCTTGCGTATATTTTCTTCTATTACTTCCTCTGGTTCATACCCTAGTGCCATACAACCCTGACACCAATACCAAAGGACATCTCCCAATTCACGCTTCATATGGAAGCGTTCTTCCTCATTAAATTCTTTACCCTGAAATATAATTTTCTTCATAACTTCAGCAAATTCACCACTTTCAGCCATCATTCCTATTGCAGATGTCATTAAACGAGGTAGGTTCATATTGTCTTGCACTTCTATATCAGAAGCACGACCTATAAAACCCAAAAAATTCGAAGACTCTCTACTTGTAGTAGAGTCAACGAATTTACTATAATCATTAATATTGATATGTTTCATCTTTTTCCTTGTCAAAAATTTTATTTAAATAATGTAGAATGACTACTGCTATTAATTTTAATATCGCTTTTATACTGTCTTTCAACATTACTCCTTACTTGGTGGAAACAACTCCTCTGGAAGCTGTACACCATTAATCTCACATAGTCTAGTGAGCATTGCTTCGTATTCATGAGTTAAATCAACTATTAACTCATTCATTGCTTGTAAGTCGTCAAGGCACATTTTAATTTCTTCTTCCTGTGCCTTTAACTCCTTTACCAGCTTATTTGCTTCTGTTAATGTAGGGAACTCTATTACATTACCCATTTTTAAACCTATCGTTATCATTGAAGTAAATGTAAACCAAGAACATTGCCACTAATATTAATAAAGTTAAATTAGTATCCATCGTTACACCACTGTTCCCGACAATCTGTCTAACTCATCGAAGTCGTACTGTTGATTAAGGACAACTTTGACTTTTCGTTTGTTAGGTTGAAACACATCGAAATCTAACTCAAATCCTTTAGACTTCAGAGCCTCCACTTTTCTTTGAAAGGTTTTATACTCTGATTGAGTTAAAAATGCAGTCAATTGAGGTTTGTCTACTAAAAATGTCGTCATTGTACTACTCCATTTATAGTGATTTGTCCCACTGTGCTTTCTTCTTCAAACTTTGCATTTGGGTCTACATAAACTGTAGCTGTGCCGTCCCAAAATCCAACCATTTTCCTACGCTGTATTTCTTTACGAGCCGCTTTACCTTCTGGTGTCTGCTCTAAATGTAGGTCTTGTAGTTGCAAATCGGTTTTCTTTAAAAATTCTATGTTAATTTTTTTCATTATCTGCCTTGCCCCCTGTATTTTTTATAACTTCTTTTCTTATTCTTGTTCATAGTAGAAGTAGCACATTTTACTTTTCTACCTCTACCCCCTACGCCTTGAGATGTTGATTTTTTTACGCCAACTAACGCTCTTGTTTTTCCCCACCTCATGATACACGCTCCTTCCACACTAGCTTAACGCCTCGTCTGGTAAGTTCGTTTCTGCACTTCTGCACGATTTTTGGTTTCGCATTAGAACTGTTGATGTAATCAATGAGTTCTTGCTTTGGAGTATTTTTTATGTAATAGTGCTTCACAGGTTGTTGTCCTGTTGGTACACCTCTTTTATACTCTCTGTGTGATTTTTTGAATTTCATTGGCATAATACACCCCTGTATTTAATTGTGCAAGTTAATATCTAGTTGCATCGGTTTTGCACTGTTATCCGATGGAACTCCTTTTTCTATTAAGTTTTTTCTTTCTTCTTCATACTCTGAAAAGTGGTCAATTATATACTCTCCAACAATGTCAACTAAAGTGTTGTAATCGTTGCATTCGCAACTGCAGTCATATGCTACTTCCATTGCCCTTTCCCAGAGTGCTGTAGGAACATTATCTAAATCGATGTAGTCCTCTCCGTCTTTGTCCTCTTTATCAAATTGAGACCAGTAACTTAAATCTTCTTGTAAACTTTGAATATCTAATACTGTAACAATTTTACAGTTAAATTCTTTTTCTACAATTTGAAGCATTCTCCATAAATCCATATTGTTCTCCTAAAAATATACATATATTATAAACGATTTATAAGTGATTGTCAAGAACTATTTTTTGAGAGGTTAAAATTTTGATGATATGCTTTTTGAGATATAAAAAAGGGCAACGAGAAGTTGCCCTAAAAAACTGCCTAATATGGTCGTTTTTATACTATGAATTAATGCTCATAGTAGGGCTACTCTACGATATCTCTTTTCGCCCTACAGCATGGTTTCCTATTAAGCGTGGTTTTCCTCAACGCTACGAGATATTTAGGTTGTATCTACGCATCAATCACCCAATACTTCACTCTTTTTACTTGCCACTGGTGTATCGCCCAACTTACAAGTGCCTTATTTGTCATTACAGTCGGCTTTGAACTGCTACTTCCCAATCAGTATACATGGAAGGGTAGGTTCGGGTTCGCGTTTGCTACTTCCCAGAGTGGTACCTACTCTACATACAATGCCTCGTATGGTTTCCCTCAAATCAGGTTGTGTGAACTGCTCTCTCATTCTCAATATTCTAGGCATTTTCTCGCTACTTCTTATCCCAGAGCAATACAATTTCTCTCACATAATGTCGGAACTAAGTCCTCTTTCGCGAACACACTCCCTGTTGGGTTAGTCTTGGGTTGATTTATAGTGCTACTACTTAATAATCTTCCCTTACCTTTGCTGTTGCTACCGTTAAATCGGTTTGTTATCAGCGTGTTTTTCTCTATTTATTATTTATATATTATAACCGAATTTCTCATAATTGTCAACAAAAACTTTGATTTATTTTTGAGAACTCGGGTTGAGGTGTCATAAGTATCCTTTAATGTCGTAAACGAGCATACATTTCTTCGTTACAACACCCCAACGGGTTCGGTTGAACACTCAACCAAGTTGGTGAGAGAGAAAGTTCTCAAACTCGTCAAGATAAAATGCGTTTAGGTGTTCACAATTACATTGAGTTTTCGCCCAGTTCACAATCTTCTTACCTCGACTGCCTTTCCAGTGTGTGCCTCCGAAAACTACCATCGCTTCAGCACTATTGTCTTTCGCTACTATACTTTTCAAATTTTCCACTACAAATGGAACTTTCTCGTCTACACTACCTCCAACATTTTGGTTCTTACACTCAATGTAGAGGTTGATTAAGGGAACATAAATGTCAATCTTTGCCATATTACTTCCATAAATGTTAGTAAATTTGACTTGGGTTTGATACTCTAGTCCCACATTTTGAAGTCGCTTTGCAACTTCGTTTTCAAACTCTGAACCTGAAAGATTCGCTGTTTGACCTTGAATTGAAGTCATTTCTTACTCCTTGAAGAAGTTCTAAAGTGATCGATTCAATCTCGCTCACTACCTAAAGCCACTTCTTGCTTTCTTCTCTTTAGGTTTTCCTTATTTTCTATATATTATTATACAGAAATTTTTACCATTTGTCAAGAAAAACTTTGATTTATTTCTTGATAATCTACCTTAAGACAGGGAGTTGGAGTTGAACCAACCACTTCCCCTATGGGTGTGCTTCCGCAGACACTTTCCCTGTTTTAAAGCGATTATAAATGGGCAACCCACTCTAACCATCTCATGAATAGGTGAAGTATTAAACATACTCCACCTAATCCATAGATTGCTTCCCAAATTTGAATGAGAACTTCCATTTTAGGAATTAAGCACTTCTACTAGTTTTGCAAGGTCTTGTTTTCCTGCTTTTACTAGAGTTGGAAGTTCAATCCCAAAATGCTCATTGATTTGAGCAACTAATTCAGATTTGCTGATTACAGGTTCGCCTGATTTAGTAGTTCTAGGTTGTGCTACATAGACACCTTCTCTTGAAAGTTTGGCAATTATACTTCTTACAGTTTTGCCCATGTCTTTAGCTAATGCGTCAACTGTTTCTCTTGTTGGAGATTCAGTGTATCTTTTGGTCATTTCGCTGACCATTTCGTCTGTGTAATTTTTTGCTTGTGCCATTTCTTTACTCCCGTTTTTGATAGCGTTAAAAAATTGATTTCTTTTATGATTTAGATAGTCAATGCAATCCAGAAACTTGTTGAATGAAGCTGAATTTTCAGGTAGTCTATACCCATGTCTCACTTTATTCTCGTTTCTTTTATCTTTTTTCATAATACATATATTATATATGCTTTGACTTATTTTGTCAAGAAGAACATTGAGTTATTTTAATGATATGTGATTTCTTCTAAATCTTCAAGATGTTCAGTAGGTTCACTAAACTCTTCAATCTCTCCAGAGCCGATAAGTTCAAAGACGACCATGCTTGGTGAATACTCCAGTCGGAATATCATCAACAACGCATTCTCTTTGGATAAACCAGCAATTCTGCATTGAACATAAGTTGTGATTGCTCTCTCATCTTCAGCAGTAAGTTCCACTTCTACTAACTCAATGTCTTTTTGATTTTTCATATAGTTATATTATAATGCTTTTTTCATAAATGTCAAGAAAAAATTCGAATTTTCTAGGAAAAAATCACAGTCTAACTTCGGGGGGCGGGACGCGAAACCTCACATCTTCGTGTCAAACCTTCGCAAAAACGCAAATTTCTTCAAATTTCTTCAAATTTCTTCTTGACACCCGCAAAAACTTCTGATATAATATGATTAAGATAATTATATACCCGCAGCGGGCGCTTCGCGTGTATACTTCGTTTTAGCACTTCGTTTTCGCACTTCGGCGCAGAAAAATATTTCATTTCGAAACTGCACTTTAATCGGCGCAATGCGCTAAACTGGTTAAAACACCCGAAAAAGCCCATTTCTTGGTCTTTTTAACCTTTTTAGTTCCTATGGAACAGGCTTGGAGCGGGTATTTTCTCGTAGGGAACTCATGGAAGACCCCCAAAAGTGAAAAAGATGAAAAAAATTAAATTTTCTCTTGACAAATCTAGGAGAGTGTGGTATAATCGGCGCGGTTCGCCTGTGGATAACCTGTGGATAAAGTTTTTTAAAATAATTTGATTTTCCTATTGACAATGGACAAAAAATCAGTATAATTATATACATGATTAAGGAGAACGAAAAAATGCAAAAAGTGAAAGAAACTAAAAAAGTTGAATTAACTAAAGTAGCATTGGTCAGACAAGTTGAAGAAAAATTCTCTCTAAACAAAGGCGAACTTGATAGCCTAGAGAGAAGCAACAAAGTGACCATCAAGAAATTGCTAACACTTTAAGTTCCACATGGAACATTCTGAACGCAAAGAACCCGTTTATAACTCAAGGTTCTGACCACACCCGCGACAAGTGTCTAAACTGACGAAGCGAAAGCGAATTAATCCAACAGATGTTGTGTAGTATGATGAGGGAAAAGTCTGAAGCAACAAATGTTGGATTTTTTTTATCTGAAAATAATTCAATTTTTTTCAAAAAATCTCTTGACAAACGAAAAAAATTCTGCTATAATAATAGGGTGAGGCGGGAGGGCTGGCTCGGCTTCGCCGACTAATGTATTAATACGCTGAGAGACCCGCTAAATGTCCAAAATAAACACATATCCTGGCAGAAAGACATCACTTTTGCACTTCACTTTGGCACTTTGGCGCACGTAGATGTAACACTTCGTTTCGAAACTGCACTGCGGCGCGGCGCTGCCGCGCCTAAATGAGAATGATTATCATTTACAATTGTGGATAACTTTGTGGATAACCTGTGGATAAAGTGCTGCGATTTTGTGTCCTGGATCTGTGGAAGGTTGTGGATAAGTGTGCAGTTATTAACAGATTTATCAACAGACAAAAAAAAATGGGGCGTTGTCGGATTAACCCACGCCCCAATAAAAACCAAAATAAAAGGATTAGAAAATTGGTTTTTTAGAAAATTTTTCCTTTTCTTTTTTTCTTTTTGCTTTTGCTAATTGAATAATCAATTTATTATATTGTGGAACAGTCATATATTGAAATTCGCCTTTTATTAATGTTGTCTTGTTCATAGCATTATTTGTGTTGCTTGGGCAGTCATCATTAATAAAGTGATTATTAGTAATTCAAAGTTTTTAGTAAATGAAGAATACCATATCATTAAGACATTACCTGTAATAATAAACCATAAGGAAAAGGGAAAGGGGATTGGCAAAATCCCCTGTAGCCCTAGAAAGATTATTACCATAGCAAGTATAAATATTAATCTTTCAATTTTCATCTTCTTCTTACCCCCCTTGAATTTAGCCATATTCCAACATCTTCCAAAACTAAAGACATTGACATTCCAAGTGCTACACCAAATAACATCAGCAACATAGCAACACCTGTTGCCACGCTACCAAGATAATCAGTGAAGTAGAAGAATACAAAACCTGATAGGGCAAGTGTAAAACCAAATAAAAAATTCTTCATTTTACACCCCTATTCCAATCAGGAAAAGTAAAACCATTTTCAATCAAGCGATTATATTTATCTAATCCTTCTTTCATTCTATATGGTTTTTCTTTCCATAATCTTCTTTCAGCATTTACCCTGTATAACCATTCCTGAAAATCAGGAATGGTGTTTTTAGGTTTATCATAATTAAATTCTAATTGTCGCATGGTTATACCCCCTTTAATTGCATTTGTTTAGAATTAGTAGAAACAGATTTATTCAATCTCTTTCTCATTTTTTCGGCAGTGCTTACCCCATTTGCTACATCTAGGAAATGAACAAAGCGAACATCATTAACAAAATTCTTCTTAATGATTGCTTTGTATTTTTTCCAAACATAGAGCAATATTCCATATTCAAGCAAACTATCTCTTTTTGCTGTGTGCTGTTCGGCATACCATAAATCTTTATTAATATACCTGTTTACACTTTCGGCAGAATATTTGTTATTGCCCTTTTCAGTAGTCATTTGTGCAAGTTCTTCATCTGAAAGATTATCTAACCAATTAAAATATGGTTTATTCATCAGAAGATTTGCACAAATATCCATAAGGCAGAAATACTCAATCCCTCTAGGCAGATAAAATGTTTCATCTGTTAATTGGGAATGTGTTTTTCTTACAGTGCCAATCTTATCCCCCACACCTAAATCAAAATTGAAATTGTATGAAGTAAGGTAAGAAACATTATGAATTTTCATCAATTTTTTCCATTCCTTAATTATGCTTTTCCAAGATTTAACCTTGTGTGGATTATTAATAGCGTCTTTCCAAGAATGAGCCATATTTTTATTATAGCTATAATCATTCCCTTTAGAATTTGTGTGTAGAAACATACCAACATTTTCAATGATTTCTTTCACATAATAATCCATTGTTATTACATCAAATTTATTATCATTGTCCAAGTTGCCAATAGTCGCCCCAAAATGATAAACCATTCGGGGCGTTCTTGATATGTATGTGCATTCTGTATCTATCACACACGCTACATTATTCAAATTAGAAGGCGACATTATTTGCCACCCTCATAATTTGCATTTACTTCCAATGCCTTTGCAAGTTCCTCTATATCATCTTTAGTGGCTCTTACTAGGGCAGGAAGTTTTAAACCAGATTGTTCTCTAATAATTCTAACCATTTGCTCTTTGGTTTCATCTTTAAAGAATTTCGGTTTATTCGCTTTTTTTAAAGTATTCATATTTTTTCCTTTAAATTTACAATATACATAAAGGGCATATTGTTTACCCTACATTTAGATCTTGGGATTTTTCCCAAGTCTTTAATGTTCTTATTTTTGCATTAATTGAGTTTAATGCCTTTTCAAAATTTTTAAATATTCTTACCTGTTCTTTAGTCATATCTTGTATCAAATAATTAGATCCTAAATCGGAAACCCATTGTTCTTTGTTAATTTTTATTTGTGTTCTTTTCTTTTCCAATTTGTGTCTTAAATTCATAAATTCCCTATGTCCTATTTGTTTAGTCATTTTCTAACCCCTTTTCTAATATGTTATTTAAAGTTGTGATTAATTCTAATTGTCCTTTTTGTTTATCGTTGTAATCAATTACATTCCAATATTTAGTGGAAGTGATTACCCTTTCTTTGTAGATAGTCATTTTGTCAAAATAGGATAGGGCAAGTTTATCATTCGGTGATAATTTCCAATTTGTAAGTGGTGAATTTTCCCTTTTCTCAATTAGTCTTTTTTGTGTTTCTTCTGATATGGATAACCAAAATTTAATGTATCTTATATCTTCTTTCTTTTCTTCCCATGATTGCACATTTTCCATGAAGTGTGCGTATTGTTCTTCTGAACACCACCCATTAATTGCTTGGACTAAACCTCTTGAATACCAAGACCTATCAAAGATAACCATTTTATTATTATCCATATCTAATTTAGTAGTCCAAAATCTAAACCAATTATTCATAGTTGCTTGGCTAGGTTTAGTGGATAGATGAATTGAAAATTTATCTATTGGCATATAGTGTGTAAGAGTTCGGATAGTTCCTGTTTTTCCAGCAGTATCACGCCCCTCTAAAATAATAGCCACCTTGCCAAAATCTCTTTTTAATATTCGGTTAAGTCTTGCCTGTTGTATCTCTAATTCATTCATTTCATTTCCTCATTTAATTCTATTGCATTAAATACCCTTGCCCCTAAATCTGATAATGCTTTTAGGTTATCGGTATTATCATCATAAAATTCTTTTTGTATCTTGGTATATTGTTTTAGATTGAATAGATATTTTAGTTGTTGTGCCTTTAAAATATAATCTTTAGTTGTGCAGTCATTCGGTCTTGATATTATTTTATCGTGCCAAATATTATTTTCATAAAGATATTCATAATCATATTTACCCATGTTTCTTGCAGTGCATAGAATGATTGTGTTGCCCTCTTTGTATTGCTCAACCAATTTATTATATAAAGGAAGTAATGTATCTTTCTTAATCTTTTCTTTAGTGCAATTCTTAAACCATTCTTCAAGATTGATTGAGCCATCAGCATTTGAAAGTTGCCTATGTTCGCTATCAATGATTGTGTTATCTAAATCATAGATAGCGATTATAGGATTGGGATTGTAATTTCTAGTTATCATGAAAACACCTTTATCAATTTTTCAAGATTAAGGAAAGCAACAATAATCCCTAATATTAAAATCGTGTCTAATATTATTGAATATGTGAAATATAATTTCTTGGCATATTCTGTAATCATTCTTCTCTTAACAATTTTAAAAGGGATATTCTCTTTCTTTAATTCAGCGATTGCCTTAAAAAAGTTTTCTTGGCTTTCTTCTGAATTATCCCATTCAGTTAAAATAAGTTTTCTTTCTTCTAGTAGTTTCATATTTAATCCTTTGTTTTTGTTTTCCATGATATAAGTATAATGCTTTTCTAAACAATTAGCCAATGTTTAGCAAGTTTTATATGGAACATCTTGACACAAAAGTTGACATTGTTTTAAATCTATGAATGGAATAAGGGGCAGTTAATAGACCTAGTTGCTGTGGCGACCTCTGGCCCCTCTACGCGTACAACTTTTTGAAAAATCGCGAGTCGAAATAGACGCAGTCTACGGCATCGTGACGATGCATTCAAAAATAATTCTTGACATGAGATATAAAATTTGATATAATTCACATATGAAGAATGAAATTGCGACAAAAATGAGTCCCGAAGGATTAGAAATAGCCAATGCATATTTGGAAGAAGGAAATATTCCAGCCGTATGCACGAGAATGGGTGTTGATGAAAATACCGTACAAGAATACTTAGGAAAACGGGAAATCAAAGCGTACATAGACCAGGTTTATTTAGATACTGGCTATCGTAACAGATTTAAACTCTCTGCTGCACTCGATGAAATTATCGACAAGAAATTAGAAGAAGCAGAAGAAAGTCAAATATACACTAATAAAGACCTGGCAGACTTATATGCACTAGCACATAAGATGCGTATGGACGAAATTAAGGCTATGGCTGAATTAGAAAAAGCTAAAGGGGTTAATGTTAAAACCATGAATAATGTCCAGATTAATTCAGAGTTACCTTTTGGACAAGGTAATTATGGCAAACTCATGGAAAAATTACTAAAGGAAGAATGACAATACTTAGCACTTATAGAGACGGAGACTTACTCGCAGAAACATTTATAGACAAAGGAGATTTTGGAGCAATATTTTATAATAAATATGGCGAAAAAATTGGAGAAGAAAAATATATCGGACATAGTGAAGAATATGCAGAATGTGCTGCAGAGAACTATGTTCTAGGAATTAAGAAGGTTTAATGGCATATAGCAAAGAGGTCGTAAAAAGATTCGAAGAAGTACTAAACGCTCCCGGACAATTTTCCGTAGGTAGATTTGACCCTAAAGACCCCGCTGTAGCTACTGGACAAGTAGGAGCACCAGCGTGTGGTGATGTCATGAGACTTCAGATTAAACTTAACAAAGATGAAATTATAGAAGATGTTAAGTTCAAAACATATGGTTGTGGTTCAGCAATCGCGAGTTCCACAATGTTTGTTGACATGCTAAAAGGCAGAACTTTAGCAGAGGCTAAAGAAATAAAGGATAAACAAATTGCAGAAGCATTGCAGTTGCCTCCAATTAAATTGCATTGCTCAGTATTAGCTGAAGGAGCTATAAGAGAAGCAATACTTGATTGGGAACGAAAACAAAATGATTGAAGTAACAAATGAAGCATATTCCAAATTAGTAGAAAGAGCTTCCCGTGAAAAAACCTACGCTTTTAGAATAGGTTTAACAGGGGGTGGCTGTGCTGGGTATGAGTATATATTTGACTACTGTAAAGAACCAAAAGACAATGATTTTGTTATTGATTATGGCGAAATTAAATTTAATATAGACCCAATGTCAGGCCCTTATGTACAAGGTATGACAATTGACTGGGTTGTTGATGGTGTTAATGAACAATTTAAGTTTATTAATCCACAAGAACAGGCAAGTTGTGGGTGTGGCGTTAGTGTTGGGTTTTAATGGATATTTGGAATTTAATAGCACAAGTAGGAGCTCCTATAGCTGGAGCCTTAGTAGCAGGTGTTTTCATTTTTACAATTATGAAACAGATAATGAGTGGAGTAGTTGGACAAGTAAAAACACTTGAAGGATTTGCGAATAGTCTTATCACTAGAGTGAAGACTATGAATAACGACATAATTAGATTAGACACTAGTGTGAGCGCAGCTCTCGAACTCACACCAGATTTAGACAGAATTGCGAGAGCTGAAAATTTTATCGAGGACGGTAGGTTAGATGTCAGGCGTGATTGATGCCATACAACAGTTTGGATTTCCGATTGTTGCTATGGTGGGACTGGGCTATTTTGTTTACTATGTTTGGTACACATTTACAAAAGTAATTGGACCGACAATAAAAAGCATGCATTTAACACTGATAAAACTAATCGACCAGATACGAATGCTCGACAACGATATGATTCGTTTACAGCAAAAGGTAAACACCGTTTTACAGATGAAAGAAAATGAAAAGAAAAGAAAACGATAGATGGATAGCAGTAATACTTGGTATCCTTTTTCTTACCCCGTTACTTTTAGCGGACGAAATTACGCACGAATTCAAAAATCCGTCTTTTAGTGGAGTAGGTACTTCTGCTCACTATTTAACGATTGAAAACCAAGAAAAATCGAGACGCGACAAATTACAAGATGACATTGAAGCAGCACTAAAAGCTGAGCAAAGAGCATTAGAAAATACAACTTTAGCTAAGTTCATTCGAAACTTAGAATCAAGAATATACGCACAATTATCAAAACAATTAGTAGATAATATGTTCGGAAATGAAGAGTCTAGTTATTCAGGCTCTTTCACCCTAGAAGGGAATACCATTACTTATCAAAGAACCGAGCAATGCGGGGAAGATGGAGTATGTGTAGAAGTTATAATCATGACCATAACTGACAGCGAAGGAAGTGAAACAGTAATTACAATTCCAATCGGTACTGGAGGATTCTGATGAGACTACTAGCCATTTTGCTAGTATTTTTAATAGCAGGGTGTGCAAGCGTTCCTCGAATGGATAGGGACGACACTAATTGTGACCCTGACGTAGTTGATGTAAAAACTATTGTTGAAAAGGCAATACCATTTACCTGCGTTGAAGGACCAGAGATAGTTAATCTTCCAACTTATGAAAGACTATTAAATTTACCTCCGGCAGAGAAAATGCCAATAGTTGCAGTTTATGGATTTAACGACTTAACTGGACAAAGAAAGCGTAGAGACAATTTAGCAGACTTTAGTACTGCAGTAACCCAAGGGGGTACAGAATTACTTATTGATGCATTAAAAACTGCAGGTGGCGGAACATGGTTCCGTGTAGTTGAAAGAGCTCAAATAGACCATTTAGTACGAGAAAGACAAATCGTTAGAAGTACTAGAGAGGAAAGTGATGAAACAGAGAACAAAGGCATACAGCCACTACTGTTCGCAGGAATAATTATAGAAGGCGGTATTATAGGATATGATACTAATCTAGAATCTGGCGGACGAGGAGCAAGGACTTTAGGGGTGGGCAGGTCAACTCAATATAGAAGAGATGTGGTCACAGTAAGTCTAAGAGGCATTAGCACTTTAACAGGAGAAATTTTGTTGAATGTTCAGGCCAAGAAGACTATTCTATCAGTTGGTGGAGGTTTCGATGTATTTAAATTTGTCGATATGGATACTCAACTTGTAGAAATAGAAGACGGAGTTGCAGAGAACGAAAGCGTTACTGTTGCAACCCGTGCAGCAATTGAAGCTGCAGTTGTCGCCTTTATTTTACAGGGCGACGAAAGGGATTTCTGGACAATCCAGGAATCAAAGGGAGAAAATGGTGAATAAATATTTAACTATATTTGCACTTTTCCTTTCTGTGTCAATTTTCGCACAATCAACCGATAACGAGATTTTTCTTGAACAAGAGGGTGATGACTTGACTTTGACAATTGACCAGATAGGTTATGGAAACAAATTCTGTGGAACTATATCAAGTGGCGCTTGTGCTACTGACATGATAATCACAGGTAGTGATATAACCTTTAATTTAGACCAAATAGGAAATAGTAACCAATTATTTGGCCCTATTATATTGGACTCAGCTAATATAGACATGGAATTTACAGGGGACAGTAACATATTTGATTGGAACATTGGATATGCTGGCTCTGCAGATAACCTGGATTTAGATTTAGCTGTTACAGGGGATTCAAATGAGTGGAACTTTGACTTGGGGTATAACCAATCTTCCGAAAACTTTAACTATGATTTAACTCTTACTGGAGGTACTAATATATTTACTACATTAGTAGATGCAGACAGTGTTAAATGGGAATGGGATATTACTGGTGACGGTAATGACATTAATACTCAACAAAAAGATGAGGACCAAATCCTAATAGCAGAGTTTAACGGGGACGATGCAAATATTGATATTATACAGCAGTCAGGAAGCTGCCCACAGGGTGTTACTTCTTGTTCAGGTGTGATTAATCTCGATATTACTTCAGATGATGCAACGATTACAATTAATCAAAAAGATACTAGCGATTAGTCTAGTACCTAGTTTAGCATTAGCCAATCCTATTGGTGATATTACGGAACAGACGGGTAAAGGCGCACTTACACGAAATAATCAGGAGTTCGTTGCCGCAGTTGACCAAGACATATTATTATATGACTTGCTTAACACAGGCAACGGACGAATGAAAGTAGACTTTCTTGACGACTCAAATCTCCGTTTAACCGAACATAGCAGAGTTTTAATTGATGAAGTGATTTATGACCCTAATCCCTCTAAATCAAAGATGACAATGAAGTTTGTTATGGGAACAGCACGATTTACCTCAGGTTTATCTGCTAATATGAACAAAGCAAATATTACTATTGAAACTCCTACTGCACAAATAGGAATTAGAGGAACAGACTTTACTACTACAATTGATGAATTAGGAAGGTCACTAATTATTCTCTTACCTGATGCAAATGGAGATTCTTCTGGAGAGATAACAGTAACAAATGAAGGCGGCACAGTTACTTTAAATCAGGCTTTTCAGGCTACTATGGTATCAACTATATCAAGTGCTCCTGTAAAACCTGTACAATTAACTGATGTTACTGTGGCACAAATTGATAACTTATTTATAGTATCTCCTCCAGCAGAAATACAAACAGCCGTAGACGAAGTAAGAACTGAAAATAGCGCAAGTAATATACTAACCGCAGATTTTCTAGAATTTAATGAATTAGAAACTGATTACTTAGAAGAAGATAAAAATTGGGGTTTCTCTGAATTAGACATAGATTTATTAGATGTAGACTTTTTACAAGACTTACTAGAAATCATAGAGGAATCAGACTTACTTGATAGAAATAGGAGTAGTGGTAGCGGTGGTTTTGAACAAGTTTCTATTGAAGGAACAAAACCAGGACTTGACCCACAAACTCAATATAATACTATAATTGATGATAGTGGACAAATTTGGTTTTATAGACAAGTTACTGGTATAATCAGTATTAAACTACCTATAGATGCCAATGCTCGAATTCAGACTATAACTGATGAAAAAGAAAGTATAATAACAGTCGGCGATGGTGAGGCTGTAAATATTATAATAACTCAAACTAACTAAGGAGGAAATATGCCAAAAGGTACAGGAACATATGGAAAGCGTCGAGGACGACCTAAGAAGAGAAGAGGAAACAAACGTGGCAAGAAAAAGAGCTAGAAAGAAAAGAAACGGTAAACTTAAGAGAGCTGGAGTATCTGGATATAATAAACCAAAGAGAACTCCAAAACATAGAACTAAATCCCACGTAGTAGTTGCAAAAGTTGGTAAACGAACAAAGACTATTAGATTTGGGCAACAAGGTGTTAAAGGAGCAGGTAAAAAGCCTAAAACCGCAGCACAAAAAGCAAGACGTAAGTCGTTTAAGGCTCGTCACGCAAAGAATATAAAGAAAGGAAAAATGTCCGCAGCTTATTGGGCAAATAAAGTAAAATGGTAATAACTAATGAAAAAATACTTATTTAATAAACTAGTACCATATGCTCTAAGATTTAGAGAATGGTCTAAAGGGAAGACTTGGGTACAAATACCACTATGGATACTAATTCTATGGTTATTAGGATTTGCTAATCCTTATTGGTGTGTATATCCAGTCTGTTGGATAACATAATGAAACATTTACTCGCATTTTTACTAATTACTGCAGGGAGTTGCTCACCAATTCTCGCAGATGACAACCATGTACATATTGACCAAGTACAAAGTGGAGACAACTTTAGTCTTGAAATTGACCAAGTAGGACATAACAATTTAATAAGATTTTCCTTTAATCACGATGATAATACCTTAGATTTATTCCAATATGGAAATAATAATTATATTGGGTATACTGATATATGGGGCTCTGGTTTGACTTGGGGTGGCGATGTTGATGGTTTAGGCAATGAACTAACAATCAAACAAAAATGCTCTGCTTCTAGTTGTAATGAAAATGACTTCCAAATGCATGTTTGGGGAGACGAAAATAAGGTTGTTTTTGGTCAAGGTTATGAAAATGGTAATAGTTTAACACCAAACTGGAACTATGATGGAACTGAGCCTGGTGGAAACTTTGTACAGTTAGATATTCATGGAGACGGTAATGAATTTAAAGGAAGTCAAAAGCAAGATAGTAATACTATAAATCATAGTATTAAAGCTTTTATATATGCAGATGATAATGATGTTTTTGTAAAGCAAATGCAAAACGGAGACAAAGAATTAACACTTTATATTTATAATGACGAAAATGAAGTCAGTATTAGTCAAAAGAACAATGGAGAACACAACGCTACCATCACACTAAACGGCAGTCAGCCGACTATTTTAGACTTATTACAAAGAGGAAATACTACTCAAAATTACACATTAAGCCAGAACTGTATAACTACTGGTGGTTGTAATATTACTGTAACACAAGGAAATTAATTGAAAACATTAACTAACGCACTACTAGCAATAGGCTTCGTTTTATTACTAGCCTGGAATCCCTATCCTTTTAAAATACTAGAATTAAAAGTATTTGATTATTTAATAATGAATACTGAGGAAGTTCAAAACGAGAATATCTTAATCATTGATTTAGATGAGGAAATCATTGAAGCATATAACGGATATCCATTACCTAGAGATTTATATGCAACTCTAGTAGAAAGGACACACGGGGTTTCAGGTATTACGGTACTAATGCCTAATCCAGACATTCGAGGAGCTGACAACGATATTAAATTAGCAGATGCTTTTATGGAAAGAAAAGCAGTACTTGCATATGCAGCTTCAAGTCAAGTAACTACACAAGGCCCTCACATAGGGACTGCTCAAATTGGGGAAGACCCACTTCCGTGGCTTTTTAACTACCCTGGAATTTTAAAACAAGAACCCATGTTAGCTACAACAGCTGATGGGGTTGGATTAATCACAGCAAGTCCCGAGATTGATGGAGTAACCAGAAGAGTACCTTTAGTAGTTAATGTTCAAGATAGTTTATACCCAAGTTTTGCACTAGAAATGCTTAGACTTGCAGTAGACGATATTAGTTATCAAATTCGTACTAATGAAACAGGAGTAGAATGGGTTAGAGTACCAGCATATCCAGAAATGAATACAGACCCAAATGGGAGAATATATCTTAACTGGAATACAAAGTTCTACAAACAAACAGCAGCAGAATTTTTAAGAAACCCTATTGAAGCTCCTTTTATTATTATAGGAGTAACAGCAGAGGGAGTAGTTAACCCGGTACCAACACCTGCAGGGCCAAAATACCCTCACGAGATACAGGCAAATGTACTACACAATCTTATAGAAGGTACGGCTCCGTCTACACCAGACTGGGCTGTTTCAGCGGAGCTAGGAGCTGCAGTCCTGGCTTTGCTCCTTATTCTAATTACTGCAGGTTGGATATATGTTAGTTTACCTACTCTATTAACAATTATTGGGGGACTATCTTATGGTACCTGGTATGCGTATCAATCTTCCTATTTATTGGACATCTCTGGAATCGTAATCATCTCGATTTTGTTTTGGAGTATTGTAACTTTCAGGAATTTTCTCCAGCAGTATTTCATGCGTTTACAAATTAAACAACAATTTGGAACGTATGTATCTAGGGACTTGGTTGAAAAATTACAAAAAAACCCAAATTTACTTGAATTGGGTGGGTCGACGAAACAACTAACTTTCTTATTTTCTGACATACGAGGATTTACCCCCATCTCAGAAAAATACCAGAAGAATCCACAAGGACTTACTAATCTGATTAATCGTTTTTTAACTAATCAGACTGAGATAATTATGAAACACGGGGGTACAATAGATAAATATATGGGAGACTGTATTATGGCGTTTTGGGGCGCGCCTCTTGAAGATGAGAATCATAAAGAGAATGCAACTAAAGCGGTTCTAGAAATGAGGGAATCGTTGGAGGAATTAAATGAAAAACTTAAAGAAGAAGGACTGGACGAGATTCACACGGGTGCAGGTATCAATACCGGACTCTGTGTCGTCGGAAACTTTGGTAGTAATAGCCGTTTCGATTACAGCGTTCTTGGCGATAGCGTCAATCTGGCTGCTAGGCTAGAGAGTAGCTGTAAAGAATACGATACAGGATTAATTATTTCCGAGTACAGTTTAGTTGATGGTTATGACTATGACTTTTTAGACGAGGTAACTGTAAAAGGTAAGTCTGAACCTGTCAAAATCTATACCATACGAAAATAGTACTTGACATTCGGTCCAGACTTTGATATAATTTATCCATAGTGAACATTTCACAAAGTAAAAAGAGAGAGGAAAACAAATGGACGCCGACCAGGTGGCACAAGATTTAGCGAAACATGAAGCTGTTTGCGCGGAGCGATGGAAAACTGCATTTAACCGTTTTGACAGTATTGATGAAAGCATATCGAGAATCGAAACAATTTTAATATCAGCCGCCGGAGCAGTTATCGTCGGCGGAATGGGCATCATTATAGCCATGTGGCAGATGCATAGCTAGGAGAAAACAATGGAAGCAAACTACGAGAAGAAAGACATTACTAAATCCCCTAAAGTTAAGGGAAATAGTTTACCAGAAGGTTGGGAAATGTTTGAAAAAAGAGGTTTTTGGTGGACTGTGTCCCCAGAAGGCTTAAAAAATACATTCCCAAGTGAAAAAGAAGCAATGGAATATATCAATGGCTAAGAAAAAGGAAAGAAAAATACCTAATAAAGCTATTGAAACAGCATTGCGAGAAGCTGTATCAGATACAAAAGAGGAAACGCCTCTTAGCAAACGAGTAAAAATACAATTAGCTCGTAAAAAGAGGCTACAGCGCATGAGACGACAAAAACTACCTAAATCTTTAAGATGAAGCAAAAGCTTTCTCACGAAGAAAGGTTAAAAATTTGTAGAAAATGTCCCCATTATAATAAATTTTGGAAGACATGTAAGATTTGTAACTGTTTTATGCCCCTCAAGACTAAATTAAGGTGGGCAGAGTGTCCAGACGAGCCAACTCGTTGGATTTAGTTAGGGAGGTGGTCTAACAGATTAAATTTCGGGTAGTCGGTGACCTAATACTAAGCACAAGAGCATGAAAATTTTTCATGACACGGAAAATAACTCAGGGTCCCGCACTACCCACCCTTTAAGGAATAATTATGGAAACACTAAGAAAATTTTGGAATATATTGACTGGCAAAGACCTAAATAGAGACGGCAAAGTCGATATAAAAGATAAGTTTATGGAGGCTGAGAATAAAGCCGCCAAGGAAATTGATAATTTCAAACCACAAAAAGCAGAATGAATAGAACACCTACTCAAGCATATTTCTATTATAAGAGTATAAGAGGAACTACAGCGAAGGCTCCAAAGCCCGAAACTGTTAGGACTAGATATAATTATAATTGGGGTATGGAGAGTTTTATTGCGTATTGTCATGTTGGTACTATCACTGTTAATTTTACAGACGAGACCTTTGCATTTAATGGCACAGGAACTTGGCAAGATAGAGATAAGACTTTTAGTTGGGCACCAGATAGTGCTTTACTAACTGTAGTCGCTAAAGACTTAAGCATGATTAAACAATTCGAAAATAATCAGGGAAAATTCGGGGGTCTTACATTTATTGATTACTCGACAAAGAAAGTTTACCGACTTGTTATGAATGGAACCTTAGTAACTGCAATGCAAGTTTTTGAACAGCAATTACTAAGATTGCCCTGGTTTGTTGGTAGCGTACTTCTAGATGAATCTTTAATCTGGAATTAGGCAAAGCGCCACGGACTGTGGCAAGATGGAGATAACTATGTTAGAATTCTTCGAGTGGATAATCAGGTGGTTAACAGTAATCCCTTGGTTAGTAATGGGATGCTCCCTTATAGCAGCCCTTACTCCTACACCAGTTGATGATGGCATTGTCAAGAAAATGTACAAAGTCCTAGACTGGTTTGCCTTGAATATAGGTAAAGCAAAGGATAAATAAATGAAGACTACCGCTTTAACTAGCGCAAGAATATTCGAAAAGTTTGAACTTTCAGCGGAGTTACAAGCGATAGAACGAGCGGTAGCCCATTTAATATTTGAGCGTAGAAGTCATCTACGCAAACTAACAAAATTAAAAGACTACACTACTATGAATAGATGTAGTTTTAGAGAGGAGCAAATTAATAAAATGCTCAATGAGAACTAAAATGCCAATCAATAAAACTAAAAAAGGTTGGAAAATTAGCAATACTTCTGGAGTTTCTAAAACTAAAAAAGCTGCTAAGCGCCGACTAAGAGCAATCAAGTGGAGCAAAGCACAGAAGAAACGCAGGAAAAGACGCAACAAGCGTAGAGGATATTAATATGAGATATAAATTAGAAGGCGAAAACAGAGCGGCAGGTACTGGAACAGGAGATTCTTCAACAATTGAAGGAGCATCTGAAGTTCGTTGGTACGTAAATGCTGCAACTGGTACTAATTACACTATAACAGTTACTAAATCTGATGATACCGTTCTTGGTTCACTCAGAGTAAACGGAACTGATACTGGAATTTTAGTAAAAGGCGCAACTGATAAAATATATGCGAGTAATGCAAATGTATTACTTTCACCAGTAAATACAAGAGTATAAACACATGGAATATAAAGACGGCAGAGAATTATGGCTTGATGAGAGCATGAGTCATGCACTCACCTTTTTGGCAAAGTTAATAGATTCGGAAGAAAAAAGACCCTTGACAGAAACGGAAGAAAACCTAAAACAACTCGCTGCAACATATTGTTATTTACACAATAAGGCTCAGGAGAAAGGTATGCTGGATTCTGAGGGGGAAGAATTTTTATTTAAAAAAGAGATTATCCATTGAGTATAGAAGTTAGCAGAAAGGATATTTTATCCGATGGATTAATGAAATTTGATGATAGAAGATTCATCAAACTTCCCATTGAAGGTTATATGGATTTATTAGGTATCAATCCTAATACTAGTCAAAATGCAATTATAAACGCAATAAATAACCCTAAATATCGTTTTATTACTGCCGCCGTTTCCAGAAGACAAGGTAAAACTTATATAGCAAATATCATAGGTCAGTTAGTTACTCTAGTTCCCAACTGTAATGTACTACTGATGTCACCCAACTATTCACTTTCACAAATATCATTTGATTTACAAAGACAACTGATTAAGCACTTTGATTTAGAGGTATTAAGAGATAATGCGAAAGATAAAGTTATTGAACTTTCGAACCACTCTACAATCCGCATGGGCTCGGTTAACCAGGTCGATTCTGTTGTGGGCCGATCCTATGATCTTATCATCTTTGACGAAGCTGCGTTGGTGGACGGAAAAGATGCTTTCAATGTGGCTCTCCGTCCGACCCTAGATAAAGAAAACTCAAAAGCACTCTTTATATCTACTCCACGAGGTAGAAATAATTGGTTTGCAGAATTTTGGCAAAGAGGTTTCTCAGGTGAGTATCCAGAATGGGCATCAGTTAGAGCAACTTATCATGAAAATCCAAGACTTTCCGAGGTTGATATTGCAGAAGCAAAGAAAACTATGTCAGACGCAGAGTTCAACCAAGAATACATGGCAGACTTTAATGTTTATGAAGGACAAGTATGGGCCTTTAATCATGAAGAATGTCTAGCAGATTTATCCGAGATTGAAACTAGTAAAATGGATGTTTTTGCAGGAATGGACGTTGGTTATAAAGACCCAACAGCATTCTGTGTAATAGGGTACGATTGGGATAAAGAAGTATATTATCTTTTAGATGAGTATCTTAATTCAGAACGAACTACCGAGCAACACGCAATAGAGATTAGAAAATTAATTGATAAATGGGATATTGATTATATTTATATTGATTCTGCGGCTCAACAAACCAGATTCGATTTTGCACAAAACTATGATATTAGTACTCTTAACGCGAAAAAATCTGTACTTGATGGTATAGGACATGTAGGCGGTATTATAGACAATGATAAACTAATCGTTCATCAGAAGTGTGCTGAAAGTTTAATTTGCCTTGACCAGTATCAGTGGGACCCCAACCCTAATTTATTAAAAGAAAAACCCAAACATAACTATGCATCGCACATGGCAGATGCCCTTCGTTATGCGTTATATTCGTTTGAAACAAGTGCTACAACTTTCTAGTCTACCCCTTCAAAAAATAGTTCTTGACTTGAACTTAAAAATTTGTTACAATTCTTATATAGAAGTAGGTTTATGACATTAAAGAGAGATTTAGTTAAGTATGTTCGAGATAAGGCTAAGTCCCGATATAAAAAAGGGACGGAATGTTTTATCTGTGGAGAAACAGAAAAGCTAGATTTTCATCACTTTTATGGATTAACCGAGTTATTAGAAACATGGTTAAAAAAGAATAAATTAACCGTAGATACTGAACAAGATATATTAAGTCTTCGTGAGCAATTTATCGAAGACGAATATGAGAAAGTTTATGACCATGCTGTTACACTTTGTCATATGCACCATTTAAGGTTGCATAGCATTTATGGAAAACGCCCAAGACTTGTAACAGCAAAGAAACAAGAGAATTGGGTAAGGATACAGAGAGAAAAACATGGCATGGTATGACAGATTTTTAGGAATAAATAGAGAGGAAAAGGAAAATCCTGCTCAAGTACTTATTTCTAGAGATGAGGGTATTACAATTAATACCCGTGAAGTAGTAACAAACTATAGAAATGCTTACGAACAGTTAGAGGTAGTAAACCGCGCAGTTAACATGATAGTGGACGATGTGGCGGAGATACCTTTCGATGTAGGCGAAAAGATTCTAGGAATGAGTCCTATTAAGAAGGAACTTAGAAGAACTAGAGTCGAATTACTACTGAATAAAGAGCCAAATCCTTTTCAAGATGTAAATGCTTTTAAAAGGAACCTTGTTATCGACTTATTAATAGACGGTAACATATTTATCTATTTTGATGGTAGACATTTATACCATCTTCCCGCCCAGCATATGACTATCTATACTGATGAAGACACTTATGTAGAAAAGTATCAATATGATTCTAGTATAGATTATAAACCGTCAGAAATTATCCATATTAAAGAAAATAGTTTTAACTCCATTTATCGTGGAGTTCCAAGACTTAAACCTGCATTTAGAACAATGCAATTGCTTGGAAGTATGAGAAGATTCCAAGATAATTTCTTTAAAAATGGAGCAGTTCCTGGGCTGGTTTTAAAATCGCCTAATACTCTTTCGGAAAAAATTAAAGAAAGAATGTTACAGGCTTGGGTTGCTAGATACAATCCACAATCTGGTGGAAGACGACCACTCTTTTTAGATGGTGGTCTCGAAGTTGAAAACTTAACAGAAATTAACTTTAAGAACTTAGATTTCCAAGAAGGCATTGCAGCCAATGAGAAAATAATACTTAAAGCGTTAGGGATTCCACCAATTTTATTGGACGGTGGTAATAATGCAAACATTAGACCAAACCATCGACTTTATTATTTAGAAACCATACTGCCTATAATAAATAAAATAGCGTATGCTTTCGAGAGATATTTCGGTTTCAAACTTGATGAAAATGTATCAGGAATACCTGCATTACAGCCAGAGTTAAGAGACCAGGCAAGCTACTATGCAACACTTGTAAATACAGGGATTATGTCACCGAATGAAGCAAGGGAGGCATTGAGACTTGAATCAATCGATGGATTTGATACACCGAGAATTCCTGCGAATATCGCAGGTTCAAGCGCAAATCCCGAAGAGGGCGGCAGGCCAACAGAAGCGCCGCCAAGCGAGGAAGAAGAATAATGACAAAAGATATGATGGCAAAGGCTTTGTCCGAGTTCATAGCATCAAAAGATGTAGAACGAATGACACTAGCCGAATACAAAGCTTTCGGAAATGATGTACCTGTTAAAGACTATCTGCTTAGAAGAGCATTTGGTTCTTGGAACAGAGTTATGTCAGTAATGAAGGCTAGATATCCTATTTCACTAGCGCCTGTCGTGGAGCCAAAGGTTAAGGCGAAAGCAACACCTAAAGCTGCTAAAAAGGCAAAGAAAGAGGTAAAAGAAGATGAGTGAGAAAATTTTTCACTGGACTAATACTTTTAAATCTATAGAAACTGAAGATGGTGGACTAGATATTAAAGGTTCTGCAAGTACAAATGCACTAGATAGAGCTGGAGATATTATAGAACCAGATGCTTGGACAAAATCAGGCGGATTAAATAACTTTAAAAATAATCCAATTATTTTGTTTAACCATAATTATGACAGACCTATAGGTAGAGCAAAAGATTTAGAGGTTACAGACGGCGGACTAGATATTACAGCGCGTATATCTAAAGCTGCTGGAGAAGTAACCGACTTAATTAAAGATGGCGTTCTTGGAGCCTTTTCCGTTGGTTTCAAGGTCAAGGACGCTGATTATATGAAAGAAACTGACGGATATAAAATCAAGGACGCAGAATTATTTGAAGTATCTGTAGTATCAGTACCTTGCAATCAGGGAGCAACCTTCTCTGTAGCAAAATCATTTGATACTATGGACGAATACAATAAATTCAAGCGTGAATTTGTAAAGGCTAACTCAACTGCAGCAGCAGACGCTGTTAAAATTGAGCAGCCAAGCGAGGAGAAGTCCTCAAAAATGGAGACTGATATGTCAGAAGAAAAACTATCTCCTGAAGCAGAAAGCTTTGACTTAGAATCATTTGCGAAAGAAGTAGCGGAAAAAACTGCAACTTCTATTGCTATGAAACAAGCAGAGCAAAAAGCAGCACAAGAAAAAGTTGATGCTGAAGCCGCTGAAAAAGCAGCTGAAGTAGAAGCTGAAGAAAAGGCTGCTCAAGAAGCTAAACAGGAAGAACAGAAGAAAATCGTTCAAGTTGGATTATCAGGCGCCGAAAGACTCGTAGAAGATGTTGAGAAAAGAGTCAATGAGAAGCATGAAGATTTAGAATCAGTAGTTAAAGAGTTAGAAGCTCAACTAGTGGAAAAATCTGATGAAATCATGAGTATCAGAGAGTCAAAAAGAATTTTCTCAGACAGACAGGGTCAAGGTGACTGGAAGAAAGCTTTCGAAAACGATATAGTTGACGCAAAATTTGCTGGTCTTGCAACTGGTAAAGGTTGGGATACTGACTATGCTAAAGGTGTAATGGAAAAAGTTAACGCACACAGTGGTGTTGGCGTTTCTTCAGCAGACTTTGAGCAAGTTGTTTCAACTAACATTGAAAGAGACATTCAGAATGAGTTAGTATTAGCGCCGCTATTTAGGGAAATTCCTATGAATGCAGCTAATATGATAATTCCTATCCTACCAGATAGTGGTTATGCCGAATTCACAGGCAACCAGACAGCCACAGGTTCAAGCCCTCACGGTAACTTAGCCGAGAGAGGTGATACTTATGGCTCAGCATATGGTGGTGTAGACCTCACTGAAAGAACTCTTTCAACCAAAAAACTTATCTCACAATCTTACTTAGGTAATGAGACTGAAGAAGATGCAATCATGCCGATTCTACCTTTAATTAGAGAATCCATGATTCGTTCACATGCTAGAGCAGTAGAAAATGCTATCCTAGCTGGTGATGACGCTGATGGTGCCTTCGGTACTGGCGGAGCTTCTTTTGAAGGTCTTTTACACTTAGCAAGAAATGATTCAGACTATACACAAAGTGGAACTGCATTTGCAAGTGACACTGTAACAGCAGCTGAATTATTAGCGTTGAGAAAGAACATGGGTAAATATGGTGTAAACCCAAGTGAAGTAGTTTATATTGTTTCACAAACAGTTTACTATAACTTACTAGAAGATTCTGAGTTCCAAGACGCTAACCTAGTTGGCGACATGGCAACTAAACTGAAAGGTGAAATTGGTCAAGTATTCGGTTCAAGAGTACTATTATGTGACGAATTTGCTACACCAGCAGTTAGTAAGTTTGCAGCAATCGCTGTTAACCCAAGAAACTTTGTAGTACCAAGACTTAGAGGTATGACTGTTGAATCAGACTACGAAGTAGCAAACCAAAGAAGAGTGCTTGTTGCATCTCAAAGAATTGGATTCCTCGATTTAATCGACGGAGCTACATCTAAGTGGGCTTACATGTATAAGGCTAGCTAATTATTGGCTTAATATGGTTTTGTGGGGAGACCTAAATCCCCACACTTTTTAAGATATGGCAGATTTAATAACAGTAAATGAATTCAAAGACGCAGAAGGGCTAAGAGGCGAGAAAGATGATGACCGTCTAAATGTCCTTATACCTTTAGTTAGTGATTTAGCTAAGAAGTACTGCGGTATAACATTTATTGACTATTACTCTACGAATAAAGTAGAAACTTTTAATATCACGGATAACTATACTAGTACCATAATAATGAGTGAAAGTCCTTTAGTTTCAGTGAATAAAGTAGAAGAAAGAACAGCTTATTCGGAAGCCTATAAAGAATTACTTACAAGTAATTATGAGTATTTTGCTGATACTGAGTCTGACTCCATTATAAGAACAACAAAAAATGGAGAACCCTCAAATTGGGCAAAAGGAATGGGAGCAGTTAGAATTACTTATAAAGCAGGATATTCAGCTACACCTAATGATTTAAAACTTGCTCTTTATGATTTAGTAAATTATTATTTAAGAGATGAACATAAAGAAAGAAAAACTCTAGGTGGCGCTACTATGCAAAATCAAGGAACTTCTGGAGTTAGAGATAATACTGACTTTCCAGACCATATAAAAAGAGTACTTGATTTATATAGGGTAGTAATATGATAGAGTCAATTAGAGAGGCTTTCGAAGATATGCTTGATGACGCATTTTATCAGAGAAACAGAAGATTTATTGACCAACAAATGAAGCACACTTTTCATATAAAAGTTAGCGATGTTGAAAAAGCTCTATTTGAAGAATTAAAAAGAGTTATAGGTAAGAGTGCGGAGTTAGAACAAAATAGAACAGGAAATACTACTATACCGTGGGACGCGAAACTAGCTAAAACAATATGTAGAAAACATGCAGAAAAAATAACTAGTACAGCAGTGTGGGCTAAAAAATTAAGAGAAAAAGCCACAGAATTTGAATCAGCAATCGCAGGAGCCGAGGCAGGTAGTCATAGAATGCCCAATTTTAAAGCCAGAGGTAAATGGTTTACTTTCTTGCCTGGAGGTAAAGATATAAAATTTTATTTTGAAGCAGGAGAAATTGATGTTCGTGCAGGAGAAGGTGTAAAAACTAATGATTTATTTGGTAAAGGAACGGTAGGAAAAAATTCTCGTGCAGCAGCTTTAGTAAAGCAAACAAACTTTCAGTTTATGGCAGACCAATTTGGTACAGCTTCAGGAAAAACAGTAGGCGGTATTGGAGTTAGAGATGAATATATACAGAAGTTTAAAGGAAAAGGTCATGGTGTTACGTCTCTACAATCAGCCCCTGATTTTAAGAGAGGGTACAGTAGAGGTAAAGCTAGATTAACTCATGGGCAAACTCAGAAGAATTTAGGTGGAGAAGAAGTTAGAGTTAAAAGAGGCTGGTTAGGAGAAGAAGTACAAGGAACAGTAGCAACATTAGGACTATCTAGAGAAATGAAAGATATAAAATCTGCAGTATATGACAAAGAAACATCTAGTAATGCTTCTAATCAAGTTTTTCAAAAAGCTG